>OGKI01000254.1_pt1 | contig 11796 bp, 8 predicted proteins | sample 1572481 | NCBI WGS metagenome assembly OGKI01 (sample SAMEA2582149, study PRJEB24529) | metagenome | reverse complement strand
ACGAAGATGTAAAAGGCAAATGGGCCATTTTCTTCTTCTATCCGGCAGACTTTACCTTCGTATGCCCTACCGAGCTGGTAGACATCGCAGAGAAATATGACCAATTCCAAGCAATGGGCGTAGAAGTATATTCTGTAAGCACAGACTCGCACTTTGTGCACAAGGCATGGCACGATGCTTCCGAAAGCATCCGCAAGATTAAGTACCCCATGCTTGCCGACCCCACAGGCGTGCTGAGCCGCGCATTCGGCGTGATGATTGAAGAAGAAGGCATGGCATATCGCGGCACATTCCTCGTAAATCCCGAGGGTAAAATCAAGATTGCCGAGATACAGGACAACAACATCGGACGCAATGCCGACGAGCTGCTGCGCAAGGTAGAAGCTGCACAGTTTGTTGCCACACACGATGGAGAAGTCTGCCCTGCCAAGTGGAAGAAAGGAGCGGAAACTTTGAAGCCGAGCATCGACCTTGTAGGAAAGATTTGATAAGTAATAGGAGGAGCGGGCGCTTTCACCATAGAAAGACGTCCGCTTTCCTTTAAGACGTCCGCAGTACTTGTACAGAAGTACTGTAGTACTTTCAAAGGAGTACCGCAGTACTTTCGAAGGAGTATTGGAGTACTTCCTCACAAGTTCTGCAGCTACTCTATATCAAACATATTAAAAGACTATTTTCTCACCCCAAACACCCTATTAATCATGTTAGAAACAACTATATTAGACCAGGTGCGGAGCGTATTCCAGCATTTGGAAGCCCGCTACGTCTTTCACATCACCTATCATCCGGGTCACGAGCAGGCACAAGAGCTTATCGGATTCTTGAAGGATGTGGCAAGCTGTTCCGACAAGCTCTCCTGCCGGATGAGTGAGATAGAGAACCCCGTGTTGGAGTTCACATTGCTGAAAGACGATGTGGAAACCGGCATCAAGTTCCGCGGCATCCCCGGCGGACACGAGTTCACTTCCCTCCTGCTTGCCGTGCTGAATGCCGATGGAAAGGGGAAAAATCTGCCGGACGAAGCAATTCGTCGCCGCATCCGGGCGTTGCAAGGCGACATCAGCCTGCAAACGTATGTATCGCTTACTTGCACCAACTGTCCGGATGTGGTGCAGGCACTGAACATCATCGCATTGCTGAATCCGCACGTCACCCACGAGATGGTGGACGGGGCGCTTAATCAAGAGGAAGTGGATGCGCTGAAGATACAAGCCGTGCCGTCAGTCTACGCTAATGGCAAGCTGCTTCACGTAGGTCGCGGTTCTTTAGGAGAGCTTTTGCAGAAGCTGGAAGAAGCCTTCGGCAGTGCTCCGCAAGAGGACGAAGCACCGATAGAGAGAGATTTCGACGTGCTGGTATTGGGCGGTGGACCAGCCGGAGCTTCCGCAGCCATCTACTCTGCACGCAAGGGCCTACGGGTGGCGATTGTTGCCGAGCGCATAGGCGGACAGGTAAAGGAGACGGTAGGCATAGAAAACCTTATCTCCGTGCCGCAGACTACTGGTGCAGAACTTGCCAACGCACTCCGCACACATATAGAGCACTATCCGATAGAGATTTTCGAGGAGCGTAAGATAGAGAAAGTAAAGTTGCAGGGAACGGAAAAAAGTGTCTCCACCGTAGGCGGCGAGGTGTTCCATGCACCGGCGGTAATCATTGCCACAGGGGCAAGCTGGCGCAAACTGAATGTGGAGGGCGAAGCGGAATACATAGGACGCGGCGTGGCATTCTGTCCGCATTGCGACGGTCCGTTCTATCAAGGCAAGCATGTGGCGGTTATCGGTGGAGGTAACTCGGGGATTGAAGCTGCCATCGACCTGGCAGGCATCTGCCGGAAGGTAACGGTATTCGAATTTGCCGATACACTGAAAGCCGACCAAGTGCTGCAAGAGAAAGCCCAGAGCCTGCCGAATGTGGAAATCTTCACCTCGTCACAGACCGTAAAAGTCGATGGAAACGAGGAAAAAGTAACTTCTATCCGCATCAAGGACCGCCTTACCGGCGAGGAACGCGACTTCCCGTTAGACGGCATCTTCGTGCAAATCGGTTTGGCAGCCAACAGCGCTCCTTTCCGCAACAAGCTGGAAACGACTCCGACCGGGGAGATTAAGATTGACGCTTTCTGCCGTACCACACTTCCGGGGGTATATGCGGCAGGGGATGTATCGAATGTTCCCTACAAGCAGATAGTCATTGCCATGGGCGAAGGGGCAAAGGCAGCACTCTCGGCATTCGATGACCGTATCCGTGGAGTGATTTAGAAAATATCACCCATAAAAGTATAGGCAGGGGGCACACGTTAAGGATTGGCAAGCTTCAGTTCCTGAATCAGATTTCCTGCCTTCCCATACTTCTCAATCATAAACAGTATGTAGCGTACATCTACCCCGATGGTGCGCTGCATCTTCGGCTCATAAAGGATGTCGCTGCTCATGGCTTCCCAGTTCCCATCGAAGGCAAGCCCCAGAAGTTCTCCTTTGGCATTGAACATGGCACTGCCGGAATTGCCTCCCGTAATGTCATTATTGGAGATAAAGCAGACATTCATTTCTCCCTTCTCATCGGCATATCTACCGAAATCACCGGAGGAAAGAAGGGATAGCAACTCAGGCTGCACTTCAAAATCCACATCGCCTGCATGGGCTCTGACTTTCTCCAGAATACCTTTCGCGGTGGTATAATAATCATATTCCGCTCCGTCGAAGGGGGCATAACCGCAGACAGTGCCAAAACTCAAACGCATGGTGGAGTTGGCGTCGGGATAGAAGTTACGGGATGCGTACATACGTCGCACGGCAGAGTTGAACAAACGTTCATTCCGCTCGATTTCACCGGAAGCCTGCTGTACCTGCATATTCATCTCAAATAGCTTCGTGATGAGGTCGATGCCCAAGTTGATGGCAGGGTCATTATATATCTGATAGGTGGTGTCCTGCTCCAGAAAACGCTTCAATCCACGGGGGGTGGTCAGCTCCGAGCGGGCATAAAGACTATCCACATAGGTACGCTCGTTACCTCCGTATTCTGTCGCAATCGTCTGGTAGAGCTCGGGCAGATAGGTGGAATCCACTTGGGAGCGGTATTCTTTCAACAGTGCTGTAAACACTTCCTTGTCAATGCCCAAGTCCAGATTGGCATATTTCTCAACGATAGCTTTCAGATTGGCAACCACCGTTTTCTCTTCCCCCTCAAAGTCGAAGTTGAGGATGGACAAAGCAAGCTGCACCAGTTCCGGACCGTTCAGGAAAGATTCGGCAAAGTAAGCTCTGGCACGATAAGCATCACGGCGGCTCTTGTAGTTCAGCTCCAGGTCGGAAAAAAGATGCAGCAGATGTTCCCGCTCCTCCGGTGTCTGCTGTATCCAGCGACGGAGTTCGGTCTCCATGGCACGCTTCTTGTCCAGCACATGCAGTTTCTTGATGGTGCGGTTCACTCCTATGCTGTTCTTCCAATAATTGGAACTTTCGTCGTATTTGGAAGCGTACTTGATGCGGATGCTGTCACGGCTATCCATTTCACGCTTCCAGATGGCCTGCTTCACACCACGGACATCTATCTGAGCCTGGTTGGTGGTGGTCATCATCTCTTCGATGCCAAAAGAGGAAAGATAGCGTTCCGTACTGCCCGGATAGCCCATCGTCATACAGAAGGAACCCTCACGATAGCCGTCCAGGGATATCGGAGCCACGTATTCGGGATGGTAGGGAACATTGTCGGGAGAGTAGTCGGCAGGACGGTTGTCTTTGCCGGCATAGATACGGAATACGGCGAAGTCGCCCGTATGGCGTGGCCATACCCAGTTGTCAGTGTCCCAGCCGAACTTGCCCACTGAAGAAGGGGGTGCAAATACCAGACGCACATCATTGTAGTCGCGATAAACGGAAAGCCAGAATTCATTGCCTCCATAGTAAGCATCCACAATGCCTATCAGCGTGGAGTCTTTACGAGAAACCTCTTCGCCAATGACCAGCATCACCGAATCTACTACACTTGTACGCTCAGATTCGTTCATATCCGGTTTTACTGCTCCAAGTACCCGACGGGTCACGTCTTGCTGGTGCAAGAGGAAGCGGACGTAAAGTTCCGGATTAGGCAGTTCTTCACTAAGATTACGTGCCACAAAGCCGTCTTTCAGATAGTCGTGCTCCACAGACGAGTGTTGCTGTATGCTGCTGAAGCCGCAGTGATGATTGGTAAACACCAGCCCGTCCCCGGACACCACCACTCCGGAACAAAAGCCTCCGAAGCTGACTACCGCATCCTTCAGAGACGGGCGTTTCGTATTGTATAGCTTGTTGACAGACATCTGCAAGCCCAACTCTTTCATGGTCTGGCGTGTCTGCTTGTTCAGATTTCCCAGCATCCACATCCCTTCATCCGCTTGTCCCGGCAGAGAAAAAAGGAAGCAGACAGCTATCAGTATAAATCTTATTTTCATTCCGTCAATTCTTGTATTATTCAGTAATCAGCCTCAATTGCTTGGCACCCGTACGCGCCTTGAGCCACTCCGCAATCTTTTCCTTCTCGTGCGCACCCGGATGCTTGCCGAATTTCAAGACGGCAAGGGTCACAGTATCCACCCGTACAGAATCTACCGCCAGTTCAATCGCATGAGATATTGATACGGTCTTTACCGACGGGTAGAGCACTTTCAGTTCCGGGATAATCTTCTTGCCCAATTCATCGAAGGTTTTGTATCTTTCCAAATTCTGCTCCAGTGTGGCAATCTTCTGTTTCTGTTCCACCAGACGCTGCTCGCTGTTCTTGTAGAAGTCTTCCATCACCATGGCACGGATGGAAGAAATATCCACCGCTTCATTGTTCATACCTTGGAGGACTATCAGCTTGGTATTGTCTAGCTTATAGTCTTTCATCTTGCTGCGGGCAATGGCGATGGAAGCTTCGGGCACCTCCTGCCCAATCAGCACGACACGTATTTCGTGGCCCTTGCCCTCGTGATGGATTTTCTTGTCCAGCACCTGCGTATTCTCAAAGGAGAGCTGCTCGTTGACAAAACGGTTGGCAGCACTCTCAAAGAAGGTATCCTGGACGATACCTACCGTCAGATAGACAGCGGGACACATGGTCAGGATAGCAATCAGGACGATATATTTACGTACTTTCTTCTCCCGGTTCTTATCCACAAACTCCTTGCGCTGGAAGTGCATCACGCGCACGCCCAGGAAAGTGGCAAGACTGATAAACACAGAATTGATGAAATAAAGATAGAATGCACCGAGGAAATAAATCAAGTTACCCGTTGCCAGCCCGTAGCCTGCCGTACAGAGAGGCGGCATCAAAGCCGTGGCAATGGCAACACCCGGAATCACATTTCCTTTCTCTTTGGTAGAGAGCGCCGTCACACCTGCCAAGCCGCCCATCAAGGCGATGAATACGTCATAAATGGTGGGTGACGTACGTGCCAGCAATTCCGACTGCCCTTCGGCAACGGGACTCACCAGAAAGAAAATGGTAGCAGTGGTCACACTGAACAAGGTAGTTATCAAGAAGCTCTTCAAAGACCGCTTCATCAATTCAAAATCATTCAACCCCACAGAAAGCCCCACGCCCATGATAGGCCCCATCAGCGGCGAGATGAGCATGGCACCGATAATCACGGCTGTGGAGTTTACATTCAATCCCAACGAGGCCATGAATATGGCGAATATCAGAATCCAAAGATTGGCTCCTTTGAATTCCACTCCCTTACGGATGGAATCTACAGTTTCCAGTTCATTGTCCTTGTCTTTGCGCAAATCAAGATAGTCTTTCAGAAAAGTCTTGATAGCGAAGGTATTTCTGTTGTCGGTCGTCTTTTCTTCCATTATCAATTATCAGTTTTCAATTTTCTCTCAATGAAACGCCTCGTAAAACACTGCTGGTCATCTCGGCAGCAAAGTCCTTTGCCTTAATGCCAAGAGTTGGCAAGAAATCTGCCAAAGCACGTTTTTCCGGTGCTCCAAGTTTACGTTTAAGCATAGCAGTGTTCATGCGAAAAAGAGCTTGGTCGCCCTTACTACGTATGATTCCGAACCCCTTGTCATCCACACCACGCTCGTAAAGAACACCAAAGAGGCGTTTCTCTGTCTCTGCCAACTTATGGCGAGCCTGGACACGGTCGTAGTCAAGAAGTCGTTGCTCTATTACCTCTGCCACACGTGTTTGTACAGCAAAGTAATTTTGGGCAAAAGCAATCTCCGACTTACGAGGGTCACCATTTTGTGCCACGAGGTAGCAGGCATAGCGAGTGAGCATAAAGTCTTCAATGTCCTTTGATGCACCTTTAGGCATAAGTATCGTTTTACTGATGCCGGTAAAATGATTACTCGTCTCTACACTAGCGTTTTGGCAAGCCTCCTTAGCTTTTCCTAAAACATTCTCAAACGTTTGCCATTTGGCATAGCCCAGAATGGGATATAATTCGCGAGCACTCCAGCACTCCACGCCTTCGTATTCACACGCAATGGATTCGAATCTTGCGAGGAGATTCTGAATTGCTTCTGATTTAATCATACTTGATTCTGAATTTATTGTTTGCTCTTCTGCACAATCCTTGATTTCAAAACAATCTTTATGCGATTGATTTTTCTGTCCATTGTGTCACTTCAGTTTTAATAACAGTACAAAAGTAATGCTTTTCTTGACAAAACTGTTAAATACGCAATGTTTATCAATCTAACTTCTCTAACCTCACTTCACCAGCCTACCAATGAACGGAATCTGCCTCAACGGCAAGTCGCACTTCACGATATAGGTCACAAAGAGCAGCAACAAAACGGTACGGTACGCCATACGCAGGTAAATATTTTCTATCGGGACATATTCGGCAGCCAGATAGAGTACTGCCGCAAGCAGCACATAACTACCGATAGCCTTCAGGTCATACTGAATGGGATACTTCTTCTGCCCTACGAAATAGGACAGAAGCATGGCGATGCCATAGCCACAAAATCCTGCCCAGGCACAAGCCATATAACTGTATCGGGGAATCAGAAGTATGTTCATCACTACCAGCACCGTGCAACCTATCAGGGAGAAGTAGGCTCCCCAACGCGTTTCGTCAATCAGCTTGTACCAGAAGGAAAGATTGAAATAGATACCCATAAAGATTTCGGCAGCCATCACGATAGGCACTACCCGCAATCCCGGCCAGTAGTCGCGACCGATAATATGGCGCAGGATGTCCAGATAGAACATGACAGCGAGGAATGCCAGCAGTGTGAAGATGATGAAGAACTTCATGGCTTGCGCATACATCTGCTTGTTGTCCTTGTCCCGGCTCTTCCCGAAGACAAAAGGCTCGTATGCATAGCGGAAGGCTTGTGTAAGCATCGCCATCACCATGGCAATCTTGCTGGCAGCCCCATAAATGCCCAACTGTACGGAAGCTTCCGCCTCATCCGGATAGACAAAAGGAAAAATAATCTTATCCGCCACCTGATTCAGGATACCTGCCAAGCCGAGTACCAGCAACGGCAGACAATAAGCAAGCATCCGCTTCAGCAGTTTTCTGTCCAGCACGTAGGCAAACCCACGCAACTCCGGAATCATGCAAAGCATGATGGTAGAGGTGCATATCAGATTGAAAAGGAAGGCATAACCCACGTCATCCCCTTTCATTCCCACATAATAGAGCAGATTCAGTGCAATGTTCAGGAAGATGAACAGCAGTTTGAGTGCCGCAAACTTAATGGGACGCTTCTTGTAGCGCAAATAAGCGAAAGGAATGCTTTGAATAGCATCCATCGCCACCACAATCATCATCATGCCCACGTACCAGGGATGGTCACCATACTCCAGCCATCCGGCAATGGGGTTGAGGAACAGCAATCCCAATGCAAGAAAGGTAAGCGCCCCCACACTCACACTGAGCAATGTCGTGGAGTACACCCGCATCGGGTCATCCTCTCCTTTATTGGCAAAGCGGAAGAAACCGGTCTCCATGCCGCACGTCAACAACACCAGCATGAGCGCCACCCACGCATATACATTCGTCACTACGCCATAGCCTCCGCTCTGTGCGGACATCGCCATGGTATATACGGGCACCAGCAGGTAATTGAGGAAACGCCCCACAATGCTGCTCAACCCATAAATGGCAGTTTCTTTTGCCAATGATTTTAATCCGGCCACTTCTTTAATGGTTGTTATGAACACAAAGGCACGGAGGCACAAAGTTTTCTAGGATAAGAGGAAAGAGAGACTTTATGTCTCCGCATCTCTGTATTCGTTTTCTTAAAATGAATCACTCGTCGCCAAACAAGGTACGCTGGCTACTATAGAGGCTTCGCCCCAGATGCTTGTAGGCAAGCTCCGTCACTTCACGCCCACGGGGAGTGCGTTTCAGGAAACCTTCTTTTATCAGGAACGGTTCATAGACTTCCTCTATCGTACCTGCATCTTCGCCCAAAGCAGTGGCGATGGTAGTCAATCCCACCGGACCGCCTTTGAACTTGTCGATGATGGTACAGAGTATCTTATTGTCTATCTCGTCCAGACCATACTTGTCGATATTCAGAGCCTCAAGGGCAAACTGTGCGATTTCCGTGTCAATGCTCCCCGAACCTTTCACTTGGGCAAAATCGCGTACACGCCGCAGCAATGCATTGGCAATACGCGGTGTGCCACGGCTGCGGCTCGCAATCTCGGCGGCAGCCCTTACGGAGCAAGGCACATCGAGGATGCCGGACGAACGACGGATAATGCCGCTCAACACATCATCATCGTAATATTCCAGATGCAGGTTGATACCGAAACGGGCACGCAACGGAGCTGTCAACAGACCGCTACGCGTGGTAGCTCCCACCAGCGTGAAAGGATTCAAATCAATCTGTATGCTTCGGGCAGAAGGGCCTTTGTCTATCATGATGTCTATGCGGTAGTCCTCCATGGCTGAGTACAGATATTCCTCCACTACGGGGCTCAACCGGTGTATTTCGTCGATGAAAAGTACATCATTGGGCTCCAGGCTAGTAAGCACTCCCGCCAAATCCCCCGGCTTGTCAAGTACCGGACCGGAAGTTATCTTGAAACCTACGCCCAGTTCGTTGGCTATGATATTGCTGAGTGTTGTTTTTCCCAATCCGGGAGGGCCGTGAAGCAACACATGGTCCAGCGCCTCGCCACGCAGGCGGGCAGCTTTCACAAATATGCGCAGATTGTCCACCACCTTGTCCTGCCCGCTGAAATCCTCAAAATTCAACGGACGGAGAGCGTTCTCGAAATCACGTTCTCGGCTGGTGACGGGCTGCTGGTTGCGTATATCAAAATCTTCTTGTTCCATACTATCTATCATGTTCCAAACACTGCTTTATTTCCTATTGATTTTTCCACATTACCGTAACAATCCCAACTGTCTGTAGGCTTCTCTGACCTCATCCACAAATTGCCTATATGAAGGAAGCAGATGCAACTTTTCCAATTCCAACCTCGCACCAATGGAAGCATATAGTTCACTAATATCCAAATCCTTCCTATGCCTACGTGTCGTAGTCCGATTAGATTTACCTATGGCTTGTATAATGGTAGCCTTAGGATCAAGATAAAGTTCCGGCATACGATTTATACCCAATTCTTCATCCGACATCCTTGTACCCATTTCCTCTTTTAATAGTTCTTTGTCAGAAAGCATCGATGCTTCTACCATCCTCACTGGAACAATAGGAATCAGACTCTTGCAAATCTCCCCTTTCTTATCAGACAAGAACTCTTTGGCCGGATTTATCTTTTCAGCATAGGCTCTTTTAGTATCCTTACTATCAGCATCTGTATGGACACAAAGTATATCCATACCCATCTCTTCCATTCCTCGACGTGAAGCTTTCTCTACATATTCATTAAAACTAAGTCGCACTTTTTCCACAGTCAAGCATTTCACGTATGGTTCTAAATCATTCTCGCATTCAAAAGCCACATCAATAAAAGTCCTTTCCACCACACTCTGCAAGAAACGTACATCCGTAGGGCCTTCCGTGATTAATCCAATAAATAATTGTCTAGCCATATTACCACTCCTTTAGGGTATTTTCTAAGTACTCCTTAATCATTTGCAAAGAAAGCTTTCGTTCTTGCTCAGAGAAATTGATAGTCAATTGCCCTTCTTTAGGAACTTGTATAATTTTCGAAACATCGAGTTTCACCTTATTGCCCGATGGCAAAGAAAGCACTCTTGATTTCATCTCCGCAAAATGGATGGAAACATTCAAATCATCTTCCCATTTCTGAATTTCACCGACAAAAACGGTAGAATGCGTATTCACAATCACTTGTCTTAAAGGTAGATCATGGTCTTCAAAGTTAGTGGTCAAATCCTTCAATAATTTCGCCATTGATTTTATCCTAAATGGGTGAATGCCATTCTCCGGTTCTTCAAAACAAAGCAAACCGGAGTATTTCATATCGTGTTGCAGGATGCAAAGCGTAAGCAATCGCAACGTACCCTCGGACAACACGCGGGAAGAGTATTTCTTTCCGTCCACATTCTTCAGATAAATGATATACTGCTTGTTTTCTGTATCATCTTCTACAAAGACCTGGGTATAGTTGGGAATAAAACTATTTAATTCACGAGATATCTCTACCAATGAATATTTATCTTCCTGCTGAATCCTAAATAATGCTGCAGCCAGGTTTTTCCCAGAAACACCAATGACATCTTCTCCCGTCCTCTTACTTGTGGGTTGACGTAAATCCTCCGGGTTCAACTGTAAGAAACGCCAACTGATCATTTCCTGCTTCACGGCCAGAATATGGCGGAAATCAACAGAATCAATGCTGCTCAATACCGTACGCGTAGCATTTCTCAGGGGAAAACTTCGCTTGTTACCTCCACCACCATCTTGAGGAACAAATACCGTAGGCAATTCATTTTGCTCTTGTGTATAGATATAAGGTTGACCACGTTTCCCTGTAATTACTTTAGGTCTCCAAAATTCTATTTGTTCTTTAGGCAAAAGTTTTATCCATTTGTCTTCTTGATGTTTCAATGTAGCCAAATGTTCATAAACAACTTCTAAATCATCAATACCACTGGAGTTTACAAAGCGATGTATTTTTAGTTCATAACGCAACCTCGTATATTTCAATCTTGCAGTAGCTCCCCAAGCATCAGTCACTTCACGATTTACCAGCACTTCCACACAAAACTCCATTTTCATCATACTGAGTGAATAGTTCAAACAAATCACCTCTTTGCCCTTCTCTGAATGCTGTATGTATTTTGTCCACTTCAGCCAAGCGTGACAACAGATTCAATGCATCAAACAAGTTACTCTTCCCAGCAGCATTTGTTCCTGCAACAATGGTCAAAGGGGTAAACTCCATTTCAAAATTATGAAATGACTTAAAACCATTTATTTTAAGATAAGTAATCATAGGGATATTCCTTTTGTTTCCTGCAAAATAACGAATTTATTTTGAGATAGCACTCATCCCCTTTCTTTTTTCACATAAGTAAAAGGCGTATGACATACCTGGTACGCTCCATACAACGGAATATTATGCTGCCCGGAGGCAAATTACAGAAAAAACGATAGAAGTAGCAAGATATATACTTGAAATATATTTGCAGGCTCACACTTTCTTCCTACATTTGTGCAGAATAACCAGCCATTTACTGACAGCAAGCCGAATCTCCCCCCTGCTGAAAGCACAATGCATAGAACACGCTACTTATGAAAGAAGAAATATCCTTTACCCAAGTCCCCTTCGACTACCCCTTATGCCTCAACGGGCAATGCCCCAAGGCTGCCACCTGCCTCCGCCAGATCTCCCTTCAGAGCATGCCTACCGAAAAGG
>OGKI01000248.1_pt1 | contig 11921 bp, 8 predicted proteins | sample 1572481 | NCBI WGS metagenome assembly OGKI01 (sample SAMEA2582149, study PRJEB24529) | metagenome | reverse complement strand
AGAAATTGCCAGAAATTACCGATAGTCTTGGTCGTTTTAGCAGCCATCGCTTTCATCATACCCGCCATGGCCGCCATACCGGTTGCCGCCGTAATAAACTGGAAGAGCATGATGACGAACAACTGGGTGAAATACGTCAGTCCGCTCTCACCGGAATAATGCTGCAAGTTACAGTTTACCATAAAACTGATGCAGGTATTGAATGCCTGGTCGGGAGTTTGCGGGCCATTACCGTCAGGATTCAGCGGCAGCCATCCTTGACTGACCAACAGCACCATTCCCCAGACAAACCAGAAAGCATTCAATATCAGCAACGCCTTGAGGAACTGCTTCCAGTTCATTTCTTCATTGGGATTAATGCCCGCTACCTTAAATATCAGTCTCTCTACCGGTTTCATAAAGTCCGACCATGTCTTCTCTCCTTTATAAACCTTCGCAATATATTTTCCCAGCGGATAAGAAATCGCCACTAACAGGAAAATCTGTAAAACTACACCTAAAATTTCCGTATTCATTTCTTTAATCTTTTAGAACCTTTCGGGTTTCACCAGAACATACATCAAGTACCCGAACACTGCAACACCTAATACAAATAATACTGTGTACATAATCTTTTCTCTCCTCTTTAAATCTTCTCAAACCAATCCACACATTTCCAGAATAGCCAGAAAGCGAGAAAGCCGCTCAACAGGCAGAAAATAAATGAAATCGTTATTCCCATGTTTTTACGTTGTTAAATTAATATTCATGTTTTACCGTCCTCATAATTGCCAAATGCGTGCCAAAATAGAAGTCTGTAAGATAAAATACTGATTGATAAAGAAATAAAACAGAATAGAGGAATTACAGAAAAAGAAGACACCCTTTCAAAATGGAAGGGTGTCTATCAAAATAGAAAAGGGACATTGCATGATTCGAGGTTCATCTGGCGAAACCATTTGTTTCATGCGGTGAAACTGATAGTTTCCTTAGGAGAAACCGAAAGTTCCACGGGGTGAAACAAAGAGTACCCCGGCATGGTACACTTTGTTTCCCGACATGGAACACTTCGTTCCACGCCGGGAAACTTTCGGCAAGTTACGGAAAAGAACAGATTATATTCCGTATTCTTCGATTTTGCGGTAGAGTGTGGTCAATCCGATTTTGAGCAGGCGGGCTGCTTCGGTCTTATTACCTTTTGTATATTCCAGCACACGGGCGATGTGGCGACGCTCCATGGCAGAAAGTTCAAAACTGCCGGGAGTGGTTTCATCAGATTGTTCGTAATGGGTGTTCTGTATATCGAGCGGCAAGTCGGCAACATCCAGCCGTTCACTCTCGCAAACAATCAGACTGCGCTCTATCACATTACGCAATTCCCGGATATTACCTTTCCAGGGTTGTTGTTCGAGGGCTTCGAGAAAAGCGGGTGTTATTTCCGTAACGGAACGTGCCAACCGAGCGGAGAAGTCCTTTACAAAGGCTTTTGCCAGAATACGTACATCGCCCGCCCGTTCACGCAAGGGCGGCAGATGAATTTGGAATACGGAGAGCCTGTAGAATAAATCCTCGCGAAAACGTCCTGCGGTAATCTCTTCCGGCAGATTGCGGTTGGTTGCGGCAACGACACGCACATTCACACGGGTGGGTTTGGTATCGCCAATCTTTATATATTCACCTGTTTCGAGAATGCGCAGCAGTTTGGCTTGCAGTTCAAATGCCATTTCACCGATTTCATCCAAAAAGATAGTGCCATTGTCGGCCTCCTCAAACAATCCTTTCTTATCTTTCAATGCTCCTGTAAACGAACCAGCTTTATGACCGAACATCTCGCTTTCCAACAGTTCCTTACTGAAGGAGGAGCAGTTTACCGCTACGAAATTCTGCTTGGCGCGCTTACTATTATAATGTATGGCTTGCGCAAAGACTTCCTTTCCCGTACCCGTTTCGCCCGTCAGTAATACGGGCACATCCGTTCCCGATACTTTCTGTGCCAGTGAAACGGCATCTTTCAATGCTTTCGAATCACCCAAAACAGAATCGAAAGAATATGTATGCCCTACTTTCTTTTCCAGTTTCTCCAAGCGGACGTTCATGCGCGCCTTCTCCACGGCACGGCTGACAAGCGGTATAATCTTATTGTTATCATCACCTTTGGTGATATAATCGAAAGCACCGTTCTTAATGGCCTGCACCCCGTCCGGGATATTACCGTGCGCCGTCAACAGGATTATCTCTACGTTAGGGGCTGTTTTCTTGACAGACGACACAAGGTCTACCCCGTTACCGTCAGGAAGAAACACATCGCACAAGACTACATCCGGGCTCTGAAATTCCAACTGCTTCAAAGCAGTCCTGCAATCACCGGCCTGGCATACTTCATATCCTTCCAACTCCAACATACGCGACAAAAGGGTACGGATCTGTACTTCATCGTCAACGACTAAAATCTTGCTCATATTTTTCGGATAAGTTTAAAGTAATAAATGGTAAAAACAGGGGATGTGCAAATATAAACGTTTTCCGGGAAACAAACGGCATGTCTTTTGAACTTTTATAAGTGAAGGGAGCGCACATAAGACTACGGAAAAGTAAAAAAACACCTTACAATGTATCCTCAGAGGCATTGTAAGAGAACTGAAAAAGAAACTCGCCCTTCCATTTCGGAAATGAGCCTTCTAAAACGAAAAGGAATACAGAGGCTTCATCCGACCGTAAAAAAAGAATAACTAAAAAAGATTTAAAAATGAAAGTTTGCAAATTCGGCGGTACTTCCGTCGGCACAGTAGAGAGAATGAAACACGTAGCGGAACTCATTTCAGAGTCCACACCGAAGATTGTAGTCCTGTCCGCAACGGCAGGCACTACCAATCATCTGGAAGAGATTGCAGCCAGCCTGTTCAACCGCGACATAGAGCAGGCACACGAGAAAATCACCCGGCTAGAATTCCAGTTCATAGACTTTGCCAACGAACTGTTGACAGACGAGTCCACAAAGCGGGAAGCGATAGATTATATTCTCGACCGCTTCCAACGACTCTGGCAATTTATCAATGATGAATTCACCTCGGTTGAAGAAAAAGAGGTTTTGGCACAAGGGGAACTTATCAGTACAGCCCTGCTGCACTTCTACCTGCGGGAACGGAAGATTGCCAATATCCTGCTCTCCGCCTTCGACTTTATGCGTACCGGGCCGGAAGGAGAACCGGACTTGAAATATATAGAGGAAAAACTGCAGGCGCAATTGGCACAGTATCCCGGCATCAACCTTTTTATTACTCAAGGGTACATCTGCAAAAATGCTTATAATGAAACGGATAACCTGAAACGGGGCGGCAGCGACTATACGGCATCGCTCATCGGCGCTGCCATCCGCGCAGAGGAAATACAGATATGGACGGACATTGACGGAATGCACAATAATGACCCGCGTGAAGTATCGGGAACCCGCTCCGTAAAGCATCTCAGTTTCAACGAAGTCGAGCAGCTGGCCTTTTACGGAGCAAAAATATTACACCCGTTCTGCATCGCCCCGGCACGCAAGCGCAATATCCCGGTACGATTGCTCAACTCAATGAATCCTCAGGCAGAGGGGACATTGATTTCGGATTTACAGGATGACAATATCATTAAAGCCATAGCCGCCAAAGACAACATCTTCTACGTGAAGTTCGAGTCGAAACATAACTTATGTCCTTATCAGTTTATCAGTAAGATTTTTGATACCTTTGCCAAATACAGAACGCCGCTTTGTCTGTTGGTTTCATCCAATCAGGATGTATCCGTCGCCATAGACAACAGCGAACATCTATGCAAAATCCTTGCGGAGCTGGAACAATATGCAAAAATTCTGATGGAAGATCGCATGTCCATTGTGTCCGTGGTGGGAAACATGCGTTGGCAGTATGCCGGTGTCGAAGCACAGATTATAGAAGCTCTGGCAGATATTCCGCTGCGTATGATTTCGTATGGCAGCAATGACAGTGACGTGGCATTCGTCATTAAGACGGATGACAAGAAAAGGGCTTTGCAGGCACTCAGCAATAGACTTTTCGAGCCGGAGACGGATAAAATTGTAAAGTAAATAAAAGTCCAATCTATGGAGCCAATAAACAGATACTTTCAAAGAATTTCCGTATTTTTGCTTTCATTGTTTTTACAACCTTATATAATGTAAAGTCTAACTAAAACCAACAGACATGATAAATCCCATCTATTCCCCCGCCCCCGGCAGATACGAAAACGGTATGAAATACCGCCGTTGCGGAAAGAGCGGCATCCTTCTACCTGAAATATCTTTAGGGCTATGGCACAACTTCGGCGATGTCAATACCTTCGCCAACTCGCTATCAATGGCACATTATGCATTCGACAAGGGTATCACCCATTTTGACCTTGCCAACAATTACGGTCCTTCCTGCGGCTCTGCAGAAGAAACATTCGGTATGATTATGAAGAAATCATTTATGCCCTACCGGGATGAATTATTCATTTCTACCAAAGCGGGACATGAAATGTGGCCGGGTCCTTACGGTGATTGGGGTTCCCGAAAATCACTGATGAGCAGCCTCAACCAAAGTTTAAAGCGGATGAACCTCGAATATGTAGACATCTTCTATACCCACCGTTACGACCCCAACACCCCGCTTGAAGAGACACTTCAAACACTCGTTGACATCGTACGGCAAGGTAAAGCGCTATACATCGGTATTTCCAAATACCCTAAAGACAAAGCAGAATTAGCATATAAATACTTGGAAGAACGGGATGTGCACTGCCTACTCCATCAAGGTAAATACAATCTGTTTAACCGCGAACCGGAAGAAGAAGGTATCCTGAGGCAAGCCAAAGAAAACGGTACAGGATTCATCGCTTTCTCCCCTTTGGCACAAGGATTGCTTACCAACCGCTACCTGAACGGTATTCCCGATGATTCACGCATCGCCAAAGGCGGCTTCCTTAAAAAAGAAGCGCTGACAGATGAAGTCTTGAAAAAGATAAAAGCACTGAATGAACTCGCCATCCGTCGCGGTCAGACACTTGCCGAAATGGCGCTTGCATGGATACTGAAAGACGACTTGGTGACCTCGGTGATTATCGGAGCCAGTTCTGTTGGACAATTAGCAGATAATCTGAAAGCGATTGATAATACCGCTTTCTCTGCAGAAGAATTAAAAAACATTTATCAGATTGTAAAATAGTTGCCAATACCCTTGTATGCTATGAAAGAGACTATCTCAAAATGAAAATTGAGATAGTCTTTTTGATATAATCAGTCCCAAAGCGGTAACGGTTATTTAAAACCAATCAATTCCACTGCCTTGAATTATTATTGTGCCACTTAATTGGCACAATAATGCCATATTTATGGCACAGTTATGCCAACGAACTGGCAATGATAGTCTGAAAAGCCATTCATACCCATCTGAATAAAAAGAAAACAGACCAGTTTCTTTGATAGCCCACCGTACATTTAACACATCTATTTTTGAACCTTTTATTTTTTATCTTGTTCTTTCTCCAAAAGCCTAAGGTACCAATAGGGCAGGAATTTATATTTAACCTAAACATTATAGAAGTATGAAGAAATTTATTCCCTTATTATTAGCGGTCTTCGCAATAGCATTCGTATCTTGCGAAAAAGACCCCGACATGGATAAGCTGGACAGCAAGTATCTGGTTTATACCAATTATGACACGAAAGCAGACTTCAAAGCTTTCGAAACCTATTACTTACCAGATAGCATCCTTGTTATCGGCAACAGTAAAGACGCCGAATATTGGAAAGACGAAAGTGCACAGGAAATCCTCAGCGCATACGTTGCCAATATGGACAACCGCGGTTATGTCCGTACAGACAATCGCGAAGACGCCGACCTCGGTTTGCAAGTGAGTTACGTAAAGAGCACTTACTACTTTACGGACTACGGACGCCCCGAATGGTGGTGGAACTACCCAGGCTATTGGGATGCTCCTTACTGGGGTAACTGGGGCGGATGGTACTATCCGTATGCCGTAAACTATGCTTATAGTACCGGTTCCTTCATCACCGAATTGCTGAACCTCGACGCTCCCCAAGGCGAAAAGGAAAAACTTCCCGTGCTGTGGACCAGCTACATGAGCGGGTTATTGAGCGGCTCGACCTCTTTCAACACCAAGATGGCAGTGGAAGGCGTGAACCAGGCTTTTACACAATCTGCCTATCTTAACAGAATGAGTGCCCAGCCGAGATAAACTACCGACTTCTTCTATCCCGATAGAAAGCTATTGTTGAATTTATAAAACAAGAACAAGTATGAAAACATTGAAATATATATCCTTGAGGGCATTCGCAATCGCCGCCCTCGCCCTTGTCTTCGCCATGCCGGCAAAGGCACAGATGACCGATAACGGTTATGCCAACATCGACTGGCAGTTCAATTTCCCCTTAAACAACCACTTTGCCGACAAAGGCAGCGGATGGGGCATGAACTTTGAAGGCGGTTACTTCCTGACGTCTAACTTTGCTTTGGGAGGCTTCCTGGCTTATCATAGCAACCATGAATATTTCAGTCGTCAGACCTTGCCGGTCGGTACGAGCGGCAGTTTGAATACCGACCAGCAGCATACCGTATTCCAGTTGCCTTTCGGTCTTGCCACACGTTATGCGTGGAACCGTGGCGGTGCATTCCAACCGTATGTGGGCGTAAAACTCGGTACCCAGTATGCACAGTTGAAGTCCACTTTCAATGTATTTGAAGCCAATAAAGATACATGGGGATTCTACGTATCTCCGGAAATCGGTTTCAACGTTTACCCGTGGGCTTACGGTCCGGGCCTGCACTTCGCAGCCTATTACAGCTACGGGACCAACAAAGGCGACCTCTTCACTTACAGTGTGGACGGTATGAACAACTTAGGTCTGCGTATCGGTATTGCATTCTGACATACACACCTAAAACTTAACAGAATAAATTAATTGTTTCAAAAAAAAGAGATGCTGCCTAACGATTTCAAGTTAGCCGGCATCTCCTTTTTTATTCTGATGCGATTGCCTTACTTCAACACAGCCCGATACATCGCCTCCTGTATTCTTTCCCGAATATCCGATTTCAGCAATTTCGCATTCCACACCTCCGGATAAATACGGTTGCTGAGGAATACATACACCAAGCCGTTGTCCGGGTCTACCCATGCACAAGTTCCGGTAAAGCCCGTATGTCCGTACACCGATGCCGGAGCGGAAAGAGCGCAGGGACTTTTCGCAGGATTCTGCATATCCGGCTTATCGAAGCCCAGACCACGGCGGCATCCCTTGGCAACTGTAGTGGTAAAGAGTCTGCACGTCTCCTTGCTTAAATAACGTTTTCCGTTCAACTCACCGCCATTCAGCAGCATCTGATAAATCTGCGCCACTTCCTCAGCCGTAGAGAACAATCCCGCATTGCCGGAAACACCGCCTTGAAAAGCAGCCGATTCATCGTGTACAAATCCTTGCAAAACTGTTTTCCGCAGGAAAGGGTCAACGGACGAAGGCACAATCTCCTCTTTAGACAAGAACCGTAACGGAAGATACCCGGTACGCTTCAGCCCCATCGGAGTATAAAACTCTTGAGCAAGAAACTCATCCATAGGCATTCCCGCACGCGCCTCAACCACCTGCTGCAGCAGAATGAAGCCCACACAGTTATAACGATACCGTTTATCCCTCAAAGGCGCATCCGCTATCTTTTGGAGATACTCCTTTTTAAAGGACTTATTCAACCAAAGACTGTCACAGACCTGTAAAGTACATTCGGCTGTACGTACTTTCGATGTCAGCCCCGGACGGAAACGGAAATTAGGGTTAGCCCACGTCTGCCGCCCGATACGGGCAGGATGCAGTTTATCCGGTCGTGCCTTAAATAATGTACCCTCGTAACTATCCTCATCAATGGCATCCTGATAGAACAGCAAGGTGGAAGGCAATCCCGACTGGTGGAACAGCAGTTCCCTGACCGTTATATTGCGTTTATCCGTATCCTGCAGGTAGGGAAGATAATCAGACACACGGTCTGTCAGGCTTAAACGGCCTTTATCATAAAGCTTCATTACGGCCAATAAGGTAGCTGTCGTCTTCGTCAAAGATGCAACGTCATATACGGATGCCGGTGTCACCGGAACTGCTTCCTTATTTCCGGTTGTATATGTATAAGTACCGAAAGCCTTATTATACATCTCTTTCCCGTCCTTCAAAACCACTACCTGACATCCCGGATAGGCCCCTTCCTGTATGCCTTCCCGAGCAATTGTATCAATCCGTGCCAATAAGCGGGAATCCAAGCCATGCTCTTCGGGAATGAAATGAGACTTTGTCTGCGGACTTAAGGGTACCCCTTCTCCGGCGGCAAACAAACTGCCGATACTTGCCGAAAGCCGGCCGTCAGCCACGGCATCCGCATAAAGTATCCCGGCCACCTGCCGCTGTACGTCATCATTCGAAGAATGCGCCAATACCACCGCTTCGGCTGCCGATATACCCTGACGTATCTGTGGCAGTTGCTTGCCGGGAATAAAGCACACATACACCACCGGAACGTCTGGAGCAAACTCCGCAAAGAAAGACTGATAAGCCGCCAGACGATGCTCGGTGACACATACCAGAATACGTTTATATCCGGACAGTTTATCTCTCAAAGCCTTACGTCCTGCCGCCGGTAAATCTTTTCCCAATTGGAACTCTACCGGATGCGTATATTCGGAAAGCTGCTTGATAAAAGGCCGTAGCTTCGCTGCTTCCCCGACATTCAACACCGCAACATCTTTAACCGAGGGGTCCAATGGCAGCACTTTCGCCGCATTGCCCAGCACGGTAACAGCCGCCAGATTCAAACGACGAATCAAATCCCGCGTATAGGGCGTATTAATTCGGGTTCCCAATCCGGAAAGACGAATAAGAGGCTTCTTATTCAGCCCAAGTGCATATTTATAAGTCAATACCTTTCTGCATTTCTCCTCTACCGCCTGCTCCGTCAACTCACCGCGCTTTACGGCAGCCAGTATGGCATCCACTTCTTCTTTTATACGCCGGGGAACGAGCAGTAAGTCATGCCCCGCCTGCAATGCTTTCAAACAGAGCGACTCATGTTTGGAAACTCCCTTCATAGCCAAAGCATCTGTGAAGACAAGTCCCCGGAACTGCAATTCGCGTGTCAGCAAGTCATAAACCACATTGCGGGAAAGGGAAGAAGGCAATCCGCGCTGCGCCTCAAAAGCAGGCACTTCCAAATGCCCCACCATAATGCCGCCTACCCCTGCCTGAACGGCTTTTCTAAAAGGATACAACTCCACACTGTCCAAACGCTCGCGCGTGAACGGTAAAACCGGAAGCGATTTATGCGAATCCACATCCGTATCCCCATGCCCCGGAAAATGTTTGGATACCGAGAGTACTCCGCCGTCTTCCAGACCTCTGGCATAGGCGATAACCTTATTGGCAACGTTCACCGGATTTTCACCGAAAGAGCGGGTGTTGATAACCGGATTCTTCGGGTTGATGTTGACATCCGCCACCGGAGCAAAATTCACCTGTACGCCGAGTTCCCGGCACTGCCTTGCCATTTCCCTGCCATACTCATAGAGCAGGGTATCGTTCTGTATACATCCCAGTACCATATTCTTCGGAAAGACGGGTGTACCCCGCAGACGCATGGAAAGTCCCCACTCGCCGTCGAACGTAATCAACAGAGGAATATCCGCCATGCGTTGCGCTTCATTCGTCAGCATGGCCTGGTTTTGCATCAGTCCGCCGGAAAACAGCAAACCGCCGACTTTATAATCCTCGACAACCTTGCGCAGCAACTCCTTGTTGCCCTTGTCCTGATAGGGGGCGATTGTATAGATAAAAAGCTGTCCTATCCGCTCTTTCAGGCTGAGTGTGCCCAAAACCGAATCCACCCACTGCCTGCATCGCACATCATCCACTGCCGACCTCACCAGCAACGGCTCCACGGGGAGAACAACGGCAGGTGTCGCCGGACAACGTTTCGCATCCGAAGCAAAACGCCCGCAACAGCCCATTATAACCAGTATAAACAGTAACAGCCTTTTCATCCGCTATTCCTTCGTCAGTGTCAAATCCAATTCTCCTACAAAAATGCCGCTTCTCCCGGTGTGCAATACCGGAATACTCTTCCCCTCCGCATTCAGGCAGAAAGCCGGTTTCTCCATAAAAGTATGGGAATGGCCGCCCAATATTACATCAATTCCCCTGGTTGCCGCCGCCAGCTTCTCATCGCAGACTTCATTCTTAAGACGGAAGCCGAGATGGGAAAGACAGATAACGACATCACACCCTTCCTTGGTCCGCAAAAGGTCGGTTACTTCCTGCGCCGCAACAATAGGGTCGTTGTATACAATGCCTTCACACTTATCGGCCTGTACCAGCCCTTCCATCTTGGGACTCACCCCGAACACTCCGATTTTCATACCTCCGCGTTCCAGGACTACATAAGGTTTCACCAGTCCCTCAAGAACTGTTCCGGTGACATCGTAATTGGCACATACCACCGGAAAGTGGGCCATACGGAACAAACGCGCCATATTATCCAGCCCGAAGTCAAACTCATGATTACCGATAGTCATGGCATCATAGCCCATAAGGTTCATCATCCGGACTTCCACCTCGCCCCGGAAAAGATTGTAATAGGGAGTACCTTGCGAAATGTCGCCGCAGTCAAAGAGCAGGACATCCGGATTCTTGGTACGGAAATCTTTCAGAAAAGTGGCGCGGCGTACCACACCGCCCGCCCCTGCATACGGGTCGGCAGCGTGCAGGTCAATCGGTTCGATACGGCTGTGAGTGTCACTTGTGTGCAGAATGACCAATTGCTTGGTCTGCTGTGCCGATGCTGTCAGCAATGCGCAGAACATCAGCAGGCAATATATAGATATACGTTTCATCGAATTCTCTTTTTTAGTTTTCTGTTCTTAATCTTCCACGGTGATTCGTCCTTCCATGCGCGAAGTAATCTTCTTGCCTGCTGCCGTCTGTTGCTCTACATAGTCCATAAACAGACCGCGCAAGGTCGCACCCGGCGGACAATCTCTCTTTTCAGCCTGAATCAGGGCGGTCATATCGCTATTGCCGTCGGCCAGATAATCGATAGTGGCAACCGTGTACAGCTTGTCGTCGACAACCGGCTTGCCGGCTACAGTAGCCCCCAGCAACTTTCCGCTTTTGGTAATCCGCAAGTTCACACCGCTGACTCCTTCGCCGCCGCGTGCCGCAATGCTCTCAAACAGTTGCTTCAGATAAACACCTTTCAAAGTCACGACACAAAGTGAGTTCTCGAACGGCAGTATTTCGTAGATGTTGCCGCAAGTAATGGGACCTTCCGTCAGCACGTTCCGCAATCCACCCATATTCACAAGCCCCATATCGGCAGGTTTTCCAAGCACCTGCGCAGCCGCTCCGCGCAGCACATCGGCCACCAGATTGGAAAGGAGGCTTTCGGGACCTCCTTTATCCATTTTCATTGCACTGGTACCGATGACTTCATACATCATCGCGTCTACCTTTTCCTTATAAGGCTTTAATATTTCGGCAGCTTTTGCATTGGGATGGGTATCCCAAACAGAATCAATCGTTATCATGCTACCCTCTACTTTGGTTACTTCGTACTGTGCCGTAGTCTCGCGTGCAGTCCGGCAGGAAGTAAACAGGAAACCTCCTGTCAACACTGCCACCATCAGATACTTTACATAAGTCTGTTTCATGTTCGCTATTTTTAGATATGCTACAAATATACAAAAACATTTGGCTATCTGGCAAATAATTCGTTACTTTGCACCGCTTTCGCGCAATCGCTGTCAAGAGAAGAGATACTTGGTATGTTGCGTTGTAACGATGAAACAATTTAATAATAACAACAATGGATTTAATTAAAATTGCAGAAGAAGCATTTGCTACCGGAAAACAGCAC
>OGKI01000229.1_pt1 | contig 12385 bp, 8 predicted proteins | sample 1572481 | NCBI WGS metagenome assembly OGKI01 (sample SAMEA2582149, study PRJEB24529) | metagenome | reverse complement strand
GCTTCCCCGGTCTGAACAAGGACGGAGCCTGGCACAACGGCGACTCCTACTTCCACGTCAACATCCGTACACTTGTGGAAGTGCCCTATTTCTATACCCGCCTCACCGGCTTCAACTATTTCTCCGACCCCTGGTATCAGGGAAATGCCCTGTACGTCATCTACCAGCAGCCGCCATTCTCCAAATCGGGCGGCAACGGCAGCTCGCACCAGAAGATACTTACCCCGAGCGGTACGCGTGTTGGCTACGCCGATGCTCTGGCACGTATGACCGGCAATACATTTGCCGCAGATTACGTGCGCCATATCAGCGCCCGCCAGCCCGACATACTCGAACAGGGAAGCACCTCGAAAGCCGGCGGTCTCGCATGGTTCCGCCTGCAATGCGACAAGCCCTTGCCGGACGGGCCGGGTTTGAAAGACCTTCCCATGGGACATGTATTCCCGCAGAGCGGACTGGCCTCGTTCTCCACCAACCTGGACGATACCCGCAAAAGCGCCAGGCTCAGTTTCCGCAGCAGTCATTACGGCATTACCTCGCACGCCATAGCCAACCAGAATGCTTTCAATACTTTCTGGAACGGCCAGTCGCTCTTTTACAGTAGCGGACACCATACCAGCTTTACCGACATACACGGCGTTTACTGCCACCGCGCCACCCGCGCCCACAACACCATTCTGGTGAACGGCATGGGACAACGCATCGGAACGGAAGGTTACGGCTGGATTCCCCGTTACTATGTCAGCGACAATATCAGCTATGTGGCAGGCGATGCTTCCAATGCTTACGGAAAGGTTATCTCGCCGCTCTGGTTGCTGCGCGGCAAACAGAGCAACCTGGAATTTTCTCCTGAAAACGGTTGGGACGATACCAGCCTGAAAATCTTCCGCCGCCACATCGTAACTTTAGGCAAAAGCGGTTATTCCTTTATATACGACGAGCTGGAAGCCGAAGAGCCCGTGACCTGGAGCTACCAGCTACATACGGTTACCAACCCTATGAATGTGAACAAGACCCGGGAATACGTACACATACGGGCCACCAGCAAGGACGGTGCGTCCGATGCCTATCTCTTCTCCTCCGGAACGCTGGAGACGGATACGACCTCCCGGTTCTTCGTACCTGCCGTCAACTGGCTGCGTGCCGATGAAAAGGGGCACTTCGCACCCTATCCCAACCACTGGCACTTCACCGCAACGTCGGACAAGCAGAAAGTGTACCGCTTCGCTACAATTGTGTACACACATGCCAAAGAAAATGATGCGGAAAACGCACAAGCCGCTCCCCGCAAACTGAAAGACGGTAGTATCCAAACCGGTGACTGGAATATCAAAGCAAACATATCCACCGCCGGAAAGCCTTCTTTCGAGGTACGCAACACGCGCAAAGACTGCGACGCAAGTATCAGTTACAAGGATTACGGTGCAACCGTGATACACGATAACGGCAAAAAGACCGAGTTGAAAGACGAAGTTCCCGAACTGGAAATCTAACAGCAAGAAAACATATACGGACACATGAAGAAACTGCTACTGCTCACAATCGCAATCTGGTACCTGACAGCCGGCTGTTACAGCCAGACAGACTGGAAAAGTTTCATGTCCCGGCAGGACATGACCTGGACCCGCCTGCCCCAAACCTGGTACGAAGCCCCCTTCATGGGAAACGGCAGCATGGGTTCCTATATCTGCAAAGAACCCGGAAAAAACGCCATACGGGTAGATGTAGGCAACAGTATGGTACACGACCACCGCACAGACGATGCGAGCATCTATGGAAGAGGCCGGCTGCTTATCGGTTATTTTCTCCTGCATCCCGTGGGAGAAATAAAATCCGGCGACCTGAGGCTGGACTTATGGAACGCTGAAACCACCGGGTGTATCCGTACCACCCGGGGAGCGATAAAGCTGAGAGCCTGTGTCACTTCCGAGAGTCCCTATATCCTGGTCGAAACCGAAGCTACGGCAGGCGAAAAGGAGTTCACCTGGAAATTCTATCCGGAAAACACGGATTCGCCGAGACAGTTGAATGCAATCCGGAAGGGTAACAAGAACCACCTCAAAAAAGACTATGTGTCCAATCCCGCCCCGCAACTGTCCGCACGCAATGGGCTGAACCTCTGCTGGCAGCCCCTGCTTGCCGGCGGCGGTACTGCCACAGCCTGGAAAGAGATAAGGAAAGAGAATACAAGCACGCTTATCGTAAGCAATGCACATTCCTTTCCCGGAACAGAGGCTTTGCAAAAGGCGGAAACGGCACTGACAAGCCTGCAGGAAGCCGACCTGCCCGTGCTCCGGAAAGCACACCGGGAATGGTGGCATAACTACTATCCACAAAGTTTCGTGAGCCTTCCCGACAAGAAGATGGAGAATTTCTACTGGGCTCAGATGTACAAGCTGGCATCGGCCACCCGCACCGGCGGCGGACTGCTCGACAACAGCGGTCCCTGGCAAGTGCTGACTCCCTGGCCCAATGCCTGGTGGAACCTGAATGTGCAACTGAGCTACTGGTCCGTATACCCATCCAACCGGCTGGAACTGGGCATGCCGCTGGTGGACGCGATAGGAAACAATCTGGACAATCTGATAAACAACGTTCCCGAACCCTACCGGAAAGATGCCGCCGCACTGCCCGTAGCCACCGACTTTACCCTGACGGGGGCAACAGTGAATGTTCCCGGAACCGAAAAGAAAGCCCAGGTAGGCAACCTGACGTGGATTTGCCATAACCTCTGGCTGCAATACCGCTTCAGCATGGACGAATCGATATTGAGGAATACCCTGTACCCTACACTGAGACGGGCCGTCAATTTCTATCTGCCTTTCCTGACAGAAGACAAATCGGGCAAGCTTCATTTGAAAAGAACCTATTCTCCGGAGTACGGTACTGCCGAAGACTGCAACTACGACATCGCCCTGTTGCGCTGGGGATGCAATACATTGCTCGAGGCAAGCAGGATTCTATCTGTCGATGACGAGCTGATACCCCGCTGGAAACAAGTTGCAGAATACCTGACCGACTACCCGCAGGACGAAAACGGCATGATGATAGGCAAGGATGTACCTTTCAGCCGCTCGCACCGCCACTACTCGCACCTGCTGATGTTCTATCCGCTCTACCTGTTGAATGCCGAGCAGAACGGCAGCAAGGAGCTTATGGAAAAATCCGTAGAGCATTGGCACAGCCTGCCGGGCAATATCCTCGGGTATACTTATACGGGGGCTTCTTCGCTGTATGCTGCATTCGGCGAGGGCGACAAGGCGCTGGAGAAACTCAACGGCCTGTTTGCCCGCACCCTGCACCCCAACACCATGTACATGGAAAGCGGACCGGTTATCGAGACCCCGTTGTCGGGCGCACAGTGCATACACGATATGCTGCTGCAAAGCTGGGGCGGAAAGATACGTGTGTTCCCTGCCGTACCTTCCCAATGGAAAGATGTACAGTTCAAGGACCTGAGAACCGAAGGCGCTTTCCTCGTATCCGCTGTGCGGAAAGGCGGAAAGACAAGCTTCATCCGTATCAAAAACCTTGCCGGAGAACCGTGTATCCTACGCACCGATATGGCAAATCCGGTTGTAAAGGCAGGCAATGCCACATTGACCCTGCAAAAAGAGGGTGAGTACCTATTGGATTTAAAGAAAGGAGAAAGCGTAATCCTGACTGCCGCAGGGGGGAATATTCCCGTCATAAGTCCTGTCGGCGGAGAAGGAGAAAATTATTTCGGACTGAAATAGAAGGGCGGCTTTAGCGGAATGAAAAACAATCGGTAAGCAAGCCCCCGCAAATACCCGTAAAAACAGCCTGGGTTTACGTATTCAGCGTAATCCCAGGCTGTTTTTATATACCTGTCCCATACTTTTTCTACAAAAATATAAGAAAACTGAACAGAACTAAAAGCCAAATCAACGATACTGTAGAATTACAACACACACTAAAAAGCGATTGAGCGGGAAAGAACCTAATTTAGCAAACACAAAAACAAATTGTTATTACTATCATAGATTCCGTATGAAAAACATCCAAAGAATCGTCCTTGTAAGACAGAGATAATAGCTTGATTGATAAGGAAAAATCGCTTATTTTTTTTATTTGTTCCGTTATCCAATATCACTAATTTTGCAAAAGGCAATTTGGGAATATAGCCCAATGATACGGTTAAAGACAAATAAAATAAAGCTTGATGAAGTTATATAGAACAAATGATACTGTAAATGATACCGTAAATGATACTGTAAATTCCAAAGAGCAGGAAGTCTTAGATATCATCAATCAATATCCGGGACTTAATTCGTCTAAGATAGCTAAATTGATAGGGAAAAGTACATCTACTACTAAGCGCTATTTAAATTCTTTAGTTAGATTATGAATATTTGTCATCACTCATCACTACCTACATTAACCTACTGATTATAGGACAATTGACGTAGTAAAAAGAACATTATAACAGTGACGACCAATATCCGGTCGTCACTGTTTTTAAGGTACATTCCGTTATATCTTACTCTGCAACACACTGATTTACAGCCCTTACATACACTTTATGCGACCCTTGTCCCAATGTTGTTAAAATACCTTTCTCCACCAGTAAATTGAGGTCATTCAACGCCTTGTTCTTCAAAAGTCCCGTAATTCCGCTGTAATCCTTGCGCGTAATGAACGGATTTGCATCCAAAAACGCGCACAGTCTGCGGTAACGTTCCGCACCGCTGATGTCCTCACTGTGCCGGAAGCCATACCCTGCCCTTACACGTTCCACAAATCCGGCACACTGTTTCCGGAAGCCGGGCGATACGCGGAAATGCACCTTACCGAAAAATATCGTCTGCGCATGGATTTCCTTCTTGTCCATGACGGGACGCGCTGTCAGTCCCGCCGAGAAATACCCCATATTGCCCAACTGTACATGATGCCCTTCGGAAAGGTAATAGGAAATGCGGCTTTCCAGTGCCGCAAGCACTCCCTCTACGTCTCCGGGAGTAAAACTGGTTGCCTGTGAAATATCGCTGACCAGACGTTTGCCGGTGATAGTCCCCTTGTTCACGATGCGGGGATACATGGGTTGTAATTCGCCGTCTCCTTTCGGGTTGGGCTTTCTCTGGAAATCATACTCTGCTGCCATTGTCGTTCTGTTTTTTTAGTTATGTAATAATTGAAAATCCTGTTGTATCGGTAGCTTACGCCATTCGGCCGCATAAATTCGGATATTCTCCGCGGTCCGTTCGGGAAAAGCTGGAAGATAAACAACGCTTTGCTTCGTTGTTTTTATTTGTCCGGACCATGCAAAATGCCATTATGCTTACAGTAAAACCCCGTTTTGCAGTTGCAGGCCCGGCGGTTGCCGGCTGCGGGCTGTGGGGCCCGCATATGAAGGCTCTTCGGCCCGCAATTGCAAAACGGGGTTTTACACCTTGTAAAGATACAAAATCCATTAGGAAAAGTCAAGTTTTCAACGGTTTGTTTTCCAATTATTTCCATTTATTTCCGGAGATAAATGCTGGCAAAAATCTTAAAACAAAAGGACGGATTTGCTTGCTTCCGGCCCGTTTTATGCGTATCTTGCAGAGTCTAAGAGAAACGCTCTTATCTCCACTAAATTTTTCCAAACAACCAACACCGGATGAGAATAACCTTTATCAAGGAAAACCGTGACGCGGGCACGGAAAGTATCAGCACCTGCGATACAGCCGCATTTATTACCAGAATCAAGTCGGAAACCAAGCCCGGACATATCAGTGCATTACGCACCATGCTCGAATATACAAGCCATGGCAGCAGCGGAACCTACGGACATATCGACAAGCTTCCCCGCATATGCCCCGCTATGGAGTACGGACGCAGCCGCGAGGGCGAACGGCGGATGAAACGCTACAACGGTATTGTACTGCTGGAAGTGAGCGGTCTGTCCGGCATGTCCGAAGCGGAACTGGTGAAAGAACAGGCGGCACTCCTTCCCCAAACCTATGCAGCTTTCGCAGGAAGCAGCGGACGGAGCGTAAAGATATGGGCGCTGTTTGCCTTACCGAACGGCAAACTTCCGCAGCGGGAAGAAGAAATCAGCCTGTTCCATGCGCATGCCTACCGCATGGCGGTACAATGTTACCAACCCCTGCTTCCGTTTCCCGTAACGTTGAAAGAACCCTCGCCTGCCGATACTTTCCGCATGACGCTGGACGAAACGCCTTACTTTGCTCCCGATGCCGTGCCTTTCTGTCTCGAACAACCCGTGACGATGCCCGGCGAGCGGACATTCAACCAACGAAAATTGGCGGAAAACAACCCTTTAAAGCGGTTGCAGCCGGGATTCGACTCCTCGCAGACTTTCACTCTGCTGTTTGAGGCAGCCCTGGGCCGTGCGCTGGACGAGGTGGAAGACTGGCAGCGCGACCGGGATGATTTTCACCCGCTGCTCATCCCCATAGGCGAGCAATGCTTCAAAAGCGGCATCCCCGAAGAAGAAGCCGTCCGGCAGGTAATGATGCACTACCGACGGCAGGCAGACGAACAGACGGTGCGTACCGCACTGCACAATCTCTACCGCGAGTGCCGGGGATTCGGCAGAAAATCCGTGCTGACTCCCGAACAGGACACGATGCTGAAACTGAACGAGTTCATGGAACGCCGTTACGAATTCCGGTACAACCAGCTGATGGGTGATTTGGAATACCGCCAACGCGACTCCATCCACTTCTATTTTCATGTAATGGACCAGCGAGCGCGCAACAGCGTGGCCATGGATGCCCTGCAAGAGGGATTGCGTGTGTGGGACAGAGACGTAAACCGCTACCTGACCTCTAACCGCGTGCCGCTGTACAATCCGGTGGAAGAATACCTGTGCGGCGTAGGCCGTTGGGACGGCAAAGACCGCATCCGTGCGCTTGCCGGACTTGTACCCTGCAACAATCCATATTGGCGTGAGCTGTTCTACCGTTGGTTTCTGAACATGGTGGCGCATTGGCGCGGACTGGGCAACAGGATGCACGCCAACAGCACATCACCGCTGCTGATAGGTGCACAGGGTTACCGCAAGTCCACCTTCTGCCGTATAATCCTTCCTCCCGAACTCCGCTTCGGCTATACCGACAGTCTGGATTTTGGCAGCAAACGTGATGCGGAAATGTACCTGGGACGTTTTCTGCTGGTGAACATCGATGAGTTCGACCAGGTGAGCATCCATCAGCAAGGCTTTCTGAAACACCTTCTGCAAAAACCCGTTGCCAACCTGCGCAAGCCCTACGGAAGCAGCATTCAGGAGATAAGGCGCTACGCTTCGTTCATCGGGACGAGCAACCACAAAGACTTGCTGACGGACAGCAGTGGCAGCCGCCGTTTTGTATGCGTGGAAGTGACTGCCCCCATTGATACGAACGTGACGATAAACTACCGCCAGTTGTATGCACAAGCCATGCAAGCGATACGCAGCGGCGAAAGATACTGGTTTAATGACAAGGATGAAGCCGTTCTGAAAGAAAATAACCGGGAATTCGAGCAAATCAGTCCGATTGAGCAGTTGTTCCATTGTCATTTCCGTTTACCGCAAGAAGGGGAAGAGGGAGAGTGGATGTCGCCGATACAGATTTTGGAAATTCTGCATGCAAAAAACAGTGACATAAAGCTGACAGACGGGCACGCAAAGCATTTCGGGCGTATCTTGAAGAAGAATAACCTGGAAAGCAGGCATACCCAAAAAGGAGTTGTATATCGAATTATAAAATCCTGATATTTTACTTTTCGTGGTGATGACCGGAATTTGGTCATCACCACAAAAACTGTTATCGGCATGCAATAAAACACTATTATTCAATACATTATCACGCAAGTGATGAGTGATAACCAAATATCCGTTTTTACTATTGCAGATAAAAACAACCTATCCAATGCAATGCACAATAAAATATAACACATAAAATCCTTCCAACACAACCGGACTCTACTTTATAAATATTTGGTTACCTTTGCCACAACAGCAAAAACTACTATCAGAATATCAACTGTAAACTAAAGTAATATTTATGACAAAAAGCTCCTTTCACAAATTGCTATTGGGAAGTGTACTGATGTTACTTCCTTTCGCGGTTCAGGCACAGGTCGTTTTAAAGAACTGGACCATCGAAGACCACTCCGGAAAAGTAAAAATCTTTGTTTCAAGCGATAAGCTGGAAATTACCGCACCCGACGGGCTTACACTTTGGTACAACCAACGCCTTACCGGTGATTATGAAATCGGCTATCGTGTGAAGATGCTGATGCAAGGCGGAAAATACGACCGTCTTAGCGACCTGAACTGCTTTTTGGGGCGCCAATGACCCGGAATACCCCGACAATCTCTTCGCACGCAGCGAATGGCGAAACGGAATTTTCCAACGTTATAAAACACTAAGCCTGTTTTATGTGGGATATGGCGGAAACCACAACTCCACTACCCGCTTCCGCCAGTACTTTGCCAAAGCGGCGGATACCAGTGATGCCATAGCCCGCCCCGTAATCAAAGAATATACGGACAAGGCGCACTTGCTGATTCCCAATAAATGGTACGACATCAAAATCCGTGTGGAAAAAGGAATCACAACTTACAGTGTCAACGGCGAGGAGTTGTTCCGACTGCCGGTTAAAACGAATGAGGGAGACGGATATTTCGGACTCCGCCTATTGGAAAACCACACACTATTTACAGGCTTTCAGGTAAAAAGCCTGAAAAGGTAAATGCAATGCTTTCACCCAAGAAAATACAGAATTAAAACAGTATTCGACAAAAGTAACATACCTTTAAACTACACCCAAACACCTTTCAACAATCCTGCACAGGATATTTCACGAATATCCATATTTTTGCCGGTGAACAAAAATCACTAAATACTTACTGACATGAAAAGAAACTCTCTGTTGCTTGCAACCGCTCTGCTCATAGGCATGACAGGCTGCAAAAACACTCCGGTCCAGAAAGAAGCCTGGATAAGCAACGCACTCGATGCCGCTTCCTATCAGTTGAAATCAACCGCCGAGGAACTCTCCGGAACAAGCAAGTTCCCACGTTCCATATATTCCGGCTATGATGTAAACTTTCTTGATACTCAGCTGCAGCGCGAGAACAAAGCATACATCGACTCTTTACACCCCAACCCCGAAGCCCTGCAATTAGGACAAAAACGGCTTTGCGGCATTGCCGACTGGACCAGCGGATTCTTCCCCGGAAGCCTTTGGTATGCCTATGAACTGACCGGCGATGAAGAGTTGAAAAAACGTGCCATCGAATATACCAACATCCTGAATCCGATACGTGAGCTGAAAGGTACCCATGACGTGGGCTTCATGATGAATTGCAGCTATGGCAATGCCCTCCGCCTCGCCCCTAACGACACCATTAAAGCCGTACTCGTAGAAACAGCGGATAATCTGTGCGCCCGTTTCAACCCGGAAATCGGTTGTATACGCTCATGGGACTTCGGTGCGTGGAACTTCCCCGTAATCATTGACAATATGATGAACCTGGACCTGCTGTTCAACGTATATAAGCTGACAGGAGATGAGAAGTATAAGAATGTGGCTGTAAAGCATGCACAAACCACTATGAAAAACCACTTCCGTCCGGACTACACCTCCTATCACGTGGTCAGCTATAACAATGACGGAAGCGTGGAAATCAAACAGACACACCAGGGTAAAAATGCAGAATCGGCCTGGTCGCGCGGCCAAGCGTGGGGAGTATACGGCTACACTTCCTGCTATCGCGAAACCCGGGACACGGCTTTCCTGCAGGAAGCCGTTCACATTGCAGACATGATTATGGAACGTGTAAAGACGGACGACCTGATTCCTTACTGGGACTATGATGCCCCGGCAGGTGAAAAGACTCCGCGTGATGCGTCTGCCGCGGCTGTCACGGCATCGGCTTTCCTGGAGCTCAGCACATTTGCACCCGACGGCAAAAAATATTCCGACTATGCCGAAACAATCCTGAAAAACTTGTCCGGTCCGAAATATCTGGCAGCCAAAGGCAGCAATCAAGGTTACGTGCTGATGCATTCCACCGGCTCACTGCCGCATGGCTCTGAAATAGACGTACCGCTGAACTACGCGGATTACTACTATATGGAAGCATTAAAAAGATACATCGATTTGAAAAATAAAGGGTAAAGAATACATTCCGCAAATGTCAAAAATAAAAAGCCTGTTACTGGCAAGTTCAGTATGTATCGCAACTGTCTGTATCAATTTTCCCGCCCACGCAACCGAAAGGCATCTTCTTGAGCAGACCGTTTCTTATGAGGAATTGGGCAATGTACTCCGCTACCGGCAAAGCTGGGTGGACTATCCCGCCTATACCGACCGGAAATCCTGGAAAGAGAAAACAGCCCCCGAAATGAGGGAGCTTATCATCAGGAACGGCGAACGCGCCCTGAAACACGAATGGAAACCGGATCTTGCCTCCGACTACCTTGCCTTTAAGCGTACCGGCGAAATCCGCACCGGACGCGCCAACCACAAAGCCCTGCAAGCCTTGACCCTCGCAGAACTGGTAGAGGGACAAGGCAGATTTATGGATGCCATCATAGACGGTGTATGGTTTCTGTGCGAGACGTCCTGGATACACTCGGCACATCTCGGCTTTCAGAAAGACCGCTCCGGACTGCCCGACAGGCATGAACCGACCATCGAACTGGTAGTGGCCGACATCGGCGCGCAAATGGCATGGACTTACTATTTCCTGAAAGACGAATTCGACAAGGTAAGCCCGCTGATTAACGAACGGATTATCGAGGAAGTCAACAGAAACCTGATAAACCCCTACTTCGCACGGGATGATTACTGGTGGATGGGATTCGGCGGCCAGCAGGTAAATAACTGGAATCCGTGGATTAACTACAACGTGCTGCAAGCCCTGATGCTGATAGAGAAAGACCCAGAACGTGTACGGCAAGGAGTCTGGAAGCTGATGAAATCCACTGATTTCTTTTTCAGCATGTATCACGAGGACGGAGCCTGCGACGAGGGTCCCACCTATTGGAGCGGGGCTTCCGGCTATGCCCTGAAGTTTCTGGATTTGCTGGCTAAAGTAACCGGAAACAAGGTGAACATATTCAACGCTCCCCTCCTGCGCAATATGGCGCAATACATTTACCGGGTACACATCGGCGGCAACTATTTTGTAAACTTCGCCGACTCCGCACCCAAAGTAAGTCCAAGCCCGGGTATCCTCTACCGGTACGGCGAACTGACCGGAGACCCCGCCATGATGAAATTTGCCTCATTCATGGCACAGCAAAACCAAAGTTTCAAGGACGGGGAAAACGGATACTTCGCTTCTGCATTGGACGAGCTTTTTATGTACAAAGACATCGTCGGCCATCCGCAAGGCGAACCGCTAACCGGCACTTATTGGTTTAAAGACACCCAAATCTGCGTGGCACGCGACACCGAAGGCAAAAGCGACGGCTTCTTCTTCGCAGCGAAAGGCGGAAACAATCAGGAAAGTCATAACCATAACGATGTGGGGTCGTGCATCCTTTACTACAATGCCCTACCGGTGCTTATCGATGCAGGTGTAGGTACTTATACCCGACAAACCTTCGGACCGGAGCGGTACACGATATGGACCATGCAGTCCGATTATCACAACCTGCCCCTCATCAACGGAACCTCGCAGAAGAACGGCCGGGAGTTTGCCGCACACAGCCAGCAATACAAAGGGACCGCCAAAACCGTATCCTACCAGGTGGACATTGCCCGTGCCTATCCGCAGGAAGCAAATGTAAAAAGCTGGATTCGCAACTATACGCTGCACAGGAAAAGGGATTTCACAATCACCGACAAATGGGAACTTTCGGCATGCAACGAACCGAGTGTATTAAACCTGATGACCTGCTGCGAAGTCGAAATCGACCGCAACAAAAACATTACGCTGACAGGAGAGGCAGGTAGGTTCAGAGTGGAATACGATAAAAAGCTCTTATCGCCCGCAACGGATACCGTCGAACTGACCGATCCGAAATTAATCCACTCCTGGAACCGGAAAAAGCTGACGCGCATCCGTTTCACAATTGTGCCGCAACAAATTTCCGGTGAAAGCAAACTGGTGATAAGGAAGGCTCAGTATTATAAGACCTTGAATGATTGATAATGATTGATAATCATTGATTTCATAATCTCTCCCCTAAGTTCATCCTGACATAGGGACATTCATTAAATATTATAAAATCAGCCAACTAATTCATACACAAATTATTGCGAATTAGTTGGCTTTTTTGTATCTTTAGGTATTCTCCCGAAAACAAGGTTTGACGGCCAAAACGGGGGAAATACCCAAACTAATAAGATATGGCAAAGATACAAAATATTTCAGAAATTCACCCTACTTTGGGTTTTACAGAATTTGATATTCTGGAAA
>OGKI01000207.1_pt1 | contig 13379 bp, 10 predicted proteins | sample 1572481 | NCBI WGS metagenome assembly OGKI01 (sample SAMEA2582149, study PRJEB24529) | metagenome | reverse complement strand
GGTGTATGTATAAGTAATATCCGTATCGGGTAGGGGGAACTCGGTGATGGCAATCTTGATGGCGTTTTCATCACAGATTGTCTGTTGGATATATGCGGTCAGTCCGCCTTCACACTCAACAAAACTTTCAAACCCGACTTCACCCAGTACGGCAGCCAGTACGTCAGTGACGATTTCTGTGCAAGGGTGGGTGCGGAATGTGAACTCAAAATACTTCATAGTTGTTTTTAATTCTGGTGAATAATGGACAAAGATAGTTAGAAATAGGGATTTCCCTATTATCCTTTGGGGAAAATCTCCCTAGAGTGGCGAATCTCTTCCTTATCTTTGTAATGTGAATAAGTTTAAGTAATTACATAAACCGAGATGATATGAAAAAGATTGTTTATTTCTTGCTAATTGCTTTATGCCTCCCTATAGGCTTGATGGCACAAAGCGTGGATGACGACCTTTACTTCATTCCGTCAAAAGACAAACAGGAGAAGAAAGAAACTCCGGTTAAGAAGGAAACGAAGAAACAGGTGACCAACATCTATACTTCACCGGGTACTACCGTAGTTGTTCAGGACCGTAAGGGAAAAACACGGGATGTGGATGAATATAACCGCCGTTATGACGCTCGTGAGAATGAATTCGTAATGGAAAACGATACCCTTTACATCAATGAAAAAGAAGATGACGGCCTGGACGGCGAATGGGTGAACGGTGAGTTCGAGGGTTCGCAGGATGATTACGAGTATGCTACCCGTATTATCCGTTTCCGCAATCCCCGTTATGCCATCAGCATCAGCAGCCCACTGTATTGGGATGTGGTCTATGGCTTGAATTCCTGGGATTGGAACGTGTACACCGATGGATTATATGCATATGCTTTCCCTACATTCACCAACCGCTTGTGGTGGGATTGGCGCTATAACTCTTATGGTTGGGGCGGTTATCCTTACTATGGCTGGGGCTGGAACAGCTGGTACGGTCCGAGCTGGAGCTTTGGCTGGGGCGGCTGGTACGGCGGTGGCTGGTGGGGACATCATCATCACCATCACTATCATCCCGGATATTATCCCGGTGGCGGTGGTCATTGGGGAGGCGGCCATTGGGGAAATGCATATACCAATAGACGTTCTTATGGTCCGAGCCGTTCTTCTTATGCCGGAAACAGAGTATCGTCCTCTACTTCTCGCCGTTCTTCTACTGTAAATGGAGGGCAGGCTGTACGTCGTAGCAGTACTACTTCCGGTCAAGTGAGACGTAGCAGTACCGGTACGTCAACCCGTCGGGTGGTAGGTACAAGAAGTTCGTCTACAGTTCGTTCAAGTTCTTCTGCAACTCGCTCAAGTGTAAACCGTTCGAGTGCGGCTTCTACCCGCCGTTCCACTTACACCCGTCCAAGCAGTACGCGTAGTAGCTCATATAATAGTAGCGTAGAAGGAGTTCGTAGCAGTCGTTCTTCCGGTGTACGCTCTTCTGTTGGAACTTCCACTCGTAGCAGGACTTCATCGACTTATAACAGAGGTTCAAGCGCCGCACCGGCACGCAGCTACTCCAATGACAACAATCGTAGTAGCAGTCGTTCATATTCTGCTCCACTACGTTCATCCAGTAGCACCCGTTCTTCTTCCAGCTTCTCTTCAGGCAGTAGCTCACGTTCCAGTTACTCCAGTGGTGGTGGCGGTGGTGCCAGTCGTTCCAGTGGCGGCGGTGGTTCCAGAAGACGGTAAGTATAAGCATGTTTTAATCTAACAAGACTAAGAATTATGAAGAAGATAACCATGATAGCCCTTGCTATGTTTACAACTGTAGGCGCGGGGGCACAGACAATATATGATGCAACGAATATAGCACAGAAGGAATTGAATGGAACCGCCCGTTTTGTCGGAATGGGCGGAGCTATGGGAGCATTGGGTGGTGATATTTCTACCATAGGAACCAATCCTGCCGGTATCGGTATTTATCGTAGCAATGATGCTATGCTTACCTTTGGCTATTCAATGACGGGTACAGAAAGCAATTATGTAGGTAATAAATTTGAAACGAACAAGAACCGCTGGAGTTTTGATAATGCCGGTTTTGTGATAGCTTCGAAGATAGGCAATCATACTCCTTTGCGGTATGTGAATTTTGGTTTTAATTACCACAAATCAAAGTCATTCTATAAGAATATGACGATGCAGGGGTTGATGGGAAGCATAGATAATCAATATGTATCTCAAGTGCGGAGTATGGCGCAGCAGGCTACGGATGCAGCTTATGCGTTCTATCATCGTCCTCAATATGATTACCCGGATCAAGGAGCTTATTTGGACTATGGGCGCAAGGATATTTATCAACATAATTATGCTGGATGGCTGGGGACTATGGGGTATCAAGGTGCACTTGTTCTTGAGGATATAGAAAGTGAGGACTATAATACTTATCTTCCTTATATTCCTTCCGAAGCGGATGCTTATTTCTTGTCGCGTGAGCGTGGCGGTATTGACCAATATGATTTCAATATCTCCTTCAATATAAATGACCGTTTTTACTTTGGTGTTACTCTGGGTGCTTATGATGTGGATTACAACAAGTATTCCCTTTATGATGAAAAGTATGCCTATACATTGGAAGGAGATACACATGTTTATGATGACGAAGGTTATTCCTTGGAGAGCTTTAATCGTATACATGGTTCGGGTTTCGACTTTAAATTCGGCGCCATTTTCCGGCCGATTGAAGATTCTCCGCTTCGTATAGGTTTAGCTGTGCATACTCCTATCTATTACAAACTGACTTATACTACGGGGGCATTACTGACTTCGGATTTGTATTTGCCTGATGATGCGGGGAATGAACGTCTTACTCGTACAACTGTAGATACTTATTCTGCATTGGGCGGTAGAGACATGGACCGTGACTTTAAACTGCAAACCCCGTGGGTATTTAATGCAAGTTTGGGCTATACAGTCGGTAATAATCTGGCTTTGGGAGCTGAATATGAATATGAGGACTACTCAAGCATGAAGTTCAAATATCCTGAAGGTGACGAGATGGCATGGGAAACGGGTGAGGCTGACCTCTGTATGAAGGGGGTAAGTACGCTTCGTTTAGGAGCAGAATACAAGCCGATACCTGCTTTCTCTCTGCGTGTCGGTTACAATTACAGTACTGCAGCCTATAAAAAGGATGCTATTAAGGCATTGCCTTCCAATTCTATAAATACAGATACGGATTTTGCCAATAGCAAATCGATGAATACTTTCACTTTAGGTATCGGTTATCGCTTTTCTTCGTTTTATGCGGATTTGGCTTATAAATTCGATACTTATAAATCTGATTTCTATCCGTTTTATAATGATATAAATGGCTTGGTAACACCGCCAACAACGGAAGTTACCAACACTCGCAGTAAAGTGCTATTTACATTGGGCATGCGTTTTTAGAAGAACAATTTTCATTGCAGATAACCTTTCATTGTCAATACCTTAGGGTATAAAAGAACTCCCCGGAATGTACAAATACATTTCGGGGAGTCTTGTGTTATAGGGGAGGGATTACAGATACCATGCCACGCCAAATGAATAGGGAGATACTTCCGGTCCCTTGTCTTTCTGGAATAATCCGTATGTGGAGTAACGCAGGTAAATGCCGATATTACCATAACCGGCTTGTGCCAGCAGGTTTATGCCGACGGGCTGCACATACATACCTTTGCCTACGGTTTTCTTCTTGCCTCCGTTGATGTGTGAGAATGACTTCACGCTGTGACGTATCTCAAATTCGGGACCGGCATTGAAGAACACTTTGTTTCTTCCCACTCTTTGCTGCCATTCCATCAATACGGGTACACGGAAGAAGAAATGGCGCAGACGGCTTTTATTGTAACTGGTGTCTTCGTTGCCTGCGGTGAAGATGCTGGTTCCGTTTTCCTTCAGCAAGGCATAGTTACCGTCGATATTGAAAGAACGGTATCCCCAGCTGACTCCCAGGTTGATTCCCCAATGCGGGTTCTTCTTGAAGTTGTGATATACGGAGAGGATGTTGAAGCCGAATTCCCATGACTTGGATAAGTCGAGTCCCATCTTGTCGCTTGCTCCGAAGGAAAGGAAGTCGTTAGCCAGCCGGCTGTAGCCAATATACAGACCGGAACAGTGCGGTTCGTAAGCATTGTATCTTCTCTTTTTGGGGATGAATGGCAGGGCGTCGAGGAAAGTGCGCTTGTCTGCATCCACTTTCTCGAGATAGACTCCTTCATAAATTTGTACTTCTTTCTTTTCTCCGTCTTCCAACTGCTCTTCGTACACCTTGATGCGCATGTCTCCTTTTCCTTTCCGGATGATGATGGAGTCGCCTTGTGTCTGTACTGTAGCTTTCTGTTCAGGGTCAGTCTGTTGTTGTGCTGCCATGCGGCCGGCCGGCACAGCAAGCAGGCAGGCCAAAATCATAATTCTGGTTTTCATATCGTATATTGTTTTTAGTGTTATTCCGATTTGTAAAGCATATCCATCATTTCCTTTTCACTGAGCAGACCCTCTATGTAAATCAAAGTGCCCATGGAGTCTTTTCCTATCTTGAAAATGATGTAGCGGTTCAGCTTCTTTCCATTGCGTTCCACCTCTTTCAGTTGGTAATAAGCGCTGCGCAGCACACCGCTTTCCATTACCTCCTGCGCCTTCTTTGCGTTATCTTGCTTGTCGTGTACAATGGCCTGCTGAATTTCCCGGCGATAGGGGGATACATTCTTGAACACAAGGCTCTTGTAGGTAGTCATGCGGTAAGATTTCAGGATACTGCCGTTCAGTTCTACCCTGGTCACGTCCTTTTGCTCGCCATACTTGCTGAATAGGTCGGCTATTTGCAGTCTCTCTTGTGCATGTACAAAGGCTGGCAGGCAAATCAGCAGGGAAAAGAGGCACAGACTACGTATGCAAATCAGTATAGATGTTTTCATAACCTTGTTATATTAGTGTTGAAACAGTAAGTTGCTTAAATCTTCATCCGTGAAGCTGGCGTTCTGCAGGGCTTCTAGTGCTTTGGCTTCCACCAGTTTCTCGTCTGTATACCGCTGGCCGTCGATGACGACATAATTTTCGGGAACACCGGAAAGCGGAAATATAATCTTAGCTACCCCGAGAAGCAGGAGCAATCCGGCGGCAATGCCGCTGACAGCATAGAATGTGCGATAGAGACGGAAAGGCTTCCGCTGTGCGGGTACTTCCTTTGCCGATTCTGTTGTTACGGATTTTTCCTCTGTCGGTTCTGCCATTGAAGTTGCTTCCCGGTTCAGATAAGCGAATAGGGGGCGGTACGTTTGCAGGTGCTCCGGCACTTCCTCTTCGGTAAAGAAACGGCGCAGTTCACGCTCTTCTTCGCAGGAAGTTTCCCCTTCGAAATATTTATCCAGCAGTTCATCTATCTTCATGGCTCATTTCTCCTTTCTTTTCTTTCTTGTATGGTTCGCAGGTAAACGTCTCTCACTTTCTTCCGGGCTCTTGACAGATTGCTGCGGATGGCTTCCGGTCCGCATCCCGTGATTTCGGCGATTTCGTCCGTTTCGTATCCTTCGATGTCCTTCATCCGCATGATGGTGCGTTGAAGATTGGGCAGCGAGTCGATGATTTCGTGCATCAGGTGGATTTCATCTTTGATTTCCAACAGCCGTTCCGGTGTTCCGGTGGGGGATGCCGCCTGCACTATGTCGAGAGATAGGGTGTCGTTGCGTTTGCAGCGCCACATATCTATACAGATGTTGTGCGTCAACGTCATGGCAAATGCTTCGATGCTCCGGTATTGCTCCAGTTCAAGCCTTTTGTTCCATAGCTTGAGCAGTACCTCCTGGACGGCATCTTCTGCATCCTCCGGTTCGTCGGTCAACTTCCGTGCATAGTTCAACAGCTTGGCACGGAGTGGAAGAACGGTTATTTTGAATTCTTTGAGTTCCATTTACACAGATAAGACGAATGGGAAATACAAACGTGACATTGTAAAGTGAAAAAAGTTGGAATAAAAAAAGGGACTTACTAAAATTAGCAGTCCCTTTTCATCACATTACTATAAAAGTATCGGATTATTTCTTGAAATAGCGGTTGTACAGACCTTCGAAACCTTTACCGTGACGGGCTTCGTCCTTAGCCATTTCGTGAACGGTGTCATGGATAGCGTCGAGGTTCAATGCTTTGGCACGGGTAGCGATACGCTTCTTGTCTTCGCATGCACCTGATTCTGCGTTCATTCTCTTTTCGAGGTTTGTCTTGGTGTCCCATACGCAGTCACCCAGCAGTTCAGCGAATTTAGCAGCGTGTTCTGCTTCTTCCCAAGCGTAACGCTTGAAAGCTTCTGCAACTTCAGGATAGCCTTCACGGTCTGCCTGGCGGCTCATTGCCAAGTACATACCAACTTCTGTACATTCGCCCATGAAGTGGTTGTTCAGGTCTTTAATCATTTCGTCGTCGCAACCTTTGGCTACGCCGATTACGTGTTCGTCGGCAAATACCAGCGGGCCGTCAGCTGTTGCTTCTTCAACTTCTACGAACTTGCTTGCGGGAGCTTTACACAATGGGCACTTTTCGGGAGCTGCATCTCCTTCGTATACGTAACCGCATACAGTACATCTAAATTTTTTCATTTTCTCTCAGATTTTAATTAGTTGAATTAGTTATTCTTTGTTGTTCTTAAACGTTCTTCTTCTATGCAATGTTTACAGATTCCTTTATAATAGTAGTGGATTTCCTGCACATCGTGCCCGTCCATATCCATGTCGACCACTTTCTTGATGTTGTTATTGCACATCAAGTCATAAATCTTTCCGCAACGCTTGCACAAGAAATGACCGTGCGGGCTGGTATCGGCATCATAACATGTGTTACGCTCGTCGATAGTCAGGGTTTGTGCGGCACCTTGCTCGCTCAGTAGTTTCAAGGTATTGTATACCGTTGTTTTAGACAGTGTCGGTATGGAGGGAGACAGTGCCGTATAGATTTCATCCACCGTGGGATGCGTACGATGCTCTATCAAGTAATTCATGATGGCTATGCGCTGTACTGAAGGCTTGATATTATGATTCTGCAATCGTTTTACTACATCCATATAATCTAAAGTTTCAAACTTGTAATTATTACATTTTTAATTCACTTGCAAAGATAGGAAGTTCCTATAATTCTCCAAAAGATTTTTGGAAAATTTTTAGTTGCGGTCATTAAAATTGTTTATATATGTTCCTCTTCTTGTAGGCAGGTTGCCGTATTTTTGCCATAAAAGCGAAGGCAGGATGCACCCCGGCTTCAGTCGGTTTCTCGTGCCGATATAGAGAAAACGTTTTTCTCTTATCTCTCTTAATCAGAATTTTGCCGTATCTTTGCACCGAATAAATAATATAACATCCTTATGAATTACGGATATGTAAAAGTAGCGGCGGCTGTGCCCCGTGTCAAGGTGGCTGACTGTAAGTTCAATGCCTCAGAGATTGAAAAAGAGATTATTATAGCCGACGGGAAAGGTGTGCAAATCATTGCTTTCCCCGAGTTGTGCATTACCGGATATACTTGTGGCGACCTCTTTGCCCAGCAACTTCTGCTCGAAGAGGCGGAAATGGGGCTGATACAGATTCTGAACAATACGCGCCAGATGGATATCATTTCGATATTGGGCATGCCCGTTGCACTGAACGGTGTGTTGCTGAATGCGGCGGTTGTCATTCAGAAGGGGAAAGTGCTGGGCATTGTTCCGAAGACTTATCTTCCCAATTATAAGGAGTTTTATGAGAAGCGCTGGTTTACTTCCGCATGTGATGTGGCAGAAAACAGTGTGCGCCTTTGCGGGCAGATTATTCCGATGGGGAGAGACCTGCTGTTCGAAACGGCAGATACCACTTTCGGAGTGGAGATATGCGAAGATTTGTGGGCACCCATACCGCCCAGTTCCACGCTGGCACTGCAAGGTGCGGAAATCTTGTTCAATCTTTCGGCCGACAATGAAGGTATCGGCAAGCACAATTATCTGCGCTCGCTTATCAGCCAGCAGTCGGCACGGTGCATTGCTGGTTATGTATTCAGCTCATGCGGTTTCGGAGAATCCACTACGGATGTGGTGTTTGCCGGCAACGGACTGATTTATGAGAACGGGACTCTGCTGGCGGCAAACGAACGCTTCTCTTTCGAAGGGCAGGTGGTCATCAGTGAAATTGATGTGGAACACTTGCGTACGGAGCGCCGGGTGAATACGACCTTCGCGGCTTGCCCTGCAAATTGTGTTTCGGCCCTTCCGGTACGAATCTCTACGGAGTATGTCAACAGCAGGGATTTGAACCTGACACGTACTTTTGAACCGCATCCATTTGTTCCGCAGGGGATAGCGTTGGACGAACGCTGTGAGGAGGTATTCTCCATCCAGGTGTCCGGACTGGCGCAACGTCTGGTGCATACTAAAGCGAAGAGTGCCGTTATCGGCATTTCGGGTGGACTGGATTCTACGCTGGCGCTGCTGGTTTGCGTAAAGACTTTCGATAAGTTGGGATGGTCCCGTCAGGGTATTGTCGGTGTCACCATGCCGGGATTCGGAACGACCGACCGTACTTACACGAATGCCATCGACCTGATGAACTCCCTCGGTGTGACTGTCCGCGAAGTCAGTATCAAGGAGGCCTGCATACAGCATTTCAAAGACATAGACCATGATGTCCATGTGCACGACGTGGTTTACGAGAATGCGCAGGCACGGGAGCGTACCCAAATCTTGATGGATATTGCCAACCAGACCTGGGGAATGGTTGTCGGTACGGGCGACCTTTCGGAACTTGCTTTAGGATGGGCCACTTACAACGGCGATCACATGTCGATGTACGGTGTGAATGCCAGCGTCCCCAAGACTCTGGTGAAGCACTTGGTGAAATGGGTGGCAGAGCATGATATGGACGATGCTTCACGTGCTACCTTGCTCGATATTGTGGATACTCCCATCAGCCCGGAACTGATTCCGGCAGATGAGAACGGTAATATCCAGCAGATTACCGAGGACTTGGTGGGTCCGTATGAGCTTCACGACTTCTTCCTTTATTACTTCCTGCGCTGCGGTTTCCGTCCTTCCAAGATATTTTTCCTGGCAGCACGCACATTCAAGGGGATGTATGATGAAGAAACCATCAAAAAATGGTTGCAGACTTTCTGCCGTCGTTTCTTCAACCAGCAGTTCAAGCGTTCCTGTTTGCCGGATGGTCCGAAGGTGGGCAGTATCTCTCTGAGTCCGCGCGGTGATTGGAGAATGCCGAGCGATGCTTCGTCGGAGATGTGGCTAAGGGAGGTGGAAGGACTCTAATTCTTTACTTCGGGTATGCCGTAATATCGATATGGGTATTTGATGACTGCATCTTGTTTGCATTCTTGCTGCATGTATTTTGCAGTGCGACTGCAAACGTGTTGCAGTATCACTGCATAACTGTTGCAGTCGTACTGCATATCGGTGTGCAGCGCCACTGCAACGGCTTTGCAGTGGCACTGCAAAATGTATGCAGGATTTTGCAGTAATAAGCTGTTGATTAATAACTAGTTGTAAAAGTAGGGATATGCTGCGTGTATGGAAAAGTGCAGCTTAGTTTCGTTTCCCGTAGTATCGTTTGTAGATTTTCTTGTATTCCTTTCCCTTCTTGAAACTATCCAGCCATGTGTTGAGGCTGTCCAGCAGGATAGGGGACTGTTTGTTTACCCCCCAGGAATAGAATTGCGTGAAGCTGATGGCGGTATTGATGTCTATTTGAGGAATGCTGTCGGCTGCGGTACGGGCAATGCTTTCGTCGCATACGGCATAGTCGATGTCTCCATGGGCTACCAAGGCAATCAGTTGTTCGGAACCGTACTTCTCTATTTCCTCAACGTAGATGGTGTCGCCTATCTCATTTCCCAGGTTGCGGATGCGTAGTATGGAAGGGGAGCCTTTCACTACGTGCAGTGTCTTTCCAGCCAGGTCCAGTTGGCTTTTGATGAATAATGACGAGTCGGAAATATTCTCAAGCTTGCGTTGCACCAGCACTTGCTTGTTCAGCACAATAGGGGTGGTAAGCAGTAAGGAGTCTTTCAGCTCACTGGTGGCGAGGATGCCGTAGGCAATCACGTCATATTGCCCGTCGGCCAGGCCTTCCAGCCGCTTGTTGAAGCTCATTTCCGGTGATATGGCCGCTTGCAGCCCGTGGTCGCGTGCAAAAGCTTCTATCAGCTCGTAGTGGAAACCGGACAAGGTGTCATCATCCACATAGAAGCTGATGGAGTTGTATTCCGTCGAAGCATGTATGATGCCTTCGGCAGCTATCTCGGCATAATCGCGCGGATGACCTTTCGGTTTCTCTTCTTTCTTGATGAGATAGTGGGCAATGAGAGCCGCTGCAATTCCCAGAAGTGCGTATTTGAGCAGTCTGCTTTTCGTCATACAGTCATCTGTTAGTCATAGAAATTCCATGAGACGCCAATTTTGAACAAGCGCGGATTGATGGGGTAGTGCGGCACCAGGAAGGAATTGGCGCTTCCCATACCCGCGTTGACGTGATACATCATGGCAAAGATACGCGTCCGCTTCAAGTGCAGGTTGGCATATACGTTTACGATGGGGTAACCGCCTATTTCCACCAAATCGTCCGTAGGTTGCAGATGGAACTGCTGGACGCCGGGTGCATAGGCAGGTGCGTTGTACTTGGTGAAGTAACGGACATCGGCACCCAACTGAACGGTCAGCACCTTCTTGGCGAGTTTAGCCAGTATGTAGAAGTTATGGTAGAGCGAGAGTTGGGGCAATGGAAGTACTGTTTCATTGCTCGTCTTCTGCCAGGTCACCTCATTGTCCAGGTGGAAGACACCGAGGCGGAAGTCTTGTTTCAGTGTGGCGGACAGCACTTGTATGTTGTCTCCGTTCTGTTCGGGCAGGGCGCTTTGGTTGAAGTAGGTGTAGTTTTTGATATTCTCTACGCCGGCACGGAGATTGGTTCCCCAACGGGAAATGTTCAGCTCGCCTTCCACACGCGTACGGAATTCCTTGTCCATGTTGTCGTTGTCCCAGTTGTAGTGGTTGGAGTGGTAATGGCGCATGTAGAAGGAAGGAAGCGTGTTGCTCACATAACCGCGGGCGTAGAAGTTCACCGTATCTTTCCATAGACGGAAGTTCAGGTCCAGATTGGCGTTGACACGGAACTGCCCGATGGCTTTGTCTACCAAGCCCACTTCACCGTTTACGTTGTAGTGCAGCAGTTTGCCTTCGCGCTTGGCGAGTTCGCCACCCAGGAAGATTTCCTGCTCGGTGTAGCGGATGCGGCGCATGTCGGTAAGTGTGTCCGTATTCATCAGGTCGTACCGGCTGAACTTGTGGGAGATATAAGCCGTAAGTCCGGCTTTGGCGTATTTGTTGAAACCTTCCAGCAAGGCTATTCCGAACACGTTCTTTACACTGAATGCCGTGGTGGAGTCGTTGCTGTAATTCTTGTAAAGCTTGTAGTCTTCCGGGAAGAATCCTTCGGGCTCGCTTCCCGAACGGAATTGGTGCCGCGACCGCTCTACTTTCAAGGTATGGATAAAGCTGGTGACGGGGACGAACTCTTCTTCGAAAAGTGAGTCGTTGTCTGCGGTAGAAACAGACGGCAAGCTGTCATTGACGGCTGCAAGTGTGCCGACCGATTTTGATGCTATGCTGTCGTTTGGCAATGCTATGTCGTTGTTCGAAGCGGATATTTCGGCTTCAGAGGACGGGGAGGATGAGGCTTTGGGTGCGGATACCGTCGGTTTGCCTTCTTGTGTGTTCCGTACTCTCCGCGTAAAACCAAGACGATAGCGCTGTGTCAGATAGATATAAAAATCCTTGTTACGGTTGGAACTCTGTTCCAATTTGACAGGAATAGTGGTGGTCTCGTACTCTTTCTTTCCTCCGGACATGTTTTCGGGACGGGTGATGTATTGGTCGTCTGCAATACCGCCGTTCTCGTTCATCTTCAGGAAAAAGTTGTTGTAGACTGCTTGTACCTGGTATTTCTCGCCGATATAGCTACCGAACAGACCTGCATTGAAGTGCGAGGTGGACTGGTTCTGGTAATAACCGCGTCCGTACAGATAGTCGATGTTAAAGCCAAATGCCAACTGCTTGTTGACGTTGACGGAGAAGTAGGACTTGAAGCGTTCTTCACCGTTCACTTTGTGGCCGGCCTTGTAGTAGGTAAGATTGGTGTAAGGCACGTTGCTGTTGGTGAAAAGCACCTGGTCGGGACGTGTGAAAAAACTGGAGAAGGGAGCCATGAAGATGGTAGGTTCGCTTTCCTCCCGTTCGAAGAACAGACGTGAGAGGCGTGGAGAACCTAAATTTCCCAAGTAGTTGTAATGGCCGAACATTCCTTCCACCAGATTGGTGCTCTGGAAGTTGAGGCTGGCTGTGTCGGCAGGTATGATGGTACGGTTGCCCAGTGTCTCACTTAGTTTCCACATGTAAAGCTTGGGTGGAAGACTTTGAATCTCAGTATTGGTACTGTCTTCCAGATTGTCCGGCTGGGTATTTGGGTCAATCTGGTTACCGAACCGGTCGCGATTGTTCATCGGGTTTAAGGTGTTTTGCGCCATAGCCCCCCATATCCCTATAACGGACAGAAATATATATGTCAGTACAATTCGTCTCATAATTAGGCGCAAAGATACAATAAAAAATTATTCGCTTACGGAATTCAGCCTTTTTTGCTTCTTTTAAAATGTCTTGTTTTCTGTTTTGCCCTATACTGCTTCCGGTTCTCTGCCCTTGAATCCATACTTTTTCCGGCTTGAAATGAAATAAGCCCTTGCAATAAATCAATATCACAAGGGCTTATCCGCTTTCCTTTATCTCTTATTCTGGCGTAAAGTTTCTCCTCTTATGGGGGAGTGGCTTTACACAGCCTTTCATTTCATTTCCTGAATAAGTTCCATTCCTTTCTTGATAGCTTCTTCGTTCATCGGTATCAAGTGGTGGTGGCGTTCGGGCAGTGTCTTCTTCAATCCTCTGAGTACACTGTCCAGTGTAACCATCGGCTTGATTTTCAATAATCCACCCAATACAATCATGTTGAATGCCTTGGCGTTGTTCATTTCATTGGCGGCATCCATGGCGTTGATGCGGTAAACGTGGATGTCCTTACGCGTCGGCGGGTTGATGATGCCGTAACCGTCGTAGATAAGTACGCCTCCGGGTTTTACCTTGCTTTCGAATTTCTCCAGTGACGGCTGGTTCAGGATGATGGCGGCATCGTACTTGCTTAAGATGGGTGAGGATATTTTCTCGTCACTTACGATGACTGTTACGTTGGCTGTACCACCACGTTGTTCCGGTCCGTAAGCCGGCATCCAAGTCACCTCTTTGCCTTCCATCAATCCGGAATATGCCAAAATCTTTCCCATGGACAATACGCCTTGTCCGCC
>OGKI01000205.1_pt1 | contig 13448 bp, 9 predicted proteins | sample 1572481 | NCBI WGS metagenome assembly OGKI01 (sample SAMEA2582149, study PRJEB24529) | metagenome | reverse complement strand
AGGAGCTTCTGGAGCGCATGGAGCTGTTCATCCGTCTGTGGAACGCACTCAACTCTTTACCGGAGATCCAGGGCCGCAGGATTGATGCCCACATCATTCTCGGAAAGAGCATCAAGGAAATTGCCGAGGCCGAGGGCGTACACGAGGAGTCTGTCCGCCAGTCGATCAAGCGTGGCCTTGAGCGCATGAAAAAAACTTTTTGATTTTTTCATTTTCCCCACTTGGAAATGATGAAAAAATGTCTCGGTTTATGAAAGAAGATATTCTTCTTTCCGCAGATAAACAGCGGCGGCCCCGGGCATAGTCCGAGGAGCCGGACGGCGGGTGCGCTGTGACTTTTTCTTTGGAAGAATGAGCGAACAACGCCAACGCCGCAACTGGGCTGGGCCAAGCCACGGCCACGATCCGGCATAGGACAGGCTGGCCGCCTGTCTCCCCAGCTGCCCTCTTATCTGCGAGGGAACGCCGCTCTGAGTATGGTTGTCTTTGGACAGGGCAAGAAAATGGGAGCGGCGTTCTCTATTTTATACTTACATGGAGTGAGACAAGAGGGCAGCATCGTTTAGGTGCTGCCCTCTTGCGTTTCCCCACGATATGCGGGAGGCGTATCCTATTTTTGATAAGGAGGTTTTACCGTGAGATTAACGGCAAAGGAACTGGAACAAATGAAAAGCGTTGACATCGGCGCAGTGGCTCCCGAGTCCCTGCCGGATGTGAGCGGTATGGCCTTTGACACCTCTCTCCCCCGGGAGGAGCGGATCGCTCTGTTTTTGCAGGCGGTAGAAAATCCATACTGCTTTTGCATCGGTGGGATCGGTGTAAAGATTGAATTTGCGGAAAGCGGGCCGTCCTTGCAGGACACACTGACGGACTTCCTGCTCCGGCAAAAAAGCGGGCTGTAACTTCGGTTACAGCTCGTTTTGCTTCTTCGAGACAAAGTGTCCCGAAGTGGAGGCATCCTTGTTGTCCTCCCCGGACAGAGTTATAATATAAGTGTAATGTGATAGGGAAGGAGGAACAATGGCACGAGCAAAAAACAGAGGGTATCAGCAGAGTTTCTCTCCCTCTTACACAATCCGCCGCTGGCGGCTGGGCATCTATATCCGGCTTTCAAAGGAAGATTTGAAAAAAGGAAAAGACGATAGCAACAGCGTAAAGAACCAGCGTGACCTACTGAACGATTTTTACCGACGCAACATTGACGAGTTTGAAAGCATCACGGAATATGTGGATGATGGTCATACTGGAACGGACGCCAACCGTGAAGATTTTCAACGGCTCTTGGCGGATGTCATGAGTGGTAAAATCAACTGCGTTATAGTAAAAGACCTGTCCCGCTTCGCACGAAATTATAGCGATGCCGGAAGTTTGATCGATAACCTGTTTGTTCAAATGGGTGTTCGCTTTATCAGCCTTGCTGAGAATGTGGACAGCTACAAGAACCCCGACAGCGTTTCAAATATCATCGTTCCCATTACAAACGTGATGAACGATAATTACTGCTATCAGACTTCCAAAAAGATCCGGCAGGTATTTGACTACAAGCGGCGCAACGGCCAGTATATCGGAGCATTTGCTCCTTACGGCTATGTAAAGCACCCAAAGGACAAGCACAGGCTGATTGTTGATCCCGATGCTGCTGAAAATGTCAAACTCATTTTCACAATGCTTATTCAAGGGTCATCAAAACGTGCTATCGCGCTGTACCTGAATGAACACGGCGTACCGAGCCCCTCGGCTTACAAGGTACAAAAGGGCCTGCCTGTTTCGACAAGAGGGTATGACGATCCTATGTGGGGAGTCCGCATGATCCACTCCATTCTTACCAATCCGACCTACACCGGGGATTTAGCCCAAGGCCGAAGCCGGGTGAAAAGCTACAAGGTACACCAGATTGAAGCTGTTCCACGCGAGGAATGGGTGGAAGTGGCTGGAACGCATGAGGCCATTATCGACTATGAAACTTTCGACAAGGTACAGGCTCTCTTACAGCGTGATACCCGTACTTCCCCGAAAGGCCGTGAGGTACATTTATTCAGCGGCTTTCTGAAATGTGCCGATTGCGGGCGGGCCATTACCCGATGCGTTGGCAAGAACAACAATGTATATTATTCTTGCTCAACCTACAAGAACCGTTCCCGGACAGCCTGCACCATGCACTCAATCAAGCATGAACGGCTGGAGGCTGCTGTTTTGTTCGCTGTACAGCATCAGGTACATTTGGCTGTTTCCTACTCGGAAATCGTCACGCAGATCAATTCCGCTCCAATCAAAAAAAGCCAGTCTTACCGACTGGACGATCTGATAGCTGCAAAAGAGCGGGAACTGACAAAGATAACACGCTACAAGCAATCTCTTTATCAGGACTGGAAAGACGGTGAAATCACCCAGCAGGAATACCGGGATATGAAGGCCGACTATGAACGGCAGACTTCTGATATTTCCGCAGTGCTTACCCGGCTGAACGCTGAACGCGCAGAACTGGCAAACGGTGTGGACAACGAGCATCCTGCACTGGTAGCCTTTATGAAGTATCAGAACATTGAAGCCCTCAACCGTGAAATCTTGGTTGAACTTGTGGACTATATCAAGGTCTATGAAAACGGCAATATCAGCGTGAAATTCAAATTTGCTGACGAGCTCCGCAAGATTGCCGAGTACATTGAAATCAACACTACGGAAGATAACGCAGTAGCGGGCTAACCCCCGCTACGAACCCCTTTGACAGTGTGTTTTCCTAATAGGCGCTAATCATATGTTTATGATAGAAATATGCTTTATATGTTCACTAAACATCATGGATATTTTCAGGGGTTTTTTAACTTAACACCGCAGCAATATATTCACTTGAATGAACTTATGCTTATGATTGGAGCCGAAACATACGCACAAAGCGATGATTACTGGACTTGCCGTATCAGGAGAATGCTTCGTCAGACACTTAATTGTATTTATGATATCTATGTGGACCAATGCAAATTAAACTTCTATGAATTATCTGAGAATTCGAATCCGGTTACTATCTGCACTGATTACATTCATGCCAATTACCGTAATGATATTACACTAAATTTTCTATGCGAGCTTGTTCACCTGAATCGAACCACACTTAACCAGCGTTTCAAACAACAACTCAACTGTACCTGCATTGAATATCTGCTTCATTATCGTCTTAAGATATCACAGGAATTATTATCTAATACCAATCTTAAGATCGATGATATTGCTAATCAATGTGGTTTTAAGTATGGTTCCTACTTCAACCGGCAATTTACAAAATACCTTGGGATTTCACCATCGGAATTTCGGAAAAATCCAACAGGATATAGCATGTTTGAGGGTGATAAAGTTAAAAAATTATAACCGAAATCAATTTCTTCTCTTGTTAACTGAAACATAAAATCTTCTAAAAATCTCTTAATGTTTCTTTCTACCTATTCACCCTTTGCAGCCATGCGACCGTCTCCACATGCACAGTCATCCCAAACTGGTCCACGCCCCGGACCTTCCGGATCTCATATCCACCATCGCAGAGGATCTTCAGATCTCTGGCAAGGGTGGCGGAGTCGCAACTGACGTATACGATGCGTTCGGGCTGCATACGGAGCATGGTGTTTAAGCAAGCATCATCGCATCCTTTTCGGGGCGGATCTACGACAATCACATCCGGATGGAGCATTTCATCGGAAGATGCCTCTGTAGTCGCCTTTTCGTAGAATTCCGGCAGGACTTCCTCTGCTTTGCCCACGAAAAACTCAGCATTTTCAATATGATTTCTCTTTGCATTCTCTCTTGCATCGTCGATGGCCTGAGGGATGATTTCCACACCGCATACCTTTTTGGCTTTGCCCGCCAGGAAGAGAGAGATGGTTCCGATACCACAGTAGAGATCCCAAACGGTCTCTTTTCCGGTCAGCCCCGCATATTCCAGAACCAGACTGTAAAGCTTCTCTGTCTGTACGGGATTCACCTGATAGAAGGAGAGGGGAGATATCTTGAAGGTCAGGGCATCTCCGGTATAAGGGTAATTTTCTTTCTGCATGTCTCTTACGTGAATCGTATCCTCAATGGTACTTTCACCCCAGAGATTGTGGATCTCTGTACCCATGATCACATTGGTTTTCTCGGTATTGATACTGACTGACACACTTGTCATACCTTGGATTTCTGCCAGTGCAGCCAGTAATTCTCCCTGATTTGGTAAAAACTCATTCGTATTCTTCTGTACTCCGGCAGTAGTGTATGTCATTTTTGTCATTTTCTTATTAATAACCAGACATACCATCAACTGTCCACTGGTGAAGCCTTTCCGTATTAATACATGGCGTACCAGACCCTTGCCGGTGACTTCATCATAGGCAGTTACTTTATTTTTCCGCATATAGGAGAGTATGGTTTCGAGGATCTGCTGATTCTCAGAAGCACCAAGGGCGCAGTCTGTATTGGCAATGATGGTATGGGTGCGTCCTGCATAGAAACCGGTGATAACATTACCGTCTCTATCAGTTCCTATGGGGTACTGCGCTTTATTACGATAGTGGAAGGGTTCCTCCATGCCTACAATAGGCTGCATGCGTTCATCAATGTATTCCGCATCGAACCCACCGATCCGGATCAGATGATTGCGGATCTTCTGTTCCTTGAAATGCAGCTGCTCAGAGTAGGAGAGTGCCTGCAGCTGGCAGCCGCCGCACTGTCTGTGGTATACACATTTCGGTTCTACACGAAAAGGAGAAGGCTGTAACACCTTCTCTAATCTGGCATAAGCGTAGTGCTTTTTACTTTTTATGATCTTGGCTTCCACCTGATCGCCGATAACGGCATCTTTGATAAAGAGGGTAAAACCGTCTACTTTACCGATTCCTTCTCCGTCACTTCCCATATCCTCTATGGTCAGCGTTACACGATCGTTTTTCTTATATTCCATAAATATCCTTATGCCTTTCCGTAGCCTACAAATTTTCCGGTACTTCAGTACCGCGTACTTCCAGTATTGCTTACATCAGTCCCTCGTACTTTGGTACACTGTGCAGGCACAAATTTACGTGTGAAAAACTTTCTCAGGAAAGTTCCTCTGCCAGCTTCCCGATTTCTTCTTTGTTCTGCGCATTCATAGCCGACTTGATGCTTACTTTTGTCTCCGTAAATGTCAGATTTTTACTCTTTTCAAACATTCCCAGAATCAACTTGCCTGCCATGGGTGCCCAGGTGCCGTTCTCAATGATTGCCACCTTACGATTCTGGTAATTACGCTCGGTCAGACCTTCGATAAAACTGCGCATGCAGGGGAAGAGGTCTCCATTATAAGTAATACCCGCCAGCACCAGTCTGTCATAACGGAAAGCATCGGCAACAGCTTTTGCTTTATCGCATCTTGCCAGGTCATACAGTACTGTTTTCTGTCCTTTTTCCTGCAAAACATCCGCCAGATACTCCGCAGCATTTCTGGTATTGCCATAGACAGAAGCATAAGCAATTACCACTCCGGATTCTTCCGGCTGATAGGAAGACCACTTATCATATTTTTCCAGATAGAATCCCAGATTCTCCTTAAGTACCGGACCGTGAAGAGAGCAAATGGTCTGAATGTCCAGTCCTGCCGCTTTTTTCAGAACCGCCTGTACCTGGGGACCATATTTTCCGACAATACCGATATAGTAGCGGCGGGCTTCATTCGCCCATTCTTCCTCTACGTCCAAAGCACCGAATTTACCGAAACCATCTGCCGCAAACAGTATTTTCTCGGTTGCTTCATAAGTCATCATAACCTCCGGCCAATGCACCATGGGAGCATAGACAAAATGCAGGCTGTGCTGTCCAAGCTCCAGGACACCATCATTCGCCGCAACGATGTGTTGTTCCGCAGGTAATCCCTGCACGGCGAAAAACTCCGGGAAAAACTGTTCCATGAACTGGAATCCCTTCGCTGTGGATACCACTGTGGTTTTGGGATATTTTTTTAAGAAAGCGGGAATGCTGGCGGAATGATCCGGCTCCATATGTTGAATCACAAGATAATCCGGTGTTTTTCCGGAAAGTACCTGTTCTACATTGTTCAGCCATTCTTCGGTAAAAAATCCATCCACCGTATCCATAACGGCGATTTTCTCATCCAGGATCACATAGGAATTGTAAGACATTCCATTCGGAACCTTATACTGTCCCTCGAACAAATCCACCTGATGGTCGTTTACACCTACATATTTTACACATGCACTGATTTCCATATGCTTCCTCACTTTCCTGTCTGTTCATAGAAGAATTGTCATTTACTCCATTTTGGTAGCGCGCAGATTGGATTCAAACAATCTGTTGTAACCCAGCCAGCCACTGTTTTCACTGTTATTTTCCAGAATTTCCTTAAAGGTCTCCATCTTGGCATCCGTATCATCTGCATAATTCAGAGCCACCGCCTCGATCAGTGCAGGCACCTTGGGGGAGCCGTATTCCAGTTTGCCGTGATGAGCCAGAATACAATGCTGTAATTCTGCCAGCAGATTGTGAGGGAATCCGTCGATCTTAGCGGCACGTTCCCCAACCATCTGTGTACCCATCACGATATGTCCCAATAACTGTCCGTCATCTGTATAATCGTTTACCGGAAAAGCGGAAATCTCTTTTACCTTTCCGATATCATGGCACATAGCCGCCGTCAGAAGCAGATCTCTCTGTAAAATAGGATAAGCAGAGCAGTAGTAGTCACACAGCTTGGTAACGCTTAAAGTATGCTCCAGCAACCCACCTACGAAACCGTGATGTACCGTCTTGGCTGCAGAAGAGTTGCAGAATTTCTTCGCAAAATCAGCATCGTCAATAAACAGATCCTGCAACAGCTGATGCAGATAAGTATTCTTAATGCTTCCGATCAAAGTCTTTAACTCATTATACATCGTGTCGATGCCCTTGGAACTCACCGGCAGATAATCGGAAGGATTGTATTCTCCCTCACGACAGACACGGATACGCTTCACGCTGATCTGTAGCTGCCCCTGGAAATTCGTCACATCACCATATACCTCTATGTAATCCAGATCATCATAATCACCGATGCCCGGATTATTCGGCTCCCATACCTTTGCATCGATAGTTCCGGTCTTATCCTGTAAAATCACACTTTCATAGGGTTTACCGTTCTTGGTAACAGCCTCCTGTTTATGTTTGCACAGATAAATATCAAATACTCTGTCGCCTTCTTTTAACTCTTTAATGAATTTCATATTATTGTCCAAACCTTTCTGTCAATCTATTTCAACACCGTTAATGTGATGTCGAATTTCATCTCTTTATATTCCTGCTGTGACTGCCGCATAATCGTCAGTTCTACATTGTCTCCCGGTTTCATGCTGAGCAGAGAGTTCGTATACTCGTCAAAGCTGACGATCACGCGCTCACCAAATCCCGTGATGACATCTCCCTGCTGGATTCCCGCCAGCATTGCAGGAGAGTCCATTTCTACCTCTGTAATATAAGCTCCGTAAGGAACCCCAAGTTCGCTGTTGGCTTCCTCCGTGACATCCACACCCTTAAGACCCAGATAGGCAAATTTTTCTCCATTCGACATTTTCTCGATATGACGCTTCAAATCCGTAATACCGTAAGCACATACCATATTTTTCATATCTGTGGCAGACTTGCCATTGGTAATGATACCAATGACCTGTCCCTGAAGATTGAATAATACGCCGCCTGCATTCTGACTTCCTACAATATTCGTCTGCAGAATCCGATAAGTGGTATCCGATGCCGCCGACTCACTGGCGGAAGAAGTAATGATGCCATATCCAAGTGAGCCATTAATACCCATTGGACGCCCCAGAGCCACCACCGGAAGTCCGGCAATATCTCTGATATTGGAAGATCCCAGAGTGGCTATCGTAATGTCATTTTTCAAAAAGTCTTCGTTCAGAACATCCAGCTCCACGGCAATCACCGCCAGACCTGTAGTCTCATCTTTTTCCTTCAAAGATGCATCTGCCTGTGTGCCCTCGTTGAATGTGACAATAATGTCATCTGCTTGTTTTACCGGAGAATAATCGGTTAAAATCAGTAATTGCTTGCCATTTTGCGCTATGATCACACCGGATGACTGATTTTTGCTCTCATTTACATTATTGAACCAGTCTACACCGGATGACACTCCTGTCACAGTGACCATGGAGCGATTCATCTCTGCTACATACTGGGAGAGAGCATTGTAAATCTGTTTGTAATTGTCCAGATTCAATATGATCCCGGATAACAGTTCCCGGATTTGTTCCTGTTCCATGACTTCAGTGGGAGCAGGAGAGGACTGGCTACTCTGGTTCTCCTGCTGCATATTCTCCGCTAACATCTGTTCCGGAGACATTTCGTCCTGATCTTCCGGGAATACCACCACCTGTGGTTCCTCCTCCGGATACAGCCAGTTACTGATTACCGGTTCCAATACCAGAAATGTGAAACATGCTACCAGACCGAAGATCACCGCCATGGAAGCCGTGATCAAAGTCCTGCGCAACAGCTTTTTCTTATTTACCGGACGTTCCTTGATTTTTTCTATCATAAATTTTTTCTCAGAAACGTCATTTTGTTCCTTCTGCTTATTTTCTTGGGAATCCGCCATAAATATGCCTCCTCTGCTGCCTACAGATACCTCGGCTTTTCCTTAGGACTCTAATATCTCAATTATACAAAACTGTACCCAAAAACGCAACTGAATGGTATAATGAGATATAATAAGCTCATCCATAGGAACCATGCATGACTGCTTGCAGGCAAGGCATGGTCCCTATGAGAGGAGCAAACAGACATGAGTAAGAAGGGCGATAGCCCGGATTGCGAATGGATGTAACGATTTCGAGAGTGCGTAGCACAAAGAAATCGTGTTATTATGTAAACCAGCATTGAGCAGTACCAAAATCGAGAGATGTCAATTCGACTGCTTGCAGGCGAAATTGACAGATCCGATTTTGATAGGGCGAAAGCCCGACAGCGAGGAAATGCGTAGCATTTTCGAGCTTGTACTGCGTATTTTCAATAATATTAAGGAGCCCCACATGAACACAAAAGTACTCACCACTTTAGAATATAATAAGATCATCGACCTCCTCACGGAGAAGGCCGACTCCGAGCCCGGTAAAAAACTCTGCCGAGAACTGGTACCTTCCACCGATCTATCTGCCATCAGAACAGCTCAGCGGGAGACCAAAGATGCCTTGGCCCGTCTCTTCCGTATTGGAAGCACCTCTTTTGGCAGCAACAGAGATCTAGGATTTTCGATCCGTTCTCTGGAAATCGGCAGTTCTCTGTCTATGTCCGAATTGTTGAAGCTGGCATCCTTTTTGGATAATGTCAGCCGGATCAAAACCTATGGAAAAAAGGAACGTGAAGACCTTCCCAATGACAGTCTGGATGCCTACTTTGAAGGCCTTACTCCTATGACACAGCTGGCTAACGAAATCAACCGCTGTATCCTGTCGGAAGAAGAGATGGCTGATGATGCCAGCCCAAGATTAAAGAGTATCCGTCGTTCCAAGCTGTCCACCAACGAAAAGATCCACAGCCAGCTGACCTCTATGGTAAACGGCGCTTACCGTACCTTTTTACAGGATGCAGTCATTACCATGCGTGATAACCGCTACTGTATCCCCGTAAAAGCCGAATATAAGAGTCAGGTGAGCGGTATGGTGCATGACCAGTCCTCCACCGGTTCCACCTTTTTCATCGAGCCGGCTGCTGTCGTGAACCTGAACAACCAGTTAAAAGAACTGGATCTGCAGGAGCAGGAGGAGATTGAAGTTATTCTTGGTGATCTGAGCAGTCAGGCTGCTGTTCATACCTCAGAGCTTGCTGCGGATCAGAAGATCATGACTACGCTGGACTTTATTTTTGCCAAGGCAAAACTCGCCATGGAACAAAATGCCACAGAGCCTATTTTCAACACTGAGCATTACATCCAGATCCGTAAGGGCCGTCATCCACTTTTGGATAAGAAAAAAGCGGTTCCCATTGATGTCCGTCTGGGTAAAGATTTTGACCTGTTGGTGATCACAGGTCCCAATACCGGTGGTAAGACCGTGTCTCTGAAGACGGTGGGACTTTTTACTCTGATGGGGCAGGCGGGACTGCATATTCCGGCATTGGATCGTTCCGAACTGTCCATTTTCTCGGAAGTATACGCAGATATCGGAGATGAGCAGAGTATTGAACAGAGTCTGTCCACATTCTCTTCTCATATGACCAGAGTTGTCCACATTTTGCAGCACGCAGATGCGGATTCCCTGTGTTTATTTGATGAACTCGGTGCCGGAACAGATCCTACGGAGGGTGCCGCTCTGGCAATTGCTATCTTAAATTATCTGCATGACCGTGGCATCCGCACTATGGCTACCACGCATTACAGTGAATTGAAAATCTACGCACTTTCCACGAATTTCGTAGAAAATGCCTGCTGTGAATTTGATGTGGAGACCCTTCGCCCCACCTACCGTCTGCTCATCGGTATTCCCGGTAAAAGTAATGCTTTCGCCATTTCTTCCAAGCTGGGACTGTCCGACGAGATCATCCATTCTGCAAAAGAGCAGATCAGTAAAGAGGACGAAAGCTTTGAAGACGTCATCGCAGATCTGGAACAGAGCCGCGTAACCATTGAAAAAGAACAGCAGGAGATTGCAGAATATAAGGAACGGATCCGCACGTTACAGGAACAGTTACAGAAGAAAAACGAGAAAATCGATCAGGCAAAGGATAAGATTCTGCGGGATGCCAATGAAAAAGCAAGAGCCATCCTTCAGGAAGCAAAGGATGTAGCCGACGAAACCATCCGTGATTTCAATAAAGTAGGCGCTTCCGCCGACATCAAGGAACTAGAGAAAAAGAGACAGAAGGTTCGTGACAAGATCAACGAAAAGAACGGAAAATTGGCTCTTGGTAATAACCAAAAGAAGCCGGCCAACCAGAAGACCGTGGATCCCAAGAAACTGAAAAAAGGAGATTCCGTAAAGATCATTTCCATGAATCTGAAAGGAATTGTGAATACACTGCCGGATGCCAGGGGCAATCTCTTCGTACAGTGCGGAATTATGAGAATGCAGACGAATATTAACGATCTCGTACCGGTAAAAGAAGAGACCATTACAGCACCTGCCCTGCAGCGTACCAACACCGGCAAGTTGAAAATGTCCAAGTCCTTCTCCGTGTCCTCCGAGATCAACCTTTTGGGATGTACGGTAGATGAAGCCATTGCAAAACTGGATAAATACCTGGATGACGCTTATCTGGCTCATCTCCCCAGTGTGAGAGTCGTGCACGGAAAAGGCACCGGTGCCCTGCGCAGTGCCGTACAGTCTCACTTAAAACGTCTGAAATACGTCAAAGAATACCGGTTGGGTGAATATGGTGAAGGCGATGCCGGTGTAACCATTGTTACTTTTAAATAATAACTGACAGGAGGCCTATACAACATGGTAAGTAAACAGAAAATTCTCATTGTAGATGATGATAATAATATTGCGGAACTGATCTCCCTATATCTGACGAAGGAATGTTTTGATACCATGATCGTAGGCGAAGGGGAAGAAGCCTTAAAGCGTTTCCCGGAATTTAAACCAAATCTGGTACTTTTACACTTGATGAGTACTGGGAGGTATCGCTATCAGGTATGCAGAGAGCTGCGCTCCAGTTCCCAGGTGCCGATCATCATGCTTTCCGCAAAAGGTGAAGTCTTCGACAAGGTATTGGGACTGGAGCTGGGTGCGGATGATTATATGGAAAAACCTTTTGATTCCAAGGAACTGGTGGCCCGTGCCAAAGCAGTCCTCAGACGCTACAAGCCCTCCAATGCCCCCACAGAGAATCCAAACGACAAGTGTGTGGAATATGAGGATCTGACCATTAACCTGACCAATTATTCCGTCATTTATATGGGACATACTGTTGAAATGCCGCCGAAAGAACTGGAGCTTCTCTACTTTTTAGCATCCTCACCGAATCATGTATTCACCAGAGAACAGCTCCTGGATCAGATCTGGGGCTATGAATATATCGGTGATACCCGTACCGTGGATGTGCACATCAAACGTCTCCGTGAGAAGATCAAGGATCATGCCAACTGGAAGATCAGCACCATCTGGGGCATCGGCTATAAATTCGAAGTACGTAATTAAGTCATACCAAAAGCAGGATTTGTTATGAAAAAAACACTTTATCTAAAATTTATACTCGCATATTTTATTTTTGGTGTATTTGGTTTCATCATTGTTACAACTTTTGTTCCCAATATGACCAAAGAACACCTGATCCGGGAAAAGGCAGAAAGTCTCTATTCCGAAGCAACCCTGATCGCCGGAACCTATGCCGGCGGATTGTACACCAGTGAAACAACTTTGGAGACTGTTAAAATGCAGCTGGACTCCCTGGCGGTCTACCTGAATTCCGAGATTCGCATCATCAATCCCTCCGGACGACTGGTACTGGATACCAATAGTCCCTTAGATGTGGAGAATGTGGTAGTCATCGAGAATTTTGATTCGACCGTAACCAGCGGCTCTTATTACATTGTTGGTGATTTCTTCGGTAATTTTGATTCGGATGTACTTACTGTATTTGCTCCCATTACCTCCAACTACAAGGTAAAAGGCTATGTAGTCATCCATACCGATATGAATGATATTCAGAAATCCTGTAACAGCCTGCTGAATATTTCCTATATCACCCTGGCAATCCTGTTCCTGCTATCCCTGATCATTCTGATCTTTTTCACTGAGATCGTATATATTCCTCTGAGGAAGATCACTCATGCCACAGAGCAGTATGCTGCCGGTAATATGCATTATGAATTTCAGGTGGATAGTGAGGATGAAATCGGTTATCTGGCTTCCTGTCTGAATTATATGGCAAGCGAAATTGCCCGTTCCGAGGATGATCAGAAAAAGTTTGTAGCCAATGTATCCCACGATTTCCGTTCCCCTCTGACCTCTATAAGAGGATATCTGGAAGCCATGCTGGATGGCACGATTCCACCGGAAATGCACGAAAAATACATTACTATCGTATTAAATGAAACAGAACGACTGACAAAGCTGACCAACAGCCTGCTGACTCTGAATAATCTGAACACCAAAGGAATGCTCTTAGATAAAACAGATTTTGATATCAATCAAGTGATCCGTAATACTGCAAGTACCTTTGAGGGCACCTGTCATAACAAATCCATTGCTATTGAGATGATCCTGACCGGCAATGAAATGTATGTCCATGCAGATATGGGCAAAATTCAGCAGGTACTCTATAATCTCATGGACAATGCAATTAAGTTCAGCCACCATGATTCTGTGATCCACATTGAGACCTCGGAGAAGAAAAATAAATTATTTGTCTCCGTAAAAGACACAGGAATCGGTATTCCGAAAGAAGATCTGAAGCTGGTCTGGGATAGGTTTTACAAATAGGACTTATCCCGTGGCAAAGAT
>OGKI01000203.1_pt1 | contig 13502 bp, 5 predicted proteins | sample 1572481 | NCBI WGS metagenome assembly OGKI01 (sample SAMEA2582149, study PRJEB24529) | metagenome | reverse complement strand
AGTTTCTTGGCAATATCATTAGGTAGTGCATCCTTGTGCACAATGATGTTCATTGTTTTATAGCGCACGAAAGCTTTGGAAGCATACCACAAACCTTTGTACTTTCCGGCTTCACCCCAAGAGTTCTTTACCATATAGTATTCGTTGCCTTCCTGGTCTTTGGCTATACCGTAAATCAGCATACCGTGGTCGTCAGTAGTTTCCCAGTTGTCGTATGCCAGCTGGCGCTCTTCTTGTGTGCACCACTTCTGCGGTTGAGGCTTGCTGTTCAGTTTCTTTTCTTCGGGTTTCATTTTCAGCCAGTGTGCCATGTCAGAACCGCTCAGTTCTTGCACCTTTTCTGCATCGGGCATTACGGCTATACCGTCGCGTGTGAAGCCTTGTTCGCTTACGTCACTACCCCATGCAATGGTGTAACCCTTATTGATAGCGTTGTCAAACACTTCCATCAACTCGTCGATAGGCAAGTTGTAGGAAGAAGCCCAACGCCAGTTGTCTTGTATTTCTAGGACGAACGGCTGGTAGAAGGGATGGTGGGTATAGGAAGTCAGTGAGATATAGTCATCTGCATTCAGTCCGGTAGATTCATAGAAAGACTTCGGAGTATATTCCTTGCCTTTGTAGGTGAACTTCTCGGGACGTTCGCCCAGATAAATATCGTGGATAGCGGTAATGGCTTTCTTCCAGAGCGGGTTCTTGTCTTGGTCTGTTTGCAGGCTGCGGTGTTTTCCCTTGGCAATGGCTGCCACTACGGCATCAGATACGGCTGTCAATTCGGTGTGGTTGCTCAGCGTGTCGCCATACATAACGCCCGGACGCATTTCCTCTTCGGGCACCAGACCGAAAGTTTTCATACCATAAATTACATCGTAGAACGAACCGCCTTGTGAGAACGAAACGTCACCATGTGTACGCACTGCCTTGTCGGCACGGTCCAGATAGGTGTTGTGTACGATAAACATTTCAGAAAAGTCGTATTCGCCTTTGCCCATGCGGAGCAGTTCGGATTCGATGAATGCCAGTCCGGAATAGCACCAGCATGTACCGGCACGGTTTTGGTTCTTAACAGAAGTGATAGGATTTTCTTTTACGGTCGTAAAGATGAAACCTTCCTCTTTCAGAGTGTCTTGTGCTATTGTGTTTAAACTTAATAAACCCAATGCAGCCATCAGTATTGATTTCTTCATCATAATTAAAATGTTATAGATTTATTGTTGCAACTGCAAATATAGGTAGAATATCGTAAACAAAAGCTATCTTTGAAGCGTTAATTCCGACACTTATGGAGAAAATAATACATATTGATGACCGTAGCGGTCTTGTTTTGGAGGGTGGCGGTATGCGCGGCGTCTTCACTTGCGGTGTGCTCGACAACTTTATGGATCGTGGCATTCGCTTTCCCTATACCATCGGCGTCAGTGCCGGAGCCTGCAACGGACTTTCTTATATGTCCGGTCAGCGCGGGCGTGCCAAGTACAGCAATATCGACTTGTTGGAAAAATACAATTACATCGGATTGAAGTATCTGTTGAAGAAGCGGAATATCATGGATTTCGACTTGTTGTTCCAGGAGTTTCCGGAACACATACTTCCCTACGACTACGAGGCATACTTTCATTGCCCCGAACGCTATGTGATGGTAACTACCAATTGCGAGACGGGCGAAGCGAACTATTTTGAGGAGAAGCGGAGTAAAGAGCGCGTCATTGATATTGTGCGTGCTTCGAGCAGTCTGCCGTTTGTCTGTCCCGTTACCTATGTGGACAACACCCCGATGCTGGATGGAGGTATTGTGGACAGTATCCCTTTGATGCGTGCCCGTCAGGATGGATTTACCAATAATGTGGTAGTATTGACGCGCAATCATGGATACCGTAAGGAAATTCAGGGAACGAAGGTTCCACCTTTTATATATAAGAAATATCCGCTATTGCGTGAAGCTATCAATCGTCGCAGCATTGTCTATAATCAACAGTTGGAGCAGGTGGAACGGATGGAAGCCGCCGGGGAAATTATTGTTATCCGTCCACAGAAGCCGGTAGTGGTAGACCGCATCGAGCGTGACATCAAGAAGCTGACGGAGCTTTATGAAGAAGGATACCGGTGTGCGGAACAGTTTGCTTTTCGTTTTTGATTCTGAGAGAGTATACTATGAGAGCTGGTACAATTAGCATCTGCTCCCATATTGTTTTCATTCTTTTCTATTAATTTGCTGCTAAAGCTAAAGTTTATTTAGCAAAAAACACGCGTAGAATACCTTTAGAAAGGGGATGTATCAAAAATACCACCTTTCGTAACATTTGTTATAGGTGCAAATTCTGGTTTCGCTTAATTTTGCTGACACAAAACTCAATTGCAGAATTGGTTTATTATTAACTTTAAATTGATAGATATGTTGAAAAGCATTAGTCTCAGGCTTTGCACACTAATTGTGCTTCTCTTTGCGGGCATCTCTTCCTTTGCCCAGCAAGTCCAGGTAAAAGGTACTGTCGTTGAAAAATCGAGTGGTGAATCCATTATCGGTGCTTCTGTCATGGAAGTAGGTTCCAACAGTAATGGAACAATTACGGATATTGACGGAAATTTCATTCTGTCTGTAGCTTCCGGTGCCACATTGTCTGTATCCTATATAGGATATAAAACCGTTACAGTAAAGGCACAGCCCATTTTACGCATTGAGTTGACGGAAGATTCCCAGTTGATTGATGAAGTAGTAGTGACCGGCTATATGTCCGAGAAGAAGGCTAGTTTGACTGGTTCGGTGGCTGTGGTCAAGATGAAGGATGTAGCAGATATTCCTACGGGAAATGTGTTGTCGAGCTTGCAGGGACGTGTTGCCGGTATGAACATTACGACTGATGGCACACCGGGCGGTGGAAATACTTCTACATTGGTCCGTGGTAAGTCATCTTTCCGAAATGATGCCAATTCCCCGCTTTATGTCATTGACGGTGTGATGACCCGTGAGAACATCTCGTCTATCCTTTCTTCCAATGATGTAGAATCCATTCAGGTATTGAAGGATGCCGCTTCCGCTTCTATTTATGGTGCACAGGCTGCCAATGGTGTGATTATCATTACTACCAAGCGTGCCAAGAAAGGGGAGACCCGTGTGGATTTTGATATGTCGTTGACTTTGCAGACCTATCAATGTGGTTTTGATATGTTGAATGCAGATGAGTGGGGCCAGGTTTATTGGTCGGCTTATAAGTATGCCAATAATGGAGCTACGCCAAGTAGCGAAATATATGGTAATGGTGCAACTCCCCAACTTCAGGACTATATCGGCCTGAATGGAGCTAAAGTACATGCCGTTGATACGGATTGGCGCGATGTGGTTTATCGCACTGCCTTGATGCAGAATTACAGTGCGACACTTTCAAAGGGCTCTGACAATGGTGCCTTCTCGTTAGCGTTGAACTATCTCGATCATGACGGTCTGGTAGAGAATACGAATTTCCAGCGAATCAATACCCGTATCAGTTCTAACTATCATTATCTTGACAATCGCTTGCGCATCGGCGAGAACGTTGCCATCAATCGTTGGACACAGACCCTCAGTCCGGCCGGTGTAGATGAGAATGCCATCAAACAGCATCCTGCCAAGACGGTTTATGATGAGAATGGTAATTATAACGATGCCATCAATGATGTTTTGGGTGATGCCCCCAATATGGCACGTTTGTTGGAGAATGAAAAACAGAACAAACATGATTATTGGCGTATCTTTGGTAATGCATTCCTTGAAATTGAACCGATTAAGAACCTGGTGCTGAAAACCAATTTCGGTATGAATTATTATGATGAAACCAACAAAACTTTTGAGCCGGCATGGGCACGCGATGAGGTCAATAAGCTGACTCAATCATCCAACAAAAGACTGGATTGGGTATGGACTAATACCGTGACTTATAGCAAAGCATTTGGAAAGAACAATCTGACTGCACTTCTTGGTACAGAGGCCAAGAAGAATCATTCGGAATCCATGTTCGGTTATGGTACGGGACTGGCTGTAGAAGATGAAGATTATATTTATCTCGACGGTGTGACTGCCGGTAAGAATGTAGGTGCCGGTGCTTCCAATTATGGCATGGTATCTTACTTTGGTAAAGTGAACTATGATTATGAAGGACGGTATCTGGCTTCTGTTACAGTACGCCGTGATGCTTCTTCCCGCTTGGCAAAGGGTAATAACGTTGATTACTTCCCTTCAGTGTCGGCAGGCTGGCGCATTTCAAGTGAGAAGTTTATGGAAGCGACCAAGAATTGGTTGGCAGATTTGAAACTACGTGCTTCATGGGGTATCAATGGTAACGATATTATTGATAATGAGGCCCCCTATACTAAATACTTGATTAGTCTGAAGGATGCAAGCTACAACATGAACGGTGATGGAACGACTTTGGCCCCCGGTGGCTACAAAGTGAGGTCTACCAATCCTGATTTGAAGTGGGAGAGTACAAGACAACTCAATATCGGTGTGGACGCCGCTTTCTTGAACGGACGCCTGAGCGCTTCTCTCGATTATTTTGATAAGAAGACAAGTGATATGCTTGTGGAGAAACCGTATATTGCTGTCATTGGCGAGGGTGGTTACTGCTGGTATAATGGTGGTACGATGAACAATAAAGGTTTCGAGATGGCATTGACTTGGAATGATAAGGTAAAGGATTTTCAGTATAATGTAGCATTCAACCTTTCATATTACAAAAATGAAGTGACGGAGCTGACGGAAGAAATTTACTATACTTACGGTGGCGGTAATGGTGTTGACAAGACTTTGGTTGGCCAACCGTTCGGTTCATGGATGGGCTTCAAGACAGATGGAGTGTTCCGTACCCAGCAGGAGGTGGATGAGTATAAATCCAAATATAATGTACAGTTTGGCGCTCCCGGAGTAGGACGTATCAAATACGTGGATGCTGACGGTAACGGTACGATTGATACGAACGACCGTGTATGGTTGGGTTCTGACAATCCGAAAGTGATTGCAGGTCTGAATCTTGGGGCATCTTGGAAAGGCTTTGACCTTAGCATGTTCTTCAACGGTATGATTCGTGATGCCTATAACAACTCCAAATATTATACGGATTTGTTCCAGTGCTGGACCGGTAATCACTCTACCCGCCTGCTCGATGCCATGCATGCTTACGAGAACTTTGAAAAGACGGGTGTTTACAATAGCAGTGTACCTGCTTTGACCACCCTTAACAGCAACAATGAGCACGAAGTTTCTGAGTTCTATATTGAAAATGGTTCGTATATCAAGCTGAAAAGCCTGACATTGGGTTACACGCTTCCTAAAGCAGTTCTCGACAAGATGAAGATGCGTCATGCACGCATTTATTTCCAGGCTCAGAATTTGTTTACGATTACCGGTTATACGGGTGCCGACCCTGAAGGTCTGGGCTATCCTTATCCGTTGCCCCGTACGTTCTCTTTGGGATTATCATTTGGTTTCTAAACTTTAAAACTATACTATCATGAAATTGAAACATTTATATATGCTTGGCGCAGTATCGCTGATGACTGCAAGCTGTAATGAAGACCGTTTCCTGGATTTGAAGCCCCAGGGTAGCTTGAACGAAGATATTATGACTTCTACAGAAGGTGCCGACCTTTTGGTGAATGCCGCGTATGCAGCTTTGGGTGGTCCCGAGGGACAGAGCTGGAGTGTATGGTGTCATCCTACTTCCAATTGGACCTATGGTGAGGTACGTTCGGACAATGCCTATAAAGGCGGTGGTGGTGTTGGTGACCTTAATGAAGTGCACCGTATGGAGACATTTGATATGGATGCAACCAATGGATTTCTGGACAGCAAGTGGTATCATCTATATTGCAGTGTACAGCGTTGTAACTCTGCATTGCGCGTACTGAATGCTGCAACAGATGAGCAGGTGAACGGACGTGTATCCCGCATTGCGGAGATGAAAGTGCTTCGTGCCCATTATTACTTTGAATTGAGCCGCCTTTTCAACAAGATACCTTATTTTGATGAGAACGTTGAGATTTCCCAATATCCGGATATTCCGAACAATGAGTTTACCCGTGACGAGATTCTGAGTATGCTGGCCAAGGAGATGCTTGATGCCGCCGAACAGCTTCCTGCATCACAGCCGGAGGTAGGGCGTATTCATAAATACATAGCACTGGCCTATGCGGCTAAAATCAAGCTGTACCAGGCGTATCAGCAAGATGAGACTACGCATGCCGTAACTTCCATCAATAAAGAACTGCTGAGGGAGGTCGTTTCGCTTTGCGACCAGGTGACTGCCAGTAACCGTTACGGTTTGCTTGACGATTTCCAGGGGTTGGATTTAGTAGCTAATGAAAACGGTAAAGAGTCTGTTTTTGCCATTCAATATTCCATGAATGACGGTACCGAAAGTGCCGGCCGCATCAATTGGAGCAATCTGTTGAATTCTCCGGGTGGAGGCAGCCCTTACGGAGGTGACGGTTTCTTCCTGCCCAGCCAAGACCTGATTAATGCTTATCAGACAGATGCAAACGGTCTGCCCGATTTTAATTATCAGTCAAAGTCTGATTATAGTTGGGCGGTATTGAACAATGGGGTTTATACTTTACAAAACACGACTCCCAATGTAGACCCGCGTCTTGATTTTGTTGTGGGCCGTCCTACTATAACTTGGAAAACTTACCCGGACAAACCATGTGAAGGATGGGTGCGTGATAAGGAAACTTATGGCTATAATTGCGCGAAGCGCTTCTGGGTTTCTCCGGAAAGTAGTGATATGTTTAATGGCTGGCCTTGGGGGGCTTCACAGTTGAACTGGCAGATTATACGTTACGCGGATATTCTTCTTTGGAAAGCTGAGGCTCTTATTGAACTCAATGAAGGCAATGGACTCGAAACTGCCCGTGATTTGATTAATCAGATACGCAATCGTGCCCGGAACAGCGCCTATGTAAAGGATTTCAACGACCATTCCAAATATGCGGCCAACTACCTTGTCAATCCTTATCCTGCTGATGTCTGGAATCAGGATTATGCCCGTCAGGCCCTCCGTTGGGAAACACGTCTGGAGAAGGCTTTGGAAGGTGAACGTTTCTTCGACCTGGTCCGTTGGGGCATAGTGGAAACAACCATGAACAAGTACATTACCGCGGAGTCGGACAATCGCATTTATTATGCCAATGCGCACTTTACGGGTGGAAAGGATGAGTATTATCCGGTTCCGAACAATCAATACGGATTTTCTGGAGGCAAGTATGTACAGAATCCCGGTTATGCTCCGTTCAACTAATTATATTTTGAAATAAAAACGTAAGGGAGGGGAAACGTTTGTTTCCCTCTTTTCCTTTAAACAATCTTTTATTATGAAACACTTTGCCTATTCTATATTGGGCTGTCTATTGCTTTCTTTGAATGCAGCTTTTGCTCAAAAAACATGGTCGTTTGACGGGCAGGACCCCTTACTTTCCAGTGACGGCAAGTCATTGTTGAATTTGTACACTATAAAGGAAATACCAGAATTTGTTACCGGAGTCGAAGGTAAAGCCCTTCGTACAGACGGGTATTCCACTTGGATGGATACAACCACGGAAGGAGATGTTTCGTCGTTGTCCGGATGGTTTGCTCTGGAATCTTATCCGACGGATACTGCTGCCTTTATGGGAATCAGAGACATGGCAGGAACATCTGTAGCGGTATGTGTAGACCGTTATGGTGAGCTGCTGTTGGGAATGGGGCAGAATGGCTCATACTCTTACTGTTCATTAAAGACAAAAGTCGACCGTTTCAAGTGGCTGCATGTAGTCCTTGATTTGAGTAATGAATCGGTTTGCCTGAATGGGCAGAGGATGAGTGCAGAGGTATGGCCCCGGAACTTGCAAGATGGTGAAATGATGCTTCGGGTAGGTAAGGATTTCAGGGAAAAGAAGGTTTGGATGTACGATGTTACGGCTATAAACGGGTTGATTGACGGGATAAGCCTCACTCCCTTTTCCGATGATTCGTCTGCATGGAGAGACGAGATTGCCTTAGGATTGAAAAAAACTCCGGTTTTGGCTATTCCGGAAACCCGTTTTGCGAAGGACTTCAACCGTCCCCGCTATCATCTGTTGCCGGCTGCCAACTGGACGAATGAGACGCATGGTTTACTTCTTTATAAAGGTAAATATCATATATTCAATCAGAAGAATGCTTCTGCAATCTTCCTGGGGCAGATAAATTGGGGACATTTCAGCAGTCCCGATATGCTTCATTGGACGGAGGAAAAGCCGGCTTTGACTCCTGATGCTGCTTATGACAAGAATGGAATATGGTCCGGGCATGCTGTTATCAATGATGACGGTATCCCCCAGCTGATATACACAGCCGGTGGAGACAAGATGGGAGTGGGTATTGCTTTTCCAAAAGATACTGCGTTGATAGAATGGGAGAAATATGCGGGTAATCCGGTTATTGCCGAGAAGCCTGCCGGATATATCCGTACGGACATGCGTGACCAGTATGTCTGGAAAGAGGGTGATGTCTGGTATATGATTATCGGTTTCGGCATTGAGCAGACCGATACACCCCACGGGGCTTTGTTGCTTTATAAATCGGCAGACTTGAAGAAATGGGATTTTGTACATTTGCTGTTTGAGGGCAATCCGGAAGTGGATGACTCCGGTATTTTCTGGGAAATGCCGGTCTTTAAGAAGATGGGCGGCAAGTATGTTCTTTTGGTGAATAGGGTTCCTCATAAAGGCATACCTGCGCGTTGCCAGTATTGGATAGGAGATTTCAAGAATGAAAAGTTTATACCGGACAATCCGGTTCCTCAAAATCTGGAGGTCATCAACCGCTTGCTGTCCCCCTCTGTTGTGGAGACTCCGGAAGGGGATGTTGCTGCCATTGCCATTATACCCGATGAAATAGGAGGGGAGGCCACTTATGAACAAGGATGGGCACATCTCTACAGTATGCCCAGAAGATGGCAGCTGAAAGATGGAAAACTATGCCAAACACCCCATCCCGTAATGAAACAATTGCGTGAACAATCCATGGTTTATTCCAGGCAGGCATTGACTGCTGCGAAACCGTGCATTGTGAGCAGAAGGGAACATCAGCTTGAAGTCAAGGCGACTTTTTATCCCGGTGACGCAAAACGGTTTGGGTTTACATTGTGTAAGAATCCGGATAATAGCGAATATAGCCTGATTTATTATGATGTGGAAAAGGAGGAACTTATTGTGGACCAGACGCATTCTTCCTTGCGTGCACACATTCCTTTGAAGATTCGTAAGGATCATTATCGGTTGGATACTGCTAAACCGGTGGAGATTCGTTTGTTTATTGACGGTTCTGTAGTGGAAGGATTTATTAATAACGAAGATGCGTTCACTACAAGAATCTTCCCTTTGAAAGAAAATAGTACGCTATTGGAGCTATTCTCTGATGGAAAAACAACGGAAGTTGCTGCCGAAGTTTGGAGACTGAAAGATGCAAGGGTAAAGATGAACTTTTAATGAAAATACAGAAAATGAAGATACCGACTATATTGGGTGCACTTTTAGTGGCAGGAACATTGTCTGCCGGTGCACAAATGAATTCAGACAGTTTATACAAAGAGCCTTATCGTCCTCAGTATCATTTCAGTCCGGAGAAGGGATGGATTGGTGACCCCTCGGGATTCATGTACTATCAGGGTAAATATCATATGTACTGGTGGGGCAAAGTCGAATCTACAGATTTGGTACATTACCAACAGATAACCCCTTATGCCATGACTGGAGCGGATGACAATATCAGTTACTTCACCGGTTCTGCAGTCATAGACAAGAACAACACTGCCGGTTTCGGCAAAGGTGCTTATGTGGCGGCTTACACCGTTTTTGAGAAGGACTCCAAGAAACAAGCGCAGGGCATCTCTTTCAGTCATGACGGAAAGACATTTCGTTATTACGAAGGTAACCCGGTTCTGGACCTTTGGAGTACGGAATTCAGGGACCTTCCCGTCTTCTGGCACGAGCCGACCCAAAAATGGGTGATGGTTGTAGCCAAGGCCTTGGAGAAGAAAATCAAGTTTTATACCTCTCCTGATTTGAAGAGCTGGACTTGGACCAGTGATTTCGGCCCTGCCGGTGACAGTGAAAAGTCTTGGGAGTGCCCGGATTTATTCCAGTTGTCGGTTGACGGGGATTCTGACAAGAAAAGGTGGGTGATGGTCGTATCTGTAAACTGGGCGCAAGAACAATATTTTATAGGAGACTTCGACGGCACTTCTTTTAAGCTGATGGAGAACCATCCTGCAGAGCCTCTATATGTGGACAAAGGGCTGGACTTTTATGCATCCCGCACATTTCAGGATTTTGACGGAACGTTGGATTCCAAAATTTCGATGGGCTGGATTGCAACCTGGGACTATGCACCGGTAGCTCCATCGAAGTATGGGAAGGGCTTCTGGTCCATTCCCCGTAATCTGGAACTGAAGACATACAAGGAAGGCGTGAGGCTGGTGCAGAAACCGGTGGAACAGTTGCAAACACTTCGCCATAAGCCTGCATCGGTGAAACGTGCTTTATCGGTGGGAACACAGAGGTTACCCGGCTTTGTTCCCGATGAGAATGTCTACGAACTCGATGCTTCGTTTTCTACTGACGTATCCAACACCTTTGGCTTGAATTTGTGTGTGGGTGAAGGGCGCAAAGTGGTGGTCAGCTATGATACGGATTCACATAATCTGGTGATTGACCGCACCTATTGCTCCGATGTGCAGATTCCTAAATTCAGCCGTATGGCATATACCAGGGTGGAACCGGTAGATAATAAGATACGTTTGCATATATTTGTAGACAAATCGAGTATTGAAATCTTTGCCAATGACGGGAAGGATGTATTCACATTATTAACCTATCCGGGCGAGGCTCAAACCGGTATCGAACTTTTTGCGCAGAAGAAGGGGACGAAGATGGAGTTGGATGCCTGGATGCTTAAATCAATATGGAGATGAGGAATTTAATTTGTATTATTTTAGACTGAATGTAACATTTGTAGTATGCTTTGAAACAAAAAAGATAGTCTCCTGCTGCTTGGTGGCGTATCTTTGCATGCTAGAAAAACATAATTAATTTAATACCAACAGAAACATGATTCATTTAAAAGACTTTTGGCGGACAATCAGAAGGACGCTTACCGTATTTATATTAGGAACTACCGTGGCTGTCTTCACATGCCAGGCCATAAATCCTCCTTTCGTGATTAAACATCTGGGTGACGGACAGAGTATCGTCCAAATTGACGAGCAGAAGAAGTTTTTGCTGCTGCCGGTGGAAGAGGCTTCTCCGGAGGCAAAATTGTATATGATAGCAGACAATGATGTTGTACGCAGTATGAACGTGCGATTGGCAGTCAATAAGGTTGACTATTTTGTTCCGGTCGATTTGACTGGCTTCGATAATAAACATCTCTCTTTCAACTTCCAGCTTATTTCGGATTCGGCCTTATGCTGGGAAGAAATGAAACTGTCGGATGAATTCGATGTTTCGAACCGGGAGAAATTCCGTCCGGTGTATCATTTCAGCCCGGCTTACGGTTGGATGAATGATCCTAACGGAATGTTCTACAAAGACGGGGTTTACCATTTGTTCTACCAGCATAATCCCTACGGCTCCATGTGGGGGAACATGCATTGGGGACATGCCACCAGTACGGACCTCGTCACTTGGGAGCATCACGGAGATGCCATTTCGCCCGATGCGTTGGGAACAATTTTCAGTGGCTCTTGTGTTGTCGACAAGGATAATACGGCCGGGTTCGGTGCCGGTGCCGTCATTGCCTTCTATACATCGGCAAGCGACCGCCAAGTGCAGAGCATGGCCTATAGCCTTGACAACGGAAAAACCTTCAAGAAGTATGCGCGAAATCCCATCCTGACTTCCACGCAGCGCGACTTCCGTGACCCTAAAGTCATCTGGCACGAAGATACCAAGAAATGGATTATGGTTCTTGCCGTAGGGCAGGAAATGGAGATATACTCTTCTGCCGACCTGAAGAACTGGACGCTGGAGAGCAAATTCGGTGAAGGACAAGGTGCTCACGGCGGAGTCTGGGAGTGTCCCGACCTGCTTGAACTGCCGGTTGAAGGTACGGAACTGAAGAAGTGGGTACTCGTCTGTAACCTCAATCCGGGCGGACCGTTCGGTGGCTCTGCCACACAATATTTCGTAGGGACATTTGACGGTAAGAAATTCGTGAACGAGTCTCCCGCAGTGACGAAATGGATGGACTGGGGAAAAGACCATTATGCAACTGTCACTTGGAGCAATGCTCCTGCAGGACGTGCCATTGCATTGGCATGGATGAGCAACTGGCAATATGCCAACGATGTGCCCACCCGTCAATACCGCAGTGCCAACTCCGTGCCGCGCGACCTTTCGCTCTATACCTCGGAGGGTGAAACCTATGTAAAGGTAACCCCGTCTCCCGAATTGCTGAAACTGAGGGATAAAGGCAGCAAGAAGCGTGCTTTCAAGGTAGACCGCACGTATAATCTGGACAAACTGCTGAATGACAATTCCGGAACGTATGAAATCGAAATGACCATCAAGAACAAGGATGCGGATGTGATAGGATTCCAGCTCTTTAACTCGAAAGGCGAGGAGGTGGAGATGTACTATAACCTGGCGGAAAAGACGTTCACCATGGACCGTACCGAGAGTGGTGAGGTGTCGTTCAGCAAGGACTTCCCTGCAGTGACCGTGGCTCCTGTCGAGGGTGGCAATGAAATGAAACTCCGCTTGTTCGTAGACAAGTTGAGCATTGAAGCGTTTGGCAACGACGGACGTTTTGCCGTGACAAATCTCGTATTCCCGTCGGAACCTTACAACCGCATCAGTTTCTATGCTAAAGGTGGAAGCTGCAATGTCACCTCGTTTACTGTGTACAAACTCGGATTAAAATAACAGATAATAATCTTCAGCATGGAAAATACTAAGAATTCTTCCTTGGCAAAGCTCTTTCCGGTCATGCTTTGCTTCTTCGCCATGGGCTTTGTGGATTTGGTGGGCATCGCCTCCAACTACGTGAAGGCCGACTTGAACCTGACCGACTCGCAAGCCAACATATTCCCGTCTCTGGTGTTCTTCTGGTTCCTCATCTTCTCCGTACCTACGGGTATGCTGATGAACCGCATCGGACGCAAGAAGACGGTGCTTCTCAGCCTTGTCATCACGTTTGCCTCTTTGCTTCTCCCGGTTTTCGGAGACGGCTACGTGCTGATGCTGCTCTCGTTCTCATTGCTGGGCATCGGCAATGCGCTGATGCAAACGTCGCTCAACCCGTTGCTTTCCAACATCGTAAGCGGCGAGCGGTTGGCAAGTTCGCTCACCTTCGGACAGTTTGTAAAAGCCATTGCTTCGTTTCTGGCTCCATACATCGCCATGTGGGGAGCTACGCAGGCCATTCCGTCTCTGGGCATGGGCTGGAGGGTGCTGTTCCCGGTCTATATGGTTATTGCGGTGATTGCCATTCTCTGGCTGAGCGGTACTTCCAT
>OGKI01000186.1_pt1 | contig 14696 bp, 8 predicted proteins | sample 1572481 | NCBI WGS metagenome assembly OGKI01 (sample SAMEA2582149, study PRJEB24529) | metagenome | reverse complement strand
CAATTTATGGATATATCTCTAGATGAAAAAAGAGGTATGAAATTTGCTTTAATTAGTTTAATTGTATTTTTTATTGTTGTTGGATTATTAGTTTTACCTGAAAATGCACTTTTAAGAAATCCACAAACTGGAGAATTATTACGTTCGCCTTTTATGAGTGGTATTGTATTTTTAATGTCTTTATTCTTTATGATACCTGGTATATTCTATGGAATAGGTTCTAGAAAAATAAAATCTGATAAAGATGTAATAGAGCTTATGACAAAGTCTATAAATAATTTATCTGGATTTATGGTACTTATTTTCTTCGCAGATCAATTTGTAGTATTCTTTAACTATTCAAATTTAGGAATAATACTTTCAGTTAAAGGAGCTGAATTCTTACAAAATACAGGTTTTGTAGGTATTCCTTTAATATTTGCTTTTATTGTTATGACTGCTATTATAAATATTTTTATAGCTGTTGACTCTGCTAAATGGGCTATTATGGCACCTATATTTGTACCTATGTTTATGAGAATTGGTTTTTCTCCTGAATTAACTCAAGCAGCTTATAGAGTTGGAGATTCATGTACAAATGTTATTGCACCACTTATGCCATTTTTCCCATTAGTTGTGGCTTTTGCACAAAAATACGATAAGAAAAGTGGAATGGGAACTCTTGTTTCTCTAATGATTCCTTATTCAATAGCATTTTTATTAGGTTGGATTGTATTACTTATTATTTGGTTCTTATTAGGATTACCTCTTGGAATAGGTGGAGGACTTTTTTATTCAATTTAAAATATTGACAAATTTTAATTTTAATAGTAATAAAATAAAAGGAGAGAAAATTTATGGAAAAAATAACAGAAAAAGTTTTAAGTATTTTAAAAGAAGAGTTAGTACCTGCTGAAGGATGTACAGAACCAATAGCAATAGCTTATGCTGCTGCTAAATTAACAAATATTTTAGGAAATGTACCTGAAAAAATAGATGCTTATCTTTCAGGAAATATAGTAAAAAATGTTAAAAGTGTAAAAATTCCTAACTCTGAAGGAATGGTAGGAATTGAAGCTTCTACAGCTATGGGAGCTATCTTAGGAGATTCTTCTAAAGAGCTTATGGTTATAGCACATGTTGATAAATCTCGTCTTCCTGAAGTAAAAAAATATATAGAGGATAAAAAAGTTAATGTTTTCTTAAATGAAGGAGATATCAAACTATACATCAGATTAGAAGGAACTTATGGAAACGATACTGCTACTGTTGAAATTCAACATTATCATACTAATATAACTAAAATTATAAAAAATGGTGTAGAAATTAAAGGATGTTCTTGTGATGAAGTTTGTTCTGGAGATGTAATGACAGATAGAACTTTCCTTTCTGTAGAATTAATCTATAACCTTGCAAAAACAATAGATCTTTCTTTAATAGAAGCAACTTTCCAAAAAGTAATTGATTATAACTCTGCTATTGCTAATGAAGGATTAACTAATACTTACGGAATTGCTATTGGAAAAACTATAAAAGAGGGAATGGAAGAGGGAGTTTATGGAAACGACCTAAGAAACAAAATGGCTAGCTTTGCAAGTGCTGGAAGTGATGCTAGAATGAATGGATGTTCTCTACCTGTAGTTACAACAAGTGGAAGTGGAAACCAAGGAATGACTTGTTCATTACCAGTAATAAAATTCTGCCAAGAAAAAGGATTATCAAAAGAAGATATGATAAGAGGATTATTCTTCTCTCATATGACAACTATTCATATAAAATCAAATATAGGAAGATTATCAGCTTACTGTGGGGCTATCTGTGCAAGTGCTGGAGTAGCTGGAGCTATCTCATTTCTATCTGGATTATCATTTATTGATGTAGATGTAAATAGTGCTTGTTTTACGTCAATAGATGGTGTGCTATATGATAAAAGTGTGTCTGAATTAATAGCATGTCCAAGATTAAAAGATGAAATAACTATCCCTGATAGTATTCAGACTATAAGTCCATTTGCTTTTTATTTTTGTCAAAATTTGAGGGTTATTAATATGCCGAATTCCATTACAATGTTAGGAGAGGCAGGATTTTGGGGATGTAATAGTTTGACTGATATTAATTTTTCAGATAATATTACTTTTATAGATGATAATGCATTTTGGGAATGTACTAGTTTGACTTCTATGCTTTTGCCCAAAAGTATTGCTGGTATTGGCGACAATGCTTTTACCGGTTGTACAAATCTTACGAAAATATATATAAATAGAGAGGAGCCTCCTTTTATTGAAAAGAGAACTTTTTATAGGACAAATGGTGAACTTGTTATATATGTACCTAAAGGATGTAAAGAACGTTATAAGAATAGTGAAACATGGAGAACTTTAAATATTATAGAAATGGAATGAAGAATTAGAAAAAGAATTTGTATGGAAATAGCATCTTTAGTAATTTCTATTTTGTCTATAGTCATATCAGCAATTGTTGCTGGAATCCCATTTTATCGTAAATATATAGAAAAGAAAACAAAAATAGCATTGATTGCTTGTGATGGAATAATCAGGGATGATATGATACGTATTGTGGTTACCTATGTAAATAAGAACTGGCAAAATGCAGTAATAATCAATAGCCATATTAATCTTTACCATCCTAAGTTACTAAATGAGTTTACGAAAGTGAATCATGCATATAGTTGTAAGTCATTTAATCCGGTTGTGATAACGGAGAAAATGCATGCCTCTATTGAACTTGAATATTCTTTATCAGAGTTGAAAGAAGTGGATTTGGAGAATGCAGATGTATATGTACATACTGAATATATAGATTCTCAAGGCCAGAGGCTGTTTGATAATCATAGGATAGGAAACCTGTGCATGAGTGGAATAAGTACTAAGATGGTCTTAATAGAGTCTACTATGTATGAGTTACAAGGAAGAAGCATTTTAATGTCTATGAAACTTTAGTTGTTGGCGTGAGCAGGAAGCATCACTTCCTGCTCACGCCCTTTCTCACATTTAGCAATACTCCCTTCTGAACCAAAGCTCGAATATAGGGTCGGAGAAAGCATACTTGTTTCCTTCTTTCTCAATGAAATCACGTTCTGTCAGCATACGCTTGTTGCGTGTGATGGTCTGTGCACTGCCCAATTCATATTTCCGCACTACGGGGATGGAGTTGAAGCGGTATTCACCATCGGCTACAGCACGAAGCATGGCAGTTTGGGCAGCAGTCAGGTTCTCGGTGTCGTTCATGAACATAGGCATGTTGGTGTCTATCAGTTGGCGGGTACGGATTTCGATAATCTCATCTGTCACTTTTTCAGACGTACCGCTCCAGATGAAATAGCACAACTGTTGCAAATACCACGAATGGCATTTCACGATGTCGCACAGTTGTTCTGCTTGCTGTTCGCTGATTTCTTTGTTCGTCCGGTGGAAGGCATTGACGATGAAGGGCACCCATTCCTCTTTCTTTATCTTTTGCAGGAACAGTACTTGTCCGAAGCGGTAGAAGGGGTTAGAAGAATTGTTGAAGATGTCCATCATCATATGCCGCTTGCTTCCGTAAAAGCAATAGGAAACTTGTTGCTGCTTCTGCCAGGCAGAGCGCATTTTTCCCTCCATACTTTTGTAGCCGGGTAGTAGTGCCAGTTGTTGGAACTCGTCGATGCAGACAATCAGGTGTATGCCTTTGGCAGCTGCTATCTTTTCGGGTAGTTCCAGTATCTCCATGACACTTTTTTCTTCCAGTTCCAATTTCAGGTCAAAGGAGAGGGTATCGGTTGGGTCGCTCTTCAATGTGATACTGGGAGAAACGGCTTTAAGAAACTGTTTCACATCTTCAAGCCTCTTTTCAAGGGTGGAGGCGGCGCAAGAAATGACTTCTCGCGCAAAGATGCGGTAGAATTCAGCTTCCGTCTTGATGCTGAATGCATCAATGAAGCAGACACGGATATGCTTGTCTTCTTGTGTCAGTTCGTCCATAGCTACTTTTACAAGCGACGATTTTCCCCATCGGCGCGGTGAAATAAGCATTACGTTGATGCCCGATCCAAGCAATTCTTTCAGTTGCTTTCGTTCTTCTACCCGATTGACGAAACTTTCTTTATCAACCAGTGTGCCGTATTGAAAAGGTGATTTCATAAGCTTTCTGTTCTTGATTTAATGACAAATATACAAATTATACATCAATGTATAATACATCTATGTATAATTTTGTTTGAGCACATGTGCAAAAACACCCACTTTTTGCACATGAAACGGAGAACGTGAGCAAAAAAGCCTTATTTTTGCTCACGTTATTGATTCCGAGTATAGTATTAAACACAAATATACCATGAAAAGTAAGACTCTTGCATTGATTCTATTATGCTGTGCCGCCTCGCTGGGTGCTAAAGTAAAACTGCCTGCACTGGTAGGCGACAACATGATACTGCAGCAGCAGACTGAAGTGAAACTGTGGGGAACGGCTGCACCGAAAGCCGAAGTACGCGTCACGCCTTCGTGGAACGGACAAACCTCCACTTGCCGTGCCGATAAGGACGGACGTTGGCTGCTTGCCGTGAAAACTCCGGCAGCAGGGTACACGCCTTATGAGATAACCTTTGATGACGGAGAAAAAACTACGTTGAAGAATATCCTAATCGGTGAAGTATGGCTTGCCTCCGGCCAGAGCAATATGGAAATGCCCCTGAAAGGCTTTGCCGGCTGTTGCATCATGAACGGAGCGGATGACATCATAGCTTCTGCCGAAAACAGAGGCGTGCGTATGTTCACCGTTCCCAAGCACCAGACTTATGAACCACAAACCGACTGCAAAGGTAGCTGGAACATATCTTCCATAGAAACCGCACCCGATTTCAGTGCGACGGCCTACTATTTTGCCACTTCGTTGAGCCGTGCCCTCCGGATTCCGGTCGGCATCATCTGTAGCGCTTACGGTGGAGCCACTGTAGAAGGTTGGATAAGCCGTGAACTGCTGGAAAACTATCCAGACATATCTCTCAACCCCGATTCCATCGAACGCCTGCACCCCATGCACCGCCCCATGCTGATGTACAATGCCATGCTGAAGCCGCTTCAGAACTATACCATAAAGGGATTCATCTGGTATCAGGGCGAGTCTAACGTAGGCCGTCATGAAACATACGCCGAGCGTCTGGCCGATATGGTGCAGCTGTGGCGCAAAGAATGGGGACTGGGCGAATTGCCTTTCTACTTTGCCGAAATAGCGCCGTACGCCTATGGAGGTACCCAGCAAGAGAAAGCTGCTTACCTACGTGAAGCGCAATTCCGTGCCCAAAGCCTGATTCCGAACAGTGCCATGATTTCTACAAACGACCTTGTAGAGCCTTATGAGATATACAATATCCATCCCCGCAACAAGACAAAGGTAGGTCAACGCTTGAGCTATCTGGCATTGAACCTTACCTATGGATTGAAGCAGATACACTGTTTCGGCCCACAATATAAGTCATGGACTGCTAAAGGCAGTGAAGCATGGGTTTCCTTCGACCATTTGGAAATGGGTATCTGTCGCAACTATGACCTTCGCGGTTTCGAAGTGGCGGGTCAGGACCGTGTGTTCCATCCTGCCGATAAAGTATGGCTGCACTGGCAGACGAATGAGGTCGTGATTTCTTCGGAAAAGGTGCCCAATCCCGTTGCCGTGCGCTATTGTTTCCGTGATTTCCAGGTCGGTACAATGATTGGCGGGAATGAACTGCCTACCATTCCGTTCCGTACGGATAATTGGTGAAAGAGTGAAAAGTATATAAACACTTTCATTATACTATAATATTGGGCGCGGGTTACGCGGAATCCACGGATGCAGTAAACTAAATCCGTGTAATCCGCGCTTAAAAGAAAATATCCAGAGGGTTTTGTTCCCCCTCTGTCTTTTATTGTTTCAGCAACTGTTCTGCTGCAAGTACCAGGAACATATAGTGGGACGAACCTCCTCCCAACACATACTCAGTCTGTTGCCAGAGGAACGGGAACGTCAGGAGTTCCGGGAAGTCGGGACGGATAAGAGCTGTACCGGAAATGACTCCACCGGGAATATACGACCAGTCTGCGCGGTTCAGTCCGTAGCCCACAGTGGCTGATTGTGCGCCGACACCCGAGGCGAAGGAAGCTTGGTTGGAGCCCGGGTGGCATCCGAGAATGAAGTTGAGGGCATTGAATACCGGTGCTTTCGGGAATATTTCCGGATAGGCGGTTGTCAGGAAGTAGTGCTGGAAGCCGAAACGCTGTATATCCCAGCCTGCACCCCAGATGTTCGGACGGTAGGGAACGCCATAGGGAGTCTCCTGTACTTGTTTGTTCAGTTCTTGTTCATATCCGGTCAAAGCTTTGCGGAAAGCTGCTGAAAAGGCTTTGGCTTTCTTGTTCTTCATCTGTGCGAACAGTTTTTCCACACGTGCCGTGTACCAGCCGATGCGGCCTATCTGCTTGATGATGAGCTCTTTGTTGTCCAGAATGAAGTCCATATAGGGTTGTTCGCCCGTGGTGAGGTACAGCTCTACGGCTGCTTGCACTTTGGGGAACAAGGCTCTGTTGTTGCCGCTTCCGGTAGAAGCATATACTTTGCGAGCAATGTCGAGGCAATGCACACTCAATGTATCATTGAAACCTTTCAATACACGTGATACGGCAGCCAGCTGGGCAGCTGTCGACAGTTCCCGTCCGGGGTTATCCTCCGTAAATATCCAGCGGTCGTCTTCATTACCGATTTTTCCGTCCGTCATGGCGGCGGCATCACCCAGAAGTACGTATTGGCGAAGGTCGTTGCAGATGATTCCCCGGTAGAGACGTCCCAGTGCCAGGTAGCCGTTGACTACCGTAAGGGCGCCGTTCTCTACTTGTTGCAGCAAGTCATTCTTACCGTCGGGCTGGTGGATTTCCGTCACACGGTTTATCTGGTCGATGGAAGTCACGTCGAGATTCGGGTGGAAAGCTTCGTAGGCCAGTGCCAGGATATAGGATTCTCCGGCTTGGGATTCGATGCGGAGGTCAAAGTCTCCGGCATCGTGCCAGCCGCCTATGTTCACTCCGGGAACCACTTCACCCGGTTTGAACTTGGACAGGCCCTCTTTCTGGTCGTAGCCGTCGATATGATTGTGTGCCGGTGCCATCTGGGCATCGTCCATGTGGCAGCAGTCGTGCCATACGCGGTATTTTTCGTTGACGCGCATGTGGCACATCTGTACGGGAAGGAAGTATTCCAGTACGGGCTGCCATACGCCGCGGGCATATACGTCATTGTCGATGCGGAAGATAGGGGATACGGAGGTATCGTATTTAATCTTGTAGAGTCCCGGTTCCTTCACATCCGTGAAGTCCACCTTCAGATAGTTGTATCTCAGGAACTTGCCCCAATTGGCAGGAGTGACGTTCTTGACCACTTTCTCGCCGTCTGCGTCAATGCGGATGATTTGTGCCGTTTCCTTTCTATTGTCACGTATATCCATTTCGATGACGGCTTCCTTGTCCTGGGCGGGATGATAACCTATCTGTGAAGTCTGGATAACCGGCTGATACATCCAGTCGGCCACTACGTTCGGAGTGATAATCCATTTGACGGCCCCTTTGGTGACACCCGGTTTTATGTTGCTGCGCAGTACGAACCAGCCGTTATTGTGGTTCATACGCCCGTCAAACAGTTGTAGGTCACCACTCAATGATTCGATGGTTACTTTGTTGTAAGGGTCGTCGGGGCGGGAGGTAAACTTACGGCCTTTGGCATAAGGTTCGCTGATGATGTCGTCGGCCACAATCGGGCTGTAACCTTTTCCTATCAGTTTGTCCATGTCTGCCAGCGATTGCTTGCCGTCATGATAATTTCCCGTATGCAGATAGTTGGGTTGGGTTGTCATTAGGGGAGAGTTGGGTTGTTGCGGGAAGATGCCGCTCTGACCGTCCATAATCCAGGGCTTGCCGAAGAGGGAACCCGGGAAGAATTCAAGGTTGAAGCCCACTTTTCCGATGAATTCCTGGGGAATGGGGCGGTCAAGGTCTACGGTCACCTCTATGTTTTTACCTTTGCTTTCCACGTTTACCGTATATATAAGGTGGAGGTCCGGGTAAATCATCGGGTTGAATCCGGTGAGATGGCGTGAGGAGTCGGGATAGCACAGCGTGGCGGTGATGCTGTTGTCACCGAGCTTCCGGTCGAGCTGTTTCGGTACGGGCTGCCATTGTCCGGGGGTAGCTTCCAGTCGGATGTCCCCGTTCGTCGCCACGCGGTGTCCGTTCATGATGATACATACTCCTCCCTGGTGTCCCTCGGGATAGATGTCATCAAAAGCCATGACGTCTACTCCCTGGTTCTTGAAATAACCGGAAGATGTCAGCTTGAAATCTTGTGCATGCAGTGCACCGCTACTGCAGAGCAGTGCCAAAGCGGATGCGAATAGAAAATGTCTCTTTCTCATAGTATCTATTTTTGAGTTACAGAATTCTCCACTAATATACGGACTAAAAAGGAAACGGATGGTTTTTGTTTGTAGCCAATAACGTTATAAAATGTATCTTTTTCCGGTGTTTGCCTATGTTTCTGGGGCAGATATTGTAGCACTTGACAAACACTGGTGTTTGAGCTGACAGACACTGGACTTTGAGCCGACAGACGCCAGTGTTTGAGCCGACAAAGGCCAGTGTTTGACAAAACAAGGATTCAGTACCCAAAAATGACCTTTATCGGAACCAATTGTATCCCTTGAAAAAGGATGGTAATGAGTAATGACAACTTGTTTTTTTTGTACATTTGCAGTGTAACTATGGCCAATTTCTTAAATCGCTGCATTATGAGACACCTGTTTCCCGTTTTTCTGCTGATTGTAGTAGGGTTGCTGATTGCCCCTTTCCTAAAAGCGCAATCACACGCGGATAAGATTTTAAAAGATGAGATAACCTCAGACTTGAAAGAGAACATCCTCTCTTTTTGGGAAAAATACAGTGTAGACCCTTCCGGAGGTTTTTACGGTTCATTGGGACGTGACGGTGCCCCGATAGCGGATGCTCCCAAAGGAGGCGTACTGAATGCCCGTATCCTCTGGACTTTTTCAACCGCCTATCGGATGTATGGCGATGCTGCCTACCGCAAACTGGCTGACAGGGCGCAACGCTATTTCATAGACCACTTCATCGACCCGCAGTATGGAGGCGTATATTGGCTGATAAAAGCAGACGGTACTCCACTGGATACGGACAAGCAGACTTACGGTTGCTCTTATGCCATCTACGGTTTGTCCGAACATTTCAGAGCAACAGGCAACAATGAAAGCCTGCAAAAAGCCATAGAGCTTTACCGGACCGTGGAGAGCAAAATCAAAGATCCCGTAAACGACGGTTATATAGAATCCTTTACCCGCGAATGGGGAACTCCCCAAAAGTTGGGATATGATGGAGATGGTGTTGCCACCAAAACAATGAATACCCATATCCATGTATTGGAGGCATACACAGCGTTATATAAAGTATGGAAAGATGACGGCCTTCGCGAGCGCCTTGCAAAAGTGATAAACTTGATAACAACCAAACTGTATAACTCACAAACACATCACCTGATATTATACTGTGATTCGAACTGGAACAATCTGGATGACATCGACTCTTACGGGCATGACATCGAAACTTCCTGGCTGCTGACGGAAGCCGCAGAAGCTCTGGGTGACCCGGAGGTCATCGGGAAATGCAGGAAAGTGGCTTTGGAACTTGCAGACGCCTCCTTGAAAGAGGGCATCAACCCGATGGGCGCCATGATGTACGAACGGCATAAGGACAAAATCAGGAAGGATGCTTCCTGGTGGTGCCAGGCGGAAACTGTGGTAGGATGCATCAATGCCTGGCAGCTGACCGGTGAACAATCTTATCTGGACAGTGCCGTCCGTACCTGGAATTTCATCAAGTCCCGGATGATAGACAAGGAGTATGGCGAATGGTTCAGAACCGTGCTGGAAGATGGGACTCCCCGCTACAAGGAACCTAAAGCAAGTATGTGGAACTGTCCCTATCATAACAGCCGTATGGGGTTTGAGATTGATACAAGACTGAAATGACAACCTTTTATATATTTGATATAATGAAGAATTTACGAATTTTCCAGTTGGGAATGGCTGCATTGCTGTGTGGCATATTGTCTCAGCCGCTTTCTGCCCAGACGGAAGTGATGGCATGGAGCAATATCACGGGTGTCCGTGTAGACGGTGAATTGATAGACTTTGAGTCGTCCCTGCGTGTCGGAACCTTGAAAGGAGATATGGAGATTACCGGAAAGGAGAAGCAGGTCCGTCCCGTTTTCCATCGTGAAGGGGACATGCAGGAAGTGACGACTACTCTGCGAGGTATAAAGTTCCATCAGAAAGTGACCGATAAGGGAAAAGGCTTGGTGGAGATTTCTATTGATGCGCTGTCGGACACTACTCTGAACCAGTCAGCCTATTACTGTATCGCCCTGAGTCCGGAAAACTACGCTGATGTCAAAGTAAGGACAAGTGGCAGGAAGCTGACCGCTACTTCGGCCAATAGGAAGTTGGAATTCAAGTTCAATAAGTCTGTAAAGGCCACGGTTGAAAAAGAATCCACCGGTACCGTAGTTTATATCTCGCTGATGCCGACTCTGAAAAAGGCCGGGAGAACTGCATTGTCCATGGAACTGCATGCTTCCGGAGTGATAGATCACAGTGACGCGGAAATTACATTGGATATGCAGAATCCGGGAAGTTTGTTTGCAGGCTTTGGAGGGAATTTCCGCCTGCAGAATCCTGCTGCCGACCCTAAAGTGATAGATTACTGTCTGGAAAACTTGCGTGTAGCCTATGGACGTGTGGAATTTCCGTGGAGATTGTGGCAACCGGAAGAGGAAGCCGACCCTATTGCCACCGCACAGAATGGGGGACTGAACAAGCGGGTGGAGGAAAGTCTCCTCATGGCAAAGCGCTTGAAGGCGATGGGAATGCCGGTTATACTAAGCTGCTGGTTTCCGCCTGCATGGGCCATTGACGGAGGTCCTGCAAGTTATGCCCGTCAAGGCGGTGTCATTGCTTATCGTCTGGATAACCGGAAAAAGGAGAAGATTTATAAATCCATGGCAGATTATCTGCTGTATGCCAGACAGCATTATGGCATTGAGTTCTCCATGTTCTCGTTCAATGAATCGGATTTGGGTATTGATGTCCTCCACACTCCGCAGGAACATGCAGATTTCATTAAGGAGTTCGGTGCTTATCTGGCAGGGTTGAATCTTCCTACCCGCATGCTGCTGGGCGACAATTCGGATGCCACGACTTTCGATTTCATCCTTCCTGCTTTGAACAATCCTGAGACTCATAAGTACATCGGTGCAGTATCTTTCCATTCATGGCGTGGTTGTGATGATGTCACGTTAAAGAAGTGGGCAGACGCTGCCAAAGCGATTAATGTACCACTCTTGGTTGGTGAGGGTAGTACGGATGCCGCTGCTCATGGTTATGCCGAGATATTCAATGAGTCGACGTTTGCACTTTATGAAATCAATCTGTATACGCGTATTTGTGCCATTTGCCAGCCATTGTCCATCTTGCAGTGGCAGCTCACTTCAGACTATTCGTTGTTGTGGGGAGACGGCATTTATGGTTCCAAAGGCCCTTTGCGTCCTACGCAACGTTTCTGGAATATCAAGCAACTGGCCTCCACTCCGGCCGATGCCTTGGCTATTCCAGTCAGTAGCAGCAAGAAAAATGTAAACTGTGCGGCTTTCGGAAATATGGTGCGCGGAGAATATGCCGTCCATATGGTCAATAATGGGGCGGATTGCGAGGCTGTCATCTCCGGTATCCCTGCAGAAGTGAAGGAACTGAAAGTCTATGTGACCAATACAAAGGACTGCATGAAGGAAACTGCAGTGAAGGTGGAGAATGGACTGGTACGGGTACACTTGCCGGCTATCAGTTTCATTACCTTATTGTCTGATAAATAATTTTAATATATAAAGAATAGTGATATGAATATAACTGCATGTCTGTTTACGGTTCTGGGAGGGATGGTCACTTTAGGTCATCCTTCAGAAACTGTACGTTTGAATCAGTTAGGGTACTATCCCCGGCAGGAGAAAGTAGCAGTGGTGAATACCGGTGAAGTACGTGAATTTAACATAGTAGATGCAGCCACGGGCAATCGGGTATTTTCCGGCAAACCCGGATATACCGCTTCATCCGCTTGGTCGGATAAGAACAGGACGATATTGGATTTCAGTGACATCACGGCACCGGGAAACTATTTTCTGATGGTTAACGGAGATTCAGTGGCATTCGAAATAAAAGAAAGAGTACTGTCCCCTTTGGCCGATGCTGCTTTGAAATCTTTCTATTACCAACGTACGGGCATGCCCATCGAAGCGACTTATGCGGGTCGGTGGAGCCGTCCGGCAGGCCATCCCGATGACAAGGTACTGATACATCCCAATGCCGCCGGGCCGGAACGTAAGGCGGGAATGGTGATTTCTTCTCCGGGAGGATGGTATGATGCCGGAGATTATAACAAGTACATTGTGAACTCCGCTTATTCCATCGGATTGATGCAGGCGATTTATGCCCGCTTTCCTGACTATTTTATCCGTCAACGGGTCAACATCCCGGAAAGTGGAAACCATACGCCCGATTTGCTGGACGAGATGTACTATAACCTGAAATGGATGCTGACTATGCAAGACCCTGCCGACGGAGGAGTCTACCACAAGCTGACTACCCCTTCGTTCGAGGGATTCATCAAGCCTACGGAGTGTAGGCAGCCCCGTTATGTGGTTCAGAAATCAGTAACGGCGGCATTGGACTATGCTGCGGCTTTGGCGCAGGCTTCTGCCTTGTTTGCTCCTTACGAAGAGGATTATCCGGGCTTTTCGACAGTGGCTTTACAGGCTGCCGAACGTGCTTACGCCTGGGCAGAAGCGCATCCGCAAGCGCTCTATCATCAGGACCTCCTCAACAAGCAATATCAACCTGCCGTGGTTACGGGAGCTTACGGTGATCGTAGTGCCGATGACGAATTCTTCTGGGCGGCTTCCGAGCTCTATCTTGCTACGGGAAAGCCCGCTTACCGGGAACAAGTGAAGAAGCATCTCCCCACTGCATATAAGACTCCTTCTTGGGGCAATACCACTGCGTTGGGCGTGTTTGCCTGGCTGCAACCGGGCAGGGAATATCAGGGTGAAGACGTGGAGTTGGCAAATGCCATGAAAGACCTGCTACTGGACTATGCTGCCGAGGCTGTGCGGGGTGCTGACCGCTCTCCTTTCCATGCTCCTTACGGCAACGATGCCAAAGATTTCTTCTGGGGATGCCTTGCCGAAGGGTGTGCTAACCAAGCCACTTCACTGGTTTGCGCCTATTTGCTTACGGGTGAGAAGTCGTACCTGACGCCTACCGCAATATGGACTACATTTTAGGAAAGAATGCTACGGGATATTGTTATGTTACCGGTTTCGGGATGAAGAGTCCTCTGTATCCGCACCATCGTCTCTCTGCATCGGATGATATAGAGGCACCTCTTCCCGGTTTCCTGGTTGGCGGTCCCAATCCTGGGCAGCAGGATGGCGTTGCTTATGCTTCCAACCTGCCGGATGAGTCTTATGCAGATGTGGAAGGTTCGTATGCTTCCAATGAGATAGCCATTAATTGGAGTGCCGCTTTGGTGGCATTGGTGTCTTCGTTGGATGCTTTGATGTCAAAATAATGTTTCTATTCAGCCTGCTGCCTTATAAATTCGGATGGGCTGATGTTGAACTCTTCTTTAAAATGTTTGGAGAATATCTTGGGGGAGTTATACCCCAAGGTATATGCAATTTCCGAAACTTGCATTTGGCTTTCTGTCAGGAGTTGCTGTGCCCGTTTCATGCGGATGGTTCTGATGAACTCGATGGGTTTCTTTCCCGTTATCTTAATCATTTTCTTGTAGAAATAGCTGCGTGATATATTCAGGCTGCTGGCAAGCTCTTCGACGGAAAACTCGGTTTCGCTGATATTGTCCTCTACAATCTGGATGGCTTTTTCCACCAGCTGCTGGTCAAGGGGAGTGATGGTGATACGGCTTGGCTCGATTTTAATGTCCTGATTGAACATTTCCTGACGTTTGACGTTCATCTCGATAATCTTGTTGATACGCAGTTTGAGGACTTCCATATTGAAAGGCTTGGTGATGTAGTCGTCTGCACCGACGTTGAGTCCTTCCAATTGGTGCTCCTCGCTTGCTTTGGCTGTCAGCAGGATGATGGGGATATGTGAATAGCGTATATCGTTCTTGATGGTTGAACATAGTTCCAGACCATCCATTTCGGGCATCATGATGTCACTGACCACTAAATCTATATCTTCCTTTTCCAAAACATTCAGTGCTTGTTTCCCATTAGTGGCTTTCAATACGTGATATTTTCTGGCAAGACTTTCAGAGAGAAATTTAAGAAAGTCGTAGTTGTCATCTACAAGCAGGATGGTGAACGGATGGGTTTCTTCTTTTGTTTCCGATGCTTCGACCAGCTCTCCGCTTCCGGTTTCATTACTGTTCTGGTGCAGAGGGAGTGTAATCAGGAATACGGAACCGCAAGGCTGGTTATCCTTGACACAGACAGTGCCTTGGTGCATTTTTACATATTCGGAAACAATGTGTAGGCCGATGCCGCTGCCTCCGTTGCTCGATTGGTTTTTTCCCGACTGATAGAATCTTTGGAATATTTTTTCCTTGGATTCA
>OGKI01000172.1_pt1 | contig 15559 bp, 10 predicted proteins | sample 1572481 | NCBI WGS metagenome assembly OGKI01 (sample SAMEA2582149, study PRJEB24529) | metagenome | reverse complement strand
ATTGAGAAATATTCCCTAACCGACGGTGGATGCTACCACACTGACCGTATTCTTCATGAACCGGACGAATACGGAAGTGATGCTTCCCAGCATGCCGCTTGCCGTCATTGCTCCACCGAAACACATGGCGCAGATAATGAGCCATATCGTGTTCATCATTCCCGCCATGCCCCGTGTGGCAATCAGCTCTGTCAGCATGGCACTGTCGCTTTGCAGGTTGGTGCTGCCGTACAGACTCATCATTGTTCCTTCAAACAAATCATTGTTTCCGGAAATCTCGTGCAGCAGTTCGGGCTGGAATATAATGGCGAAAGTTGCAGCCAGCAGCGTGGATAGAAACAGGGTGATGATAGAGGGTACTTTACGTGCAATCAATATCCCCGTAACCACCGGAACAATCAGCAGCCACGGCGTAATGTGGAATCTGGCATTCAGCGATGCGGTAAACTCGGCTATCTGTTCCGTACCGCTGGTTTCGCAGGCAAATCCCATTACCGTAAAGATAACCAGCGTAATGACGAGCGACGGAATGGTGGTAATCATCATGTAGCGGATATGGCGGAACAGCGGAGTGTCCGTGACGGATGCGGCAAGTACCGTTGTATCCGACAGCGGCGATACTTTATCGCCGAAATACGCTCCCGAAATAATGGCACCTGCAATCCAGCCCTCTTCAAACCCTTGCGCCTTGCCTATTCCCAGGAGGGCGATGCCGATAGTGGCAATGGTGGTCCACGAACTTCCTGTCATGATGGACACCAATGCGCAGATAACGCAGGTGGAGGTGAGGAAGAAGTCCGGATGTATAATCTGCATTCCGTAGTATATGAGAGTAGGGACTACTCCGCTAATCATCCATGCGCCGCTCAGCGCACCGATAATCAGCAGTATGATAATGGCGGAAGTCACTCCCGCCACATTGTTGGTAATGGCTATTTCGTAATCTCTCCAGGGAATCCGGTAGAAAGCTACGCCTATAAAGACGCAAACGGCTGTGGTGGTGAGCAGGGATATCTGGCTTCCGCCGCTCAAAGCGTCACTGCCGAAAGTGCGGATGGTGGCAAACAGCATTCCTATTAAGAGGACGATGGGGAGAAAGGATACAAGAGGAGAAGGAATTTTCTTTGTTGTACTCATGCGATAATCTTACTGTAAATATGACGTGACAAAAATACAACAAAACTGCCTAATACCTTTCTATTTTCCTTTCCTGCCAATAAATATTATCAATTCTTTGCGTTTACTTGGAATTTTGATAGTATATTTGACTTCCCATTGATGCTTTTGAATATATAAGACTTATGAAAAAGAAATCCCTTTCCACCGATAAGAAAGTCGTTACTTTCGGTGAAGTTATGCTACGGCTTACTACGCCCGGTTTCCGCCGCTTTTCGCAGACTAATGAATTTATTGCTACATATGGTGGCAGTGAGGCTAATGTGGCAGTGTCTTTGGCGCACTTCGGCATTCCTACGGAATTTGTTACCCGTCTGCCCGATAATGCCGTGTCGCGTGCATGTATCAATTCGCTTCGTGCCAGTGGGCTGGGGACGGACGGTATTGTATTTGGCGGTAAACGTTTGGGATTGTATTATCTGGAATGCGGCGCAGCTTTCCGAAACTCCAATGTGGTGTACGACCGCGAGGGGTCTTCTTTCGCCACGCTTCGTCCGGGTATGATCGATTGGGAAACCATTTTTGCCGATGCAGGCTGGTTTCATTGGTCGGGCATTGCTGCCGCCCTTTCGCAAGAGGGAGCCGACGCTTGCCGGGAAGCGCTTGAAATAGCCGACTGTATGGGGCTTACCATTTCGTGTGATTTGAATTTCCGCAAGAAACTTTGGAACTACGGTTGTACTGCTGCCGAAGTGATGCAGCCGTTGGTGCAGTACAGCGATGTCATTTTCGGCGCAGAACCTGAGTATCAGGAGATTCTCGGCATACAGCCCGTAGGATTTAGAGCTGTTGATACCGCCGATGTTTCAGTTGAGGCTGATTTGCCATCTTTCGAGAAGTTCGGACAAGAGGTGGAGCGACTTGTCCCACGTTGTCAAAAAGTGTTTCTGGAATTGCGTAATTCCATAACATCCAATCATAACGTGCTTGCTGCTGTTCTTTATTCCGATGGCACTTTGAAGCATACAGGCATTTATGATATTGAACATGAAACAGACCGTGTAGGCGCTGGTGATGCTTTTGTGGGTGGTATGATATACGGTCTGATCACTTATCCGGATGATGACCGGAAGGCATTGGATTTTGCTCTTGCCGCTTCCGCATTAAAAAATACCGTTTATGGAGACTTCAATCTGGTGACGGTGGATGAGGTGGAAAGCCTGATGAATGGAAATACATCGGGACGGGTATCGAGATAAGAAGAGGAAATATCGACAGATAATAGCCCCTTTCGCTGTTCCGTATGAGGGTGTCAAAATACATTTAATGATTTCTTTTAGGTACGGAATTACACGGATTTCACGAAAAAAGAATAAAGAAAATCTGTGTTTTCCGTGTAATTTGTATTTCCGTGAATTCCGTGTAATCCGTGCCCGAAAATATACGCTGCTCCCTTAGAATCTGTATGCAGCTCCTATATTGATAACCCCCTGGTCGAAATCGCTTACCAGCTGGTATCTGAACTCAAAATTCATCGCCCAGTTACGAGGCAGTGCAAATTCCGCTCCCGCTCCCAGATTTACACCGAACCGGCATTCGTTATGATTGCCGTTATCGTCGATATGCACATGGCCTTCGTCCATATCAATATCAAAGTCGTGCATGTCGAACATCCAGTTGGACAATGTCAAACCGAACAACGGATAAAGCTTAACGCTCTTGGCCACCGGAAACAGATAGTGAAAATTCACGTTCAAATCCAGCATGCTTACATTGTCATTCTCGAAGAAATAGTTGAAAGACGGCTCTATACGGATAGGATTGGTAATATTGTACTGATACTTGATCCCCAACCCGATACTTTCGATTTCCGTTCCGTAACTCAGGCCAAAACCTATCGCCTGTTTTCCTTTCTGTGCATGGGCACTACCCAACAGCACAAAAAGCAATCCGAATAAAGTTAATACTTTTTTCATACGTTCATTTTTTATTAATTTATTTAAGTTAGAGTGTAATATTCGGCAAAATTAATGTTTTAATTCTATTTAGGAAATAATACGCATTATATATTTCATACGCCACAACCGCCCGGATTTTGCTTATCTTTGCATGCTGAATATACACCTATTTTATAATGTTATTTTATTTATAAGGAAAAAGAAATGAATTTACTTTTATTGAACACTCCCGCCACCGGTGGGAAACTCGAACAGGCATTGGAAAAACTGATAGATTTTGGAATGGATGCCGGCAAGGACATATTAATCGCCATTTTAATCTATGTAATCGGACGTTTCATCATCAGGCAGATAAGCGTGTTGGTAGCCAGAATACTCGAAAAGCGGAAGATTGAAACCAGCGTGCAGACCTTTCTGAAGAGTCTGATAAAGATTTTGCTGAATATGATTCTTGCCTTTGCCATCATCGGCAAGCTCGGTGTGGAAACCACCAGCTTTGCGGCGTTGCTTGCATCCGCCGGTGTGGCTGTGGGTATGGCGCTTTCCGGAAACCTTTCCAACTTTGCCGGCGGGTTAATTATACTGATTTTCAAGCCGTTCAAGGTAGGCGACTACATAGACGGACCGGGAGTAAGCGGCACGATAAAGGAAATACAGATTTTCCACACCATACTGTCCACCCTCGACAACCGTATGATTTATGTGCCCAACGGAAGCCTCAGCGGCAATGCCGTCACCAATTACAGCAAGCAGGACAAACGCCGTGTCGAATGGGTGTTCGGCGTAGAGTATGGCGAGGATGTGAAGAGAGTAAGAGCCGTGCTGCAACGCATCATCAATGCAGACAGCCGCATATTGGACACCCCCGCTCCCCTCATCGTCTTAGGTTCACTGAGCGCAAGCAGCGTCGATATCACGGTACGCGTATGGGTAAAAAGCGCCGACTACTGGAGTGTACTGTACGATATCAACGAAATCGTCTACCAGACATTCAATGAAGAAGGTATCGGATTCCCGTTCCCGCAACTCACCGTACACCAGTCGAAAGAGTAAAAAAACAGAGGATGTTCCCCAAACGCTGCGTTCTGCCGCAATCGGGAAACATCCTCCTTAAATATCCTCTTCAAATATCACCGGCCCGGTTCAGGCCAGGCACCGGCTCATTCCTTTCCGCCGGCAACTATCTTCCATGCCCCGGCACTCAGCACCGCACCGATAAACGGGCCTACAATGAAAATCCACAACTGGCTCAAAGCCTCTCCACCCTGAAAGAGCGCAGGGCCTATACTGCGAGCCGGATTAACCGAAGTACCGGTATAACGGATGCAGGCCAAATGTACAAGTACCAAAGAGAGACCTATGGCAAGTCCGGCAAAATTACCGGCGCCCTTCTTGGCATCGGTAGTGCCCAATACCACCAGTACAAACACAAATGTAAACACAATCTCGGCCAGTAGGGCGCCCGTTACGGAAACTCCTTCCTGGCAGGCATTGGCGCCTGTTCCGCTCACACCCGAATTGGAAGTCAGCACCCAAAGAACGGCAGAACCTAAAATAGCTCCTATTACCTGAAACAGCATATACATGCCGGCATCCTTTCCGCTCATACGACCGGAAAGCAGGCAACCGAGCGTTATCGCCGGATTAATGTGGCAGCCCGAAACGCCACCGATAGTATAGGCCATAGCCACCACCGACAATCCGAAAGCAAGCGCCGTACCTATTACCGTGTCCGCCAGATTAGGGTCGGCCGATGTGCACGACAGACTGACTGCCGTGCCGCAGCCCATAAGAACGAGAACCATGGTTCCCAGCATTTCTGCAATGTACTTTTTCATAACATCAATTTATTAGATTAAACTTAAGGCATCCCGATATACCTTATATATAAGGCAGCGTAACCGGATACCAACGGTACAAATATAAAATTTAAGCAGCATTTATTCACGCTTTAACATAAAAAAAGAACTCAATTATTCATTATAGCGGAAAAATCATTCATAAATTCCTTTAATCATTTTTTAACAATATCGGCTTACGGCTTTATCAAATTACAGTTATAACTTTGCATGTGATTAAGGAAAGGAAGCCACTCCTTGCCCAATATTTACAGAACGAATTACAAAATGAAAAGCCAAACCAAGAAAATACTCAAAGTGTCCGGTATCATACTGGGAGCACTCACAGCCGTTGCAGGCATACTGATTGCCGTAGTCCTGAACTTCATATTCACTTCCGAGAAGCTGACTCCCATAGTATTGGAAGCCGCCAACCGCAACCTGAACGCCAAGCTGGACATGAAAAGCGTGGAGCTTACCTTTTTCTCAACATTCCCCCGCTTCGGAGTGCAACTGACCGACGGAACCCTGGTTTCCAAAGCCATCCGCGACACGCTGTGGCAACGGACCGACACCCTGGTATCATTCAAAAAGGCTGTAGCGGTGGTCAACCCCATGGACTACCTGCGGCAACAGAAAATCAGCATCCACCGCCTGGCACTGGAACATGCCGACATCTATGCCTATAAAAACAAAGACGGCATTGCCAACTGGGACATCACCGTTCCGGATACGGTACAGTCCGCCTCTTCACCTGCCGGAGACGCCATGAACATCAACGAGCTCGACATCCGGCAAATTTCCATCCAGCACGCCACGGTAACCATGGATGACCGCGACACACGCATTTTCGCCAACCTATGGGACACAGACCTTACCCTGAAAGCCAATATGAAGAAAGGCCATTCCATGCTGGCGGTAGATTTCCGCAACAAGAACCTTCTCTTCTGGCAAGACGGGCAGTTGTTGGCAAACCGCATCGCCACCCACCTGCGCACCGACCTTGAACTGAATACCGCCCGGCACTCCCTGCTCCTGCACGATGCCATGATTGACATCAACGGTACGAAATTGGGAGTAAAAGGAACCGTGCGCCGCGACACCGCAGCCCAAGCGCTCGACGTCGATTTGCAATACGGGCTGCACACCCCCTCACTGGAAACCGTACTGCACATGATTCCGGAGAGCATCCTGAAAAAGGCGGAAGTATCGGCAGGAGGAGAAGTAAGTTTCATCGGCACACTGAAAGGCATGTACGGCAAGCAGAAGATGCCCCTTGCCACGCTGGACATCAGGATAAAAGATGCTTTCGCCAGATACGCCGGGCTGCCTTACGGCATAGACAAGGTAAACGCCGACTTTTCCGCCCGGATAGACCTCATGCGGAATACCCCCTCTTGCCTGAACCTGAAAATCTTCCAGTTCAAAGGCGCCGACACCGACATATTGGCCGATATGAAAGTGGACAACCTGCTCACCGACCCGGACATCACCTTTCATACCCGCTCCACCGTCGACCTGAATACGCTGGCGCAGATTTTCCCTCTTCAGGAAGGCATCGGCATGGATGGAAAGATGAATGCCGACCTGAAACTGCGTTGCCGCCTGTCCACCCTCAAGAAACAGGATTGGGGACGGGTAAAGATGCAAGGCAAAATCAGAACGGACAAACTCGTGCTACGCCATACCCAAAAGAATTTCGAGTTCACAAGCAACGCTACGCTGGACTTTGCCGGCAACGAATGGCTCGGAGGGCGTGTTGAAATCAAGGATATGACGCTCCGCTCACCTGCCCTGAACTCAGCCACGGAAAGCTTTACGGCGGCAATCAGAACCTATCCTACCCAAGACACGCTGCGCCCTGCCAAGACGGAATGCAAGATAGAGATGAACAAGTTGAGAATATCCCTAGCGGATTCGCTCGACCTCTTTTGGGGGAAATCATCCGCCCGCCTCAAGCTGCAACCCGGAGAACACAACCCTGCCAATCCGCAGATAGGGCTTACACTGGAAGTGGACACACTGTTCTGCCGCATGGGCGACACCCGCCTGGGAATGGACAAAGCAGGCATCGGAATAACAGCCGAAAAAGTACGCGATTCGCTGTGGACACCCAAAGGCATCATCGGTTTCCACCGCATGGCGTTCCGCACCCCGGAATGTGCGCTTCCCATACAGGTGCAGAAAACTTCCGTCACGGTAAACGACCGCGTCATCACCCTGCGCAATGCCACCATGCGCATCGGCAAATCCGATATCACCGCTACCGGTTCAATTCACGACCTGTACGGCGCCATGCGGCATCACAAGCTTCTGCGCGCCAAATTGGACGTATCGTCCGAACAGTTGGACTGCAACCAGTTGATACGGTCGATATCGCTCCCGTCGGATACACTGGCTGCGGAAAGCGATACGGTCTCCACCGAAGTAAAGCTATTCGTCATCCCCAAGAACCTGGATTTTGAACTGCAGACCGATTTCAGGAAAGTCTATTACGAGAAAGTCACATTCAACGATGTCCGCGGAGCTGTGGACATCCGCAACCAGTCCGTCTACCTGAAACAACTCAGCATGAAAGGCATGGGTTCCGACATGAACACCACTCTCGTCTATCAGGCAAAATCTCCGGAAGAGGGATTTGCCGGTTTCGACTTCCGGCTGCACAACATCAACATCGGGAAGCTGGTAGACTTCGCCCCTTCCCTGGACACGATTGTCCCCATGCTGCGCTCATTCGAAGGAACGGTCGATTTCAATGTGGCTGCCGCCGCTTCCCTGGACTCCGCCCTGAACATCAAAATCCCCACCATGCGGTCGGCCATTCATGTCAAGGGAGACAGCCTTGTGCTGATGGACGGTGAGACTTTCGCCGAAATCTCCAAAAAATTCTTCTTCAAAAACAAGAAGAGAAACATGATAGACAGCATTTCCGTAAACATCGGCATCAAAGACGGAAATGTAACCGTCTATCCGTTCGAAATATCAATGGACCGTTACAGAGCGGCGGTAGGCGGTACACAAGGGCTGGATATGAAGTTCGACTATCACATCTCCATCCTGAAATCTCCCATTCCGTTCAAACTGGGCCTGAATATATCCGGAACTCTGGACGATATGAAGTTCAAGCTCGGCAAGGCGCGCTACAAAGATGCGGTCACACCGGCAGAGGTACATAAAGTCGATAGCGCGATAGTCCATATGGGGCAGCAGATTGCCGAGGATTTCAAAAAGATTATGAAAAGGTAAATTTTCAGCGAATCGCTAAAGACAAAGAGGGGATGCAGAAAGACGCTTGATGATTTTTTTAGGCACGGAATACACGGAAAACGTGGATTTTCTTTATTTTTCCGTGAAATCCGTGTATTCCGTACCTAAAAAGAAACATTCAGTAAATGTCTCTAAAAAGTAAGATGGCACATGAAGCTGATAGATGAAAATTACATAAGAATAAGGCTGCTGAAAATATAGCAATCCTATGCCCACTATTAGCTACCTGTAAAGCACAGGAAATTAACCCAAGGGAATGGCTGAAGTTGGAGAAGTCTAATACGAATACAAGTGGAGTTTAAATATTTATATTGAAGAAAAAAAACTCGATATTAACTTCAGGTTAAAGTTGATATCGAGTTTTCTATTTATGAAAAAGACAATGTGTACTTTATCAGATGCTTACAAAGCAGAACAGTTTATAATTTCAATACTACTATTTATTTGACCGATACCAACACCCTTACTTAATCTCTCGCCCTAACGCATCTACCCAAATATTGTTTCCTTTATGATAAATCATAATGCCTGTTGTACTACCTTCTGTAGTCTTTCTGTCAGTACAAAAATAAGAAAAACCAATTGCAGAGTTTAAAGGCTTCTCTTGAAAAGAACCAACACATTTAGTATTCACAGCCTCTACCTTAGATAATTTGGTAACTTCCAAAGCATCATCACTAGATATAGTTAAAAGATAGATGCCAGGCTCATCAATCGGGTATGTTTCATTCTGCTCATTCTTTAAAATGCATCTACCCTCATACATAGATATTAGTTTAAAATTACTATATAATACTTTTTTAGAGTAAGTTATAACAGAAGGTTTGGAACCAGAAGTTCCAAATGTAAAAAAATCAATATCTGTTATATCTTTCTCTAAATCAGACATATTTGCAGAATTAAAATAAGCTTTTTTATGAACAAATGAATGATTCAAATCTTCATCAAAAATCATAGGTGTAAGCTCATTATTAAAACTAATTTGAATCTTTTTCTTAGGTCTATGAGTAGAATATATTACGTTTCCTTTAGCATCTTCCACAATAAAGGATCTACAACCTCCACTTAGATAAATTTCCAAATAGGGTGCTATGCTAATAGCTCGTTTATCTAATTGTAAAATAAACTCATCCAAAAATACACTAAGATTTATTATCTTACTACAATTAATTGTTCCATCTGGACTGGAAGATCCTTCTGTCCAAATTTCAGAAATGCTCTTTTGAAGTCGTTTATTAACCGCTCCCTTACTATTATGATCATAATACCATAAAAATGATTTATTCTGCTGCTGATAATTACTATATTGTGTCTTTACATCATAAGATTTTTGATTATACTGATATACACTGTACATACTTCTTATTTCTGTTGTATTACAATCTTTTATTTTGAATTTAGATGCTTCAACATATGACTTTAAATCTATTAGAACGTTTGTACAATTATCCATTTCTATATAAGTTGAATTTCTTATTGATTCGGACATCCTTATATAATTAAATCTATCTACAGACCATTTGTACAAAGACTTAATAGGGCAATCAATATCTTCAAAACCAATACTATTAAACACATTTCCATTAATAGCATCAAATTTATTTCCGCGTCCATATTGCATGATGCCATTTTTGCCAGATAATCGACCTCCATTAAACTGATTTTCATTAATCCATAATCCCTTGCCTTCATCTGCTCCATTCACATCAAATACGATACAATCATCGCATTGTTCTATATGTTGCCACGTAAACACACAATATTGTATACCAGAGTATGTAGCATTTTCAGGATCTCCAGCATCAAATTTTACTCGCGGATACAAATTGATACCTTTATTAAAGTTTGATATTTTAAATATATTAAATGTGGCATTATATACATTATTACTCAATTTAATAGCGGAAGCATTTCCTAATGCTATTTTATTTCTATTTCGTAAAGAATGTATGTCCAATTGTATCCAATGTTTAGTTATAACAAAAGCATCATAGTTTCCGTTAGTTTCTACATTACTCAACTTAATAGTTTGATTTAATGTCTTTATCATAACAGGAGAAGCTAAATAATAACATCTTCCATTCCCCTCCCAGTTCAAAATATTAGAATTAAAACAAACATTAAAGATTGGTGCATTATCAAAATTTCCATCTCCAATAGCCCCCATCCATTCTACATAAAAATGATTTGAAAAATCTCCTTTAAATGATATTGATTTAAATATCTGATATAATCCGGCTCGTATATTAGTATTACAACCTTTTATACAGCCATTTTGTAAACTTCCGCCTTCAAACTGAAGTGTACTCCCTTGTGGAACAATTAATTCCCCACCATCCAAATCATAGTCATACTGAATAACATATGTTGTATTAGGCTCATTCATCATAGCTTGTGTTAATACATTTTTCCCCAATACAATATGTTTCCTTAAAATTTTATATCCCTTTCCACTAAAATCAAGAGGGTTATATTTACGGTCAGCTCGTTTTAAGACTCGTATTCCGTTTCCATTATCAACACTTGTAATATCTTCTTCATCAGCGGTACTAACTGTTTTACCTATATTTGACTCTGCTATGCAACGTTTAATCGTTCCTATTAAAGTTTCCGAATTAATACCTAATGAAAAAGTACTTGACATCTCTTCTTTTCTCCAAACTTTTACATCACTCCATGTACCTCCATTAAAAACCCATGTTTCTAAACTACCTGAAGCATTAATAAAAGAACAGCGTACATCCTTTTTTCTTAGTTCACTAGGAATTTTTGTTATAGCCATATTTAAAGTGTACTTGTTACTACCATTAATACCACCTTTAGGACACAAGACGGACACATTAATATCTCCAACCGACAAAAAATCATTACTTAACGATAACTCACCCAATAGAGTTCCGCCGTTCATCCTCATAGGGAATATGAAGATAAGGCAAAGCATTGTGTTTAGCACATAAGCTAATGAGATTCTATAATTTGTATTATACTGTTTCATATTAAAAAAATTCAGCAAATATATTGTATACTTGTAATCATCATTTTTGACTTAAAATAAAAAAGCATGACAGATTATTACCATCACGCTTTTACCTTAACTAACAAATAAATATGCATGCGTTTTCTTTTCTTTGAACATATTATAATCATCATTACAATGCGAAAATTCTATCTTTATGAAGTCTCCCAAGAGATTCTATCAAAGATTTGCTTCTATCCAATCAAGAGATTCTTTTCGCAATTTTCCCAAATTTATTTGTTCTTGTTCTTTATCATAAAAAGGATTAGCATGAGTAATTTCTTCATTTACTCTCAATCTACACTGATTCAATTTAACTTGCTCCAACAAGCTACTTTGTCTATCATCACCATTAGTCGGAGTTATTGACAATAAAGGAACACCGTAATTTAATGCAAAAGCAGTACCATGAAAGGAAGAAGTCACAACCAAAGATGCTTGGGCAAAATAATCAAGAAATTCCGATATAGTAGATTCTGTTGCATCTTCAATCTTCAAATTCTTTACATATGGATCGTGACCTTCGTATCCCTCCAATGCTATAATTTTACACTGCAACTTATCTTGATAATATTTTAACACATCATATATATACGGACACGGTTCGAAAGCATATCTTAGTAAATATAATAGTATATATTTTTCTGATTTCAAAGATTTCTTACGTAGAACATCCCACTGATTAGCACTAAGCAACAACGTTGGATCTAAAACTAATTGTGAATTTCTCAAGCCTAACTGTGACAAAATTTCTATACCATGCGCTTCTCTTACCGATAAAGCCGAACACTTAGCCATTTCTTTTCTAAATATTTCTATATATTTTCCATCTAATAATTTACATGCAAAACTAGATGCTATAGATATTTTCTTCTTATCCGTATGAGCAAATTCCAAAAGAAAAGTAGGGTCACAATTCGTGTATTTAGTATTCCATACTTGATCACTTCCTATAATATAAACATCATACATAGTACCTTCATTTTCTTCCATATCTTTCAGAGTACTATAAGGTGAGGTAAGATGAATATGGCTTTTTACAAATTTTTTCAAAAGTTTCGCCTTACGGTGTTTAGCTTTCAAGCCCAACCAATTTCCTACTTTACTTTTAAAACTCATTTCTGGTACTCCATGTCCTTTAGCCCATTCTCCTCTATTATGATCATAGTTAAGTACCCGACACTTATATCCAAACTGTTCTACAACACATTGCGTAGCATATGTTTGTAGAACACTGCCAAAATTAGGTACAGTAAAAATAGTTACTATCAGTGCTTGTTGCATATTATTATTTAAAGATTTTATTAAACTTCCCTATAATTCTACTAAAAAAGACCAATTGTTTCATTGAAACGGATTGTAATTTAGCAAAAAAAATAACAAATGACCATCCCATAGGATATTTTATCTTAGTTTTTATTTGCCCTTCTGCTACTCTTGCAAATGGATACTCAACTAATTCACAATTGACATTCGTCAACAGATCCATTCCTTGTTGAGTAAATGCAACGCAAGCGGTTACACCTTTGTCTTCTTTAGCATAAGTCTCTCCCCACATATCACCAATACGAATATCTGCAGATGAATGATCATATTTGAATTTACAATATTTATAACATGCTTTACCCAAGCAGTTATTACCTAAAAACATATTATAAAAGGTATCTCCTTGGGTCCATCGAGAATTAACACATCCTTTTTTCTCTTTTATTAATAAATTGTAAGAATCATACCAATCAACAACTTCTCCTCTATCTAATGGACTAATAGTCATCGCCCATGAATCATGCCATCCGTTCTGTTTGTTTCTCCAGGACACAAAATCTATATTTCCCAATTTATCCTGTTGTTCCTTAATATATTTATCCCAAACAAATTTACTTGGCACACCGTGACAAAAAAAGTCCAATAACACAAAATTTTCCTGACACTTCATTTTATTGATATAACGGCGAAGCGAATCTATCTGACAAGGAGTTCCAGAAACCAAAAATTTGTCCTTTCTATTGATCTCCTTAAATCCTGACAATGTATAGCTTTGGATATACTTACTCCCCATAGATAAAATAAACTCATCTACAGAAGAAGCGACATAATGTTCGGCTTTAGCTCTTTTAACATCATATTTTACCCCTATAGCTTTATACCCCTTGCCAATCAGATATCTCCCAATTTCGAATCCAACGCCACCACTAGCACATATATGCCGCACACTTTTTTCCTTACTCCATGCTCCATAAGAAACTTTTGGAAGTTCATTCAAAGCTATTTCTGAGTGATTATAAGAACACACTTCAAGGCACAATCCACAATTTACACATTTGGCTCCATCTGTAATATAAGGTTCATAGAAACCATTAGAATTAAGACGAACGTCAATTATCTTTTTAGGACAAGCAATTGCACAAACAGCGCAACCATAACATGAATGTATATGAGAAATATTATTCATTAATATAATTTTTAATCATTTTTTCAAACGTTTTTACCAACAAAATACTACTATTTTCTCTTTAGAAATTTAGTTCGTATTGTTCGCATAACCATTTCTTTTTCACTTTTACACGTTCCACAAACATATATTATACAGCACATAATAGGCACAAATAATATAAATAAAAGCAATCTATAATATCCTCCTGTTCCTGCATAGATGTATAAGGCTATAGGTAAAGATAATGCTGTTACAAACACAATGGGAAATATCACCTCCCTAACATAGTTACGAATTGAGAATTGCAAGTAATATTTAACAAACAAGACACGAACTCCGATTGTAAAACCTGTAATAACAATTTGTATAATTAAGACTACACTTGGAACATATCCATACATTAAAAACAAATAACTAACAGGTAAATTCAATAATAAGCAAATACCAGTAACAATTTGAAATCTTTTAATTTTTCCACCTGCTTGCATGGCTGCCCATAATGGTCCTGTTAAAGAGTCAACCAAACAAAATACAGAAGTTAATATCGCAAAAACAGCTGTATGCTTAGGAGGATTTTCTAACCATATCTCTAATATTAAGTCAATATTGAAAATTATAGGAAATACAATTATCAACATTAAAAAATAGGAATATTTAGATATACGGTATACCAATGTTTTAAAATATTCATAATCACCCAAAGCATAAGATTTTACTATTTGAGGATTAACAGCCAACTGCAAATTTCCAATAAAAGAAACAACAGCATTACGTATTTGATTGGTAATACCTAATACTGCATTGATCGATACTCCCCCAAAAAGATTTAAAATTATATTAGTTCCTTGCTTATAGCCCACATCTGCCAATCCGCCAAATAAATTCCAGACAGAAAAGCTCGTTAATTCCACAAAAAGTTTTTTATTTGTTTTCAAATAAAATTTATTAGCTACAAGAAACCTATGACAATAATACCAATAAGCAATATCGATAATAATAACAACTAGCAACAATAAAACAGAATAAACAACTAGTTTATCACCTGATGTTATTGCCAATACCCATACAACCAACAGCTTTAAGAATGTTTCCACAATACTTATATAGGCAAAGAAGGCCATCCGCTCATTAGCTATAATACTAGCATTATAAGGAATACGAATAATATTCACACTGGTTGTAGCAATCGCTAACTGATAAATTACATTGGTAGCATACATTCTATCCACAGGAATTTCCAACTTAGTATTTACAAACCAAAGTCCAACCGTTTCTGCAACAAAAACAATAAAAAGAATTAAAATAAAATGAGAAAGAAGTGAAGTAGAGAAAATAGACTGGATATATTTTTCATCTCCTTTTCCGATGGCTACGCTCAAATACCGCTGCGTAGCGGTAACCATGGCATTACTTAAAAAAGAGAATAATACAACTACACCAGCCACCAAATTATAAATACCAAAATCTTCTACCCCTAATTCATTCAGAATAACTCTACTGGTATATAAAGAAACCACCATGATAAGAATCATTCTAAAATAGAGTAACAACGTATTTTTAGCTATTCGTTTACTATTTGACTCTTGATTAGACATACTCTAAATTTATTAATAACAAAATTATTAAAAACAACTACTTAGCGAAACAGTACAACCCATTCTATTGCCTATGACAATAATCACTAATAGTTCTTCTTTTATTTCTTTATTATAAAATGATATTATTCTAAAATCAAGTTCTGCAAATAGCAAACTAAATCGGCACAACAATACTTGTAGTCTATATAAAAAATATAAATCAGCAATCTTAAACTTGTAATCTACAAAAAACAAAAGACTCCAGAAAAATAAATCCTAGAGTCTTTATAACTGTGCCTTGTACACCCTCAGGGATTCGAACCCTGGACCCACTGATTAAGAGTCAGTTGCTC
>OGKI01000166.1_pt1 | contig 15804 bp, 6 predicted proteins | sample 1572481 | NCBI WGS metagenome assembly OGKI01 (sample SAMEA2582149, study PRJEB24529) | metagenome | reverse complement strand
GTAGGGGTCGGGCGTTCGAGTCGACTCATTCCGACATGAAAAAAACCACTGTAAAAGCAGTGGTTTTTTATTTATATTATCACCCGCAACATCAGATATAAAGTTCCTTTGGCAGTACCTTGCAACACTATCTCGAACCGCTCCCCACTGCGGAATCTTCTTAACTTGTGCACTAAGCTGCCAGATAAAGGTGAAGAGGTAAAGCATGCAAAAGGCAAGTCTCTTGAAATGTTCCATAATCTTTTATTTAAAATACGGTTTCATCGTTGAAGCGTAATGCCCATTATTCCTATCACCACCTCATTGGAGAGCGTCTCCAGTACAAGATGCGAAAGCTTTTTCCCTGCATTCAACGACATTTCCAACAGTACGGCGGCACCACCGTCCACCTCGCGAGACACGCCGGTAAAGCCAAGTTCCTCACCGAAATTATTGCTCAGTTCACCGGTCTTCAGACGCAGGCGATAGAGAGACGGTGCATGACGGTTAAAAGACTTTCCATCTTCAAAGAATATCTGTTCGATGGGTGGCCAGTTGTCCGGATTTACCAAAGACAAGGTGTCGCAAGTACCGTCTTCATAATACACACGGATTACGCCATTGTCGATATGGCACTGCATGTGGTTAGTACTGCCTGCCATTAGTAAATAGGCACGGGAAGCCTTGCCTTGCAGGGGAATTTGCAGACTGTCCGGATAATTGTCCCAAAGAGAGGTGAAAGCTATGTTATGCCCTTCGGCAGGAGTACGGAAAGGTATCCCGAGTTTTGTCTCCAATAAGCCTTTACGCACAGCGGCACGCAAACCCGAATCATCTATATCTGCTGTCTTCAGCGGATGACACCACTCGCCTATTCCCTGTTTGGGCAACTGCAACGTGGTGTACGGAGAACGCGGCGACAGGTATTCATTGCGGAAAATATCCGTTACATTCGCATTGAACACTTTCTGCATATCGACTGGAGTGCATCGGGCTGAATCGACTGCTTTAAAATCACCTGCCGGAACAGGTTTCTTACCCCTATTGGATACCGGGTGCTCTACCGGCGCCCACCATTTCATCTGTCCCTGTTCCATAGCAATGAAACTGACGGGTCCCGCCTTACGGACGCGAGTTGCAGGATAAGCATCGACAGAAGCAGGAGCTTCAAGCAACTCTCCTTCCCAAGCGACATTGATTGTTACCTCCTCACCGGAAGCAGCAGGAACGGAAACGGAAAGCATGGGCCGTCCAACTGAATTTTCAACCAGTCTCCACGCTGCATTCTGGCCGTTTACCATCAAACGCGCCACAGCCGAACGACGTGCAGGGAATTGCAATTCCAGATTCCGTACGGCAGGCAAACGGTGTGTAGCGGTATAAAGCGAACAGTCGCGGGAAGAATACTTACCGGTAGCCGCTTCGCCCGCTTTAAAGTCAAAGTCGATATCCGGCGTATGCAGTGAAGCATACTCCCACTCTTCCGGGAAACCGGGTTTTATCAGCAGACGACCGTTCAAAGCATCGGGCAAGATTCCGTAAAGCCCCTGAATCAATGCGCGGGAAGCCACTCCGATAGGGTCGCCGAAGTCGCGGTAACATTCGCCCCGGGCAGCATCATAGAAACTTATCTGCCCGAAATTGCCCGGACTATCGCCCAGATACATGCCGTCCAGAACAGAACTTTTCAGCAATTTGAAACCTGCCTCTCTACGTCCTGCCTGAAAATAAGCGAGCGACGTGTGCATCACTTCGGCAAAGGCTACATTGTTAATGCTCCATGAATACGGCATCCAGTCGGTAGTGGCCACAGTGGCATACTTTCCGGCATTGACGGCAGCACCCGCTGCCTTCAACTGTTCCTGCCAATGAGCGTACGGGCCTGCATTGACAGGCAAAGCAGCATCGGCGGCAAGCACATCATCCGAAGTCACGACAGGAATATGAGGAATTTCACGGTCTATGTAACTTGTGGCAAGATATGCCTGAAACGGATCGGCCACATCGCTGTCGAGAGCGTGATAGATGGTCCATACGGCAGCATCTTCATGCAGACGGCGATGGCCCATGAAATCTTGGAATTCCGCCCAATGTCCTCTCTCCGGCAACCAGAGACGGGTGTTGAGCGCTTTCAATATCTTATCGGCCTCTTCCCGATAGGGTGTGGGGTCTTCGCCTATCTTCTCAGCAATCAGTGCAGCCAGTTTATTGCCGCGATAGTTATAGGCAGAGCTGTGCGTAACGGCGCCACTGTTATAATACAGCGCATCGCTTGCCCAAATGCAGGCGTAGGCATCGTACAAGCCGTCGTTGTCCGGGTCGAAGTTGCGTTTTTCCCAAGCAAGATGCAGTGTCAGCAACGGCCACATGCGACGGGCATACTCAAGGTCGCCCGTCCAGTTGAAGTGCCACAACAGTTCGTCTATGTAACAGAGGTTCATGTCATAATGGTGCATCTGATTGTTACGGCGAGGATTGCGGCAGATATATCCATTGCTGTATTGCGGCGTTCCCCATATCTTGGCCGAACGTGCAAGCGCAAGGGCAGAATCCTGTGCCGGATGCGAAATCGTATTGGGAACTTCGGTCACCTGACTGGCAGCATAGTTGTCAAAATGAGTGCGTGCACGGTCGTGCCAGCCCAACACATCGCCTACGTATGCGGCACGCCAGCCGCTCAACGGCATACGCCAGCCGACAGTTCCATGCAGCCACACGCCCTCTTCCCCCCAGATACCGTCGGCAGCAACAGCAAGTGCACCGCCAAGCGTATTGAAATAAGGATCGGGAGTAGTGATTCTGATGCGTCCGGCCAGTTCACGGCAAGCCTTTTGAAGGGCAAGATACTGTACACCGCCATCCCGCATTTCCTTCAGTTCATTACCGGAAATACCCACATACAAATGCCCGTCGGCCGGAAAGCGGCATTTCAGTGTTTGCAGCACTGTGCCGTCTTCTGCCGGCTCAAAACATCCCGGCGGGTCTGCCCCCATATCTCCGCTACGGGAAAGCTTCTTCCGGCGGATAGGCGAATTCAACACTTCCAGCTCGCAGCCGGCAGGCAACTCACCGGAAAGCTCCCAAACGGCCATCTCTTCCGTAAGACTTGCCAATACGGAAACTTTCAGGCTGCAATTTTCTCCCCATGCCTTGTCTTTCAAGGCATACGTACGCGTACCCGGATTATAACGCGCCTCACACCAATCGGTTTCTTCCAACGGTGTAACCGTACCGTCCGGCAGATGCAAGCGAAAACGGATATTACGGCAGTCGTTCTTGACATACGTGGCAAATATCGGACGGTCGCCGGTTTCCAGGCGCCATGCCGTATGTCCGCCATACAAAGCACGTGTGTAGCGGTTCTTGCCGTTGACGCAGACAAACTCTTCACCGGACGGCAAGTATTGCAACATACGGGGAGCTCCCCGCTTATGGTCATTGTAGGAAGTGGATTCTATCAAATCGCCTGCTTTCTTCGGAGTTTTAGACGAAGAAGCATATTGCGCATAAGACCCCAAAGGGATAAACAGAGTAAAAATAATTGCAAAAACAGAAATACGGTTCATAAGGTTTTATTTAATTCAAAGGATAAAGGCATAACTGAAAGCCATTCACTATACGATTGAAATACATTCAGTATACGACTGAACCTATATCAGTCGTATACTGAATGCACCCCTTCTGCAAGCTATTCAGAAAAGGGGTAGTACTATCAAGTACCAGATTAGTTATATATAATAATATTTATATACAAAGAAGCGGTTACGGCATCGGCTTCAATCCTTCCCAACGCACATCCCATGTACCGTCTTGCGGGAAACCGGGATTCTTCACCTCACACCCGTCCCAACCGGCACACATCAGCGCTACGGCAGTCAGCAAGCCGCCATTGCCCGGCAGGTAGCAACGCAGACGTCCGTCCTGATAATTGTGTCCGTTCAACAAGTAAGTATTGGTGCGCTTATCCATCAGCAAGGCACCTACAGCCTTTTCGGGCTCACCCAACCGAGTGGCATTCATAGCGGTCATCGGGTAATCCCAGCCCCATGTCTTGCCCCAGTTCCAGTTGTCCCACACCCAATGAAGCGTATTCTTCATATAGTCGGCACGTATCAGCTTGTTCATCGGCAGGATACCCACAGAGCCAAGCACTGCCATGTGGTCGCTGGTGAAACGGATATCCTTGTAGGTATCCACTGCATTTTCGGCAGCCAGATAAAGGCAGTCTTCATTATAGGCCAGCGGAGAGAGTTTGTCTATCATCTCATCCCATTCCAGATTACGCTTTTCACCGGCACGTTCACGCCACTGCTGAGCCACATTCATGGCATAATGCCAGTAAGAGAGTTCGAACGGCGGATTGATGGTAGTAGCCGCACGCAATGTTTCTTGTGCGGGAATAGCGCCTTTCAGGATAAAACGTCCATGGAATTCATCGTAAGTGGCGAAAGAATACATGAACTTTGCAGTTTCCTGCACCAGATGATTGTATTTCTTAATCACCTCATCCGAAGGATTGGCACGGTAAACGAGTTCGGCCAAATAGATAAAATGCGGTTGCTGCCAAATCAAGAAACTGCCTACATTAGACGGAGCTTCCGTTCCGCTGGGATCGGTCATTTTCATCCAACGCACTCCGTCGAATCCCTGACGGCGGGCTATCTCACGGGCAACAGGTTCTACCGTTTCGTACCAGCCGAGTGTGCGGTCCAGCAATTCGGGATGCCCCCAAAGTGCCTGCCAAGCCTGATGCCACCATATCATTTCGAGGTGGAACTTGCCAAACCATGAATTGTAGGTTAGCCCTGTTTCCTGCGGCGGAACACTGCCTGCCGACTGAATGGCGAGCAGGTATTGGCTCAATACGACACGGCGTTCCAATTCTTTGGCACGCGGGTCGGTACAATGTGAGAAGTCTACAGCCGCACCGTTCTTCCAGAAATTGTTCCAATAGCTGTTGCCGGCTGCCAGAGTTTCGGCGAAAGTAGGCAGAGTATCGGCAGATGTATAGACAGCCGGTTCACTCTCGAATACAGTTCCGGGAAAAGCGGACGTAAACTTGCAAGAAAAAGCGAGTTTATCTTCCGCCGGTGTCAGTACAAAATAGTTTGCAGACTTCTCCTTGAGGGAAGCTTTTCCTTCCCAACGCAGAGATACATAATAAACGGTAGAATCGAGTGTACGTTTGAGAACTGCACTTTGCGCATTCTCAAAGACTATATCTGTAGTGTGTTTGTTGTTGGCATCCCAATTGCAGGCATCATCGGCATGAGCGCCCGTAGGGTATGGAAAATGCAGTTTCACCCCTGCACGTGCCGGACTGGTGATACTGGCTGAAATCATGTCCATTTGCGGATGACATACGGTCTGTACATCAAAGGCGTTGCCTTTCAGTGTGAAGTGACTGTTGATGACACCGTTCCACATATCCAATGTCTGGGCAATATCGGTAATGTCAGAAGTCTTCACATCATCGCCCAACTCCAGTCCCACGATACCCAGATGCAGGCGGTGAGGGTTCATGCGATACCAATTGGAAGCTTCTTTCTGACGTCCGTCTTCTTTAAACTGACAAGCGTATATTTCTTTATGTCCACGACCAAAATCGTGTTCTTTCAAGTATTCTTCCGGTTTGTATTTATTGGGATTACCGAAACTATGCCAGCCCCATTGACTTTGCGTACCCAATGGCACGCCTTTCTTATATACTAAGGGAAAAGTCTGGAGACCAGTAGCATCCACTGTAAAGGCAAACTCACCGTTGCCGACCGACAACGATGCCAATGAATCAAACGAAGATACCTGAGGGTTGTTACGGGCAACCAGCGCCTCACGATCTATCGGCGCTTGCTTTTCCGAACCGCAAGCTGCCAAGACGACTGCAAGTAGAGAATAAAACAGTTTTTTCATGGTATTTTTAGTGTAAGTAATATATCTCATAGTTGTGAACGAAGCAAAGATAACGCATTTCCGCCAAACCGATTCTGTCCGGTTTGGCGGAAATGCTAAGAGAAATGATTATCGGGCATACACAGCCCAAGCTGTCACAGAAAGTCAAATGCCAACTCCAGTTTCAACCCCTCATCCCCTTTTTTGATACGGATAGTTCCAGGCTGGCTCTGCGGCCCATGCTGACTTATCGGTTTGAAAGAGCGAATGGCGGGAATATCCAATAAGAAAGAAAGATCCCCGGCCGGAAAGTCCGGCATTGTACGGATGCCATCCTGACGCCCACGAGGTTCATCCGGAGTGAATACACGAAAGAACACTCCGTCCGTAGCCGCATAGACGGTAAAAGCATTCTGCTTGCCTTGAATTGTGGCCCAATAAAGATTGGCGTGATACCCTTTAAATTCCGGATAGACCAGTTTGTCCGCACTCTCTCCGGTAACAGTATTATTAAAGTCTTTCTGCCAGATACCGTAATTCGTACCCGGAATACGGTTCTTCCACACACGGTAAGGACCGCGCCCCAACCAACGCATACCTGTACATTCGCTTTCAGGATAAGAGAAGGTAAACCCGAAGTTAAGTATGGCATTATCCGTAAAAGCATCATCAAAGCCGCCACCGCCCGATGCCCTGTTCAGCAATACGGCATCCATCTTCAACAGCCCGTCCGGACGCAAACGCCACACAACGGAATCCGCTCCGCCCCGATAACGGGCACAAAGGACAGCATCACCTCTCTGCTCCATACGAGCGGAAAGAGACACCAGTTTCATTTGCATTCCTACAGGCAGCGGACCGTCTTTCAACGGAATTATCCGGTTGTCTTTCTTCCGCAATACAGAATATATGGTAGCATCGTTTCGACGAAAGGATATGTCCACCCAATCGGAACACAACGTTATTAAAGAATCAGCCTCGTTCACGCAACAACCTTTTCCTGTTCTTTTCAAAGAAGCCAGTTGCTCTTCAAAATAGCTTTTCGCAAAACTGATGGGATACGTACGTGTACACACGCTCTTTCCATCCAGTCCTATAGCTTCCAACTCCAAAACATCTCCCTTAGAGAAGAATTTTTCCCGGATTTCCGGATTCTCCCATGCAGCTATACAGGCATATCCGGTTTCACCCGGTTCCAAAGCAGGCAAATTCACCCGGCCGCTGTCTACTGTGCATCCCTCTGCCCGGCTCTGTAGCGGGGAAGGATAGGAAAGGACGCGATAGCGCATGGAACACTCCTTCAAATTAGTAAACAGATAACGGTTCTCCACTAAGAAACGGCCATTGAAAGAAGGCGTTAGCTGGAGAGGCTTTATCTTTATAGGCGACCATATTTCCCGTACGGAATAGAAACTGCCTTCTTTTTCCCGATAAGGACCTACAATACCATCAGGCGCATTATAATCTTCACTGTCCAAAATGCCGTTACAGTCTGTCCGGCGTACAGCTTCATCGCTATATGCCCATAAAAAACCTCCGGCAAACAAAGGGTGTGCCGTATATCGCGCCCAGAAATCCTCCAGTCCGGCTCCATGTCCCTGGTCGTACAGACCATGCATAAACTCTGTCGGCATGAAAACCTTATATCCGTTGGTGAAACGGCCTACACCGGTCAGGTAAGCCGGGTAATGGTGTGTATCCAATTCATCAAAGTCCGCCCAAGGATGAATGACATGACGGCGTTGCGGATCATAACGGTAGAACAGTTTGTCCGTAGCCATGTTCCACCCGCCCTCATTTCCATTGCTCCAAAGTACGATACATGGATGATTTACATCCCTTGCTATCATTTCTTTTACCAACTTGCTGCCTGTAACAGTGTCGTAAGCATTCTGCCAGCCCGCAAGTTCATCAATATAGAGCAATCCCAACGAATCACAAGCATCCAGAAAATGCTCATCGGGTGGATAATGGGAACGCACGGCATTCATATTCATTTCTTTAATGAGCAGGGCATCTTGAATGCTGAGTTCCTTATTGGTGGTACGCCCGCCATCGGGGTGAAAAGAATGACGGTTTACGCCTTTCATCACCAGTTTCGTACCATTCAGATAAACACCGTCGCGTGGACGAAAGTCAACGGTACGGAATCCGACGCGGACAGATGTCCGGTGTAAAGCCTTCCCTTCTTCATTCCGCAAGGTAACAATGAGATTGTAAAGCCGAGGTTTTTCCGGAGTCCAAGGTTCTACATTTTTCCAAACATGAGCAAACACACTGTCATGCCCCACTTCCCACGTCCGAACCTCCGAACAAACGTCCGTTCCTCCCAAAGGATGTAAAGCAGCCGTTAACTTTTCCTTCCCTTTCACTCCTTTCAGCTCGGTATAAAGCTTCATTTCTCCATCCATTTTCGCATCCACTGCAATATGTTCGATACGTGTCTGAGGTTTGGCTTCTAACCATACAGGACGGTAAATCCCCCCAAACAACCACCAGTCCGCCTTACGTTCGGCCGCATTCACCGACTTATTTCCGGAATGTTTTTTTACCCGTACTTCCAGCTTATTGGCAGCACCATATTTCAACAAAGAAGTTATGTCGTAGGAAAAACGATAAAATCCGCCCCGATGTGTTTCTCCGGCCGAAACTCCGTTTACAATCACATCCGTATCTGTCATAACCCCATCAAACCACAAACGTATGTTCTTACCTCTCCAATCTTCCGGTACACGAAATGTATGACGATAAATCCCCTCTTCCATACTGGGATTCTTAACCCCCTTCTTCTTATACCAACGCCCGTAGGTATATTCACCAAAACCCTGCAGCTCCCATTGAGAAGGCACTTCTATCTTACTCCACTTCCCGCTGTTCCTACCCTCGGAACAATAAAACTGCCAGGTTACGCCATCGCCCAGTCCGGTACCGGAAAGATAACGGCGCTCTGTCTGCTGAGACCATACGCAAAGAGCGGACAATAGTCCTAAAACAGTAAAAAAGATTCTTATATTCATACTTCTTTTATATGGATTTTAATTCTCGAAAATAATAAATTTGAATTCAATATAAAATCAGTGTAAGTAATATATTGATTTTGAACAGAGTCAGAAAGACCAAGGGAAATAATGTTCATTTTTCCAAAAGTCCGTTCAGATAAATCTCAATATTAGTGTAATTCTTATCCAACGTATAGGTGGAAGCATCAGAGGCATCATCCGCATTCAATCCGTACCGACGTTCCCACACGTCAGGCATTCCGTCCGCATCAGTATCACGTAAAGGCTTTCCAACTTTCAACACAGGCCATCCGCCTACCTCTTTCGGAGAATTGATAATCCCCTTTAGACCAAATGTTCCAAGCCCTTTCTTTACTTGGCGCAAAACTTCTTTGTCGTACATGTCACGCGAGAAACTACACCCTACCTCCTTTAATATTTTATGATAGGCCACCACCGGTATATCTTCTTCAATGGGCTCATACGGAAAAGGACTATCAACCAAACAAGAAAATCTATCCATCACAGCACGATGGTTGTCATAAGTCACAGTATCATCCCCTTCCATTACGTTTTCTGCCACATAGTAACGGCCGGTACCGTCTTCAGCCACATCAAGTAAACGATGATGCTGAGAGGCAGGCCCCGGCTTATAATAATTACCCACCATATTTATCTCACCATGATGTCCACCACCATAGGCAGTTTTAAATCCCCAATTATACACCACATTATTACGATAGTCTACCCATTTAGTTCCATCAACAGAAGAAAACCGGGGATTACGGCTGGCATGATTTGCCAACAGGTTATGATGGAATGTAGCCTTATACCCTCCCCAAATACCACCAAATCCATGATTACCTTTCGTATGGACTGAAGAATTCAGACTATGGGTTACCAGACACCATTGTACGGTAAGATTTTCTGTTTTATAGATAGAAAGACATTCGTCTATACTCCAGCTTACAGAAATATGATCCAGAATTACATTCTTCTGCCCATAACGTCCTCCACTCAAACCATCACTATCTAAGCGATAGCGATCGCCCACACGGACTCGGACATAACGGATAATAACATTGCTTGCATTAACAATTAACGGATAGTCCTTTAAACAGATTCCATCACCCGGAGCAGATTGACCGGCTATGGTAATGTTGTCGTTATTTATTCGAAGTGGAGATTTCAATTCAATATTACCGTCTACGGCAAAGACTACGATGCGCGCTCCTGTTTGCTCTACAGCATGCCGCAAACTTCCTTCGCCGCTGTCGTTCAAGTTGGTTACTATTAACACTCGTCAATCACGCCCGCCAGTAGTGTATTTGCCATAACCTTCTGCACCAGGAAAAGCAAGAGATTGCGCTTGCACAGAAAAAGCTACAATAAGCAAGATAATGCTAAAACAAACTTTCTTCATAAAACAAGTTTTTATTGAAAAGGCATAAAGTATATTCCGTTTTTGGGTTAAATATAATATAGAAAAGGTGGAACTCAAGTACCGAGTATCCACCTTTTCTCTTTACTAATCTAATATCCAATCATTACTTTTAGTAACAAGGATGTTGCTGATCTTTTAAACCAGGATTAACATCAATAATAGCTGTTGTACTGAACGGAAGAATCTCTACTTTATTCTTTTCCAAACCATAGAACATATTAGTAATGAAGTTATTTACATCACTTATACCTTCCACCTGCTCAACAGAAAGTCCACCCTTGTTTTTAATCGTGTGACAACCGAACATATTTAAAATAGTATAAGTTACGGCAGTAGCATTCTCCTGCTGCGCCTCAGGCATGTCATCTTTTGTTAAATAAATATTGCCATTTACATCCTCATAAACCTCCTTTTCTACAAAACCACCGTTTACTCCATCATTTTGGATTTTCAGCGTTTTGATTTCATCGTTAGTTAAACCAAATTTTGAAAAATCTGATTCCTTTAATGTAATATAAGGCAAAGCGACTGTAGGATCTTGGTAAACAGCTTTACCGCCTTTATAGGCACGGTAGACATCAACATCTGCATATTTACCTTCACGTCTTGCCAACTGGTATAATTTATCTTTTTCAGCCATCAAATGATCATAAAGAATTCCCCAACGCGTTAAATCTGTTTTACGCAAAGATTCATTAGACAGTTCCAACTTGCGTTCTAAAATAATTTCATTCTTGAAAGCTGTATACTCCGTAGGTATAGGCTTAATCTTACTTGCATCTTTCTTAAAAGCACGCAAACGGACTTTTTCCAAAGCATCAACGGCATCTGGAGTAGCATATCCATTTAATTCGTTCAATGCCTCTGCATACATCAACAGTACATCCGAATAACGCAATAACGGGAAATTAATATCGCGGCGACTATCGGAAGTACCTCTGTCTTTACACCAATTGATACGATATTTACCTACCCCTGCGCCAATATATGTATTCATTTGATACTTGCCATCTGTATAAATGCCATAATTACATACAGAAACATCACGACGTTGGTCACCATCGGCATATTCAAAATAAAGAGTAGGCATTGCTATCATTTGTGCACCACCTTTACCAAAAGTGCCACCAGAACCATTTGTAGGAATACCATTTACATAACCAGTACGTACATCCGACGAATTTGCACCATACCAACCATATTCCAACATCGTTTCTTTATTATACTCTTTGGTTGCTAAATCACGAAATACCTCTTCATAACTATCCAACAAATCATTTTCCTTTTGCTTTATTATTTCGTAACAAGCATCAGCAGCTATCTGATAAAGTTCTTTGATGCGATTTTGATCATCACGTTGTGCTATTCTAACAGTTGCTGCATCATAGGGCACAGTATTCAAATCCCAGCGCAAAGAATATCCGGCTGCATACAATGCCACACGCGCTAAAATACCATAAGCAGAATTTTTAGTGAAACGTTCCGGAGTGCTTACCATTCCTTCACTTTTCCAAGGCAACAATTCTATTGCATCTTGCAGATCTTTCACACAGTTATCCCAAATTTCATCTCGACTTACACGAGATGAACTATAACTATTCAACTCAGAAGTAGGTATGTTAGAATAAGGAACATCACCATAAAAACGTACCAAATTCCAATAAGCATAGGCACGAATAGCCAATGCTTCGCCTAAAAGAGCATCACGTTTCTTTTTTTCTCCTTCTGCCACATTCATTAACGGCAAATTTTTAATACAGACATTACTGTATTCTATTGCCTTATACATACTTGAAAATGTAGAATTCAACATCGAAGAAGTAGAAGTATAATCATAATTGGAAACATTATACTTAGAATTAGTTTCTGAAGAACTAGATTCATCTGTTCCTTCTAATAGTTGATAACCTAATTCTTGAGTAAACAAGCTAGGATAAGCACCAACTACAGTCATTTCTGCACGTCCAAGATTTTCAAACAGTGTCTCACTATCAGCTTTTGATTCGGAAGGCATATCCAGCCAGTCCTGACAAGAAGTAAATGTCAACAAGCATGCTGACGCAGTTAAAATAGTTATTATTTTTTTCATGACCTTCATTTCGATAATTAGAATGTTAAATTAACGCCTAAAACCCAACTCTTTGAACGGGGATACGCCGAATTGTCAATGCCAGGAGTCAATGCACTACTTGAAGCGGATACTTCCGGATCGTAACCATTATAACCTGTAATTGTAGCAATATTATTCAATGTACAATAAATACGTGCATTACTTAATTTTGCTTTTTGTATCCATTGTTTAGGGAACGTATACCCTAAAGTTATTGTACTAAAACGTAAATAAGAACCATCTTCAATATAATAGCTACTATGATCACTGATAGCAGTCTTATTATTCTCTGAAATATTCCACATTACATTTTTGCCAAATTGCCCAGGATTCAACTCTGCCAAACGAGCCAAATTTGTAGTTTCCTTACCTGTTTGCGGATCAACCAATGTAAAACGGTTTTTCATAATCGCCAATGAGTTCTGATTAGACAGATAAGGGCCTATAAAACGTTGTGTACTCATATTGAAAACATCATTTCCTACTACAAAATTCATAAAAATAGAAAGGTCAAAACCTTTGTAGGTAAAAGTGTTATTCAATCCACCGGTAAATTTTGGAGCTGCATTTCCTATCACAGTACGATCGTTTGTTGACCATACAGGATTACCATTGCTATCTGTTTCACCAGCTGTAGGAACGTACTTGGCATCGCCCGGTTTAATTTTCTTACGATCAAGTCCTTTCAAAGAAGCGACACCGTCTTTTATTCTATAAGTACCATCAGCCTGCTGGTTAAAGTCATCAGTTGTATATACTCCGTCATACAGAAGTCCATAGTATTGTCCCAATGGTTTTCCTACCTCAATCTTATACCCCATGCGCGACTCATAGTCTTGTATAAAATAATCCAAACTCTCATCTCCATATAGTTCCAATACTTTAGAGCGATTGATAGCAATATTAAGATCTGTACTCCAAGTAAAATCCTTAGTACGAATATTGGTTGTATTCAATACTATTTCAAATCCACGGTTACGAATAGAACCTAAGTTCTGATATTGGTCTGCATAACCTGTAGTAGTAGGAATTTTATTTTTAATCAAAAGATTAGAAGACTCATTATTATACCAGTCCAAAGCTAAGTTTACACGGCTGTTGAATAACGAAATATCCAAACCTACATTAGTAGTAGTAGTTTTTTCCCATTTCAGATCCTTATTTCCCAATGTTGAACCTGGAACAAATGTGATATAATCTTGACCTGCTATACCGTAATGACCTGAACCATAGCCCGTAGTATACATATTATCATCAATGTTATTATTACCGGCCGTACCATAACCTACGCGTAATTTCAAATTATTCAAGAAATCAACATCTTTCAAGAATTCCTCTTCTGAAATACGCCATGCAGCTGAAGCAGAGGGAAAAATACCCCATTGGTTTCCTCTTGCAAACTTGGACGAACCATCAGCACGTAATGTACCTGTAAATAAATAACGTTCCTTAAAATTATATGACAAACGACCAAAAACAGAAACCAAACCTTCCTTATTCTTTCCTGATTTCCATTCATAAGGAGTACCCATAGCCACATCGTTTAGCTCAAAATTACCAGAAGGAAATTTACGGTACTCATTATCTAAATTCATTTTCTCTTGATAATAAGTCTCTTGTCCCAACAAAACGCTAAAGTTATGTTTATTATCATCCAAATTAAACGAATAGTTTAATGTATTCGTAACCTGCCAAGAAAACTTTTCACCGTTATTACGATAACCATATCCATAAGGACTTTGATTTGCATCAGCCTGTCTGGTAGAGCCGTCATCCCAATAATCCTCGCGAATCTGTTGCCACATATAGCTAGCGGCCGTACGAAATGTCAAATCTTTCATTAAATCAATTTCCAATCCTGCATTTACAGTAGCCATACGGGTATACTTTTCTTGTGCAATAGCCATATTGTCCAACAAAGGATTATTAATATCATAATTATCAGCACCCGGCATATCAGAATACGCGTCAGACAAATCCTTATTCAACATTTCTTCTTCAGTAAACTTCACACCACCTGTAATTGGTTGCAAAATAGTCTGCTTCAATTTTCCACCTAAAGAGCCACCACCTTCAACTTTAGTCATCTGCATACTTGAAGAAAAATCAAAACGTACACCTTTCCACAATTCGTGATTGATTTTAGCACGGATACTATTCTTCTGATAGCCATGCTTATCCATAATACCATCTTCACCAGTATAATTATAACTTAACATATACTTAGTCTTTTCAGTACCACCGGTTATGTTTACGTTATGATTCTGCGTAACACCTGTAGAGCCAAAAACTTCATCCTGCCAATCAATACCTGCGCGATTACCATATTCTTGAGCAATACGGCTATAAGCACCCGTATAAAAATCTGCATCATTGATATTTCCTCCAAATAGATTGGCAAAACTACTTTGATTGCCGCGAAGCAACTGAAACTCATACTGGTACTTTACATAATCTTCTACACCCAGCAAATCTAATTTCTTGCCGAGACGGTCAAAACTAACAAATCCATTATAAGAAACTTCGGTTTTTCCCGATTTACCAGATTTCGTAGTAATTAAAACAACACCATTTGAACCACGAGCACCATAAATAGCTGTAGCAGAAGCATCTTTCATCACATCAATACTCTCAATATCATTTATGTCAACATTTTGAAGACCGTTTTCCATTTGAAAACCATCTACAATATATAACGGTTGTGTACCTTGTGTTATAGATGTACCACCACGTACAGTAATATTAACTTCAGCACCCGGAGCTCCACTTTGCTGAACTATATTAACACCAGCAGCTTTACCTGCCAATGCCTGTGCAGCAGTTGTAACGGGAGCCATAGCCAATTCTTTACTACCCACAGAAACGGAAGAGCCTGTTAATTCTTTACGCTTTACCTTTGCATAGCCAATTGCAACCACTTCTTCCAACATTACTGAAGATTCTTTCAATGTAATGTCAAAGTGGGTTTTGTTGCCAATCACCACTGTTTGGTTATCATAACCGATAAACGAAACGACCAGTTCCTTTGCAGAAGCTGGCAAAGAGAGAGTAAATTTACCATCCATGTCAGTAATAGTACCAACACCAGTATTGCCTTTTACCATAACAGAAGCGCCAATCACGACATCCACTGCATCACGAACTGTACCTGTAATTGTTTTGTTCTGAGCAAAAAGACTAAAAGGAAAGCTTATTAATAGAAGCATCAACAAGCATAGTTTTTTGTGTAAAATTCTCATAGACTATTAATATAAATTGGTTGATTAATTAATTCAAGATTAACAGCCCGATACAACTATTATTGAGTATCGAACTTGTAAGCGCAAAAATAAATACAATCATACCTTACAAAAATATAACTGCTGACACAACTACTTTCGTTT
>OGKI01000122.1_pt1 | contig 20170 bp, 12 predicted proteins | sample 1572481 | NCBI WGS metagenome assembly OGKI01 (sample SAMEA2582149, study PRJEB24529) | metagenome | reverse complement strand
TGATGAATTAAAAATTCAGATACAACAAATACAGGAACAGCATAGCAGACAAATTATTGATATTATAGAAAGCAAAATCCTGGGACACTGCTACATTGTAGAACTCCGATAACAGAAAAGCAAATATTAATAATAAAGTGTTTTTCATATACTATGATTCTTTACTACAAAGATAATACAACAATAAACAATATAAAAAGAAAGAATAAAATGTTTTTCCTCATACTGTTACATACAACAAAGTTTGTACAAATTAAAATATAACAATGAATATGTATGTAATACACAACTATACAACATATGGAATCAAATGAACTAAAGAAAATAAAAGACGTACACACCTATATTATCTAAAAATGCAAGGAAAGTGTTCAAAAGTACAAAGAAAAGAGTAGGAAACGCAGCTATCTTTGCGAAGTCAACAACAAAAAAACACAGAATTTATGAACAGAATTTTCACTTTTCTATTACTTCAATCCGTATGTTTAGGAGCTCTCCTGGCACAACCTAACCGCCGTACACAGGATGAATCTACACTACCCGGTAAACGTAGTGAACTCAATGTCCGCAATGCTACGTACCCGCGCCTTTTACCCGGCAATCGTATAGAATTCAAAATAAAAGCGCCTGACGCTCAAAAAGTACAAATCGATTTAGGTCGTAAATACGACCTCGTACGCAATACTAATGGCGAATGGAGTTGTATTACCGACTCGCTTACACAAGGTTTTCACTACTATTTTCTCATTATTGACGGAGTATCCGTTGCCGATCCTGCCAGCGAATCTTTCTACGGATGTAGTATGATGGCAAGTGGCGTGGAAATACCTTACCCGGATGGTGATACACGTTTCCATATAGCAAATGTGCCACACGGGGATATCCGTATAAAACGATATTTCTCCAAAACAGCCAATAACTGGAGGCGTATGTTCGTATATTGTCCTCCCGGCTACGATACATCTACGCAATCTTACCCTGTACTCTATCTGCAACACGGTGGGGGTGAAGATGAACGCGGCTGGTCTAATCAAGGACGTACCGACATCATCATGGACAATTTAATAGCAAAAGGGAAAGCAGAACCTATGATTATCGTCATGACAGACGGCAACACTAACGATTTCGAAAACGAACTTCTTAAAGAATGCATTCCATTCATAGAAAAAAATTTCCGTGTAAAAGCCAACCGTAACAACCGTGCATTGGCATGACTCTCGATGGGAGGTATCCAAACTTTAAACGCAGGCATCCCCAACCTCGACTATTTTGCCTACTTAGGAGTATTTAGTTCCGGTTGGTGGGCTAATCCTACTCCTTTTGGAGGGGGTAACGACACCGAAAAATATTATAAAATGCTACAAAATAAAAAAGACGACTATAATACGAAGCTAAAACAATTTTGGATTTCCATGGGAGGTAAAGAAGACATAGCTTACAACAATTGCCAGATAATGATGAAACGCTTCGACCAGATAGGCATCAAATATACATACTTCGAAACTCCGGGCGGACATACCTGGCCTGTATGGCGCGAAAGCCTATATCAATTCGCCCCGCTTCTATTCAAATGATAGTGAAAATAGGTAATCAATATATATTATTTTAAACATTCAAATTATGAAAAACGCATTGAACTTTATTTTTCTATTTTTAGCGGTGTTTCCCTTAACTATGTATGCCCAACAAGAAGAATTTCCTGCGGGTACAGTACCTAATGAACATAATATCAATGGCGTGGAATACCCCCGGATAGGTGAAGACCGGCGAGTACATTTCAGAGTTTTTGCTCCCAACGCAAAAAAAGTAGAAATCAGCTTCCGGGGTGAAATGACCAAAGAAGCAGACGGATACTGGTCGCTTGTTTCGAAAAAGCCTGAGGTCGTCGGTTTCCATTACTATCAGATAATAGTAGACGGGGTAAGTACAGCCGACCCCAATGGCAAGCCCTTCTTCGGCATGGGCAAATGGGTTAGCGGTATTGAGATTCCAGAAAAGGGAGTAGACTATTATTCTATCAAGAATGTACCTCACGGTTTAATAAGCCAAAGCTGGTATTATTCCGACATTCGTAAAGAATGGCGTAGATGCCTCGTCTACACACCCGCAGAGTATGATAAGAATCCTTCCAAAAAGTACCCGGTACTGTACCTGCAACACGGTATGGGAGAAAATGAGACAAGCTGGGCCAACCAAGGTAAGATGAACTTCATCATGGATAATCTGATTGCCGAAGGTAAGGCCAAACCCATGATCGTAGTAATGGACAACGGCAATATCGAAGTATTTAAAAACAAGCCGGGCGAAAGCCTTGCCGATGCCAGAGCAAAATTCGGTGCCCAATTCCCGGCCATTTTGGTAAATGAAATCATTCCGCACATTGAATCTAATTTCCGGACGTTGACAGACCGGGACAACCGTGCAATGGCCGGACTTTCCTGGGGTGGTCTTCTCACTTTTAACACCACGCTGAATAACCCTGATAAGTTTGCTTATATCGGTGGCTTCAGTGGAGCAGGCAATATCGACTTGAAGAATATAGACACAACTTATAACGGAATCTTCAAAAACCGCAAGGCATTCAATGATAACATCCACGTATTTTTCCTGGGTATCGGTTCGGAAGAACATCCCGAAAGAACCAAAAAACTCAGCGATGGTTTGAAAGCTGCCGGTATCAACAACATCTATTACGAATCTCCGGGTACTGCCCATGAATTTCTCACTTGGCGCAGATGCCTGAAAGAATTTGCTCCACTACTATTTAAATAATTATGTATTATTGAGAAACACACCATAACAATGAAAAATCCTTATTACAGAGTATGGTTGGCGATTTGCTTCGCCACTCTAATGAGTGTGCAGGGGTATGCACAGAACAAAGAAACCGCCTCTCGTTTGGCCACCTATTTTTCGCCGGGTACTACCGATGTCATATCACCCGATGATGATGGTTTTATCCGCCGTTGGCTATTGCTCGAACCTATCGACAAGCCTAACCACAGTAACACGGTATTTACGGACAGTTATATCCGTAAGGCCTTTACTACCGAATATTTTCCCGGACAATTCACCGTATTACCCAAAGACGGCGACAAAGTAAAAGTCGGTAAACAGGAACTAACCTGGCACGCTCTCGACAGTAAATTGTTTAATGTAAAGCTGTTCCGTTTTGCATCTAGTCTTCAAAAACAAATATACGGCGTACTGTTTTGGGCTGTCACTGTTATCAATTGCCCGGAGGACATACCGAATGTCAGAATATCGGTCGGTTCAAATTCCGCCTCCATGTGGTGGCTGAATGGTGAAGAAGTTGTCATTTTATCCGGTGACCGCCGTATGGTAAAAGACGATTGCCTGTCCAAGCGGCTGACCTTAAAAAAAGGAAAGAATATTATCCGGGGAGCCGTTATCAACGGACCCGGAATGAGCGATTTTTGTATCCGTCTCCTTGACGAAAAGGGAGCTCCTGTTAAAAACATTACTATCAGTTATAAATAATCATGAAAACAAAAACTATATTCTTGAGTGTTGCAACCCTGTTATCCTTGCTGATATCTGAAAAAGCAACCGCACAAATCGGAGAACCTTATATACACGATCCTTCCACCATTATGGAATGCGAAGGCAAATATTACACCTTCGGTACAGGTGGAGGCGGCCTGATCTCCGAGGACGGATGGACGTGGAATAGCGGTGGAGTAAGACCCGGAAGAGGTGCAGCTCCCGATGCCGTGAAAATAGGTGACCGTTACCTGATTGCTTACAGCGCCACCGGAGGAGGTCTTGGGGGCAGTCATCGCGGTACGGTACTTACCATGTGGAACAAGACATTAGACCCTAATTCGCCCGATTTCAAATATACAGAAGCTATTGCTGTCGCTTCGTCCGAAGACAATGAAGACTGTGATGCTATCGATGCCGGACTGTTGCTTGACCCTACTGACGGACGTCTGTGGCTATCTTACGGTACCTACTTCGGTTTTATCCGGTTGGTCGAACTCGACCCTACTACCGGCAAACGAATGGAAGGCAATGAACCTATCAACATCGCTATCGACTGCGAGGCAACCGACCTGATATACCGTAACGGCTGGTACTATTTGCTTGGTACACACGGCACTTGCTGCGATGGCCCCAACTCTACATATAACATCGTAGTAGGTCGCTCACGCAAAGTCACAGGCCCCTACATCGACAATATGGGCAGAGATATGCTGGAAGGAGGCGGAAAGATGGTACTCGTTGCAGGAAACCGCCAGACCGGCCCAGGACACTTCGGGCGTTTCATCGAAACTGACGGAGTAGAAAAGATGTCATGTCATTTTGAAGCCGATTTCGACCGTGGTGGCCGTAGTGTACTTGCCATACGCCCGCTCCTATGGAAAAACGAATGGCCGGTAGCAGGTGAAGTATTCAAGGAAGGTACATACGAAATTGAATCCGAACGTAGAGGATACGCTCTTGAACTTAGTGTTGATTTCGTACGTATGGAAGGAGGCAGACACCGTTTTTGGGAAAAAAGTGACGAACCTATTCTGCCTTTGAAGTCGCAAACTTTAGAAGATGTAATCGACACATGGCCACAAGGTAACATTGATGTAAGAATCGGTGATTATATGTTCCGCCCCCACCAGAAGTGGACAATTACTGCTGTACCTGATGCCGGCGGATATTTAGGAGGACCTTACTACAAAATAGTGATTGAAGGAACCAACCGTGCATTGGCTGCCACAGCAGATGCTGAAGTTACAACTGTACCTGAGTTTACCGGCGCTCCCGAACAACTATGGAAGATAGAACAACTCACTGACGGTACCTACCGTATCATGCCTAAAAAAGTTTCTGGGGCAAATGAAGAACTAGTATTAGTGTCCATAGGAGATAGCACTCCATCACTTGGTAAATTCGATATGAACAGCGATAACTCCAAATGGAATTTCCGTAACCATTAAAATAAATTGATTAACACTACAAGCCTAAATACACAAAAACTATAACATAAAAAAAGAGTCTCAGTTATATGGATTCGTATTTGAAACAAATTGTTTTTTATAAATCCATATAACTGAGACTCTCTATATAATAAAAGCTATTTAAAAACTCACATACAGTCTTTCTTTTAATGGAATATATTTCGTATTTTTGCCTGCAACTGCCCAACCGGCGGTTATTCATGAATAGACAACTCCCGAACAAATATGAGCGAAGATTTTGAAGCACCGAAAGATGATTTGGACAAGGAACTCCCGGCCGGGAGCGAAGAACACTCGGATTACAAACCTGCGGACGCAAAGGATGCCAATATAAAGCACCAACTGAGCGGCATGTACCAGAATTGGTTTCTGGACTACGCCTCATACGTTATATTGGAACGTGCCGTACCCCATATCATGGATGGTCTGAAACCCGTACAGCGGCGTATCCTCCACTCCATGCGCCGCATGGAAGACGGGCGCTACAACAAGGTGGCGAACATCGTAGGACATACCATGCAGTTCCATCCGCACGGTGATGCTTCTATCGGCGATGCTCTGGTACAACTGGGACAAAAGGACTTGCTCGTGGATTGCCAGGGAAACTGGGGTAACATTCTGACGGGTGACAGCGCCGCTGCCCCCCGTTATATCGAAGCACGTCTCTCCAAGTTCGCACTGGACGTGGTATTCAACCCCAAGACCACCGAATGGAAACTCTCTTATGACGGGCGAAACAAAGAACCGGTTACACTACCGGTAAAATTCCCACTGCTGCTTGCACAAGGTGTGGAAGGTATTGCCGTAGGCCTGTCATCCAAAATATTACCACATAACTTCAATGAGCTGTGCGATGCTTCCATCAGCTATCTGCACAACGAAGAATTCAAGCTGTACCCCGACTTCCAGACGGGAGGCAGTATCGATGTATCCAAATACAACGACGGTGAACGTGGCGGTGCGATACGCGTGCGCTCCAAAATAGAAAAGATGGACAACAAGACACTTGCCATTAAGGAAATTCCTTACGGGAAAACGGTGGCCAGTGTATGCGACTCCATCGTAAAGGCCAGCGAAAAAGGAAAAATCAAGATACGTAAGGTAGAGGACCTAACATCCGGCAGTGTGGAAATATTAGTGCATCTAGCCCCGGGTGTATCATCCGACAAGACCATCGATGCCCTCTATGCCTTCACCGACTGTGAAGTGAGCATCTCTCCCAACTGCTGTGTCATCGACGACCAAAAGCCCCACTTCCTCACCGTGAGTGATGTATTGCGCAAATCAGTCGACAACACATTGGCACTGCTACGCCAGGAACTGGAAATCCGTAAGGGAGAGATACTGGAAAGCCTGCATTTCGCTTCACTCGAAAAGATATTCATTGAAGAACGTATTTACAAGGATAAGGAGTTTGAACAAGCCAAAAACATGGATGCCGCCTGCGAACATATCGATGAGCGCCTGACTCCCTACTACCCGACTTTTATCCGCGAAGTGACCAAGGAAGACATCCTCCGGCTGATGGAGATAAAGATGGCACGTATCCTCAAATTCAACTCCGACAAGGCAGAGGAACTGATAGCACGCATGCGAAAGGACATAGAGGAGATAGACTGCCATCTGGCAAACATCGTGGAATATACCGTCGACTGGTTCCGTATGTTGAAGGACAAGTACGGCAAAGCCTTCCCCCGCCGCACGGAACTGCGTAACTTCGACACCATCGAAGCAACCAAAGTCATCGAAGCCAACGAAAAGCTGTACATCAACCGCGAAGAGGGTTTCATCGGAACTGGATTGAAGAAAGACGAATTCATAGGCAACTGCTCGCCCATAGATGACGTGATTATCTTCTTCCGCGATGGAAAATATATCATCACACCGGTGGCCGACAAGAAGTTCGTGGGCAAGAATATACTTTATGCCAACATTTTTAAGAAGAACGACAAACGTACCATCTACAATGTCTGCTACCGTGACGGCAAGGAGGGGACAAGCTATATCAAGCGTTTTGCCATCACTTCCGTGGTGCGTGACCGCGAATACGATGTGACGCAAGGTACTCCCGACTCCCGTATCACCTACTTCACCGCCAATCCCAATGGAGAAGCTGAAATCATCAAGGTAACCCTGAAACCCAATCCCCGTGTACGCCGTATTATCTTCGAGGAGGATTTCAGCAACATCAATATCAAGGGACGGCAGGCCATGGGAAATATACTCACGAAACTCCCCGTACACAAGATAGCCTTGAAACAACGTGGAGGCTCCACGCTGGGTGGACGGAAAGTCTGGTTCGACCGTGATGTGCTACGTCTCAACTACGACGGGCGCGGAGAATATCTCGGAGAATTCCAGAGCGAAGACACCATCCTTGTCGTACAGAACAGCGGAGAGTTCTATGCCACCAACTTCGACTTGAACAATCACTATGACGATGGCATACGCGTATTGGAGAAATACGATCCGAACAAAGTATGGACCGCCGTACTCTACGATGCCGACCAGCAGAACTATCCTTACATCAAGCGTTTCTGCTTCGAGGCAACCGCCCGCAAGCAAAACTACTTGGGAGAAAACAAGAACAGCAGCCTCATTCTGCTGACAGACGAGTGCTACCCACGTTTAGAAGTGGTGTTTGGCGGCCACGACAATTTCCGAGAGCCGATGGTGGTGGAAGCCGACGAATTCATCGCCGTGAAAGGCTTCAAAGCAAAAGGTAAGCGCCTGACCACCTATACTATAGAAACCATCAACGAATTAGAGCCTACCCGCCAACCTGAACCCTCGCAGAAAACCGAAGAGCAGGAAACGGATGAAGAACCGGAAATTCTGGACCCCGACCACGGTAAAAGCGAAGGGGACATACTGGACGAGATGACAGGACAGATGAAACTCTTTTGATGAAGGACGGAAATGAAGTATTAGTGGCTAACGATTACTAATTTGTAATTGATAATTTAATATGTACATATACAAGATAATAATCCTATGCGGACTGCTCTTGGGAAGTGTCGGACTGAAAGCACAAGAAGCACAATGCAGCATCGACCGGAAGCTACGGGCTGACTCCACCAACCGTAACCGTATTATCACCCGTGCCACCATGTATGGTGTCGGCTTCACCAACGTGTTCGACACTTATCTTTCACCTCAGGAGTATAAGGGAATCGATTTCCGTATCTCCCGCGAAAGCATGCGGATGACACGGTTGATGGACGGCAACGTGTCTCTGCAAACTTTCTTCCAGGCAGACTTGGGATATACACACAACAAAGTAGACAATAACAATACATTCTCCGGACTGGCCAACTGGAACTACGGCCTGCATTATAATTTTCCAATCACGGGCAATTTCAAACTGCTTGCCGGAGGAGTCGGCGACTTCAACGGTGGCTTTGTCTATAATCTGCGCAACGGAAACAACCCCGCCCAAGCACGTGCCTATATCAACCTTGCCGCATCTGGAATGGCTATTTGGGACTTGCGCATCAAGAACCGTCCCATCACACTACGCTATCAGGTAAATCTTCCTTTGGCAGGTATCATGTTCATGCCCAACTATGGACAGTCCTACTACGAGATATTTACGTTAGGACATTGGGACGGAGTAGTGAACTTCACCTCCCTGCACAACCAGCCCTCTCTGAGACAAATGCTGACCGCAGACTTTCCGGTGGGACGTGCCCGGATGCGTTTCGCTTACATATGGGACGCACAACAGTCCAAAGTAAATGAAATAAAGACACATACTTACTCGCATGTATTCATGGTGGGGTTCGTAAAGGAACTCTATCTGTTTCCTAACAAGAGAAAGTAAAAAGTGACAAGGTGATAAACGATAAGATGATAAGGATAATGTGCATGAAAAGAAGATATATTTTAATAATTTGGAGTATCCTACTCACGTTATTGCCCCTATTGAACGGATGTATTCGTGAGGAAGAGTTCGACAATACCCCACAAGGCAATTTCGAAGCCTTGTGGAAAATAATAGACGAACAGTACTGCTTCCTGGACTACAAGCAAATAGACTGGGATGCCATCCATGACAAGTACCAGCCACTCATTACCCCGGGAATGAGCTACGACGGTCTATTTGAAATATTAGGTAACATGCTTGCCGAGTTAAAAGACGGACATGTCAACTTGTACTCTTCTTCCAACATGGCGCGCTACTGGGACTGGTATCTGGATTATCCTCGTAACTTCAACGAAAGTATCATTGAAAAGTACCTGGGAAGAGACTACCGCATTGCTGGAGGCGCCAAATATACCATATTGGAGGACAACATAGGATATATCTATTACGGTGATTTCTCCAGCGGCATCGGAAACGGCAACCTGGATGAGATTCTGTTATACCTTTCCGCTTGTAACGGCCTGATTATCGACGTGCGCAACAATGGTGGCGGCAACCTGACAAACGCCACCCGAATGGCACAACGCTTCACGAATGAAAAAGTACTGACGGGATATATTCAGCACAAGACCGGCAAAGGCCATAGCGATTTTTCAGATCCGACTCCCATTTATGTGGAACCTTCCAACAGTATCCGCTGGCAAAAAAAGGTAATTGTCCTGACCAACCGTCATTCCTATAGTGCAACCAATGATTTTGTCAACTCCATGCGCTGTTTTCCCAATGTCACCCTGGTTGGTGACAAAACCGGCGGCGGGTCGGGCCTGCCATTCTCTTCGGAACTGCCCAACGGATGGGGGGTACGCTTTTCTGCCAGCCCGCACCTCGATGCCCAAAAACAGCATATCGAGTTCGGCATCGACCCGGACAAGAAAGTGGATATGAGCAAAGAAGATGAGAACAATGACTTGGACACCATCATTGAGGAAGCAAGAAAAATACTGAAAGTGACTTTCTAAAACGACTTTATCTACAAAACAATTTGCCAAAACGAAAATTCTTTCTATCTTTGCTCCCGCTAATCGGAATTATTCCGCGGATGTGGCGTAATTGGCAGCCGCGCCAGACTTAGGATCTGGTGCCGTGAGGCGTGTAGGTTCGAGTCCTATCATCCGCACAATCCCTATAATAAATTTCAAAAGACAAACAACTAAGAGGGGAGGATATTCATTAAGAAACATCCTCCCTAACCGCTTCAAGTACCTTTTTTATCTCATCAAAACACAATATTTAGAATACTTATTGTATCTTTGCTTCCAAGAAACACTTCGATTAACCTGAAAAAATGAAACAAAATACGATAAGACCGATGCTTTTCAAGTATTGGGTAGTGTGCCTTCTATTGTTCATCCTCTTCATCCAGGCCAGGGCTTCTTCCTTCATGCCCGCCGTCACCAACTATCTTGCCAAAGACTATGAAGCCGGTTATCAGAACTGGGCATGTGCGCAAGGCAGCAACGGCGAAATGTATTTCGGCAACAGCCAGGGGCTCCTGGTATATGACGGTTATCGCTGGACTCTCCACAAAGTGCCGGGGAACCATATTGTCCGTTCGGTGTATGTGAAAGAAGACCGTATCTATGTGGGGGCATTCGAGGAATTCGGCTATTTCAAGTATTCGGAGGCAGGCACTCTCCGGTACCATTCTTTGAGCAAATTCCTGAAAAATTTCCCCATGGAGAACAACGAGATATGGAACATTGTAGAGCTGGACGGTCGCATCTACTTCCAGTCGTTCAGCGCCTGGTTCTCCTACGACGGGAAGATGGTACACGCTTTCCGCAACAGACAGCAACAGCCGCTCTACTTCTACACCCAAAACGGACATATCTACACACAGATGATTGATGAGGACTTCTATGAATTCGACGGCAAGGATTTCCTTCATCTCTTCCCCCGCAGCCAAGTGAACGATGACAATGTAGTGGCATTACTGCCCGACGGGGACGACAGCTTCCTGATGGTCACAGAGAATAACGGATTGTTCCGCTACAACGGTGACATCACCCCCTGGAAAACAGACATTGATGCAGAGCTGAAGAAACAGCGGGTGAACCGCGCCGTCATGACCAATGATTCCATATTCATGATAGGTACAGTCTTGAATGGCATATACGCCATCGACCGCAAAGGACATTGCCTCTGGCACTTCAATCTGGATAACCGTCTGGACAACAACACAGTCCTGGGCTTGTTCTGTGACAAAGATAACAACGTATGGGCAGCATTGGACGACGGCATCGCATACATCCACCACAACTCACCCGTCATGCTGCTGACTCCTGCCAACCATGAAACCAAACTGGGCATGGTGTACGACATAGCCCACCGGGGCGACTGTTTCTATCTGGCCACCAACCAGGGCTTGTACGAATACCACCAGGTTACCGAGAATCTGCGCCTGCTTCCCCATACTGAAGGACAGAACTGGTATGTGAAGGACATTGACGGGCAACTCTTTGCAGGCAACAATGCCCATACCTTATTAATAGGCGAAAAAGGGAATGTTTCCGTCATAAGCAATACCAACAGCAGTACGTGTCTGATAAAGTGCACCCTCTATGGCGAAGAGATACTGTTGGAATCATCCTACGCCAATTTGCGTATCTATAAAAAGAAGAACGGGCAATGGACCTTTTCGCATGTCATAGACGGCTTCATTGCACCGGTCATGCACTTGGAGGTGGACCAAAGCGGTGTCATCTGGGCTTCACACATGTATCAGGGAGTCTATAAAATAGTCTTGAGCGATGACTTGTCGGCTGTAAAAGGCGTACGGCACATCTCCCATTTAGGCTCGGAATATATCATCGGCCCTATCCAAGTAATGAAAATGCGAGGACGTATCGTCTTTTCCAGTCCCAACGGCTTCTATACCTATGACGACATCACCCGGCAGATTATCCCCTTCCAAAAGCTGAATGCCATTCTGCCCTATATCAGGAATGCTCATTCTGTGGTATCCGTCACGAACGACCGCTTCTGGCTGTCCGGTTCACATGAGTACGTATTGGTAGAGTACGCAGAAGGAGAGTACATCGTGAAGCAGCGCATCCTCATCGAACTGTTTGATTCTCCATGCATAGAGAACTACAACAATGTGTTCGTCGACAATGACGTCGTCTATTTTAATCTGAACAACGGAATCGCCAGTTACAGCAAAAACACAGACAGCCTCAGTCCTACTCTGGAGTCCGCCCTCTCACTGAGCTCGGTCACTGCTTCCTCTTCCGATAAAAAGGAGAAACGCCCGCCTCTGTCTGGAAATGTCGAACTGGAAAGCAATTACCGGGATTTGCTGTTCTCAGTAAGCCTGCCGCATTACAATAAATTGTCCGTACATTTCCATTATGTCCTGCAAGGAGGACAAGGCATGGCGCTGACATCGGACCTGAAAGAGCCCGAAATCCGCTACGGTAGCCTGGATTACGGAGAATACACATTCCAGGCAGAAGCCTATAATGATTTGGGACAGAAAATCGGTGAGGTGGAATATCATTTTGCCATAGCCCGCCCTTTCTACCTCTCCTATTATGCCTTTGCGCTCTATCTCATAGTTCTCACAGCGCTTGTCTACTTTTTCTCCAAGTGGCGCGCCAACCGTGCCATGGAAAAGAAACGGAAGGAGTATGAGGCAGAGCAGGTGCAGCAGAACATCAAGATGCGCGAGCAGGAGCATCTGATAACTCTGCAGCAACAGCAATTGCTGGAAGCCGAGTTGTCGGCAAAGAGTAAAGACCTTGCCAGCATGGCACTGGGTGTATTTGCCAAGAACGAGGTCCTGGAGAAACTTCGTACTGTCGTACAAGAGTCCCTGGTGAAAGGGCAATATGGACGCAAGAACCTCGAATCTCTGCTGAAGCTCATCAACGAAAACATCGAGACACAGGAATTTTGGGATGTATTCCAGAACAATTTCGACCTGATTCATGAGAAATTCTTCCGTAATTTGCGCGAACGTTATCCCAGTCTTACCGCTACCGACCTCCGTTTTTGTGCGCTGCTGCGCCTGAATCTTTCTACGAAAGACATTGCGCAAATGACCAACCTCACTATCCGGGGAGTAGAGGCAGCACGCTACCGTTTGCGCAAGAAACTGGATATCCCCGACGGAACGGGATTAGTGGATTTTCTCATCGACTTGAAATAAAGCGGCTACAAATCATTCAATCACAACAAACTGATTATTAGAAACAAGTAACACGAAAACGTAGTAAAACGGTACCCATTTTTACCCTAAACGTATTATCGTGGTAGTGTTTTTTTTTGCCTTACTTACCGTAATTACTTCCTTTGCCGGCAGAATTATTAACTCTTAAATTTAGTTTATGAGAAGGCAAACTTTATTTCTTCTATTCATGATTTTGTTCTCATTGCCACTGACAGTTTTGGCACAAGGAACAAAGACAGTTAAAGGAACTGTTGTTGATCAGAACAACGAACCGATTATTGGAGCCACGGTTGTAGTAAAAGGCTCTACTATTGGAGCAGCTACCGACCTCGACGGTAACTATGTACTGAACGGCGTCCCCGAAGACGCAACTCTCGTATTCAACTATTTGGGCATGTTGCCGCAGGAGATAAGCGCTGCGGGGCAATCCGTCATCAACGTAAAACTACGTGAAGACGCACAACTGCTGGAAGAAGTCGTGGTTATCGGTTACGGCTCGGCCAAGGCAAAAGACCTGACAGCCCCGATTGATGTCGTTAAAGAAAAAGAACTCATCAATGTTCCCACCTCCTCCCCGATGGCAGCATTGCAGGGAAAGGTACCGGGTGTCAACATCATCAATTCGGGAACACCGGGCGACGGTCCTAAAGTGACCATCCGCGGTATGGGTTCTTTCGGCGACACCTCTCCCCTTTATGTAGTGGACGGCATGTTCTACGACAACATCAACTTCCTGAACAACTCCGACATTCAGGACATGACCATCCTGAAAGATGCATCCGCATCGGCCATCTACGGTGTGCGTGCCGCCAACGGTGTGGTAATCATCACCACCAAGAAAGGTACCCGCAACCAGGATGCCAAAATCACCTACAACGGTTATGTGGGCATCCAGAAAGCCACCAACCTGCTGGAGATGTGTAACTCCCACGAATATGCCACCATGATGCTTGAAGCCAATCCGGAAGCTTACCGGGCGATTTTTGAGAATTCAGTGGCCGAATTCGGCGGAAACATGGAAAACCTGCAATTCAATGCCGATACCAACTGGTATGACGAACTGCTGCGCACAGCCATGATGACCAACCACAGCCTGAACGTCTCCGGTGGTACGGAAAAGGCAACCTACTCTGCCGGCATGAGCTATCTGGCACAAGACGGTATCATGGACGTGGAAAACTACTACCGCCGCTTGAACTTCCGTGCCGCCCTTGACTACGAAGCCCGCAAATGGCTGAAAGTAGGCTTCAACGGCGTATTCAGCAACTCGCAGCAGCAGCTTCCCAAGAATGCCGCATGGCAACAGGCATACAACACACCGTCTATCATCCCGGTGTATGATGACCGCCGCGACGATGCCGTGTTCCCTAAGAAGTACACATCGCCCGAGCAGGTGGGCCTGACCAACAACTTCAACAATCCGGTAGCCACTGCCAACTATTACGACAACCGGAACGAGACCTACCAAGTGCTGACCAACTTCTATGCACAGCTCAACCTCATCCCCGACAAGCTGAATATACGCAGTAGCTACAGCTACGACTACTCAATGATTCGCGGTTCTGAGTTCACTCCTACCTACTATGTAGGCACCAACCAGAAGAAAGAGGTTACCGAACTCACTAAAAAGAACACTAACTACTACAAATATATATGGGACAACGTGGCCACTTATACTGACAAGTGGGGCAAACACTCCTTTACCGGTATGCTGGGTGCATCCATGCGTCAAGAGCAATACCGCCTGCTCGAAGGTACCGCCACCAACGTGCCCGAAGGTGAGGACGTGTGGAAATACATCGCACTGGGCAACAAGGAAGGCGCTACGGTGAAAGACGACGGCTGGAAATACCGCGGTCTCTCCTATTTCACCCGACTGAATTACAACTACAACGACAAGTACATGTTGATGTTCACCTTCCGTGCCGACGGCTCGTCCAAGTACAACGACAAATGGGGCTACTTCCCCTCCATCGGTGCCGCATGGGTCATCTCCCAAGAACCGTTTATGAAGAACCAGAATATCTTCGACTACATGAAGCTGCGTGCCAGCTGGGGTAAGCTGGGTAACGACAAGATTGCTGCCAGTGCAGGCTTCGCAAGCATACAGAACGTACAGTCCGTATTCGGTCCCAATACCGCCATCGACGGATTCATCAACACCACCAACTTCAGCTGGCTGGGTTGGGAAGTAGTGAACGAAACCAACGTGGGCGTCAACTTCAGTACACTGAAGAACCGCTTGAACGCCGACATCGACTGGTACTACCGTCTGACTGACAACGCCGTGATTTCACCCAAGCTCCCGATGAGTGGCGAGCTGCTGGCCGGCAACAACGGACAGATTCTGAATACCGGTATCGACCTCTCCTTGAACTGGAACGACAAGATTGGCCAGGACTTCAATTACAACATCGGCGTCAATCTCTCTTATCTGCATAACGAAGTGAAAAGCCTAAAAGGAAACATGAAAATCATCAAAGGCGGAAAGACCGTGAATATGGTGGGCGAGACGATGAACTCATTCTATGGCTACAAGGTCATCGGCATCTACCAGACTCCTGAACAATGTGCTGCCGACCCCATCGCCGTGGCCAACGGACTGGAACCCGGCGACTTCATCTACGAGGACGTGAACGGCGACCATGTGATAGACGGAAACGACAAGCAGGTGTTGGGCTCATACGTGCCCAGCTTTACTTATGGCTTCAATGCCGGATTCTCTTATAAGAACTTCGACTTCAGCCTCACTACCTACGGACAAGCAGGCGGCGAACTGTGGAACCGTAAGCGTGCCCTGCGCTATGCAGCCGACTACTATAACTTTGACCGTGCACAGTATGAGAACCGCTGGACGGGTGCAGGCTCTACCAACGAACATCCGTCGGCCAAGGCTCTTCTCAAAACCTGGAACAAATCAGACAGTAACAACGCTTCCTATTTCGTAGAAAGCTCCGATTACTTCCGCATCCAGAACATCACGCTGGGCTACTCGTTCAAGAACTTGAAGATAGGCAGCTACGTGATGCCGGGACTCCGCCTCTCATTGACGGCCGACCGCCCCTTCACTACCTTCAAGGCCAACAGCTTCACACCTGAAGTGTCGGATGCCGAAGGTTGGGATACCGAAGTATACCCTCTGACTTCAACCTATACTTTCGGAGTGCAAATAGATTTCTAAACCCTAAAACGTAAAACAATGAAATTCTTAAAGAAAACATTCGCATATATACTTCCGGCCATGATGGTACTGGGAGGAGCTACCGCTTGCACCGATTTCATAGAAATCGATCCGGAGAACAAAGTTCCCGAACAAGGCGTGGACTTTACCAACAAGAACAATATGTACCAACCCGTAGTGGGTGCCTACTCCAAAGTACGCACACAGGGCATGCACTGGTGCAACGCACTATTGATGTTCACCCGCGACGGTGACGTGTGGTCGGGCCGTACCGATGACCAGGGCGATGCCGTGGCCTTCGGACGCAAGTTCAACTACAACAACTCATTCTGGGCACTGAACCAGGTATGGATGAACTTCTACGACATCATCCGCATCACCAATGCCGCCCTGCAAAGCCTCGACGGTTATGCCGAATATCTTGCTGCAGGAAGCGAAGATTACAAAACCTACGAATCCTATTGCGGCGAAGTACGTACCATCCGTGCATGGGCCTACTATTGTCTGGTGACCAATTTCGGTCCCACCGTCATCTACCGTGACAACCTGCAGACCGATTTTCGCCGTTCTACCGTAGAGGCCGTATATAATTATATGCTGGAAGATTTGAACTACGCCATCGACAAACTGCCCCGCATGCGTCCCAACCAGATGGAACACAAGGGAGCCGTGACAGCCTTCACCGCCCAAGCATTGGCCGCCCGCATCTATCTGCTGAAAGGAGACTATGCACAAGTGGAGACACTGACCGATGACATCATCAAGAACGGTGGATTCCGTCTCTACGACGACTTCTACCAGCTGTTCAAAATTCCCGGAAAGTTGTGTGACGAATCTTTGTTCGAATGCCAGGTAACAGACTACGGCAATGGTTCTGGCGATTACCTGGGCGTAGACCAATGGTTCAATTTCCAGGGTCCGAACATGGCAGAGAGGTATGATGAAGTAGTGAACGCAGACGGTACCATCAGCTACAAGCAAGCCGAAGGCACCAAGTCCATAGGCGGCTGGAATTTCATAGGCTATGAACCCGAGTTCGTGGCATGGGCCGAAGCCCGTGGCGAAGGTGTGCGTGCCGAAACTTCTTTCCTGAAAGCCCTGAGCAAGACGCGCGAGGGTTGGCAGGTAGGTCCCACATCGGCCACCAAGACCGACTGTTGGAACGGCAAAGGTTACCTTCCCTACAATCAGATGACTCTTCCACGTACAACCTACGGAGCCAACAATAATGTGCGTATCATCCGCTATGCCGAAGTACTGCTGATGAACTCCGAAGCCAAAGTCAGACTGGGCAAGGATGGAGACGCAGGCTACAACGAAGTGCGCCGGCGTGCAGGCATGAGCACCAAAACCGGTGTTACCCTGAAAGACGTGATGGACGAACGCCGGATGGAACTTTGCGGCGAATGGTGTGCCCGTTATGTGGACTTGGTGCGTACCGGCGATGCCGCCACCGTACTCGGTCCCAAAGGATGGACAGCAGAAAAGACTTATTGGCCCATACCGGCCAACCAGTTGGACGACCTTCCTGATTTGAAGCTGGAACCCATTGACGGAATTGCCGAATAAATCCGTTCCAATATGGTAAAAAGATTCCTAATCAGTTGTGGAATAGCCTTTGCCGCTCTGGCGGCAAAGGCAACCCCTGACGATTCCATCAAAGTGGTGAAGGGGCAAGTCAGTGACTATTACATCACTGTAACCCAAGACCGTATCGTAAAAGGACACGTACTGGACACCAACCGCCAGCCACTCGCAGGCGCCACAGTCATGTTCTTCGCAAGTCCCATGCACAATACCACTGCCCACAACGGCAGCTTTGCCATCAAAGGAGCGAAGAACGACGTGCACCTGTATGTCTACTATCCCGGGAAAAAGATAGTGAACAGAATCCTGGCACTGGATGAAACCGATATTGAGGTAGTGATGGAAAAAGAGGTACACAAGGCAACCGCAATCTGCCGCCCCGCCCAGGCGACCCGGTGGTATGACCCACAGGCGCCTCTGTCGCGCACCTTCTGCAATCCGATGAACATCAGTTACAACTTCGAGCCTTTCAACAACAATGTGCGTCCCAACGGTTCGTTCCGTTCCTCTGCCGACCCGATGGCGGTGGAATACAAGGGAGAATACTTTCTGTTCTCCACCAACCAGGGCGGTTTTCACTATTCCAAGAACCTGGTGGATTGGGATTTCGTTCCTGCCGGCTTCCAACGCAAGCCTACGGACGACGACCAGTGCGCACCGGCAGCCTATGTAAGCGGTGACACGCTGTTCTATACCGGCTCCACCTACGAAGGCCTCGCCGTGTGGTACAGCACACACCCCAAAACGGGACGTTTCAAACGTGCCATCGAAAAGAATGTGCTTCCCACATGGGACCCCTGCATGTTTCTGGACGATGACGGCAGACTGTATATGTATTATGGCTCCAGCAATGAATATCCGCTAAAGGCGGTGGAACTGGACCGGAATGATTTCTATCCCATCAGCAAGATTCACGACGTGATGATGCTCCGCCCCGAAGAACACGGCTGGGAACGTTTCGGCATGAACAATGACGATGAAGTGACACTCCGCCCATTCACAGAGGGCGCTTACATGACCAAACACAATGGCAAATATTATTTCCAATATGGTGCTCCGGGCACTGAATTCAAAGTCTATGCCGATGGCGTATATGTTTCGGATTCCCCGCTGGGCCCGTTTGTCTACCAGAAGCATAACCCGATGTGCTACAAGCCGGGCGGTTATGTGCAAGGTGCCGGTCATGGAGGCACGTTCTGCGACGTGAAAGGCAATTACTGGCACGTGGCCACCTGCATGCTCTCCCTGAAGTACAAGTTCGAACGCCGCATCGGTCTTTATCCGGTGGCTTTCGACAAGGATGGTGTCATGTATTCGTCCACTGCCTTCGGCGATTATCCCAACTGGGCAGAACCGATGGACGTAAAGAACCCTGCAGAGCGTTTCACGGGATGGATGCTTCTGTCCTACGGCAAACCGGTGGAGGTATCATCTACGGATAGCATCCATGCAGCTTCCAACCTGACGGACGAAAGTATGCGCACCTACTGGGCAGCCCGTTCCGGCAACCCCGGCGAATGGGCCGGGATAGACCTGGGCAGTACAAAGAATGTACGTGCCGTGCAGTTGAACTTCTACGACCATAAAGCGGTTCAATACAACCGTGCCATGGATATTTATCACCAATACCGTATTTTTGCTTCCGAAGACGGAAAAGAATGGACATTGGTCATAGACAAGAGCGACAGTGACAAGGATTGTCCGCACGACTACATCGAGCTCAACGAGCCGTTGCGTGCCCGTTATCTGAAATACGAGAATGTGCACATGCCTACGGGAAATGTCGCCTTGTCCGGCTTCCGCGTCTTCGGGAACGGTGACGGCGATGTCCCGCAAGCCGTGAAAGGACTGACTGTGAAACGTGACAGGAAAGACCGCCGGAATGCCCTTATCTCCTGGCAACCCGAAGCAAGCGCCTATGGCTACAACATCTACTACGGCACCGCCGAAGGCAAGATGTACAATGCCATCACGGTACTGGGACAGACGGAATATGACTTCCGCGGACTGGATGCGGACACGGACTATTACTTCACTATCGAGGCGCTGAACGAAAACGGCCGCTCGCCATTGTGCAAGACGACAAAAAATTAAACACAAGAAATAAAGATATGAAAAAACCAATAATGATACATGTGCTGGCTTTGTTCCTGATTTCCACATTGGCGGGCTGTGCATCCTGCTCTTCCGACTTGAAGGAAAACGGGAAAGAGAACGGAAAAGAGGAAAAGCCCGACACAGAGGAAGTACGTCCCGAATCATTCGCTTCGGATGACGAAATGCTTGATTACATCCAGAAGGTACATTTGAACTACATGTGGGACGGTGCG
>OGKI01000117.1_pt1 | contig 21864 bp, 17 predicted proteins | sample 1572481 | NCBI WGS metagenome assembly OGKI01 (sample SAMEA2582149, study PRJEB24529) | metagenome | reverse complement strand
TTCTCAATCAAGATTTCCTCGTCCTCGCCAGTGTAAGGGTCTTTGAACTGATAGCGCAAACGCACGCCGGACTCCACCTTATTTACGTTCTGTCCGCCCGCACCGCTGGAACGGAAAGTATCCCACGAGATGCGCGCCTGTTCGATGTTCACCTCAATCGTATCGTCCACCAGCGGAGTGACGAAAACGGATGCGAAAGAAGTCATACGCTTGCCCTGAGCATTATAGGGAGATACGCGCACCAAACGGTGGACACCGTTCTCGCCTTTCAGATAGCCGTAGGCATAATCGCCCGATATTTCAATGGTACAGGTCTTGATTCCGGCCTCGTCGCCTTCCTGCAAGTTGGAAATAGTTGCCTTATATCCGTGTGTTTCGGCATATCGCAGATACATACGCATCAGCATGCTCGCCCAGTCCTGGCTCTCCGTGCCGCCGGCTCCCGAATTTATTTTCAGTACACAATCCATCTGGTCGGCTTCCTCACGAAGCATATTCTTGAGCTCAAGGGCCTCTACGGCAGCGGATGCCTTTGCATAGGCCTCATCCACTTCCTCTTCCGTTACCAGTTCATCCTTGTAGAAATCGAATGCAAGCTGCAACTCATCCGCCATAACCTTGACTTCATTGTAGCCGGAAATCCATTGCTGCAAGCCTTTCACTTTCTTCATCTGAGCTTCGGCGGCTTTCTGGTCATCCCAGAAACCCGGAGCCTGCGTGCGCAATTGCTCCTCTTCCACTTGTATTTTTTTTCCTTCGATGTCCAGATAGCGGTTCAACGCTTCGGTACGTTCCTTGATATCTTTCAGTTGTTCAATGGTAATCATATACTTTCTTCAAATTCTATCTTTTCAAACCGCAAAGATAGTGCAAAAGTCTGAAAAAATTGCATAAATCCGCTGCAATCAACGGAATAAGAAAGAGAGCGGGCTATTCCGCCACTACGTCCCAACCCGAAAGTACATCACCATAGAAGTAGAAAGTAACCTTAAAGACCGTCCTGCTGTTCTCATCCGACACCCGATAGCAACGGGTGGCATCGTAAGATTCCGTTTGCTTATACTCACCCAAAGCCAACGGGGGTAACTCCTCTTTACCGGATGCTTCGGCCACAATCCGTCGCATACGTTTTTCCACCAACGCCATGATGCCTTTATGAGTAAAAGGATTGGTATCCGCCACGTGAGGATGCACCGCTTCAATGATACCGCCATTAGCCGCGCGCACCGCACGTACACTGTCCGTATAAGCTTTGAACCGCTTCTTTACCTCGAATGAGCGCAAGCCTGCCACCGTAAATACGGCAATGCCCTGAGCACCGCTATTCAGCGCGGCATCCATACATTCGAACATTTCCGGACCATCGGTAGCGGTCATGCCGCAATACAATACGGTTTCATCATTCTTGTCGCGCACATTCTCAACCGTACAATCGGAAATAAAACTGACATCTTCCGTATAGAAAGTATGGTAAACCATCGGAAAAACGATATCCAGGTTCCATTTACCCCAGTCCTGCCGCACCATGCGTGAAGCCATCTTCGGCGTAGGAAACGGAGATGCCGCCATTGTCTTACCATACGAATGCACCACTCCGGCAATCATATTCGCAACTTCCGTTATCTGGTCGCAACGGAACTGCCGCCACTTTATGTCTGTCGAAGGGTCCTGCTGCTCACGCGGATCATAGCCATACCTGCTCTTGAACTTTTCGAGCATGGCGGGATGATAACCGTAATCCCATGCGGCATATTCCCGGTCTTGCACAATACCGTAATGCGGCCATAACGTGGTAGGAAGCACTACATCCACCAAACGGTTGTAGTCGATGGCAATTCCGTTCAATCCCTCGACTTCGCAATACGACTTAATTTTCTCCCTGATGAATTCGCGCACCTCAGGCAGTGCGGGACAGAGGAATTTATAATAATCCACATATGCCGTAGTATCTGCGAGGCTGTTTCCGTTTCGGTTTACGCTGAACCAGTCGGGATGTTCTGCCAAAATCTTATCGCGGTCGTGCTCCAGATTCATGGTCCACAACCATGCGTATACTTCAATGCCGTGTTTACGGGCTATGGGAATGGCAATGCGATAGTCGTCGGGGGTAGGTGCATTCAGCATTATTCCATCCATGCCGATGTCATTCATCACCTGGCATACCGAATCGAAATTCATGCCGGGACGATAATCCAGCCATGTCCAGAACATGGGATACTGCTTAACGGTTACATTATTTTCCTGCCGGCATGAAAAAACGCTCCATATTGAAAACGACAATATCAGCGCCGATAAAAGCTTTCTCATAGCATATAAAAATATCTTTCCATAGAATATAAACAGACCACACCGGCGCAACCCTAAGAAGAAATACACATTTTTTATCCCGACTTCCAACTTTTTCCTCTTTTCTCCCTCCCCGCTCACAAAGACTTCTGAACAGGGGAACAATGAGTCTCTGAGTGAAAGGCATTCAGTCCCTGACTTGATAGAGTTCATTCAACGGAGCGGAAAAGAAGAAAGAATCATACCGTTCCATTTGTAAACATATAAGCCTAAACCGTTGACGGCATATCCGACAATAAAAAAGGAGGCATACCGCCTCCTTTTTTCCTATTTTAAGCAAACTCTAAAGTCATCCGGACTTTTATTCTTCGTACATCTTATCAATCAGCTCCTTATAATTCTTCGCCACCACAGAGCGTTTCAGCTTCAATGTATTTGTCAGCTCGCCCCGTTCCATGCTGAACGGTTCGGACAATAAAGTGAAACGTTTCACCTGCTCATAATGCGCAAACTGCTGTTGCAACGTATCAATGCGGGCACGGAACAAAGCCTGCACTTTAGGATGCTGCAATAAATCGGCCATATCCTTGTACTCAAGGCCTTTCTCCTTGGCATAGTTCTTCACCAAGCCATAAACCGGAACAATCAGGGCAGACACAAACTTACGCTGGTCGGCAATGACAGCAATCTGGTCAATGTAACGGTCTATCGACAGTTTGGTTTCCAGAGCCTGCGGAGAGATATACTTTCCGTTCGAGGTCTTGAACAAATCCTTGATACGTTCGGTCAGATACAAATGATTTCCTTTCAGATAGCCGGCATCACCCGTATGGAACCAGCCATCTTTGTCGATAGCCGCAGCGGTGGCTTCCGGTTTCTTATAATAGCCGGTAGTAATAGTCTTACCGCAAAGCAGGATTTCATTGTTTTCTCCAATCTTCACTTCAAGGTCGGGCATGACAGTACCTACCGAACCTATCTCATACCCCTTGTCGAGGAAGCAGGACACGGTAGCCGTAGATTCCGTCAATCCATAACCCACCACCATATTGATGCCCACCGAGTGCACGAATTCGCAGATTTCATCGGATACGGCAGCACCGGCAGTCGGGAAGAAATTACCGTTCTCAATACCGATTGTCTTTTTCAGCAGGGCATAGATAGTCTTTTCATAGAATTTATACTTCAGATGAAGCATCAGGGGCGGCGTTTTGCCTGCACGCAGGTAATCAATGTTGTGCATCTTCCCTACTTTAAGAGCATCCAGCATCATTGCCTTCCGTAGGCCGCTCTCCTGGGCAATCTTCTCCTGCACACCGGCATATACCTTCTCCCAAAAGCGGGGAACGCTGCACATCAATGTAGGACGTATCTCCTTGATAGTGGTCTGAATATCTGCCGGACGAAGATTGACGCAAACCTGCACACCTCTGTGAAGACAGAAATAAGTCCATGCTTTTTCAAACACATGCGTCAACGGAAGGAAGTTCATGGACACATCCTTATCCGTCATGGCAGTCAGGCGGATATCATGGATGCGGATAGCCTCTCTGTAGTTGAAGTGGTGCAGCATCACTCCTTTCGGCTCACCGGTGGTGCCGGATGTATAAAGAATATTGGCAAGGTCGCTGTCCGATGCACGGGCGGTACGCTCTTCCACAACGGCATTGTGGGGTAGCCCCTCGCCCAATGCCAGAAACTCGTCGTAGTAGATAGAGGTCTTGTCGCGGGGATCGCGCACGACGCTGCGGTCGAAAATAATCAGTTTCTCCAGAGAGTGGCAAAAGCCGAATGCGCTGAAAGCGGCATCATACTGGAATTGCTCGCCCACAAAGAGGAAACGTATCTGAGCATCGTTGATAATATACTGGGCCTGAGCCGAAGAGCTGGTAGCATACAGCGGTATGGTAACCAGACGGTTGGCAAAGGCAGCAAAATCGGTAAATAAACATTCCGGCTTGTTTTGTGAGAAGATACCGATGTTCCTCTGTTCCTCTGCACCTAAAGCCACCAACGCATTGGCTGCCTGACGTACTGTACGAGAGAATTTATTCCAAGTGATAGGTATCCATTGTGATGTTTCATAGTCCCTGTATTTAAGGGCTACTTTGTCTCCATACTTCTCTGCCTGACGATGTATCAGAACAGACAAATGATGATAAGTCATATTTTTAATGAATTGGTAAATATGGGTACAAAGGTATTAGTTTTATTTGAAACTATCTCCCTTTTTCGGGATTTATCCGTAAGTTTGCAAAGTAATAACGAATATATAACAGAACCCAACGATGACAACGGATATAGAAACACTGGTTTCCGAGGCAATCGGACTGCTTAAATCATTGATAGCCATACCATCATTGAGCCGCGAAGAGGAGCAGGCCGCGGACTTTCTTCAGAATTACATCGAAATGCAGGGAATGGCAACCGGACGGAAAGGCAACAATATATGGTGTCTCAGCCCGATGTTCGACCTGAACAAGCCTACGCTGCTGCTGAACTCGCACATCGACACGGTGAAGCCCGTAAACGGATGGCGGAAAGCCCCGTTCACCCCTACGGAAGAAAACGGCAAGATTTACGGTTTGGGAAGCAATGACGCCGGAGCAAGCGTAGTCAGCCTGCTGCAGGTATTCCTGCAATTGTGCCGGACTACACAGGCTTACAACCTGATTTACCTGGCTTCCTGCGAGGAAGAGGTGTCGGGCAAGGAAGGAGTAGAGTCCGTACTACCGGAGCTGCCGCCCATACAATTCGCCATTGTGGGCGAACCCACGGAGATGCAACCCGCCATTGCCGAAAAAGGGCTGATGGTACTGGATGTCACCGCCTACGGCAGGTCGGGGCATGCTGCCCGGAACGAAGGCGACAACGCCATATACAAGGTGCTGAACGACATTGCCTGGTTCCGCGATTACCGTTTCCCGAAAGAATCGGCTTTATTGGGGCCGGTAAAAATGAGTGTAACCATGGTGAATGCAGGGACACAGCACAATGTAATACCCGACCGCTGCACATTCGTAGTCGACATCCGCAGTAACGAATGTTACACCAACCAGGAACTTTTCGACGAGATACGGAAACACATCGCCTGTGAAGCCAAAGCGCGTTCTTTCCGCTTGGGTTCTTCGCATGTTTCTCCCGAACACCCGCTGGTAAAAAAGGCCGTTGCGATGGGCCGGACTCCTTTCGGTTCGCCTACCCTTTCAGACCAGGCACTGATGTCTTTCCCGTCCATGAAAATAGGACCGGGCAAGAGCAGCCGCTCCCATACTGCGGATGAGTTTATCTTCGTCAAAGAGATTGAAGAGGCTATTGCACTTTATCTGGACCTGCTGGACGGAGCAACAATATAAAACTTATCTGTTCAGCCAGGGTTCGGGATTCAGCTTCTCCTTTTCACGGCGTAGCTGGAAATGAAGTACCGTACGTCCGCCGTCCGCCCCATCCGAGAATACCTGGCCGATAGCTTGCTTGGTAGTGACCGTATCACCTTGTTTCACCGAAGCGGAAGCCAGGTTGCAATATACGGATATATAGGCTCCATGACGGATAAGGATATTAAACAGCCCGTTCAGTTTGAATACGGCCGCCACCTTGCCGTTGAAGATGGCACGCGCCTGCGCCCCTGGTTTTCCCTGAATGTCGATACCTTTATTGTCTAACTTGACATTGCGCAATCCCTCCACGGCATATTGCCCGTAATGGCTGGTTATGATATAGGCTCCGCTGATAGGCATAGGTAGCTTGCCGCGGTTATTGGCAAAGTCACCGGACAGCTCGCGGTCGGCCTTACTCATGGTATAAGTTTCCAGAGGAGCAACCTTTTTTCCGGAAGCGGACGTTCCCGACTTATCCGCTTTAGCCGCTTCTTTCTTGCGGGCAGCCGCTTCACGGCGTGCTTCCTCTGCGGCACGTTTGCGGGCTTTCTCTATTTCTTCGGCAATCAAGCGGTCGATACGCGCATTAAGCTGGCTGGCCTCGCGCCGCTTCTTGGCGATCTCGTTCTGTAATCCGCGTTGCTTCTTCCGTAAATCGGCCACAAGGATACGTTTTTCTTTCTCCTGCGCTTCCAGTTTTACTTTCTCGGCCTCGCGCTCTTTCAGCAGATTGGCTTTAGCAGCCCGCACCTGCCTGAGTTCCGCTTTCTTCTTATTGACCTGTTCCTGCTTTTTCAGCACTTCCTCGCCCTGCAGGCGTTGGTAAGTGGCATACTCACGCACATAACGCAAACGACGATAGGTCTGCGCCAGACTCAGTGCAGAGAAAATAAACATCAGCTTCTCCTCAATGGAACGGTTCTTATAAAGGTACTGGACAGACGACTCGTATTTCTTCTTCTTGTCCTTTAAGTCGCGTTGCAATTTTCCTAACTGGCGTTCCAATGACGATAGCTCACGGTCTATCGACTCTACATCGTTATTTATGGTAAGGATATAGCGTTTGCGTTCCTCTATCTGCCCCGTCAAAGCGGCAAGTCCGTTCAACTGGCTGCTTACGGTTTTCTTTGTAGTTTTCAGAAGTGTTTCCGATTCGGTAATCTGCTTTTGCAAAGCACCGCGCTTGCTTTCCAATTCCTTTATCAGTTTGTTGGACTGGGCAAGAAGCGGAAAAGCCAGACAGAAACAACCTATAAAAATACAAAGCAAACGTCTCATAAGCTCATCAGCATTTCTAATATTTCATTCAACTCAACTTGCGTGTACTTTGAAGACAGCTCGGTAGGCGTCAGCGAAAACGAATTATTGGAAAAGCCGGACAACTCGATTCTGCCTTTCTCCAGCGAAGGAATGCCCAATTCCTTTCCCGACAACTCTTTCTTTCCGTTGGGTTTGGAAGCATTGAATAGAATCTTTTCCAAATGGGCAAAGTCGGCTTTCTTCGGCAACACATCTTTCAATTCCTTACGGGTAGCACGGACGTAACGCTTGCCCATGCGGTCTACCAGCAATATTTCTTCGGGTGTCACTTCCATGCGCGCCACCTCTGTACGTATGATAGGCATGAGAAAAGAAAGCTGCATCCGTTCGCCGCTTATCAGCTTCATCGTACCGTTTACGGTGAAAACGGCGTCTTTGGTAGGAACGGTCAGCCGCACCTTGGAAGACAGGTAGCGGGTACTTTCGGGAAATTTGGACGTCTCCGCCTTTCGGGTGGTTTTACAGCCTGCCAGACAGCAGAGGATAAAGAGCATAAAGACCAGAGTCCAGCCATTGAATTTTGTTTGTTCCATTACCTTGTTACTTTTATTATGTATCACTTCACCGTTTTACCGACTTACTTATCACTGATATACTTCTTCTTCCGGATCTTCTCCTGTAGAGTCCTGGACTTACTGCCTATCTTCAATGCCTGGTTCCAATACTCCAGAGCCTTGTCCACATCACCCGTCATATAGTAGATGTCGCCGCAATGCTCTACGATGACGTCGCTTTTGCCTCCGTCACTTTTCATGGCATCGTCTATATACAAACGGGCCTCGGCATAATTGCCTTTCTCAAACAGAATCCAGGCATAAGTGTCCAAATAGGTGGCATTATCGGGTTCCGCCTTTACCGTCTTATAACTCATCTCCTCGGCTTTATCCAGATTACGACGCTCGACAGACAGGTAATAAGCATAATTGTTCAAAGCTCCGATATTGGAAGGATTGTACACCAGCGCCGAATCATAGGCAGCATAGGCTTCCGTATTCAAATCTTTCGTATGATAGGCGTCTCCCAAAATGGAATAGAAATCCGAAACGACCTCTTTCTTACTATCCGCCGTAATTTGCGTCAATGCTTTCTGACAAATGGAAATCACATCATCCGTCCGTTCCGCCTGATTATAAGCGATAGCCAGATAGAAATAGAACTCCAGCATCTCCGGGTTGGTTTCAACGCCGGCTTCGCATAAATCAATCACATCGTTGTAATCCTCCTTGCGTACCGCTTCACCCAGCAACATCATACGCGCAGCCGTATTGGTAGGATCAATTGCCAACACCTGACGCAGTACCGGAAAGGCTTCCTTGTTCATTCCTTTAGATAAAAGATACTGAGCGTAAAGCATCGGTATCCCGGCATCATCCGGCTCTTGTTCCAGAATACGGTCGAAAAGGCTGATAACCCGCGTACTGTCCTTACCGTCCTGCTCATTCTGCACGACAAACTGGCGCATTACATTCAGTTTCGTTTCCGAAGGAACTTTCTTGTTGAGCAATAAAGTGTCCAACTGCTGCTGATAAAGGTCTTTCTGACCGGTCTCCTCATAATAGGACGCCAGCGAATACATCGCCATGGCATTATCCGGCTCGGCATCCAACACCTTGCGGTACATGTTATATGCTTCCTCTTTCTTTCCGTTCTGCATATATACATCCCCCAGCACAACCTGATAACGGGAATCCATCGGATACTCCGCAACCAGGCTCTCTATCTCATGAAAAGCATTCTTATTGTCTTTCATTTGCAGATAAATACGGAACTTCTCCATACTCAACTGCTCGCTTTTGCCCATCTTCTCCTCAATCCGGTTCAAAGTGGCAATCACCTTATCATACTGCTCCTGCCGATTATAAATGTCCAACAAGGCATAAAGCGGATCCAGCTTGTCGGTGAAACGTATGGACATATCTTCCAGCAGCTTCATCGCTTTCTCCTTTTCGTCCTGTTGCTGATAAAGATTCGCCAGTCCCTGACTGTACCAATAATTATCCGGATCGTTTTTCACGGCCTTCTCCAATGCAGCCTGCCCCTGAGGCACTTGCTTCAGGAACAAATAATATTGCGCCAGTTCGTATAAGGCCGACGAAGCATTCGGATTGATAGTCAGGCAATGTTGCAGCAAATCAAAAGCCGCATCATAGTCTTTCTGAATCTTCAGACGGGCTGCTTCCAAAAAGAAGTAATCGTACTTACGCTGCTGTTCCGGAGTAAGTTCCGCCACAGGCTTCGCCGATAATGCCTTTGTCTGCTTACGGGACGTCCCGCAGGAGACAAGCAAGAAGCCCGCCACCAACAAAAACAGCCCTATTTTCTTATTATTGAATATGCTCATTATCTATATAAAATCAAATGGTATAAGCAACCCTCCGTCAATCACTCATCACTCATCGCTAATCACTCATACCCCATCCCAACTACACGCCCGTATGTCCGAAACCACCGGCACCGCGTTCCGTTTCATCCAACACATCTACCTCCTGCCATACCGCCTGCTCATGGCGGGCAATTACCATTTGGGCGATTCGTTCTCCGTCCTCAATCATAAATGTTTCCGAAGAAAGATTTACGAGGATAATACAGATTTCACCGCGGTAGTCTGCATCGATAGTACCCGGAGAATTCAATACCGAGATACCTTTCTTGATAGCCAAACCGCTGCGGGGACGAATCTGCGCCTCAAACCCAGCCGGCAAAGCGATGTACAAACCTGTAGGAACCAGGCAACGCTGCAACGGTTCCAAAGCTATCGGCTCGGAAAGATTGGCACGGATGTCCATTCCAGCAGACAATTCGGTGGCGTATGCAGGCAACGGATGTTTCGACTTATTTATAATTCGGACGGTCATACTATTATTTGCCATTTCAATGAAGTTACGATTGAGATTACTTTAATTCACTATTTAACGGGCAAAATTACGGATTTTGAAACAAATAGTCATACATTTGCAGTTAAATAATAAGAAAGTAAGAACATGATGGACTGGAATACCCTCATATCCGCCAAACGATTCGGCTTGGAAGAGTTTCATAAAGAGCGTCACGAGAACCGTTCTGAATTTCAGCGGGATTACGACCGCCTCATCTTCTCCGCACCTTTCCGGAGATTGCAGAACAAGACGCAAGTGTTCCCTCTGCCCGGCAGCATATTCGTACACAACCGGCTGACACATAGCCTGGAAGTTTCCTGCGTAGGCCGTTCGCTGGGCAATGACGTAGCCAAAGCCATCCTTGCCCGCCGCCCCGAACTGCAAGACTCTTATCTGCCCGAAATCGGCTCCATTGTTTCCGCAGCATGTCTGGCGCACGATTTGGGTAATCCGCCATTCGGACATTCCGGCGAACGCGCCATCTCTACTTTCTTTTCGGAAGGAAAAGGACTGGCATTGAAAGAAAAGCAACCCGACGGAGAACAACTCACCCCGGCACAATGGGAAGACCTGACTCATTTTGAAGGAAACGCAAATGCTTTCCGTCTGCTTACCCATCAGTTTGAAGGACGCCGCAAAGGCGGTTTTGTCCTGACCTATTCCACACTTGCCAGCATCGTAAAATACCCCTTTTCATCGAGCCTGGCAGGACAGAAATCCAAATTCGGCTTCTTTATTACCGAAGAAGAAAGTTTCCGGCGAATAGCCGAAGAACTAGGGATGAAACAACTTAACGGTTCACCTTTGAAATACGCACGTCACCCGCTTGTCTACCTGGTAGAAGCGGCAGATGACATCTGCTACCAGATGATGGACATCGAAGATGCCCACAAACTGAAGATTCTCACTACGCAGGAAACGCAGGACTTGCTATTGGCCTACTTCCCTGACGAACGCAAGGCGCACATCCTCGACACGCTCAAGATTGTGAGCGACACCAATGAGCAGATAGCCTATCTGCGTTCTTCCGTCATCGGGCTGCTTATCGGCGAATGCACCCGGGCATTCCTCGATAACGAAGTACAGATACTGGAAGGGGAATTTGAGGGAAGCCTCATCAAGCATATCACCGAACGGCCTGCCGCGGCCTACCAACATTGCGCAGAGGTATCTTTCAAGAAGATATACCGTTCGCGCGATGTATTGGACATAGAACTTGCCGGTTTCCGTATCATCAGCACCTTGCTCGAACTAATGATCGATGCGGTACGTTCACCGGAAAAAGCATATTCGCAGTTGCTCATCAACCGGGTATCCGGACAATATAATATGAAAGCAACTGCACTGTATGAAAGGATACAGGCCGTATTGGACTACATATCCGGCATGACGGATGTCTTCGCCCTCGACCTCTACCGAAAAATCAACGGAAACAGCCTACCGGCTGTATGATTTATCTGCTCGGATAGAATATCTTATTCGCCCCGGAAGTCAGTTTGCATGCTTCCGGCTCGCTTTCGATGAATGACTGGATATGGCGGATGCGCTTTTCCGCCAAGATTTCATCGACGGCAATCAGGATACCTGTTTCTTCCACATCACCGAAACCGTAATTAATGGCCGTACCGAACATACGCATTGTCGGACTGAGACTCATATAGGCATTTACCAACGGCGGAATATTGTATCCCAGCTTACGGATTTCGCCATTCAATATTTTATAGTCTTCCTTAAATGTATCCTTACAGAACAATGCAGCCAGTTCTTCCTCGTCCGACTCCAATTGCAGCGGTTTCATCGGAGTAATCAGACTGTCTTTATCGGCAAAATGCTTTCTCAGAAAATAAAGAATCATGTCGCGTCCTTTACGGATATAGCTGGGATACATGGTAACCTTTCCGAAGAAATACTTCACATTGGGCATAACCACCGTCAGCGCGCCCAAGCCATCCCACAAGTTATCCAATGCGAACAAGCCTTTGCTGTCGCGACGGGTAGACTGGTATTCGAGCGTCACGAATGAACGTCCAAGCTCAATGGTAGTAGGAAGATATTCATTCAGGAACTTCTCGGAAAAATTGAACATGTGCGCAGTAGCCAAAATCGGCGCGCCGTGCTCGTCGAAGCGTACATCCGTACCGAGAATATAGCGGTAACCGCCCAATATCTCTTCCTCTTCCGGATTCCAGACAATCAACTGCTTATAAGGATTATCCATAATATCGTACTCATCAATATCCATGGACATTCCTGTTCCGCCACCGGCAGCACGAAATGCAATCTCACGCAGACGTCCGATTTCCTTCATCGTATTGGGTGAATCCTGGGCAGTAATAATATATATCTGATTATTACTCTTATTCGTCATGCGCAAGCGTTTGTCTTCGGTCAACTCCGCTTTCAGCAGTTCTTTGCTTATCGGTGCAATAATATCTTCCATCTTCCGAGCTTCTATTTTTTAATATTCAATGTTCAACTTACAATTTATACACGATATCTTTCACATACTGCGCCCATTGGGCAGGTGTTTTCGTCTTATCGAATGTTTGCCAGGGAATAGGCTTACCTATAGTAATGGTAAATGTTTTATGACGGTTTTTCAACATTTCATCTGCCAGATACAACATGGCTATATTAAACTTGATACCCAACGTTTTGCAAAGATTCGCCAGGTTATAGAAAAAATCGGAGTTACGGCCGTCAAAATGGATGGGTACCACATCGCGGTGCGCTTCAACACTCTTTACTATAAACGTCTTTTTCCAGTCCAAATCGCGGATGACTCCATTCCGGCGACGCGAGCAAAGCCCGGCAGGAAACATAATGAGCTGATCGTCCGATGCAAACCCGGCCTCTACCATTTTCGGAAAGTCCTTGGCCTGCTTGCCGGTCTTATTGATAGGAATACAGAGAGGAGCCAGTCCGTGCAGGTTCATAAGCAGGTCATTTACCATATATTTCGCCTTTCCATCGTAAAAACTCCCGAGTACATAACCCAACGCCACTCCATCCTGTCCGCCTAAGGGATGATTGGAAACGAATGTATAAAGACCATCCTTTCGCAGATTCTCCTTGCCCTTCACTATCAGTCTGGCATCCAGAAAGTCCAGACAAGCCTGCAGGAATTCCACCCCCACTTTATCTTTCGACTCTCTCAGAAAAACATTCAATTCATCCTGATGAACAATGCGCTTCAAATAAGATACGACAAACTTAGGGATATACTTCACATGCTTCGGAGCTTTCTCCCGAAGAATCTTATCAATGTCAATCAAAAATAAAGAGTCGTCAGCCATTCTTTTTGTGATGAAATGATTGCGCAAAATTAACGCATCTTTTTAATTAAATGCAAATATTCGATAGAAAACTGCACCCAAAATCTATCAAATAGCACCTAAAATCTATCATTTGATAGTTTTTACCCCAAAGATTGCTTAAAAACGGCCTGCCGGGAAGCCGGAACTTTCGTAAACTTGCAATGCTAAAAGGCAAAACGAACAAGTAACCATTTAACAAAGCACATTTATGAACAGTATGACATTTAAAAAAGATCTGATCGGAGTCCAAAACGATTTATTACGCTTTGCGTACAAGCTTACCTCCGACCGCGAAGAAGCCAACGACCTTCTTCAAGAAACATCACTCAAGGCTTTGGATAATGAAGATAAATACATGCCCGATACTAATTTCAAAGGTTGGATATATACGATCATGCGCAACATCTTTATTAACAATTATCGTAAAGTAGTGCGCGACCAGACATTTGTGGACCAGACGGACAATCTTTACCACCTGAACCTGCCGCGCGACACAGCATTTGAGAACACAGAAAGCGCATATGACCTGAAAGAGATGCACCGTATCGTCAATTCACTGCCGCGCGAGTATAAAGTTCCGTTCTCCATGCATGTTTCCGGCTTTAAATACCGCGAAATAGCCGAGAAGCTGGAACTCCCGCTGGGAACCGTAAAGAGCCGTATCTTCTTTACCCGCCAAAAACTACAACAAGAACTGAAGGATTTTGTTTAGTCAACATTCTATATAAAAGAGTGAGTCAAAATACACTTGACGACTTCTTTTAGACACGGATTTCACGGATTTTCTTTATTCTTTTTCCGCGAAATCCGTGTTTTCCGTGTAACCCGCCCTAAAAAGAAACAAATAATGAGCGAATTTTTGCTTTGACACACATTCCTTTTTATAAGCCTGCCATAAATTACAGGGTTCACCCGTCAAGCGCCACCAGCAGGGCATAGTGAAAGGTGAAGGGGATATGAACAAACATTGTTTTATCCCAAATACACTATCTGTTCGCCCAAAATACACCATGTATTTCCATCAAACAGACCGTACGTTTGCGGTCGACAGACCATGTGTTTACTCGGGAAGCACGCAATTCCTCCACCAAACAAGCAATACAACACATTGTTCATTTTCAACAGAATAAGTAATCAACAAGCTGTTGAAAACTTCTAAATAAGATTTTAGTTAAAACATTGTGGGGAATTGTGGGGAAATGTGTACTTTTACCGTCGCTTATTATAATAAGGTGAAAATGATACGCTTTTTAGGCAATATTGAAGCAAAGACGGATACAAAGGGACGTGTATTTATCCCTGCCGGCTTTCGGAAACAGTTGCAGGCTGCTTCCGAGGAGAGACTCGTATTGCGTAAAGATGTATTTCAGGACTGCCTGATACTCTACCCCGAAAGCGTCTGGTTCAAAACGCAAAACCAACTCCGGCAGCGGCTGAACAAATGGAATGCGAAACACCAACAAATTTTCCGACAGTTTGTAAGCGATGCGGAAATCATGATTCCCGACGGAAACGGACGCATCCTGCTGCCTAAACGCTACTTACAAATGGCAGGCATACAAGGTGAGGTACGCTTTATCGGCGTGGACAACACCATCGAAATCTGGGCGAAAGAAAAGGCTGAACAGCCCTTTATGAACCCGGAAGAATTCAGCGAAGCGCTGCAAGATATTCTGGGAGAGGAAAACCTGGGAGAGGAAGAAGCAGAGACAAGCGATAAGAGCGTAGAGTAATAGAACGATTGTAATGAAAGAAAGATGAAAGAAGAAACGACATATCATATTCCGGTACTGTTGATGCCAAGCGTTGACGGAATGAATATCCGTCCGGACGGAACGTATGTAGACGTGACATTCGGCGGCGGCGGCCATTCCCGCGAGATACTCTCCCGCCTGGGAGACGGTGGAAGACTGCTTGGTTTCGACCAGGACGAAGATGCCGAACGGAACATCGTAAACGATCCGCACTTCACTTTTGTACGCAGCAACTTCCGGTATCTGCATAACTTCCTGCGTTATCATGGCATCGAGCAGGTAGATGCCGTACTCGCCGACCTCGGTGTGTCGTCACATCATTTCGACGATAGCGAACGGGGGTTCTCGTTCCGTTTTGACGGCGCCCTCGACATGCGGATGAACAAGCGTGCCGGACTCACAGCCGCCGACATCGTAAATACATACGATGAAGAGCGCCTTGCCGACATTTTCTATTTGTATGGAGAATTGAAGAACAGTCGCAAGCTGGCATCCGTTATTGTCAAGGCACGTGCCGCTCAAAAGATTGGCACCATCGGGGAATTTCTGGAAATTATCAAGCCCCTCTTCGGACGTGAAAGAGAAAAGAAAGAGCTTGCCAAAGTGTTTCAGGCGTTGCGCATCGAAGTCAACCGGGAAATGGAAGCGTTGAAAGAGATGTTATATGCAGCCACGGAAGCATTAAAGCCGGGTGGACGGCTGGTGGTAATCACCTATCATTCGCTGGAAGACCGCATGGTGAAAAACATCATGAAGACCGGCAACATAGAGGGCAAGGCGGAAAAAGACTTCTTCGGAAACGTACAGACGCCTTTCCGTCTGGTAAACAATAAAGTGATTGTTCCGGATAACGATGAAATAGAACGCAACCCGCGCTCGCGAAGCGCCAAGCTGAGGATTGCGGAAAAACTGTAAGAATGAGGGAAGCGATAAGGCTGTAAAGAGATAAAACGATGAATGAAACAAATAATAAGCAAGAGGAGCAAAAAGGCGAAAAGGTGAAAAGACGGACTTCGCTAAAGAACATTATAGGCGGTGATATTCTGGCTACGGACTTTTTCCGCCGTCAGACGAAGCTGCTTGTCCTCATCATGGTTCTTATTCTGTTCTATATCCATAACCGTTACGCCTGCCAGCAGCAGATGATAGAGATAGACAAGCTCAAGAAAGAACTGATAGATATAAAATACGATGCCCTGACACGCAGTTCCGAACTGATGGAACGGAGCCGTCAATCGCGTATCGAGGAATACATCGCAACGAAGGAAAGCGATTTGCAGACTTCGACCAATCCGCCGTACTTAATCAAATAAGTACGGATAATGGTAAGCAAACCGATAAACAAGTAAACTGTAATATAGTATAATAGTAAATCGAAACAACCTTGGCAGTAAACAAGAAAAATATAATGACCCGCTACTTCTTCGTAGTCCTCGTCATGGGACTGATAGGAGTAGCTATTATCGTAAAAGGTACTGTCATCATGTTTGCCGAACGTCAGTACTGGCAAGATGTTGCCGACCGCTTTGTAAAGGAGAATGTTACGGTGAAGCCCAACCGCGGCAATATCCTTTCATCGGACGGTAAATTAATGGCGAGCTCCCTACCGGAGTACCGTATTTACATGGACTTCAAAGCGGGTGGAGAGAAGAAAGACACCATGCTTATGAATCATTTGGGAGAAATCTGCGAAGGATTGCACCGGATATTCCCCGATAAAAGTGCCGCCGAATTTAAAAGACATCTGTTAAGAGGACGCAAAAAGGGTAGCCGCAATTACCTGATTTACCCGAAACGTATCTCCTATATCCAGTACAAAGAAGTTAAAAGACTGCCGGTATTCAAACTAAACAAATACAAAGGAGGCTTCCATGAACAGCCTTTCAACCAGCGTAAGAAACCTTTCGGTTCTCTGGCGGCACGTACACTCGGCGACCTCTATGCCGATACAGCGCAAGGAGCCAAAAACGGTATCGAGCTTGCCTTTGATACGCTGCTGAAAGGACGCGACGGTATCACTCATCGCCAGAAGGTGATGAACAAATACCTGAACATAGTGGACATTGCTCCCGTAGACGGCTGCGACATCATTTCCACCATCGACGTGGGCATGCAGGATATTTGCGAGAAAGCACTGATAGACAAGCTGAAAGAGATAAACGCCAGTGTGGGCGTTGCCGTATTGATGGAAGTGCAGACCGGAGAAGTAAAAGCCATTGTCAACATGATGAAAGCGGGCGACGGCAACTATTACGAAATGCGTAATAACGCCATCAGCGATATGCTGGAACCGGGTTCCACATTCAAGACAGCCTCTATCATGGTAGCCCTTGAAGACGGAAAGATTACTCCTCATACGGAAGTCGACACAGGCAACGGCGTCATGATGATGCACGGCCGCCCGATGAAAGACCATAACTGGCATCGGGGCGGATATGGCAAGATTGATGTGACACGCATTCTGGAAGTATCATCCAATATCGGTGTTTCATATCTTATCGACAAGCACTACAGCGACAACCCGCAGAAGTTCGTAGACGGATTGAAGCGTATCGGTATAGACCGCCCGCTCCACCTGCAAATAGCCGGAGAGGGCAAACCTAACATCCGCGGTCCGAAAGAACGGTATTTTGCCAAGACCACGTTACCCTGGATGAGTATAGGATATGAAACGCAGGTACCGCCACTGAACATACTGACTTTCTATAATGCCATTGCCAACAACGGCACAATGGTGCGCCCTAAATTCGTTAAAGCGGCAGTGAAAGACGGTGAGGTTGTCCGTGACTTTCCTACGGAAGTTATCAATCCGAAGATTTGCTCGGACAATACGCTGACACAGATACGGGAGATTCTGCGCAAAGTAGTTGCCGAAGGTTTGGCCAAACCCGCCGGAAGCAAACAGTTTGCCGTAGCCGGCAAGACGGGTACGGCGCAGATTTCGCAAGGTGCCGCCGGTTATAAGGCGGGACGGGTAAATTATCTCGTCAGTTTCTGCGGATACTTCCCGGCAGAGGCTCCCAAATACAGTTGCATCGTTTCCATACAGAAGCCTGGACTTCCGGCATCGGGCGGTTTGATGGCAGGTAGCGTATTCAGCAAGATTGCAGAAAGGGTATATGCCAAGAATCTGCGGTTCGATATACGCAGTGCGATAGACAGCACCACCAATGTAATTCCTGCGGTAAAAGCCGGGGAGATGAACGAGGCATTATGCGTGCTCAACACATTGGATGTTCCGGTGCAGAAACAATTTGAGGTAGAAAACAAGAGAGAGTTGTGGGGACACAGCCAGGCTGCCCCGTCCGCCGTTATCCTGCAAAATCAGAAAGTTTCTGACGGCATAGTTCCCAGCGTAGTGGGCATGGGGGCCAAGGATGCTGTTTATCTGCTGGAAAGCAAAGGACTTAGAGTACGCCTCAACGGCATCGGCAAGGTAAGAAACCAGTCCATCGCAGGCGGAAGCCGATTGATAAAAGGACAGACAATAGCCTTGACATTACGTTAATATAAGAATATACATTATTATATAATAAGGAATGAAATTAAGCGAACTATTAAAAGCGATACAACCGGTACAAATTATCGGCAGTACGGAGAAAGATATAACAGGAGTGAATATCGACTCCCGTTTAGTTGCGGCCGGACATTTGTTTATGGCAATGCGCGGTACGCAGACCGACGGTCACGCATATATCCCTACCGCCATTGAAAAAGGCGCTATAGCCGTACTGTGCGAAGACATGCCGGAAGAAACAAATCCTGATGTTACATATATCCAAGTAAAAGACAGCGAGAATGCGGTGGGTAAGGTTGCCACCACTTTCTACGGTGATCCCACTTCCAAAATGGAGCTGGTGGGCGTAACCGGTACTAATGGCAAAACAACCATTGCCACCTTATTATATAATACATTCCGTTATTTCGGATATAAAGTCGGACTGATTTCCACGGTATGCAACTACATTGACGACCGCCCCGTGCCGACCGAGCATACCACCCCCGACCCGATTACCCTTAACCGCCTGCTGGGTGAGATGGCAGACTCCGGATGCAAATACGCATTCATGGAAGTCAGCTCCCACTCTATCGCACAGCAGCGTATCAGCGGTTTGAAGTTTGCCGGCGGTATCTTCACCAATCTTACGCGCGACCACCTGGATTATCACAAGACTGTCGAAAACTACCTCAAAGCAAAAAAGAAGTTCTTCGACGACATGCCTAAGAACGCGTTCAGCCTGACCAATCTGGACGACAAGAACGGACTGGTCATGACCCAGAACACACGTTCGCGCGTATATACGTATTCATTGAGAAGCCTCAGCGATTTCAAGGGAAAAGTATTGGAGTCTCATTTTGAAGGCATGCTGCTCGACTTTAACAACCATGAGCTGGCCGTACGCTTTATCGGCAAGTTCAATGCTTCCAACCTTCTTGCCGTATTCGGCGCAGCCGTACTGTTGGGAAAGAAAGAAGAAGATGTGCTCGTTGCCCTCAGCACTTTGCACCCTGTAGCAGGCAGATTCGACTCTATCCGCTCTCCGAAGGGCATTACCGCCATTGTGGATTATGCCCATACCCCGGATGCGTTGGTGAATGTACTGAATGCCATCCACGGCGTACTGGAAGGCAAAGGCAAAGTGATTACCGTAGTCGGCGCAGGCGGCAACCGTGATAAAGGGAAACGTCCTATCATGGCTAAAGAGTCCGCCCGTTTGAGCGACCGTGTTATCATCACTTCCGACAACCCCCGCTTTGAAGAGCCGCAAGACATCATCAACGATATGCTGGCAGGATTGGATAAGGACGATTTGCAGAAGACAATCAGTATCGCCGATAGAAAAGAAGCCATAAAGACCGCCTGCATGCTGGCGCAACCGGGAGATGTCATTCTCGTAGCCGGCAAAGGACATGAAAATTATCAGGAGATAAAAGGAGTGAAGCATCATTTCGATGACAAAGAGGAACTAAAGGCGATAATGTTTTAAAGTGATAAAGTAAGAAACTATGTTATACTACTTATTCCAATGGTTAGATAAATACGACTTCCCCGGTGCGGGTATGTTCGGCTATACATCTTTCAGGGCATTGATGGCTATCATCCTGGCATTGCTCATTTCGAGCATCTGGGGTGACAAGTTCATCGACCTGCTGAAACGCAAACAGATTACCGAGACGCAACGGGATGCCAACATCGACCCGTTCGGCGTAAACAAGGTGGGCGTACCGAGCATGGGCGGAGTTATCATTATCTTTGCCATTCTGATTCCCTGCCTGTTGCTGGGCAAGCTGAATAATATCTATATGATTCTGATGCTTATCACCACTGTGTGGTTAGGTTCATTAGGATTTGCCGACGATTACATCAAGATATTCAAGAAAGACAAGGAAGGCCTGCACGGTAAGTTCAAGATTATCGGCCAGGTAGGCTTGGGACTCATTGTAGGGCTTACCCTGTATCTCAGTCCGCAGGTCGTTATCCGTGAAAACATCGAGGTAGAGAAACCGGGACAAGGCATCGAGGTAGTGCATGCCGCCAAAGAAATCAAGGCTACACAGACTACCATCCCTTTCTTCAAGAGCAACAACCTTGACTACGCCGACCTCGTGTCCTTCATGGGAGAACACGCACAAACGGCGGGCTGGATACTGTTCGTACTCGTCACCATATTCGTAGTAACCGCCGTTTCCAACGGCGCCAACCTGAATGACGGCATGGACGGCATGGCAGCGGGCAACTCCGCCATTATCGGTCTGACACTGGGCATACTGGCATACGTATCCAGCCATATCGAATATGCCGGTTATCTGAACATCATGTACATACCGGGTTCGGAAGAGCTGGTAATCTTTATCTGCGCTTTCATCGGTGCACTTATCGGCTTCCTCTGGTACAACGCCTACCCGGCACAGGTATTCATGGGCGATACAGGCAGTCTGACCATCGGCGGCATCATTGCCGTATACGCCATTATCATCCATAAAGAGTTGCTGATACCTATCTTATGCGGCATATTCCTTGTAGAGAACCTGTCGGTAATTCTGCAACGGGTATACTACAAAGCCGGCAAACGGAAAGGGGTAAAACAGCGTCTCTTCAAACGGACGCCGATACACGACCACTTCCGCACCGGCATGAACCTGATAGAGCCCGGTTGCAAAGTGGTATTTACCCAACCGGCACAATTGTTCCATGAATCGAAGATTACCGTCCGCTTCTGGATCGTAACCATTGTACTGGCAGCAATAACAATTATAACGTTAAAGATAAGATAACAACCCAATGAAGAATTATGAATGAAAAATGAAGAGTTACCGATCTTAATTATAATAGTATATGAGTAGAATTGTAGTTTTAGGAGCAGGCGAAAGCGGCGCGGGAGCTGCCGTACTTGCCAAGGTGAAAGGTTTCGACACGTTCGTATCCGACATGTCTGCCATTAAAGACAAATACAAGGAACTGCTGAACAAGCATGGCATTGCCTGGGAGGAAGGACAGCACACGGAAGAGCTGATACTGAATGCCGATGAAGTGGTAAAAAGTCCCGGCATCCCCAACGACGCTCCGCTGATTCTGAAATTGAAAGAAAAAGGCATCTCCATCATCTCCGAGATAGAGTTCGCCGGACGTTATACAAACGCCAAAATGATTTGCATCACCGGTTCTAACGGCAAGACTACCCCCACCTCGCTCATTTACCACATCTTCAAGAGTGCGGGACTGAATGTAGGGCTGGCAGGCAACATCGGCAATAGCCTTGCCTTGCAGGTGGCCATGGAGAAGCACGACTATTATGTTATCGAACTCAGCTCCTTCCAACTGGACAATATGTATAAGTTCCGCGCCAATATCGCCGTCCTGATGAACATTACCCCTGACCACCTGGACAGATACGATCCCTGCATGCAGAAGTATGTGGATGCCAAATTC
>OGKI01000003.1_pt1 | contig 173101 bp, 146 predicted proteins | sample 1572481 | NCBI WGS metagenome assembly OGKI01 (sample SAMEA2582149, study PRJEB24529) | metagenome | reverse complement strand
CAATTGGAGATGAAACAAAAGAGGCCATCTCAACTCTATTTTGAGACAGCCTCTTATTTTTAGATTTCCATTTATTGCAAATGATATCCCATAGTCATCCTCACCACAGCTACCTGCTTCGAGCAACACACCCCAAACTACATCTCATAATTCATTAATCCCATAGCCAAACAAAGCAAAATCCCCCAGACAAGGATCTTCGGGAAAAACCTCAGCCAAAGCCGCAGTAATAGTTCTTGCATTATTCAGCGTATAAGATTTACTTCGGGTCAGCTCCAATCTGAAAGCCATCTCACTGACATGTGTATCCAAAGGGATAATCAACTCACATGGAGAGAAATTCCTCCAGATTCCAAAATCCACTTCCGAATCGCGACGGATCATCCAGCGCAGAAACATATTCAATTTCTTTTGCGGCGCCTTATCCGACACTCCAAACAAACGACAAAGACGTTGCATCGGAGTTCCATCCGTTTCGCAAAGAAGAGCATTCTCCATACTCTCATACCTATCATATATAGTATACAGCCAATGAAACAATTGTGCCATTCTATTTTTTGAAACCGTCCGATAGAACGACTCCTCACCACAGAAATCAATTTTCCAGTTCCCGGACAACACATACTGCAAAGGCTGCCGGTTCATTATGGAATCCAGCCGTTCTGCCGCCTTCAGTATTTGAGGGCGGGCTCCGAAACTAAGAAAAGCAGTCAGAAAAGCACTGATTTCAATATCCGCTTTGAAATGATAGCGATGCGGGAACTGTACCGGATCAGAAGAAATAAAATCAGAGTTATGATACCGGTCAGCATATTTCCGCAAAAAATCAGCTACCGCCATCCGGCTCTCATGAGTTTGCCGTTCTGTAATATAAGACATGAATCGCTCTTGTTCGTTCTTTCGGGTCATAAATAAAACGTTTATGATTTGTACACAAAGGTATATTAAAATAAAATAGATTGCATTTTCTGAAATCAAATTCCATCCTTAATCCTCAACTTGCCTTTTCTATATTCTTTAGGTGAAATCCCCACATATTGCTTAAAATACTTTCCAAAGAAAGACTGCGTAGGGAAATTCAATTGGTCTGCAATCTCCTTGATACTCAGATCCGATCCTTCAAGCAACTGTTTTGCCTCGGTAATCACCATTTGCACAATCCATTGCAAAGCACTATTTCCCGACTTCTCTTTAATGATGGTGGAAAAATAACGTGGAGTAATATGCTGCATCCTCGCATAATAAGCAACATCACGCTCCTTTCTATACAAACGGAAAAGAGCCAGCATGAAATTCTGAAAAATCACATCCTTCTTGTTCTGCGGCAAAGGCTGCATGGGTTGGTTGGCAAAATACATATTCAATATCTCATAGCAGAAAGTCTGCCCCATTGACTTGATCAGTTCCAAAGTCAGGCGTTGTTGCTGCAAATTCACCTCTTGCACATCCTCCGCCTCTATCCTCTCCCGCAAATTATCCAACAGATACTCCAAATGAGCACGTTGCTTATCCGAAAGTGATATACAAGGATGCTTCCGCATAAAAAGCTGGTTTTCCACATTGATCACCCTATTGACGATAGGAATGATATAATCTAAATCCACTTCAACCATAACCCCTTCCGCATCCTCACTCTTATGAAGCAGATGCACCAAGGTAGAAGCCATGTAAATATACACATCACCGGGATTTATCTGAAAATGCTTATCTTCCAGTGAAACCTCCACATTTCCTTTCCGGCAAAAGAAAAGGCCACATTTATTAAATGTCGAAATAATCTGTCCGTCTTTAAAGGCATACAGTTCACTATCCGAAAGAAATCTAAAGAGAAAAGGCATCTGTTGTCTGTCCATCAATCTATACATTCTTTAATTTACTGCAAAATAAATACAAATCGTAAACTTTCCAGCTACATAACAACCCAAAAATATACAAATCGGACAATTTATCATTCATATCAACCTTTTCTATCCTCTTGCTTCGGAATAACTTTGTATCAGAAAACTAATTGCACGAAAATCATAGTAGTATGAAACGAATTTATCTTATTCTAACAGGTATTTCCTTGATCTTACTAAGTTCCTGCGCACAACGTGCCCAGGAAGCCAAAGGTCATCAGACAGTAAAAATAGACACAGTTGTTTCTGCCGACAAACAAACGTTCCTGCAATTTCCGGGAAAGGTAAAAGCCGCACAAGATATCAGCCTTGCCTTCCGGGTAAGCGGAACCATCAGCAAAATACATGTAAAAGACGGCGCCCGTGTACAAGAGGGACAATTACTGGCCGAACTGGACCCCACCGACTATCAAGTACAACTGGATGCTACTGAAGCAGAATACCAGCAAATAAAAGCGGAAGCAGAAAGGGTCATGGCTCTTTACAAAGACAACGGAACCACCCCCAACGCCAATGACAAAGCCGTATACGGGCTCAAGCAAATCACCGCCAAGTACAAACACCATAAAGATCAGTTGGCTTACACCCGGCTCTATGCTCCTTTCAACGGGTATGTCCAGAAACGCCTGTTCGAAGCTCACGAAACCATCGGAGCCGGAATGCCCGTCATTGCCATGATCAGCGGCGGAACCCCCGAAGTGGAAATAAATCTGCCTGCGGCCGAATATATCCGCCGGGAGCAGTTCGACAATTATCACTGCACATTTGATATCTATCCGGGCGAAACCTACCCGCTGAAACTAATCAGTGTCACCCCGAAAGCCAACGCAAACCAACTATACACCATGCGCCTGCAAGTAGTACCCGGCACACGGGCTATCCCTTCTCCCGGCATGAACACCATGGTAACCATCCTTTGCCGTACAGAGCAGGAGAATACTCTTTCTGTCCCTACCGGCGCCATCCTGCAAAAAGAAGGCAAAGCGTATGTGTTCGTCTTTCATCCATCCAGCAATACCGTACACAGACAGGAAGTATCCATACTGCGTTTGTTGAACAACGGACACAGTCTCATCACTTCCAGACAACTGCAACCGGGAGAGCAGATTGTATCCTCGGGCGTACACCACATTGAGGATGGAGAAATTGTAAAACCTTTGTCACCGGTCACTAACACAAATATAGGAGGATTATTATAATGGACATCAGTAAATGGGCATTCCGGAACAGGAATCTGATTTATTTCCTGATAGCGGTTCTGCTGCTCGGCGGAGCCTATTCCTGCTATCAGATGAGCAAATTGGAAGACCCCGAAATAAAAGTGAAGCTTGCCATGGTAGTCACCACCTATCCGGGTGCTTCCGCGCACCAGGTAGAACTGGAAGTAACGGATGTGCTTGAAAAGAACATCCGCACCATGGGCAACATTGACAATATAGAAAGTTATTCATACAACGACCTGTCCCTGATACAGATAGAACTGCTGAGCACCGTGCCGGACGATGACGTGGAACAATGCTGGGACATGCTGCGCCGCAAAGTAAGCGACGCCCGCGCCCTGTTGCCCGAAGGAGCCACCACCCCGATAGTCAAAGATGACTTCGGAAATGTATATGGCATGTTCTATGCCCTGACAGGTGACGGACTGTCCGACCGTGAACTGTCCGACTATGCCGAACTGGTAAAACGGGAAGTGAACGAACTGGAAGGGGTAGACCGTGTGGAACTCTACGGCAAACGTTCCGAATGCATCAATATCTCCCTGTTGCAAGACCGTATGGCAAACCTCGGTGTTAAACCTGCAGAAGTACTGGCAACCTTGAACGGCCAGAACAAAACCACCTATACAGGATATTATGAAAATGGTGAAAACCGTATCCGCGTCACAGTAAACGACAAATTCAAAACCGTAGAAGATATCGGAAAAATGCTGATTCAAGGACACGATGACGACCAGCTTCGCCTGAGTGACATCGCCCGTATAGAGAAAGCCTACGAGAACCCCACACGCAATGAAATGTTCTATGACCATGAACGCGCTCTCGGTATACTCATCGCTGCCTCCAGTGGTTCGGACATTATAAAAGTAGGCCATGCCGTAGAAAGCAAGTTGGAAGAACTCAAAGCCGAACGTCTGCCCGCAGGAGTGGAATGCCACAAAATCTTCTATCAGCCCGAACGGGTAGGCAGCTCTTTGGGAACCTTTGTCATCAACCTGATAGAATCCGTCATCATCGTAGTACTGATACTGATGATAGCAATGGGGTTCAAGAGCGGCCTTATCATAGGTATCAGCCTGGTCATCACCGTATTCGGTTCTTTTCTGTTCCTTTATTCGGCAGGCGGAACCATGCAGCGCGTATCATTGGCTGCTTTTGTACTGGCAATGGGAATGTTGGTAGACAACGCCATCGTCATCATAGACGGCATACTGGTAGACTTGAAAGCCGGCAAAAACCGGATGGAAGCCATGACCGCCATCGGAAGACAGACAGCCATGCCTCTTCTGGGCGCGACACTGATAGCCATTATCGCCTTTCTACCCATCTACATGTCCCCCGACACCGCAGGCGTCTACACGCGCGACCTTTTCATCGTACTTGCCGTTTCCCTGTTGCTAAGCTGGATATTGGCACTGATCCATGTACCACTGATGGCCGACCGCCGGCTGCATCCTGCCATAGATACTGACAGTACCGGAAAGCGAGTATACAAAGGTAAAATCTATGCCACCCTCCGTTCGGCACTGCGGTTCGGTCTGGCCCACCGGTGGAGTTTTGTATTTGCCATGACCGGTCTGTTGCTGCTTTCCGTTTTCGGCTACCAATATATGCGTCAGGGCTTTTTCCCCGACATGGTTTACGACCAGCTTTATATGGAATACAAACTTCCGGAAGGGAATAACTATACACGTGTGGTTCGAGATTTGGAAGAAATAGAAACCTATCTGAAAGGACGGGAGGAAATAACCCACGTCACTACCTCCATAGGCGGTACGCCCGGACGCTATAATCTGGTACGGAGCATTGCCAACCCCTCACTTTCGTACGGCGAACTGATTATCGACTTCACCTCACCGGAAACCTTGGTAGAACATATAGACGAAATCCAAGCTTACCTCTCCCAAGCCTATCCGGACGCATACATCAAATTGAAAAGATATAATCTGATGTTCAAGAAATATCCCATAGAGGCGCAATTTCTGGGTCCCGATCCTGCCATCCTGCACCAACTGGCCGACAGCGCCCGCGCCATCATGGAAAGGACTCCGGAAGTCTGCCTCATCACCACCGACTGGGAACCTCAAGTACCCGTACTGACCATCGAATACGACCAGCCGTCCGCCCGTGCCCTCGGCCTGAGCCGTAATGATGTCAGCCTTTCCCTGCTCACAGCCACCGGAGGCATTCCTATCGGCTCTTTCTACGAAGGTATCCACAAAAACAACATCTACCTGAAATGCCTCGACGAGAAAGGAGAACCGATAGAGGACCTGGGCAACGCACAAGTCTTCTCGTCTCTGCCTTCCCTGAACGGACTGTTGAACGAGGAAACCATGGTGAAGCTGAAAGCCGGCACACTTTCGAAAGAAGATTTGGTGGAAAGCATCATGGGAAGCACACCGCTGAAACAAATCAGCAAAGAGATTGATATCCGGTGGGAAGATCCGGTAGTTCCCCGTTACAACGGGCAGAGAAGCCAGCGGGCACAATGTTCGCCCGCACCCGGCATTGAAACGGAAAAAGCACGTCTTGCCATCGCGGAACAGATAGAAAACATACCATTACCCGAAGGTTATTCACTGGTATGGCAAGGAGAAAAAATAGCCAGCGACCAGTCCATGAAGTATCTGTTCCAAAATTTCCCGTTAGCCATCATTCTGATGATTGCCATCCTCATCATGCTGTTCAAAGATTATCGCAAACCCATCATCATCTTCTGCTGTATTCCGATGATATTTGTAGGGGTGGTAGCGGTCATGCTGCTCACAGGAAAAGTCTTCAATTTCGTGGCTATTGTAGGCACATTGGGATTGATCGGCATGCTGATTAAAAACGGTATTGTGCTGATGGATGAAATCACCCTTCAGATCAATGAAGGAGTAGAACCGATCACCGCACTGATAGACAGTTCCCAAAGCCGTCTCCGCCCGGTCATGATGGCCTCGCTGACAACGATTCTGGGTATGATTCCCTTGCTGTCCGATGCCATGTTCGGTTCCTTGGCGGCAGCTATCATGGGTGGATTGCTGTGCAGCACACTGATCACGCTGCTCTTTATCCCTATATTATATGCCTTGTTCTTCAAGATAAAAAACAATTGATTCATTTCACTGACATACAAAACCGAGAATAAATGAAAAAGACAATGATACTCCCCCTCTGCTGTCTGCTGTGGCATCTTGCCACCCCCGCATGGGCACAGGAAACACTGAGTCTGAAAGAGTGCCGCGAAATGGCATTAAAATACAACAAGGAAATGGCGGCTTCCGTGAAACAGACGGAAAGTGCCCGTTATACTGCCAAGAGTTACAAAGGGAACTTCTTCCCCAACTTCACCGTCAGCGGAACAGGACTTTACAGTAATGCCGACGGTAGTTACGGCATAGCCGGAGGCAACCTGCCCGTCTTTCTGCCCGATGGAACAGGACAGTTCAATCCGGGACAACCCGCAGGCTTTGCCTACTTCCCCGGCATTAACCTGGACTATAAAATAGGATGGGTCTATATGGGCGGTGTGCAAATGGAACAGCCCCTCTACATGGGCGGTAAAATCCGTGCCGCCTACAAAATGTCCTTGCTGGGCAAAGAAATGGCACAAATGAATGAAAATCTGACCGCAACAGAAGTCATTCAGAAAACAGATCAGGCATACGCTCTGGTAGTAAAAGCAAAGGAGATGAAAACAGTAGCCGATGCATACCACGCTGTATTGACGGAATTAAAAAATAACGTAGAGAGTGCTTACAAACATGGACTTAAACCTCAGAATGATGTATTGAAAGTACAAGTAAAGCTGAATGAAAGCGAGCTAGGTATCCGAAAAGCCGAGAATGCTCTCCGCCTGGCTACCATGAACCTCTGCCACCTGATAGGGAAACCACTGACCACACAAGTTCATGTTTCCGGAGATTTCCCGGAGATAGAGAAAGACCTGGAAGTACAGGTACTGGATATCACCCGCCGTCCGGAATACGGAATACTGGACAAACAAGTGGCGATAGCCCGCCAGCAGGTGAAACTGAACCGCAGTGAACTGCTTCCCAAAGTAGGGATCAAAGGCTCATACGACTATGTACATGGTTTGGAACTGAACAACAAGAATTTCCTGGACGATGCCAGTTTCTCTGTCCTTCTGAATGTAAGCATCCCCTTGTTCCATTTCGGAGAACGCAGCAACAAAGTACGTGCAGCCAAAGCCAAACTGGAACAAACCCGCCTTCAACAGCAAAACCTGAACGAACAAATGTTACTGGAACTGACCCAAGCCGCCAACAATCTGGACGAAGCAAAGCTGGAAAGCGAACTTGCCGACCGTTCCCTGCAACAGGCGGAAGAGAACAGGCGTGTCAGCAAAAGCCAGTACGAAGTAGGTCTGGAAACACTCTCCGACCATTTGGAAGCCCAAGCGTTATGGCAACAGGCTTACGAAACGAAAGTTGACGCCCGTTTCCAACTTTATCTGAACTACGTGGCCTATCTGAAAGCAGCAGGGACCTTGCATGACAAGCTGTAAGTCTCTTGTTCCGGATTCAGATTGAGTACAAATACAAGCAATCCCTCCTTCTCCGGAGTTTTATAAATGTGCTGCCACTGCTACCACCCACTCTACTGGAACCACCATGAACAAGGCGTTTCAACGGGTGGTGGCAGCACATTTTTTTATGGGTAAAAAGTGCTGCCACCACCACTTTCCCTCTCTTTTTATTCCCAAACGGATAAAAAAGGGGCTATACTTCGGCTATACCTTCCTGCCTGCGCAGCACATACACCGCATGAGAATGCTTTCCTTCTTTGTCCAATCTCTTCTCCTCATACCAAGCCTTCAGCTCGTAGGCCGCCGTAGTGCGCGCCACCCCCAACCATTCCGAATAGGCCAGACGTGTAATGGAACCGTGTTCTTTCAGATAAGCCTCCAGCAACGTCCAACGCTCCTCCTTGCTACGCTTTTTCACCGTAGGCAGGAAGCCGAACTCGGCACGGAGGATGTCTGTTTCCTGCCGCACCCGCTTCACCAGTTCCGGCACCGGACGGAAGTTCACCTTCTTTATCCTCACGGATGCCGCACGTATCTCCTTCCGGTCTGTCACCTCACGCGAGGACAAGGCAAGAGAAAACGTACCCAGGCCGTCCAACCGCACATTTTTTCCTTGCCGCAAATGGGATACAACCATATCGGCCACCTCCTGTAGCACTCCCACCACACAGCCCGCCGAATATGCGCTATGCTTGGACAACTCCTTCACTATGTGATCGGTAGTAATCGTTTCCTTCACCACTACCGCCGGATAAAGCACCGGCTTGCCGTCCTTTTCCTTGAAAGGGTTGGCCTTGAAATCATATTTTATATCCATCATTAAAAGATTTGATCTGTATCCGCAAGCCCTTTCTGCTCTATGGTTAAGGGTTCTCTTCCTTTTGTATTCTATCTCCATAAGCTTTGGACTTGACTCCAAAGGCTATGGAGTTATCTCCAAAGGTTATGGAGTCAACTCCGCAACCTATGGAGATAGAACACATCTGGACAAAGATACTTAATCTTTAGGGGAAAAAGGCTTAATATAAAGGAAAAGATGGATTAAGGAGAAAAATAATCAGGTAGTCGACCCTTTCTTAAAAAACTAAATGAATAAACAAAAGGATACGCGATATACAGGGAGATACCCTGATAAAAAGATTGGGTATCTGCGGAGAACAACGGTTTCATTGTATTCTGCGGACAGACAGAACGGTTTATAACCAAACATCAAAGGAAATATATTTGATGCAAAAGAAAGAATATCATTTTTTTATCCTATTTTTGTGTTGGCAACAAACTAATACCATAATACACAGACTGATGAAAACCACTATTTTACTTGGCTTATTATTGACCCTTACTGTTTCATGCAAACACCGTTCCACCCCCGTAACTACCGAAGAAAACTTCCACACCCAAGAAGCCAACCGTCTGGTAGCAGAAGCGAGGAACCTATGGTTGCCTCCTTTAGACAGCACTTTCTTCTTTAATGACAGTGAACATATATCTATAAACGACAAGGAAATATGGGCCAAACTTGACAGCGCATTAGCCATTGACCCTACCAATATAAAAGTATATGTGGGAAGAATCAGTTATTTATCAGCCTGCAAAAAGTACCATGAGATTCTGTCTGTACTCCGGCAAGCTGAAAAACAATCCACCCTCAATGCCGACTTATGGTCAATGAAAGCGATGTTTGAAGATTATTTCGGAGACAGCCTTACCGCCCAAAAAAATTATCGGTCTGCCGATTCCGCCTATGCCATCCTCATAAAAGAATATGCTACAGACAGCCTCAGGTATGCCGGTTCCCGCATCAACCGCGCACTGAACATGGCATTGATGACTGATAATATTGCGATTCTTGAAGAAGAGGTGGAACTCACTAAAAAGATATTTCCCAAGACATGGAAAGGACTGGACAGTAGTTTTTACGGGAAAAATAAAAAAGACTTTTTCGACAAATGCTTTAACGTCCGCAAAAAGTAATCCAGCCTGCTACATCAAGAAAATTACAAATCATTGCATTTGAAAGAACAGACCTGTAATACCTACTTTAAATACAGAGGATACTTAGCCGGATATTTTATTCCTTTGTACCCTCAATCAGAATAAAAAAGCACTTTATGTTTCAACTGTATCTGCTGCTTCGTCTGAAAAATTTTGGAAGAATAGTTATAGAATTGGGTATCTTCAGAATAGTCTTCCTTACCATCTTAACGGTGGCTGCCATCATGATATTATTCTTGGCAGAAAACCGTTTCGCTATTCCTGTGGTATGCGTTCTCTTATTAGCCGGTTATCATAATGTCCGGGAAGACAAAGAGTTTTTACGCACTTTAACGCCTCATCTTTCTGTGTTCCTGATAAAAGAATACACCTTGATCGCATTACCTTTTGCCGGAATAGAAATAATAAAAGGACAATTTACCGACGCTATCGGCTTATGGCTGTTCGCCGCCTTATTACCTTTCCTGAAAGAAATAAAACTGGAACACAAGCCTGTCCGTCTTCCTTTTCTTTACAAAGGAAGTTATGAATATATACGAATATTCCGCCAATCTTTCTGGGTCTATATCCTACTCTTTCTTTTTGCAACCGCAGGAACCGTACACGGAAATATAAAAATAAACAAAGTATGTCTCATACTATGGGGATTGGTACAGGCATCAGGCTATCTGCAAACAATGGACAACAGATATCTTCTTCATTTCAAAAATTTCAAGACTTTATGCCTTTTCCAACTAAAAAGCATAGCATGGAATGTTTTCATCACCTCCATTCCTTTCAGCTTAGCGCTTATAGCGTCTACCTATGACCAAGATGAAATCCTCTTTTTCTTATCTTATTATACTGCCACCTTAATTTATGCCATTGGTATCGGTATGTTGCGCCATATCATCCCATCCCCCCTATTGTTGTTTATTGTGCAATTAAGTATATTAATGCCTTTTTATTTAGGCTCTCTTTTTGTTCCAATTATTTTAATACCCGGCATAGCACTTACAGCATTGCTGACCTGCCATGCGCACAAACGCTTAAAAAGATTATTATGATAGAAGTGAATGATTTACATAAAAGTTTCGGTAAGGTCAAAGTATTAAACGGCATTCATTTGGAGTATCACCCTGGAAAAATATATGGCTTGGTGGGCGAGAATGGAGCCGGAAAGACTACTTTATTCAATTGTATAATGGGAATCTATGATTATACCGGAAGCATAACCAAAAGCAAAACTTTAAAAACAGGTTATCTGTCTGCATCCAACTTCTTTTATTCCCAAATCACGGGTCTTGAACACTTGGAATTCTGTATGAAGGCCAAAGGTCTGCCGGTCAATACACCCACCATTCAACATTTAAATGAAATTTTCCAACTGCCCCTTGACAGGTATGCTGCCGAATATTCTACCGGAATGAAAAAGAAACTGGGATTTATGGCATTATTGTTGCAAGACAATGACGTATTTATTCTTGACGAGCCGTTCAATGGGGTGGACTTGAAGGGATGTATCCTGATGAAAAGACTCATCCGGCAACTGAAAGCAAAAGAAAAGACGGTGATAATTTCCTCACATCTCATTGCCTCGCTAAGGGAAATATGTGATATTATCCACTATCTGAACGAAGGGGGTATTTACAAAGAATACCATGAAGAAACAACAGAAGAGATAGAAGAGGATATATTATGCAATACTAAAAGCTGATTCATCTATCATGATGAAACAAATATAACAGTGGTTTTACCACTGAACTACCATGAAAAAATAGAATGAAAACCTAAAGAAATATTTGTTCATAATGCATTGTTTTTATAATTAAAGAAAATCTCCTTTCACCATAACAAATTGTAAATCAATAGAATTATAATCCGTTTGGTGTGAAAGGAGATTTTATAAAGTCCTGTTTCCGTTCTTATTCAGCCGGTTCTTACAAAGTACAAGTTCCTTCGACCAGCTTGCCCATTGCCCATACGGCACGGATATTCAAGTCCTGGTCAAGAATCAAGATATCGGCATCTTTGCCTTTCTGAAGTGAGCCCTTGCGGTCATATACTCCCATAATCCTGGACGGAGTTTCCGAAGCCATACGGACAGCATCTTCCAATGGGATTTCTGCCTTTTGCACCAAGGTACGGATCAAACGGTCCATGGTAGCCACACTGCCTGCCAAAGCAGAACGGTCGGCCAGTTTGCACACACCATCCTCAATGATGACACGAGGGTCAAAAGCTACATTGCTTTCACTGGCGGCACATGCCAAAGCATCGGTAATAACACAAGCACGTTCCACACCCTTAATCTTATATATCAGGCGCAAGATAGTAGGAGGAACATGAATACCATCGGCTACCACTTCCACTGTCATATCGTCTATCAGATAGATACTTTCTACTGTACCTTCATATTTATACTCACGGCGCTTATGGAAGCCCGGCATCGCATTATAGAAATGTGTAGCATGAGAATAACCGGACTCCCAGGCTGCACGGATATCTTCATATTCGGCCTGTGTATGTGCCACAGAAGCCAAGATGCCTTTTCCTGTGATATACTTACCAAACTGCATGGCACCCGGCAATTCGGGTGCAGCATCCCAACGCTTGATACAGCCCCACTTCTCTACAATAGGAATATATTCCTTCGGATCCGGGTCTTTTATGTTTTCAGGCATCTGACCGCCTGCCATCTTCATATTAAGGTAATGCCCTTCAAGATGAAGACCAAGTACCGGACTGTCCGGTTCCGCCATCAACCTGGTACAAGTTTCGGCAGCTGCCTCAATCATCGGTACGGTAGAAGAAGACAACGTTGGGAAAATACTGGTAGTACCATGTTTCATGTGAGCATTAATGGCTGTACGGAAAGCCTCTTCCGTACCTTCCATAAAATCACCGCCACCACCACCATGACAATGGATTTCCACACCACCGGGAACAACATACATACCTTTAGCGTCAATCAGCTCGGCTCCGATAACAGCTAAATCACAATTGGTAACTTCTAAAATCTTATTGTCGCGCATAAGGACAGATCCGTCCTTCAACCAGCCCTGTGGGGTAAGAATCTTTGCGTTAATGATTTGGGTCAACATGATACTATGATAAGTTAGAATTTTTAATTGGCATATTAAATTTGCCAACAAAAATAGCAACTTTTTCACTTTCTAAAACAGATTTCCCCAATTATTTTCCAACTTTTTTTAATAAATAAGCCCCGCTTAATAAAATCAAGCGGGGCACAGATAGTGGAAATTGAAACAAATCTTTTTACTTACTCATTAAAACTAGCCTACCTGATTTAAGTCCTTTACCTGTTGCGGTCAATATGATTTCTCCCGGTTTATCAGTACTTTGCACAACAGCAGTCATCATTCCGTTAAACACTTTCATCTGCGGAACATGGAAAAGTTCCAATGAAGTGGGATCTCCGTTTGCACCGGCACGATAGGTTCCCGCACCTTTTACAGAATACTTGATGAGATGCTGCGCATCGGGACAAAGATTACCCTCTTTGTCCACCACTCTTACTGTGACAAATGACAAATCCTTGCCATCAGCCTTTATTTCATTGCGATCTGTAACCAGTTCTATATGGTCGGGCTTGCCTGCCGTATGGATTTCCTTTTCGGCCACAGCTTCCCCCTTATCATTATAGGCAACCACTTTTACGGTTCCCGGCTCATACTTTGTATCCATCCACATCAAACGGTAGCGTTTCTGGCGTTTGAAATCTGCTATGGAAGCAGAATCCGCACTATTTTCAGCCGTTACAGTCAAATCTTTGGTACGCTTACCCTGACTCTTGCCATTGATAAACACTTCTGCCGACGGATAATTTGTATAAACAAAGATAGGAGTCACTTCTCCTTCACGTCCCGGCCATGTCCAATGAGGAAGGATATGCAGCGTTTCTTCATCTTTGTTCCAATGACTGCGGTACAGATAGTAACGGTCTTTGGGCAATCCGGCCAGGTCGATGATACCGAACAAAGAAGAATGGCTGGGCCAATCAGTATAATAAGGAGTCGGTTCGCCCAAATAATCGAAGCCCGTCCATACAAATTCTCCGATACCCCATGCGTTATCCTCATGCCAAATCCAGTCATCCTCCGGCAAATTGGACCAACCACAATGTTCCACATCGTAAGAAGAAGACTGATGATCGTCATATTTCTTCATAGCCTGACGGACAACAGGGAATTTATAGACGCCACGCGAACTTACTGTAGAAGCTGTTTCACTACCTAGAATAATCTGCTGAGGCAATTTCTTATAGTTTTCTGGATATTTATGAGGGCGGTAATTGAAACCGGCCACATCCATCACAGCAGCCATATTATTATTTACTACAGCATCAGGCGCATCCATACCTTGTGTTACAGGACGGGTAGGATCTTCACGATGACAGATATCCTGTAACATACGCGAAAGCTTTGGTCCGTTATTGCCATTCCACTGGTCGGGTACTTCGTTACCGATGCACCACATAACAATACTCGGATTGTTACGGTAATGACGGATCAGATTAGTCAGATCCTTCTCCACCCATTCATCAAATATTTTATGATAACCGTTGGCCATCTTTGCCGATTTCCACTCGTCGAAAGACTCCACCATCAGCATCATACCCATTTCATCACAAGCCTCCACCAATTCGGGTGCCGGCATATTATGAGAAGTACGGATGGCATTACAACCCATATCTTTCAGAATACGAATCTGACGACGTATAGCGGCATCATTTACAGCACCGCCTAACGGACCCAAGTCATGATGGTTACATACCCCTTTGAATTTGGTCAGCTTTCCATTCAGGAAAAAGCCCTTGCCGGGAACAATCTCCAAAGTACGGATACCAAAGCGGGTGGTATATTCGTCTTTCAAGGTATTCCCTTCATATACTTTGGATTCAGCTGTATAAAGAACCGGAGTATCAGGACTCCACAACTCAGGATTAGCCACTGCAAACTCCTGTTCAAACAAAGCATTATCAAAAACACTCAACTTGTTTTCCCCGGTAGCAACCACTTTGCCGTTTTTATCCTTGATCTGCGTCACAATACGGTAATTATCCTTATTAGCTCCTTCAGGGCTAACCAAAGAAGTTTTCAAAGACACTTTTGCATATTTGTCTGTCACCACAGGAGTGGTAACATACGTCCCCCAAGCAGGAATATGCGTATCTTCATTGATTACCAGATGAACATTGCGGTACAATCCGGCCCCCGGATACCAACGTGATGATTCAGGCTCGTTTTCCAAACGGACTGCCAGTTCGTTCCTCTCACCCGGTTTCAGATAAGGGGTCGCATCCACATAAAAAGAATTATAACCGTAGGGCCAATAACCGGCCTCCTGCCCGTTCACATAAACACGGGCATGGCTCATTGCTCCATCAAATATCAAAGTCGCTTTCTTGCCTTTCTCAAAACCGGGAGCATCAAAGTTCAGGCGATACCATCCGGTTCCTACAAACGGAAGACCTCCGGTACGTCCGGCATGTTCCATCGCCTCGGTCTGTCCATCTTGAGTAATAGCCATTTCCTGCTTGTCGTTATTGATACTGAACGGACCATAAATCGCCCAATCATGAGGAACGGTGACGTTCTGCCATTTACTGTCATTATAACCGGGATTGGCAAATTCCGCATTATCTTCACGCGTAAATTTCCACCCTTTTTCGAAAGTCTGCTCTGTACGTACCTGCGCTTGCAAAAAAGCAAAATAACAAACAGCTCCTAACGCAGCACACAAAAATCGTTTCGTATTCATAGTTATTTCTTATTAGGATTTTCTGTTACTATAAAAGTAATTTCACCTGCCTTGATCAAATCATCATGCGAAATCAAATATTTATTAATCTTCTTATTGCCCAGTCTGATTTCCTTTATATAATCCCCTTGTCCTTCTTTCTTGATAACCAATTCTTTCTTGCCCCAATATTTAGGATCAAGCTGAACGGTCACTTTATCAAAAGTAGGAGTGGTCAATGTATATTCGGGCACACCCGGACAATCCGGATAGAATCCCATCATACTGAATATAGCCCATGCAGACATCGTACCCGTATCATCATTGCCGGGAATTCCATCCGGCTTAGTTGTGAAATACTTAGCCAGCAATTCCTTCACCAATTTCTGTGTACGCCATTCTTCACCTTTGAAACGACTGAACAGGTAAGGATAGGCTATATCGGGTTCATTGGCCGGATCATAATTCCCTTCATCAAACACGCTTTGCAATTTATCAACAAATTTCTTGTCGCCCCCCATCAACTTTACCAAGCCATTGATATCATGAGGCACAAAGAAAGTGTAATTCCATGCATTACCTTCATGGAAACCGGGACTAGGTGCAAAATTAGCTCCTTCTTTCGGATCAAACGGTTCATAGAATTTGCCTTCTTTAGTTATCGGACGCAAGGTTCCGAAATCCTTGCTATAATAATTTTTATAGCCCATAGAACGTTTGCGGAACAATTTCGCATCTTCTTTCTTACCTAAAGCCTCCGCCAAGGTAGAAAGTGCATAGTCGGCAACATAGTATTCCAAAGCATGAGAAACCGAATTATCATACTGACTTTCCATCGGCACATACCCTTTGGACATATAATCGTCATTATCCGGACGCATCAGATTATCCTTGCCCGGAGTAGTGGCCGACTTATACATTCCCTTATAAGCTTCGTCAATGTCAAAGTCTTGCAATCCCTTCATCCAACTGTCTACCAGAACAGGAATAGAAGGGTCACCTTCCATCGTCAATGTTTCACGACCATACAATTCCCATTTCGGGAACCATCCGTGTTCCTTGTATATGCCCATCATGGTGTGAATCATATCCATCTGACGCTCCGGATATACCAAAGTCATCAACTGGTGATAGTTACGATAAGTATCCCACAATGAGAATACCGTGTAACGGTTATGGTTGGTGGTCAAAATCTTATCTCCCTCCATTTGTGGATATTGTCCGCTTACATCCTGCAAAATATTCGGATGAACCATCGTGTGATACATAGCGGTATAGAATACTCCTTTTTGCTCTTCCGTTCCACCTTCCACTTTGATACGGGAAAGATCATCGTTCCATTTCTTACGGGCTTCCGCACGCAGTTTGTCGAATGTTGTACCGAAAGGCTGTTCTTTTTCCAGATTCAAACGGGCATTCTCTATGCTGACAAAAGACACGCCCATACTGACTTCAATCACTTCTTCCGCTGTGGTATCGTAAGTAAACCACACTCCTATATCATCTCCGCTTATTTCTTTTGTATAAGCAGTATAGAGTTTGTATTTACCGGCCGTATCATCCCATTGCGCCTCCACACCCATCGGACGCATCATTTTCCAATAACCGCGTTTTGCCGGTACTTTGTTGATACGCATTACAAAATAGATAGGAAATACCGCCTGAGGATTATAACAGAAAGTTCCCAACAATTTGGTACCTTCAATCTCACGGTCGTTTACAAAACGAACGGTAGCACCACTCTCATTGGTCAATCCCTCTCCCAGATTCAACAAGATATTGCTTTGTCCGGCAGGAAAAGTAAAGCGTGCCATACTGGTACGTGGAGTGGCAGTCAGTTCACATTTCACATTGTATTTATCCAGTATATTGGTATAATAACCCGGATTTGCAGTTTCACCTTGATAGAAGCTTCCATAATTATGATAATCCACATCCAGTTTGCCGGTGGTAGGCATTAATAACAATGATCCCAATTCCGGACAGCCTACCCCGCTAAGATTAACGTGCGCAAAGCCGGTAAGATATTTATTATTGAATTCGTATGGAGTGGACCACCATTGCTTGTCTTTATCCTTATCCCCTTCGGGAACCCCCATCACATTGAAAGGAGTCACCGACATCATTCCATGAGGGGTTAATGCTCCGGGGTTTGTCGTACCGTAATTAGTAGTACCCACAAAAGGGTTTACATAATCTACCGGCTCTTTCTGTGCTGCCGCAGAAAAAACTGAGATACAAGCCAGAACAGCCGATAACAAAATTTGTTTCTTCATGCTATTTGTTGTTTATATAAGTTCTATTATTTCACTACAATTTCATCTGTAAACAAGAAACCTCCGAATTCGCCCGAAGATGCCTGATAACGTATGTAACGTGCTTTGGCATTTCCTTCCCAACCAAAGTTGATGAAAGTCACTTTGTCATCCTTCACTACTTTATGCTCCATGCGCTTCAGTTCCGTAAACTCCTTACCATCATTGGAAACGGAAATGATCACTTCTGAAGGCATAAAGACTTCAGGTCCACACACCTGCATAAAGTCTGCTCCAACAGAATGAATTTCTGTTTCTTTTTCCATATCAATGGTCACATCCATTCTTTTCTTGTCTATAAAACCTTGCCAACGCCTGTCACCATAAGTCCAGCCTCCGATCACACCATCTACCAAGGCACTGTCACCACCGGCCGAATAGCCGGGATAATAAGCGGCATCCGGTCCGTAAGCCACTTTCTTACCTACTGCCAAATGCTGTACGGGCTGATCCGCTCCCGGACGATTTCCTATCTCATTTTTCAAATCAAAAGGATGGTATCCTTCAGCTTTCAATGCCTCTACCTCTTTCAATGCACGAACATGAAAATCATCATAGTTCTTCACAGAAGGGGCACTCCAAGCAACTTCCGCCAAGGCAAGAATACGAGGATAAATCATCATTTCCGCATGTTCCGGAGTCGGAATATATTCTGTGAATAAATTAGCTTGTACTCCATACACCAACTGGACTTTATCCGCACTCAAAGTATCGGGTACAGGATTAAATGAATAAACTTTGGACAAAGGCAGATAGCCTCCTATTGCTTCCGGCTGGGAATCAGGAGCATCCTGATAAGAATCAAAATAGCAGAACTCACCCGGACTCATAATAGCCATGTGGCCGGAATCAACCGCTTTCATTCCCCCTTCCGTGCCACGCCATGACATGACAGTGGCATTAGGTGCCAAACCACCTTCCAATATTTCATCCCAACCCAATAATTTACGTCCGTGGGCATTCAAAAAGACCTCAATACGATGAATCAGATAACTCTGTAACTCGTTCACATCTTTCAAGCCTTCTTTTTTCATACGTGCCTGGCACAGTTTGCAAGTGGGCCATGAGGCTTTACCTGCCTCATCCCCTCCTATATGAATATATTCGGACGGGAAAAGTTCCATTACCTCTGTCAGCACATTTTCCAGAAACTCGAAAGTCTTTTCATTACCGACACAGAAATCGGCTTGTTTGTAAGGTTCGTGTGTACAAGACAACTCGGGATAAGCAGTCAGTACTTCTTCCGAATGCGCAGGCATCTCTATCTCAGGAATAACTGTAATAAAACGTTCCTGAGCGTATGCCACCAGTTCACGGATATCATCTTGAGTATAATAACCTCCGTGAGCATCTTTACTGCCTTTTTCTTCATACCGTCGTCCGTTATTCCACCATTCTTTCCAGGTAGGAAACTCACGCCATGCCGCAAATTCTGTCAGACGGGGATATTTTTTTATTTCAAGACGCCAGCCCGCAGCGTCAGTAAGATGCAGATGCAGACGGTTCAATTTATAATATGCCAAAGCATCCATCTGCTTTTTTATAAATTCCTTATCGAAGAAATGACGGGAAACATCCATCATAAAGCCACGATAAGCAAAACGGGGTTCATCTGTAATGACTCCTGCCGGCAATCCTTTTTCATCAACCATTTGCAGCATAGTCTGAACTCCATAGAACAATCCTGCCCCGGAAGTTGCACGAATAAGTACCTGATCAGGAGTTACCGTCAGAACATATCCCTCGGAAGAGTTTACCTCCGGCAGTTCCGCCACTTGTTTCAAGACAACATTATGTCCCTCTTCTGCTATTACCGGTTTCAAATTCATGGAAGAAGCCACCAGATAATCTTCCAAAATCTTCTTGTCCCCCTCAGACGCATCTATATATAACCCTGTTTCCGAATTCAATGAAAACACTTCCTGCTGTAATTCCACCTTTAATGGTGCGGGAATAACAGAAAGTGTGCGTTGCTCTTCTTTCGTGCAACTTGCAAACAGCAAGCCCAATGCAACTTCCGCCAATATAATCAATCTTCTCATCTTCTCTTTTCTTTAATTCTATTAATTTCATTAGTACGAATGCCTGGTTTCAATTCTCCATTAATAATGTAATGAAATCCGTCCTGCGAAACTATTACAGCTCCGGCACGCGCACCTTGTTCATATTCGCCTAATGTAGTCCATTTATCCGTCTGCGGATGATAGAGCAGCAGGTTTCTATTAAACCGATACCACTCTACAGGATGTGACAAATATTCTTTTCCCGCATAAATACCTTGCAGAGCTTTTAAGAATATATCCTTATCAACTCCTCCGGCACACAATATCATACCCTCGCCAAAAGAGGTTCCCATTCCACCACCTAAAGAGATCTCATTACCTTCCGCATCATACGGGGTGGCAACCGATGACCATTCTTTCGTTTCCGGAGAATACATATATCCATCTACTGACAAAGAAGCCTGATGCCCTTCAACAGCCGGGGCAAATCCCCCCCACACATAAAGTTTTCCATCTTGTGCCACGCAAACAGATTGTACTCTGGGTTCACCCGGAATATCTGTTTCTCTTTTCCATCCTCCAGACAAATCCGACAGATCAAGCATGTACATGGCCGAGGATGGAATGCCATTTACATTTCCACCGACAATATATAGTGAATGTCCTACTAATGCACCTGCCATATTATCCATAGTTACAGGCAAAGAGGGCAAAGTATCTCTTTTCAAGGTGTCTTTTTGCAAAGATAAAAGAAAAACATCAGACAAGCTGTGTGTTGCCGTAGTCCCTCCAACACAAATTAACCCTTTTTCAGTAGAAATAGTGACTCCATAAGCTGCTGCCTGAGGCAGTTGGCCTATTTTCTTCCACTCAAAAGCCGTATCATTTGACAAAGGGGCGATATATATATCCCGATAATAAGCTTTTTTTCCTCCATCGGCTACCGGTATATCAGGGAAATTACAACCTCCGGCTATCAGCAAATTTCCTTCAATCACTCCCGCATATAATGCAGAAACTCCCTTAAGAAAACCGGTATTCTCTGTAGGGAACCCATGCATTTTCTCAAGAGATATTTCAGAAGCATCCGATTGACCGCTACAAGCAGCCATTGTCATCATGCCCAGTATCGCATAAACGCCATATATTATTTTTCTGATCATGTTTTCATGGTGAAGCAAATAATAAAAAGTGTGCCAAAAGCAAATCAGCCATCCCGCTTGCCCCAGAAACGGATTGCACCAACGCAAACACAGCATTCCTTACGCATATGGACGGAGGCATTCCACCTCACGCCCAACGGTACTCTATCACACTTTTGGCACACAGTCATTATTTGAATATAACTATCAATTTAATGAAATTTCATCAACAAACAAGAAAGCCGGATTTCCTTTGCCACCGTGCCAAGCAGGAATGCTATGTTCCGCTAAAGCGGTCACTTTCACATAACGGGCAGTCACCGGATCGAAAGTCAACGTATGGTTGAACACTCCATTCTTGTCATCCTGCTTCATTGCCGGATATTTTTCTGAAGCAATTTCCTTAAAGTTCTTTCCGTCTTCGGATACAGCTACAGAAAAAGCACGGGCATCAAACACCCAGTCACCTTTTTCCACACAAGTAGAAATAGAAGCGCTGCTGATTTCTGTCGGTTGCTGCATATCAATAACTGCTTCCATATCATTTTTATAGAAAGCAATCCAACGGCCCGTCTTATAGTTACCGTTACCTTTCAATCCGTCCACCAAAGTGGGAGCGCCTTTGAATTCATATTGCTTGTTTACCGGTTGCAACATAGTGACAGGTTTCATACTAGCCTTGTTAAAAGCAATTTCCTCTGTAACCACACGGCTATTTCCTGCAGGACGTACAGTAATCGCTTTAAAAGTACAATTCTGTTTCAATTTCAATGTTTCCGTATACAACTGGGAAGCAGCGGAAGGTTCCGTTCCATCCAAAGTGTAATAGATAGGACTATTATCAATAGTAGACAAAGTAACATCCAGCGTACCATCTTTCGGATTAGGAGTAAATACAGCATTTACATCAAAGACATGCTTGGCATAATTATATTTATAAACATCATAAATATCTACCAACTGAGGCAAACGCTTCAAGAAACCTTCATAGTTTTTCTTTTCCGGCATGGTCCACTGAATTTCAGACAAAGCAGCCATACGGGGTAATTCCATATATTCTACCTGACTGTAGGTAGGAATGTATTCAGTCCATAAGTTGGCCTGTACGCCAATGATGTATTTCTGCTCTTCCGGAGTCAGATCAGCCGGCATCGGCTCATAGTTATATACTGTTTCAACGGGTACATATCCACCAATAGCCTCAGGTTCATTAGCAATATCCTTGGTTTGGTAATAGTCGAAATACAAATAAGTATTAGGAGTCATAATTACATCATGTTTCTGTTTTGCGGCTTCAATACCTCCGGCAACACCACGCCATGACATTACAGTGGCATTGGGAGCCAATCCGCCTTCCAGAATTTCATCCCAACCGATAATCTGACGTCCGTGTCCGTTCAGGAACTTCTCTGCATGATTGATAATGAAACTCTGCAATCTTTCCTCGGCAGTATGATTCTTGTCAGACTTAAGACCTAAAGCCTTGATACGAGCCTGGCACTTTGGACATTTTGCCCAACGTACCTTAGGACATTCGTCACCACCTACATGAATATATTCTGATGGGAAAATCTGAATAATTTCCCCTAATACATCTTCAATGAATTTCAAGGTTTCATCATTTCCTGCGCAAAGCACATCTTCTGATACCCCCCAGATTTTCCATACTTCGTACGGACCACCAGTACAGCCCAAGTTAGGATATGCAGCCAAAGCAGCCTGCATGTGTCCCGGCATATCAATTTCCGGTATAACCGTAATATGACGTTCGGCAGCATAAGCTACAATTTCTTTTGCTTCTTCCTGTGTGAAGAATCCACCATAAGGCTTGCCATCATATTTTCCCGAGTTATGTCCGATAACCGTTTCCGCTCTTTTAGAACCTATTTCAGTCAGTTCAGGACGACTCTTGATTTCGATTCTCCATCCCTGGTCTTCAGACAAATGCCAGTGGAAACGGTTGATGTTGTGCAAAGCCAGCATATCAATAAAACGCTTTACAGAATCTACCGGGAAAAAATGACGTGACACATCCAACATTGCACCACGATAAGAGAAACGAGGATAGTCATTGATTTCAACCGCCGGTAAAGCGATATCCACTCCTTGTGCTACCGGAATAGATTTACGCAACGTCTGGATGCCATAAAATACTCCGGCTTCCGTAGGTCCTGAAATAACCACTTGGTCGCTGGTTACCTTTAACTGGTATCCTTCAGGATTTTCAGCATTTCCACCTAATTGCAGGATTATTCCTTTGCCGTCTGTACCGGCTTGTACAGCCAATGACTTTCCGGTAAGATCTTTGATATAACTTGCCAAAAATTCAGCGTTCTTTTGCATTTTTTCATTGCCTTCCGGATACATTATCTTAGTTCCATTTGACAAAATAAACGGAGCAGCCTGATCCATTACCGAAATTTCCTGCGGTAACGGAATTATCTGATAATTTGCTTCTTTCACTTCTGTGTTACAGGATAAAAGCATAAAACCTGCCATTGTCAGCCCTGCAAGGCCCATTAAAGTTTTCATAATAGATATTAATTGATTAGTTAGTATCACTTAATTGCTTAATAGTTATATCAACCTTTTCATTCTTCTTCAGTTTATCTGAAGTAATAATCACTTTCTTTGTCTGTCCCGGCAACAAGTCAAAGAAGTTGTCAGTAAATCTCGCACCCTGAACAGGAATCTCTATGAACACATCCCTGGCCAGCTGTCTGGCAGACAGAGTCACTTCATATTTTCCATCCATCGGCTTCACTTTATAGCGGATCTCGGTCTTCGGAAGCTCCTGATCTTTTGCGTGGTTAAAGTAATAAATTTCTTCGGATAAAACCTCACCTTTCTTATTTTTTAATGTCATTAGAAGAAAAGTATTTTGAGGACTTGTTGTCATACCTGCATAAGGTTCCTTATAATATAAGGTGGAAGCATTGGCCGGAACCTCGCCCTTGATACTCTTTTTAGTCAGAACCTTTCCATTAAAATCCATCACACGCAACAATAAAGTCACCTCTTTATCCGCTTCCAGTTTGTCCGACATAACATAAATATTCAAATCCTCCCCTTCCTTGACAGCATCTACCAATACCGGAGCAAAAGCTCTTTTTGCCTGATAATGCAACGCTTTCCAATTGCCATAATAATCAATGCTCGACCAGGAAACGACCGGCCAGCTGTCATTCAGCTGCCAATATAAAGTTCCCATACAATAGGGACGGTTACGACGATGGGCTTCCAAACCCTGGCGCACTCCTACCCCCTGCAAAACCAAACCCATATAAACCAACTGATCGAAATCTTCAGGCACTTTATAATACAGTCCCATAGTCTTCTTGATGAGGAAATTACCGATAGTGGCTTTTTGATGAGCATTCATCACCTCCGATTCCAATGCATAATCTTCCGGTGAGGCAAAAGTAGCAATCGTCTTCATTTCAGGAAATGCCTGAAAACCAAACTCACTCATAAAACGCGGAATTTCCGTATCCAGACTTTCAAACGGTTTCTGACCATACCAGATACCCCAATTATGGCTGTCGGCAATCTTCCAACTTTCGGGACGTCCCCAATTGGCCTCGTACGGAGAACCATGCATATAGAAACGGTCCGGATCAAGTTCAGCTACTTTACGAGGCAACAACTCACGGAAAAGTTTGTCATAGCCCTGCTTCATTCCTTCCATAATACCGGGATCAGTGTATTTCTTATCCCATCCCCAGTAGCGCATACCTTCATAAATTTCATTGTTTCCACACCACATAGCCAGACTGGCATGGTTCCGTAAACGCTTGATATTATATTCCGCCTCGGCCTCTACCCGTTTCATAAAAGCAGGATCGGACGGATAAGTAGTGCAGGCAAAAATAAAATCCTGCCAAACTAAAATTCCATTCTCGTCCGCCGCCTGGTAAAAAGCATCATCCTCATAAATTCCTCCACCCCATACACGAATCATATTCATATTGGCATCTTTCACATCCTTGAACAACTGGCGGTAACGTTCTTCAGTAATGTTAGGCAGCAAAGCATCATCCGGGATAAAATTCGCGCCTTTGGCAAACATAGGTTCACCATTGACTACAAAATAGAAGGATTCTCCCTGATCGTCTTTTTCTTTCACCACCTTTATTGTACGGAGTCCGATACGCTCTTTTTGAGAAGCTATCACTTTACCATCCACCTTTATTACGGCTTCAAAGTCATACAATGCAGGTTCCCCCCAACCATTAGGCATCCATAAATGAGGCTGCCGTATCTCTATGGGAAGAAGAATATGGTTTGTTCCCGGCTGCAATGTCACCTCTTTCTGTTCGGTTACCTTTTCACCCTCCTTATAAGAATAAGCAACGGTTACTTCCGCTTTCTGAGGAGTTGCAGAAACACTGTTTACAGTCAGGCGGTTTTCAACTTTCGCCAGATCTTTTGTTACCGAAGCCTGACGTACATAGTAATCATCAATGCGTGCCACATCATAGAAAGTCAGTGTCACAGGCCGCCAGATACCACTGGTTACCAAGCGGATTCCCCAATCCCAGCCATAACTGTAAGGCGCTTTACGGCTATAGATACTAACCCGCTTATCACTATGATCATTATCAGCAGGATAATCAAAACCATTGGTTTCCCATTGGGGTAAAGTTTGCTTGACAGGTGAATGAAACAGAATCTGCAAATGGTTTTCTCCCTTCCGCAACACCTCTTTTACCGGAAGAGTATAGCCGACAAACATATTGTCCGTACGTTCCAACAAAGAGCCGTTCAGGTAAATATCCGCATACGTATCCAACCCTTCCAAAATCAACAAGGCAGCATCCCGCGAGAGTTGCTCATCCGTCACATTAAAAGTAGTTTTATAGACCCAGTCCTCATTCTCCACCCACTGCACTTTTTGCTCATTCATCCCATAAAATGGATTGGGCAGCTTATTATGAGAAATCAAATCCTGATGTACCGTTCCGGGCACCGTAGCCGGCAACCATTCATTCCGGCCGACCTGGGCGAACTCCCATCCCTTATCAAGACTCAGACTCTCTGACTTCTTATACTCCTTTGCACTGAGCATCATCGGAAAGCATCCTAACATCATCAAAACTTTTAATGTTTTCTTCATCTTACCTATCTTTATTAATTTATATACTATTCAGCCCGGAATGTGGATGCAGGCAAACCGGCGCCATTTACCAGATTGGCACGGGTAAATGGCTGCCATCCGTAACGAACCGTTTCCGGCTCTTTCACCTTGTCACTCCATACTTTTATTTTACCGTTTTCAACAACAGCCTGTGCCGGATAAAATAATCCATCATCACCTGCCACTTCGAATGTACGAAGCGATTTCCCATCCGAAGTCGACAACTCCTCCGCATAATCAAAAGAAATATAAGCCGCACCTCCACTAAATACGACCGATTTATAAAGCGGTCCCGAAGGAATGACATTTTTATATCCGTATGTTTTATTCAAAGCCCATGCAGCCAACCGTTCACCGACTTCTCTTTTCTGTTTGGGGTGTACGTCCAATGAGTCTCCCCTATCTGAACTGACAGCCATACCGGTATGAGGAATCTCCGCCATCAAACGACGCTGGCTATCACGGAACCAAGTCCATGACGGACGGTCTATACTGGACAATTGGACAAAATAGAATGGAAGTTCCGCATCCCCCCAATTCTTGCGCCAACTTTCCACCAACAATCCGAACAACTTTTCATGAGCCTCCCGATTATGGGCATTGGACTCACCCTGATACCAAATAAAGCCTTTGACCGGAAACTGTTCCAAAGGACGGATACCCGATTCATACAAATAACAAGGCTCATAAGGATGGCGTTGCAATTTATTGGAAGACTGCTTTACATTCAAGGCAGCACGCCCACGCACCCAGTCTTGAATAAAATCATTCTGCATCCAATTACGTAAGATAGCCGGAAAACGATATTCCAATGTACTACGGTCTATCCATGCTTCAGTAGGAGATCCGCCAATGGCATTGCAAATCAGTCCTACAGGAACTTGCAAACTATCCTGCAATTTCTTTCCGAAATAGTAAGCCACCGCCGAGAAATTACCGGCTGTTTCAGGCGAACAAACTGTCCACCGTGTATCCTTATAATATTGCAGATGATTCAATGAATCGAGTACCGAAGCATCCCACTCCACCGCATCCGTACGCCAACGGGCTTTCATATCATAAAAACGGATATTGCTATTTGCAGCTTGAGGAACATCTTGTGCGGCAGTCGCACTCCAATTCAGATAAAACTCCATATTCGATTGTCCGGAACAGAGCCACACTTCTCCCGCCAACACATTTTCATAGACCAGTTTCCGTTTTTCTGTAGAAACAGTCAGCGTATATGGACCGCCCGCCTTCAATGGCCGGACATCCACCGCCCACTTTCCATCTGCTCCCGTCACAGCCTGAAGTTTCTGCCTGTCTATGGAAACAGTCACTTTCTCACCGGCATCCGCTTTTCCCTGAATAGTCAGCAGACGCCCATGCTGCAATACCATATTGTCCGTATAAATTTCCGGCATTTGCAAACCGCCAAAATCACCGGTTATGCCTTCATACACCGTTTTTGCCAGGACAGCCGCACCTTCCTTATCAGGATGGACAGCATCGGGTAACATAAAAGGATATGGATATAAAGGTGCATGAAAATCTATCAACTGTACTTGTGCGTATTTCGCTATCGTTTCTATAGCCAGCTGAATCTCATCATGCCAGTCGCGTGTGCCGGACTCAAACCGCGGATGACGGTCGGCAATCGGAGTCAGACGGGCAATCAAAATACGACATTCAGGATTCGCCACTCTGAACGAATCAATCAGTGCACGATAATCCGCTATAAAAAAATCACGGTAATTGGGCCAATCACGCGGATCTGTATCATTCACTCCTAAATGAATAACCACTACATCACCAGCAAAAGCCAATGCATCCTTAAACTCTTTCTGTTGCATAAAAGGCCGGTGTCCCTTGTTCAGCAACGTAGCTCCCGGCTTTCCAAAACGCTCCACCGTATACCCTTCACCCAGCATTTGCTGTAACCGGGCAGGATAGGACTCCTTATCAGGATCGGATACACCTATGCCATAGGTAATGCTATTACCTACACAAGCAACCTTCACCCGCTTCCGTGCAAATGAAACGGTACAAAGAAACAAACATAAAATCAGTATTAATGTCTTCTTCATTTCTGGTCAACATAAGGTTTTACAATATCACGCCACAGCAAGTATCCCTTTCCTAATAAATGTAATCCGTCATTAGTGTATACTGGATTCATCTTACCTGTCTCTTTCTCCACAAAATGACTATACAAATCAATATAGGCAACTCCTTCCTTTACCGCCAATGGTTCCAACAAATCATTAATTTGTTTTACCACCTGCCAGCGTGATGTATGCCCGTTAAACATACCGTAACAATCATTCACCGGCAATACACTTTGCAAATATAATTTTGTTTTTGGAGATTCTTGCTTTATTTTCCGAACAATCATACTTATTTCTGAAATAATTTTATCCGCAGACGTTCCCCGAGAAACATCATTGATACCGATCAATAAAAAAATCTTTGCCGGTTTTCCCTTTACAATCGGATCCAAACGGTCATATACCCCCATACAGATATCTCCACTGATACCTCTGTTCTTCACATTCTTATTTTGGAACAACTCAGCCCACTCGCAACCGTTGGTAATACTGTTCCCTAAAAAAATAATATCTTTTGAAGTAACCGGAAGTTCTTCAAACAAAGTCGCTCTCTGCTCATAAAAAGTAGAATACTTGCGTTCCTGAGCAAACTGGGGTAACGCTAATAATAATCCCAATAACAATAAGACAATACGTTTCATTTTATTTTTGTTTATCTGGTGAATAAATCAATCCCTCTACTGCCCTTTCTCCGTCAGGAGTCACAAAGACAGCAGTAAACATCCACTTCACAAGACGCGTCTGGTCCATCCGGAACTTACCGACAGGTAATTTCAGGAACACTTTATTCCAACCCTTATTTAAATGCACAGCCAGTGGAGAACGTGCCACACAATTTTCATTTCCTAATGGAATTTCATTACTCTTCACCTGATGGGTTGCTGTCCATACAGGAGGCATTATCTCCCTATCATTAATCCAAATACGGCTACCTTTATAATCCCATTTACCTTGCAGCGGAGCCAGATCCATCTCCGAACGGCTATAATTCTGAAATTCTGCCCATAACCCCACTTCCTGATCTTTAGGAGAATATACCCAAGTATATGCATACGCGGTATGATCCTCTTTAGGATCGACATAAAATCCGGGAACAAACGTCCCCCAGACATGGCGTAAATAAATACCTGCCCCTATTGCCTGACGTACACCATACGTATTCCCGTTATAATGATAGGTATCCTTTAATTCCTGTTCAGGCGGGAACACCTTATCCATATCTCCCCCATTAGGAAAAGCATCCGTAATATTCCATTTTACATTAGTCTGTTTTACATAGGCGAAAGGATATCCTTTAAACGTATGCTCCTTATGCCACAACATACGCTTTTCAAAATCAGCGAATTCTTTGAATGCTTCCGTGTCTTCGGGTGGAAGTATCGTACCCAGTCCGTCAAAATATTCCGTACCTCCCCCTCTCCAGGCACGCTCGGCAATAGCAAGCATATTGGGATACAAGCCATTTTCAATAACCAGATTCCACTCATTGTCAATCAAACGATCGTGCCACAAAGCCAATATAGTTCCCGCAATGTCCTCACTGCCTTCTGCCTGATCATAAATACGGCTGTTGTACAAAGCTACAATATCACCGAAAACATCAAAATGATTCAGATAATGAAATTTGGAATCGATAGCAGGAATACCCGGTTGCGCCTTTCCACGGTAACTCCACAAATGTGTCATGTCTATTTCCCCCGGTTTATAGTGCCAGCCCGGATTCCAGGATATTACTTTTTTCCCTTTTGAGCGTACATACGCCACCATTTCGGGTACAAAATGCGGATTGGTAAACTCCACCTCATCCGTACCTATATGTAAATAAGGCACATCAAATGTCTCACACACCTCATCCAGCAACAGTTTCAATATTTTCATCCCTTCCGGACTTTGCATATCATGGCGGAAAGCACGCACAAAGGCAGCACTATGCCCCGGCATATCTATCTCAGGAATCAACAACACCTGATGTTTCTTACAAAAATCCACCAAATCGCGTGCCTCTTCCAGCGTATAATATTTACCCGGCATACGGATGGTGTTCACACTATCATTCAGCATAGGAAAGATTTTACTTTCCAATCTCCATGCCTGGTTTTCAGTAAGATGCCAATGAAATACATTAATCTTAAACCGGGATAAAATCTCGATCTCTCTTTTCAATTCTTCCATTGAAATATAACTGCGTCCCACATCCTGCATAAATCCGCGTATCCGGAATGCCGGCCAGTCTACAATCTCACATCCGGCAACAGAACTTCTCTTCCCTTTTTTCCGTTCCAATTGCCGAAGTGTCTGCATAGCCCAATACACTCCCTGTTCTGTTACAGCCTCTATCTTTATCCGCTTGTTTGAAACAGAAAGACGATAGGCTTCAGCCCCATTTAACCTGGCCTCCTCAATAGACGGAACCAGTTCCACTTCAATCACCGATGACGAGTGTTCAACAATCTCACCACCTGCATTCATGATAAAAACTTCCCACTCCAGCCTCAACACCGGAGTAGAAAGTTTCACCTTTCCCATAGTAAAGTTCTTCCCCGTATCCTTATACAACTGAGGTTTAGGAAGTAACGAGATACTGGTTTGTGCTATAGTTACAGCACAAACCAGTATCATACCAATAAAACTAGAAAATCTGCGTTTCATTATTTATTTGGTCTTAATAATATCTTTCAGCTTTATCGCTTGGAAAGTCATGTGGGCCACACTGCTTTCATATAAAATTCCTACTGTTTCCTTGTCAATCATAGTCAAGCAGCTGTATCCCCAACCCCAACCGGCATCCAGCAGCAATTGATTCTCGGGCAACCAAGTCACCCCACCATCCAGACTTGCTTTGATGGTAATGCTATGACGGTTCTTGGCATCATTCGGATTAGAGAACAAAAGGATGTCTTTACCCAATACATTCTCTTTAGCTTTAACACTAATCAAACTGGCCATACAAACCGGTTCCTGTAAGGCTGTACGTGAAGACTCATGTTCTTTCCATGTTTTACCTAAATCTGTAGTTGTAGAAACGGCACGACTGCCACCACGATTATCACGCATATTCAGCATCAGCACTCCCGGTTCCACTTCCGCTACCTGAGATTCAGTTGTATTAGTGCGTGCCAATGTACTGATATTCCAGGTTTTTCCATGATCCTTACTGTATATAATACCGGCATTAGGAATACGGTCATTACCAATATACTGGCTGGCAAAGACCAATGTTCCATCTTCCATAGAGATACCTCTACCGGGACCTTGCAGCAAGAAATACCATGACGGATCTTTCACCTGTTCTGTTATATTCATAGGCTCCGACCAGGTCTTACCATCATCATCACTTTTCACCATCATTAATTGTGCTGTATGATTACGGTCCATGCCTGTTTGTGAATTCCACCACGCACGCCCATTTCCCATACCATGTGTCCAGGCAGCGACAATCCAGATAGTTCCTGTCTTCTTATCAACCAAAATGGCCGGATCGCCTACTCCATTCTGTGCTTTAGGCAACCCATCATATTCACCAAATGCCATCGGAATGCGCATTTTCTCCCAAGTCTGACCTCCGTCCGTACTTCTGCTCAGACCTATTTCCACATACTCCTGTAAATCCGCACTATTATTATAGCGTACATCATATACCCCCAACAAGGTTCCTTTATTTGAAGTGGCCAATCCGGGAATACGATAGGCAGCAGCCCCGTCGTCACCGGCATGGCGCACGCCGATCCCCATATAATGGGTATCCGCCTTACGGGCTATCTTCAAAGGAGCAACCTGTCCGTCAATCTTAGCTTCCACCACTTCTGCCGACACTTTGGACAAGATAGAAGCAACAGGCTTCATTTGCAGGCTAATCCAAAAATAATTCACTCCCGGAAACAATTTTTGGTCAGCTTTCAATACAACCTCACGCTTCGGGGCCTTCACTTCCGACTTCAAAACGGAATAAGAAGTATTGGCAGCCAATGTTTTTCCCGGAGTATTATTAGATATATAATCTACCGGAGCAAAATAAGTCTTTCCCCTCCTCTCCACGCTTTCAGTTCCACCATAATACAGTTTCACAGATTCAATTTCATTCAAATTCACGTCTTTGCCGAAGTCCAACTTCACTTCATTCAGCATCTGACTTTGAGTAGCCTCTATACGTAAATGAAACAACTCATTATCCTGCCTTTCAATCAACACAGGAATCCGGGTTTCGCGGACAACAACCGTATCTGCCGCCGCACTCAACTTGAAGGGTGCTAATATAAAAACAACAATTAGCAGTAATAAGCTAGGGTTTCTCATAATATTTATAATTTTACGGGTGTAAAAATAAAAGTTTTTATTGAAATTAGAAAATAAAAAGACGGTTTCTTTATTAATTTCATAAAGAACACCGTCTTTTTATGCAATTAAAGATTCTTATCCGACAAAAATTTAATAACCAACCGTTTGTTTCAACAATGGATTATTAGTAAGAGCTCCTTGGTTGATAGGCCAAAGCAGACGGGCAGGCTCCGCCGGAGTATAGTCAAGCACGTACGAATCGCCAAAACGCCTCAAGTCATACCATCGTTTACCTTCCAGCATAAATTCAAACAAACGTTCCTGCAAGACAGCATCCGCCGGACGCTTATCGACTTCCTGATTGGGAAACCCCACTGTTGAAGCATCATACGCATCACCAAACGCACGCCGGCGCACCCGGTTTATCTCTGTAGCCGGATCCTCACCCAAAAGCACTTTCGCCTCAGCCAGCATCAATAGCAAATCCGAATATCTATAAATAGGATAATCATCACATCTCACCCGTGTACTCCCATTCATAACTCCCCAATACTTATGCGGATACACCCCCACCAATTCCAACTTGCCATTTTCCACCTTATTATATACATCTTTCAATGTAACGTCACGACGAGTGTCTCCCGGCAGAAACTTCTTGAAGTTTTCCAATTTCACCATCAGGCGCATGATACCGAAATTATTCTCGACCGACGTATTTATCAAAGTACCATCCGCATTATAGAATTTCCCTAAATAATCAGCCTGTGGAAACAAATCATTATTTCCATTCCACAGATTGTATTCAAACAATTCATTATGAATGGTAAAGATAATCTCTTTATTACCTTTATTATCATAAGCAAACACTCCCTGATAAGTATCCATCAAGTCCAGATTGCTACGACTAATATTATTCTGTATGTCAACCAACGCATTCTTTGCTGTCCGGGCATCTCCTTCTCCCCCGTCACGATGGGCACTCCACAGATATACATCCGCTTTCAGCATCAATGTGGCAGCCTTTGACCACAGCGATTTTTTTTCCTTTATGGTATAATCGGATCCAAAATAACTTAATGAAGATTCTATATCTTTTTTTACCTGCTCAAAGATTTCGGCAGCCGGAGTCGCCGCCTTTGCCAGTTTACCCACTTCAAAACCCAGGCTAGGCTCTTCCGTAAACACGACATCTCCCCATGAACGATATAGCTGATACATATAGTAAGCACGCAATCCATACACCTGTCCCAAATAATAATTCCTGGCACTTTCAGTCAGCACATCCGTATGAAGAGTTCTGCTGATAAACAAGTTCATCTGGTTGATATTCTGATACAAATCACCAAACCCGCTGATTCCGGGATTCTCCGCATTCAATGTATTATAAGGAAAACGTTCCATCCCCTGGGTAGCTTCTCCACCGAAAGGAATTCCCCCAAAGACATCACTTCTTGCCTCACCCAACAAAAACATATTCCACGAATGGCTCCTGAAGCGACTATGCAGTCCAAAAACAAATGAATCAAACTGTTCCGGAGTTTTCCAGTAATTCAAGTCAGTGATATCGCTCACCGGGTCCATATCCAACGAAGTACATCCACCGGCCAACATAGCCGATGCGGCAAAAGCCAATATTATCTTTTTTATGTTCATACCTTTTCTTTTTTACACATTAAAATGACAATTGTAAACCAAACAGAACGGTTCTTGGTGTAGGATAGCGTCCATTGTCTATACCGCCACGACCATTTGCCTGAATATCCATAACCGGTTCCGGAGAAGTTCCATCATATCCGGTAATATAGAATAAATTCTGCCCCGTAACATACACGGACGCATCGGTCAAGAACACCTTATTTATAAGATTCTTCGGGAATTTATAACTCAAGGTTACCTCACGCAGACACAAATAATCCCCCTTTTCATAGAAAGTAGAGTTATTATTGTTCAGATTCGTTGTACCATTATTGGAACGGGTAATGTTCTTTTTCGCATTCTGGTCGGCCCAATAGAATTTAGGAATACTAGTTTCCGTATTGTTTTCAGACCACGAATTTCTGACATCCGTAATCAAATTGAACGACCCGTTATACTGCCCCAAGATTCTTGCTTTCAAATCATTGTAAATGGTATGACCCACCGCATAGTCAAAACGACCATACAAAGACCAGTTTTTATAGTTCAGCGTGGTAGAAAAACCACCGGTCCATTTCGGATAAATATTACCCACCACCTGACGGTCGTATGAATTTATAACATTATCCCCATTCTTGTCATCCCACAGTACATCTCCCGGCTCAATGGGTTTCCATCCCGGTTTACCCGCATATTCGGCAGCCTTATTCGGCCCATACAGGTTGGCAACCTCATCCACAAAATCACCGGCATGATTTCTCACATCATCCCAGTCACGCAAGATACGCACTTGTTTATAAGCAATGATATCACCCAAGCTTTTTCCTTCTTGAATGCCGCCTACCCAAACCAACGAGTTGGATTTTGGATCCCATACCTGCTCACCCCCCTGACGGTTGTTTACATTCCCGTTAAAAGGCAGCTTCTTCACCATATTTTTCACAAACGAAGTATTAGCGGTGACATCCCATGACCAGTCCTTCCTTGTCAGCAGATTCACCTTGGCTTCCAGTTCGAAACCACGGTTGCTGATAGTACCCAGATTCGTTTTGAACGAGGGAAATCCTGTATATTCCGGCAAATTCACATCAGTCAGCAAATCGGAAGTCGTGCGGTCATAGTAGTCCATAATCATATGAATACGATTATTGAAAAAGCCCAAGTCAAGCCCCAGTTCAAACGTATGGCTCTTTTCCCAACGCAATTTACTATTGACCACCCCTGTATTCAAATAACCCAGGTTACCATTATAAGCACCTACCGAACCATATTTACCATATACATCAAAATTACCGATACCGTTTACATTACCGTTCAACCCATAACTGATACGCGGTTTAATCAAGGATACTACTTCCGCAAACTTTGAATCTTTAAAGAAAGCTTCCTCATGCACATTCCAACCGGCAGATATACCCGGAAAAAATCCCCAACGATTGTCGGACAATTTGGAAATACCGTCATAACGGGCTACCAAGGACACCATATAACGATAATTATAATCATAGTTAACACGGGCGAAACCGGAAAGAATGCGATATCCGGTTTTGACAGAAGTAGTATAAGTACGGTTAGTGCCCGCATTTAAAGTAGGTATATCATCTGTAGGAGCGCCGGAAACACGCGCTTCCAGGTTCTGATACTGATAATCAAAATACTCACCACCTGCCATGGCATTGATATTATGTCCGCTAAAACCTTTTTTATATTCCAGAGTCAATGCATGCTGTTGTTGAAAAACTTTTGTATTTGTTTGAGAAGCATTACGATTGGTATTGGGAGCTTGTCCTATCTGTTGATATTTCTTTTCAAACAGTTCAAACTGACTGTCTGTATAATACATAGAACTGTTTCCATTCAGGAACAATTGCTGCGGAAGGATTTCCAAAGCAAAGCCGATATTAAACGAAGTCTTACGGTTCGTTGTAGAACGAGTCAGTTTATCTTTCCAATAATAAGGATTACCATCCTGATTACTCCATCCGGCAGCAGGACTTCCATCCTCATTCCACGGATTCCAAGTGGGAAACATACTCATGGTACGATAGAACAACTCATACTCTCCCGTTTCTCCGTTCCAAGGGCTTTTCAAGTCGTAAGTCCATAAATCGGGCATCTTGGACCATGAAAAACTACCGCCGGCATTCACTGTCAAAACGGGCAACAACTTGTATGAACCGTTGATAGTCCCGTTCACACGCTGATAATTGGTAGAAATTATCTGACCGTCTTCCGAATAATACCCTAAAGATGAGGAAAATGTTCCTTTGTCATTACCTCCCGACAAATTCAGATAATGATCTTGTGTAAACGCGGCATTGCGGAAAGTCAGATCATGCAGCTCACCGGCATGGTTTCTAAAAATCAAAGTTTTATCATGGTCCACAGGATCCGCCATAGACCGCCATCCTTCATTCAGCAAATGTTTGTTTGCATCTGTCATAAAGGCCAGATCCACTCCGGAGTTAACCCCAAAACCTTTCTGGTTCTCCATACTTGTACCGCCATTGGTACGCTGCCAACCTAAACGTTGATAATACAAATAGTCACCGGCATCCAAATACTTATACCCTTCACGTGCAAAGTTCACACCCCCTTTGAACTTATAAGTAATTTGTGTCCTGCCTTCCACCCCCTTCTTGGTTGTCACCAGAATTACGCCGTTATTGGCACGGGCACCATAAATAGCTGTGGAAGCCGCATCTTTCAGCACCTGTATGGATTCAATATCTGAAGGATTGATATCATCCATAGAACGCACAAGGCCATCCACCACGACCAACGGCCCTTCCAGATTCTTGTTTATGGAAGCACCACCACGCAAAACGATATTGGGCGAACTACCCGGTTTACCCGAAGTATTTGTCACACGCAATCCGCTGACAGTTCCCTGCAAGGATTGGGCCGCATTACTCATAGCTGCATTTTGTAATACTTTATCATCCAACTTTGAAATAGAGTTCGTCATCAACGAACGTTTCTGACTCATTCCATAACCGGTCACCACGACCTCATCCAGCATTTCTGCATCTTCTTTTAAAATAACCTTGTAAGTGTTTGGCACTCCCACTACAATTTGTTGTGTTTTGTAACCTATATAACTCACATCCAGTTTTGCCCCCACAGGCACTTGGATAGTAAAGTTACCGTCTACATCAGTTATTGTACCATTTGTTGTCCCCACCTCCAGGACACTCGCTCCGATAACAGGTTCACCGGTGGCATCTACCACTACCCCTGTTATCGTTTTTGTTTGCGCCATCATGTTTATTGCAAAACAGAGGCATACGATAAAAAAGAGAGCTTTCTTCATGAATCTCAGATTTGGTTGATAAATTAATGTTTAAATAAAAAAGTTTAATTAAGCGTTAGTTTTAAAACCCCTTAAAAAGAAAATAATTTTAAAATCAACAGCGAATATATGCACATATATTTAGTATATACAAGAAACAAAAGGAACTATATTCTTTATTAGTCTTTGTTTTTTAGAATAAACTAAATATTAAGGCATATTTTAAAAAGTTACATAAGGGAATAACTCAAAAAAGGAAAAAAGGTTCATACGGAGAAGATATAACAAGAAAAAACCTCCTTGCAATTCTTTGCAAAGAGGTTACTGAATTGTACACCCGATGAGAATCGAAATATAGACGGTTAAACCTGTTATCCCCGTTCTAATGCCTTCTAGATGGCTTTTGAACGGGGATATTACTATCAAAACCTTTCAAACACTGCCGTAAACGGTCCCTAATTTGGTCCCCGATTTTCATCTATCGGGGACTATTTTTTAGTACATATTCCACCATACAACAGCCAGCAGGCGACAGAAATCAAAATGGCTCCTATCGTCCAACTGATCCAGCAATATGTCTATACTACGATCCATATTGCATTGCGGTCATATACTCCCATATCTTACCTTGTGGTCCATCCTCGTCAGCAAAGTAAAACTTATGAGCACCCTTGATGATCTGCGATTCGTCATAGATAGAGCACAGATCCGAATAAAAGCTATTAAAAGCTACGTACTTATCCCACTTAGTTGTACCAGAAGGGAAAGACAGATTTTTGGTAGCGTCCTCCACTTGGTCAGCACTCCAATGGGCACCGTTCTTCTTCTCACCGCCCGGACCTGTATAGCGGATTCTCTCAATATCCATTTCCGCAAAATTTTTATCGTAGTGCGGACCGTACAAGATGGAGTGTTGCTTGCGCATAAACTCCCAATACATTGCTGGGTGTTCCTCTTTCAGCACACACAGCATGTCACTAAGACCGTCCACGCTCTGCCACATTGCCTTGTCAGAGGCAACACCGTTAGCCTTTGCGTTTTTAATTAAATCCTTGTATTCCATATTCAAATATATTAAAGTTACATTTTGTTTTGTTTCATCGGAGGTGTTTTGACATTTTGCCGGAAATTTTAAGTGCTTTTTCCTGTCACTTTGTAACAGCAAAACAGTGTTTATGCTATCATTTTGATTAATCCTATTCTATTAGCAATTTCTTTAATTCTATCAAATCCGCATCGGTTATCTTAATCGCACCCGTCTTGCCAAATAAAATGCTTGTTATCGGATTGTCCGGAAGCGCAAAACGGATACTACCCTTTCCTATGGTCCCACGGATAAAGCCCTTACCAAATGGCATTTCTTCCATTTCCCGAAGCATGGAAAGCATATCGTTAAAAAGTAAATCCGCATCCACATTGCCATCCTCATCACACAAAAACAAAGCGGCATTATCTATCATGTCACCTATCCCGTCCTTTTGCTTTGCAAGAAAATTCTTCGCCCCTCTCTTGAGATACACAGATGCTACCTTTAATTGAGGATTATTCAATACAAGCCCGTCTATCCTCTCGTCAATCCATAGCTGCAATGAGTCAGCTAGCTTGTCCTTCAGTTCTGTTATATTCTTCTTAACCTCCATTACTTCTTAGATTTTTGTTGCGGTTTCCCGTTTTTCCAATCAATAAACTCCTGCCATGTCATATCGCTATGCTCCGTTACGTATTCGCGGAATAAAGCATCTCTTCTCGCTGTTTCTTCCTTGGCTATCTTAGATGTCCTCCTGACAAATGACAGCTGCTGCTCCAATACGGCCTTTCCTTCCGCAGAGCCCTCTATTCTGCCCTTGACAAGAAGAAGGACCTCTGAATTAACCATCTCCTGAATGGCCATGCTGTTATCATAATATTCCTTGTTGTTGTTAAGCACGGCTCTCTCCTGATCATTTAGCGACGAAACAATACGGTCTATCTCATCCCATATCGGGGTAGGTGTGGATACTCTCTGTTGTTGAGTGATGCCCGGAATCTGTTTCAACGCCTGTAGCTTCTGTGTATAAGCCTCATTTTCCTGTGCCAGACTTTCCAAACTTCTGCCTGTCGATAACAATGGATCGCTTTCAAACATTCCCATAATAATACTTTTGTTAGTGGTTAATAAAGAAAGTGGCATCGCCCCCGAAGGGGCTTACCACTAACGTTTCTTACGCTTCCTTATGCGCTTGGAGCCGTGCTTGCCTGAGTGCGGCAATTGCATCCGTAAGGGTTCGCCCCCTCCAGTACGTTCACTGTCGGGGTTGACGGTAAACCCACTACACCATAGATTGCACGACAGGTCTTGCGGTCCGTATAGCACATACTATCCTTCAGGACACTTTCCATACCCATCTGTATGATCTTGTTCTGATACAGGTTAGCCACTTCCATTCCGTAGACTTTCTTGTCAAGCTCACAGAACTTGGCGGAGTAACGTTCGTTCAGTGTGTCGTACAGGTCACGCTGTCCTTTGTACAAGCCGAATGCGGCTGTATTCAGCTTGTCGTTCATGTTGTCGTAGAGATCACGGGAAACCTTATAGTTACCGAAATCACCCTCTACCTGTGACTTGTAAAGCTGCCATTTCTCGTTGATATCAATCTCACGATGATTATACATCTGCTCCTGAGTGTTGACTTTAATCCCCCAAATGGTGTTTGTTAACGCCAAAGCCTCATCACAACCTTTCTCCCATGCCTGGAAAGCGGTAGGAGCAACACCGGTACGACCGGAAATAGCATCACTGACTGTGTTGATATTCACGTTTTCAGGCATACCACCGCCGATACCTACACCACGACCACGCCCCCACAATGATAATACTCCCGCACCGATAGCGATACCGAGAGCGGTTCCGGCTAGACCTTTTGAAGCATATTCCTTCCTGTCGTTGTCATGGACATACTCCTTTTCTTTAATCACTTGCTTTACTTCTGCTTCCATAAACTTATAACTTTTTGGAATTACGGTCAATATTGACCGCTCACAAATGTCCGTACAAGTCACTTGCAGATAAAGTAATTACTTGCTATATACTTGCTAATTACTTTCCAATTGCTTGCAACTGTCCATTTCCTTAATTTTTGCCGATTCGAGCGAATAAACGATACACCTTGTCGGGTACGGTTGATAAATCTGCCAATTTCATGATCAGTCAGCATTTTGGACAACGCTAACACAAGAAGATATCTTGCATCGGCGCATTCCTCGCGATTGCTGGCTAATATGTCAGCCTCAACAAGACCGGTAACATCACACACAACACCTATTATATCCTTATACAGTTCCTCTAATTTCATTTTTATTCGGTTTTTGAAAACAAAACACCCGAAGTGTTTGTTATTGCCAATGAAGGCCGCAACAACACCACGGGTGTTTATCTCCTTATCCGACTGTCAATCCTTTCAGGAGGCGGCTTTCTTTTTTTTCTAAGCCGCAAAAGAATCACTTTTATTATATGAGTTTCTATTATATGCCACACTTCTACCTGTGGCGGATAATACTTGATGTTGCTATCTCATCTTGCACCTCCCTTCTTCTTTATCAACCAAATGACTACGATTAGTAATACTAATATAATACCTATAGATAACTCTCCTAGTTCTAATTTCGTCTTCTGCCACCATGTTAATTCCTTCTCCACAGGATAGGGAACCCCTACCTCTTTCTCCTTCTCTATATAGGCTGTATCGCGAATTGTCCTGTCACGGTAGACTATATGCCATTTGTCGACAATTACAGAATCGCCTTTCTCTCTTATATAGACAGAATCCTGAATGTGGATGGAGTCACGTTCATGTACGGTAAGATAAAGACTGTCAGTCCTTATTGTTTCTATCGGAACATACCTTATACTCCGGCATGATCCAAACAGCAATAGCAATGCTATCCCTACTGCAATCCATATATAGATCCTTAGTTTCATAGCAGGTCCCATCCCTTATAGATATCCTCCATTACGGCAGGAACACCATTTTCAACATAAGATATAGCGGCAGCCAAAGAACACATCGTATCTTTATCCTCAATGTCCGGAACATATACTGAAGGTACCTGCATATCCTGACATACCCGTCTGATGTAAGCCCCTGTATTGTTCTCTGTCTGTGGGGCCCATCTTGTAATAAAGTCTGCAATACAAACACAGTTGTGTCTCCTTCTGTAATTCTGCAATGTACGGATTAAAGCACGATAACCCCATTTCATTTCTACAAACTGAAAAAACTCCTTGTCTGTCTGTTTCTCTCTCAATCCCTGCCATTTATCCTTTGTTATTCGGATATTACCCGGATTGTTGTTTCTCAAACCTCTTGGTAAACTCTTCATTTCTTTCCCTCCTTTTCTTTTAATTGCTCTATTAAATTATTAAACCGGCTGTTAATATAAATGCTGATGCCAAAAACACTACCGGCATACAACAGACATTGAGCAAACAACCACAATACACTGTCGTGTATCTGACCCATAGGTTCAGAGCACACAAAGCCAGCCACAGCCAAGGACGCTCCCAGTACAAGCATCCCCACGGCAGTTGAATACTGAATGTTTTCTTTTGTCTCCTTTCTCATTATACAAACAATTTAAGTTCAATCCTTTTTTAATCCTTTAATTACACGTTTTGGATTACCCGATTATCAAACTAACCTTTATTTTGTATGACAAAAAAAGAGCCTGCCACGGAAATTAATCCGCAACAGTCTCTTGATTTTAAGAGATAGATAACCGGCAATTAATGTCGGTTACCGTGATAGAATCTTATAGCCTCATTGACATATAATGATACTGATTGCTCCTTATCCAAGATAGCAGCTACATCCTCCTCTATCGTGACAAATATTTTTCTTACACCTCTAACCTTGGGACGTCTTGGCACATCATTGCTGTCCAATATCCTATATATCGTTTGCTCAGGCTTTGAAGATAATAGCAAAGATATCAATTCTAAAACGAAATACAAAAAGAAAACTATATTAATTAGTTATAAGAAGCCAATATTGAAACAAAAACCAATCTTCTTAAAAAATTGCCATTAATGCAATATTTTTTACTTGCAAAATGAATGAAGAGAATTAATAGAACGGCAAGACTGGCGAGTTTGTATATTTATTGACAGGAAACGAATGTTATGGAATGGGATCGGAAAAACAAGTATAAAACAGATAGCTTTTATAGATTTCTACTGCCTGATGTATTTTTCCGGGGATTTTTGAGATTTTATTTGATTTTGTTTTACATTTCTACTTTTAGAATACTTCTGGTTAGCCCTTGTCAGATCCTTGATAATCGTTTCATCAAACACCTCGGAATATATCTCTGTTGTCTTGACCGATGTATGCCCCAAGAGTTTTTGGACGGTGGTTATCGGAACTCCCTGATGTACTAATAGGGTTGCACAAGTGTGACGGCTGTTATGGTAGGTAAATTTCTTGCTGATACGCGCCATCCTTCCCAATTTCTGCAATGTCCGATTAGTGTCCGAATTGCAACCTAATGCAGCCAGTTGTTCGATGCTGTCGTATTTCCGCATTATACCCAGAGCCTTCCCGTTAAACAGCAGATATAGCGGAATATTGAGTTTTACGCCTGTTTTGATGCTATTCATAACTAGCCATTCCTTTCCATCAACTGTTACGAGATTTTTATAAGTCAATTGCTTGAAATCAGAGAATCTCAATCCGCAATAGCAGCAGAAGAGAAATGCATCCAGTATGTGCCGGCTGTTGTTCTTCCTGTCCGGCAGTTCAAGATTCTCCAGTTTCTCCAAGTCTGCGGGCATCAAGAAGTTATGTTCCTTCTTCTCTTTCTTGATCTTGAACTTACGGAAAGGGTATGCCTCCTGTAATATATAACCTTCGTTTATTGCTTCGTTGACCAATGTACGAAGTATTCTCATGTGCTTTCCGACTGTGTTTGCTTTCAAATTCTTGTTTCGCAAAAATGCGTCAAACTCCTTTAGAAACGTATAGTTTATATCGGTAAACTCTATCACGTTCCGAAATTCCTTCAAAGTGGCTACCGTGCCCAGCATGTTATCCTTGGTTCCCGGTTTCCTATCTGAATTCTCTATCGTTTGTATCGCAAACTTTAAAAACGACACAACTGGTTTAATTCCCTTTTTTACAGCCTCCTTTAACGTGGAAAGGTTTGATTCAAGCCCTCTTTTCCAGTAGCTAAGTTCTATGGCCTGCAACTCCAGTATCTTCTCGTATAGCATTGCGTTAAGCTCATTCGATTGCGGGTGGTTGATTACTTGGGCACCATCCTTACTCCAACACTCCGGCTTTAGATAAACATTGGTTTTAAAATATACCTTTCTCTGATTCAAATAGGCTTCTATTTGGACTAGGGCTGTCCCCTGTCGATTTAACTTGTTTTGTCGGTTATAAACCAAACGGTATCTGATCTTCTCTAACATACTCAACTTTTTGTTTTTAAAGTTAAAAAAATTCTTCTGCATTTACAAAATAAACCACAAAAAATGCTTCTGGGAGGACTCATCGGAATAAATGATACGTGGATAAGAAGACGGTTTGCAATAAAAGACTGCAACACAGCTATAGCCGGAGTTTATAATGTGGACGATACCACAACCAATAACTTCCCTACAGGAGCATATAAGTATGGAACGTTACTTGTGGTAAACTCTGGCTTTTTTGGATCTCAGTATTTTGTTCCTGACAATTTAAATGCAGATCCATACATATATATTCGGTCTATTGGTAACAATGGAACTACTTTCAATAAATGGGCTAAAATTAAAGTAACAATTATAACATAGATATTCTTCATGGAACGACCTGGGAGAACTGATTGGAATTGAAAAGGTAAAAAAAACGGTTACAGCTACGCTTGAAGGATCTATTATTTATTCAGGAGATATTGGATATAATTCGTACATTGTGTCATGTAATGATGGTGGAATGTCTTTTAATTTAACAATTATATCAAACTCAGGTAATATACATTATAGTACTATCAATGGGGCGATAAGAAAAGGGTATTCAATTTATATTGATGGTGATAAAAATCAATATTTAAAAATAAAAAGAGATGGAACCGTAACTGACAAAGAATTTTATTTTACGTTATTTAAAGTGGCATAATCGACCTGGGAGGACTGATAGGGATAAATGATTCGTGGTTTAGGAGTAGAATGCCTATATTTCAAGGAGATGTTGAAACGTTAGTAGTATCAGGAATATATGGAATAACACCTGAGTCTATTAACAATCCTATAAATGGCTATGGAATTTTATCCGTATTTTCGGTTGGAAACGAATCACGGGTTATGTACTTACTAATATCAGTAAATGGAGCGACATTTATTAGGGTGAAGTATGATAATAGTGATAGTAAGTGGAAAAAATTAAGTTTGGCTTCCTAGACTAAATTTGCTCTAGAAGTAATTGGCGAACCGTATCTTTGACATGGATTAAAACGGGTGGTCCGGTACAAGCCGGTGCCACCCGATCCTGATATGCACAACGCCATATGCGGTGCAAAGGTAATAAATATCTGAATAAACCGCTATATTTTTCAAGATATAGAGATTTCTTCCAAATCTGATATACTGATTTCATCCGTCACGTTTGTGAAATAGAAGAGATCAGGGTTCTCTGAAAAAACCTCAATATTGGTTCTTGTCCATACACTGCTATAAACGTAAACATAAAAAGATTTTCTATCTTTAAAAAGTCTGATACTATTATATCCTTTTTCAAATAATTTATTTACGAATATATATATGTCTGATAAGATCACACGAATATAGTTGCAACTATCCAATGTGCCATTAGGTGAGCTATATATATGTAATATATGATTAATATTACTGCCATAATCACAAACTTTAAACAAAGCAGTTTCCTTATTTCCGGTAGAAATCTTATAAATCGTAGAATTTAAGGCTTGAACACTATCGCTCAAGCCTTTATTTTCTTTCGTAGCAATCCCTATCAGTCCTCCCAGAAGTACAAAATATAAGAGCTTAAGTTATAATTTCTATACAAAAACACCTTCGTATTTTGCCCATTTTCCCCAATTATCTCCTAATTTTTGTCTTATATAAAAAACATTATCATTCATCGGAATGTATATTTGAGTTATAAACAAACGCCCAAAAACCAATAATCCTCCCCATGCCCTATGACCGTTAGGGGTATCTCTGTCAGTTAATCTGTCGTCAATAGTATAATATCCAACCTCAGTTGCCGATGCAAATGATGTTGGATATCCTTTATCTCCTAACATTTGATTTATCCCTAACAGTTCTCCCAGGCATGAACCAATTGGAATTTTTCGTTAAAAAGATTTCCAATCAGTCCATAAGTTATCTGTATTTGAGTTTTTAACTCTATATTTAGCTCCTGTTGCATTATATAGTTTTTGTACGACCCCACCCGCACCATCGAAGGCATTAAATACGACCAAGGTTCCCCATACACCTTGTTTCGGCTTAACTTTATAAATACCCATTTCTATTACAGTATCCAACGCACCCGTTTCGTCATAAGATGTTACGTTGACATCGCCTCTGAACATAAATGGAAATAGTTTCAAACTTGTGAATAGTCCTCCCAGAATTGTAGCTAGCTGCTGTTTTGTAACTTTTGCCACGTCATTTCCTTTTACAACCAATGCATAATCAAAGTCCGTCAACTGCGATACTTCATTTAATTTTTTGTCTGCCATAATCGTATTTTTTTAATTATTTATTACTACTTGAACATATCCGCCCGAAACAATATTTTCCAAATCGAATGCCATACCTATTCCGCTGTCACGGATACAGAGATAAAGAACCTCCTTATCGGTGTAATACTTGCCTTCTTCCAGCACCATGTTATGTACCCAAGGTATAGGATCATCCAGTGTGCCGGAGTGCTCTATCTGCACAACCTTGTACAAGGATTCCGTACCCGTTCCCGGCTTCCAGTCCTCCTGCGGTGTATGTTTCTGTATAACCTCATAGAGCGTGCTGCCATAGCGGAAGCGGAACTGCACATCAACCTCTGTACCTATCAGATCCTCCCATAAGGGAAAGTACTCTTTCTTCACCAATGCGTCCTCTACAGTAAGCCCGGCATTGTTAATGTTTGCCGCAATATCGTTTAATAGTGTATCCACACGATCAAGTGCTTCAACATCTATCGCTTCCGTATCGATGAAGGACGCTTCGGCAATCATCTGCTCCTTCTGCTTTGATGTGATTTCTTTCCACATAGCCACATCCTCAGGACTGTTTATCAATACCTGATTCTCAAATCTTCGTTCCGACAGAGGCATATCTTCGGCCTGTGTCAGATAGCAATCATAACCTGCTTGTAATATCATATCGTTTACTCAATTAAATCCATACGTGTTATATACCAATGGTTGTTAAAGGCCTTCATCTCCAAAACATAAGGCCTTGCCATCTGAATTTCTGTTTTGTTATTGTAAGCTCCCACCAGTCCGCAGAAATAGTTCGTAGCCTTGTATTTATCCGGGTTCTTGGCCGCCCTTGATGTCATATCAACCACAAACTCCAGTTTCAATCCGTTCCATGATGATGCAGGAGGAAGAGTTATGGTTCCGCCCAAACCGTCAGCAGAGAAGAACGTAGATCCCTGAGTAGACGGATTCACGGTCATATTGCCTTCCGAATCAGCCAGACTATCCATATCACTTCCCGGTGAGTAGAGAAGAGTGGCGGTTACCGTACCCCCGATATTCGCCTTCGTTGCGACAAGATTTCCATTCTGATCCACACGGAACGGAGCGTTTCCCGGAACCTTACCTCCAGCCCATATCCTTATAGGTGTTGTACCAGCTTCCTTGCTGCTTCCTCCTGTAAGACCGGCTACGACATTATTATTCGAATCCTTAATCAATAACTCATTGCCTTGGACGAAATTAAGACTGGCATTCTTGGCTATTATCAGGCTGGTATAAATAGGACCAACATTGCTTAATTCCGTCCAATAGGTGGTATTGGTATAGGTTATAGTAGATGAGGATGTATGCGTCTTGATACACTTATACACATCCCATCCGTCTACCGCACTATTATTTCTTACCATCACGATATCAATATATCTCGTGCCATTCGTAAGGGATTCGTCATTCCTATACGTCACCCCGGTTGTCCATTCAGAATCCCGTATGATACATCCCTGTATTCCTTGTACACCATCCTTGCCATCTTCACCGGGTTTACCATCCACACCGTCTTTACCGGGTTCGCCCTTCTCAGCCCATACATCGTATTCGGCAGTGTTCACATCACCCGTAAGACAGTATCCGCCATCATTGTAAGTAAACCGATTACCGGCATTGTCCGTCCAGCACCACAAGGGAGGATTGGTAGTGGATACCTTGGCTACATAAGAGCCGCCTCCCATCGAAACGACACCCATCTTGGGTACAACCATGCCAGTCCTAAACTGCCCCATCTGGGTGTAACCGTCACCCTTGTCACCTTTGATTTTTATCGGTGTACCCCATGCTCCGTCAGATGCGGACGCAGCAACCTTCTGTGACATCCATATGGCGGTACTTGTCGCATTTGTATGCCATCCTCCAGTAGTACCGTTCCCGGTAGGTACAGAAGGTTGGGAAGTGCTGTCATTATAAGTTATAAACACGCTCAATCCGTCAGAACCGGCTGCACCATCAGCACCGTCCGATCCGTCCACAACCATCAATGCCCATGCTGTTCCGTTCCATATATATACACGACCATTATTGGTATCCCGGTATGCCCAGTTGGTCTGAGGATTGGAAGGAGGTGTTTGGAGATCTCCTTTCCATACAATACTCAATCCGTCTTTCCCGTTCTTCCCATCAATTCCGTCAATAGTCATCTGATACCACTGTCCATCCTGATATACATATGATTTCTTATCAGTGGTATTCTTGTATGCCCACCCGTTCTGAGGATTGGAAGGAGCGGAGGAAAAATCACCTTTCCAAATGATGCTCGTTCCGGCTACGCCCTCAGCACCGTCTGCACCATCAAATCCGTACTTCGCCCAAAGGGCAGGAGCACTGAATTCACTCCATATACCGTTTTTCTTCTCCCTCTCACTGATCCACTCATAAGGCAGAGAGCTGGAAACACCTACAGGATCATCATGCCAGCCGGAAGGCACATAATCGTCCGTCTGTGACGTGGAAGGAGTGGCAGGTTTACTCTCTGTTGTAGTATGGATGAATACCCTCTCATAACTGGTACCATCGCTTCCGTCCTTTCCGCTTTTAACCAAAAGTTCATATTCATCGGTATTTATCTCACCCGTCAGCGCATAGCTACCATCATTGTAAGTGAACCGGTTACCGGCATTGTCCGTCCAGCACCACAAGGGAGGATTGGTAGTGGATGCCTTAGAAAGAAACGAACTTCCTCCCATTGTAACGATACTCATTTTGGGAACAACCAAGCCGGAATACCACGGACCGCTATTGGTCACGCTCACACCGTCCTTTCCCGGTGCCCCCGGTGTTCCCGTATCACCTTTAGAAGCAATCTCCAGCCAATCGCCGTTAGATCCCGGTGCAGCAGACGAACCATCCTCATTGATACACGCCCACATGCTTCCGTTATAAGACAAGCTGTCGTAGTAATCGTAATGTACGCCAGGTATATAGCCTTCCTCACGGAAATTCAAAGTCTGTACAGGTGTTCCGTCCGGCTTTATCTGCTTGATAATACCTGTCATATATATATTATTCAGATACATGGAGTAACCATCCATGTTTAACCCGAATATATTCAGATTGGAAAGGTCTCCATATTGCAGGGCAACATTGGCAGCGGAGATCTCCCATGTATTCTGCTTCCACAACATACGGGTGTAAGTCCTCGTTTCGTAGACTGAGGTCTGACGGTCCGTGTCGGTGAAGTTACCATATGCAACGAATGTCATCATTTCAAATGGATCGAAAGAAGAAGACCACGATGAAGAGGTTGGACGCAACTGGTACTTGAATGTTTCGTTCCTTTCACCTGTAACTTCTGTAATCGTGAAATAAACTGTACAGAATCCGGCAAAACGTCTGTTGCCCTTTCCATCGTCGTAATCCTCCGTAGCATTCCCAGTGATATTATGATAGATACCCATACAGATATCACCTACTGCGACAGCACCAATCTCACCATCTTCCAGCTTAAGCGTACATGTTTTGGTTCCTGTATCTACTGTTTCTATAATACCGGCTCCGGGCGCACGCCACTTGTCGCCCAGCGTGACCATCACACGATTATATCTTAATTCGGGAACTTCAAGAAACCGGCGGATAAACATGCTCTCAAACTCTCCATGCCCTGTATCGAATATCTTGGCTCCGAATCCGGTCAAGCCGCTTGCAAAACCATTCTTCCCGAAAACAGCACCGGCAAACATGCTGAGAAGAAACTTAGTGGAATCCGCCACGTCCTTCCGCAAGAATATCTCTTTCAGTTTCTCCGCACTGTTCTCTATTTCAGTCATTACACGTAATGCGCTCATCACGTCTTCATCGGTGTAGGTAACATCCGTGTCACCCTGCTTCACAATGCGGTCTACCAAATTCCCGGCTATTTTCAGACCTTTGAGAAAATTGATTATGCCTTGCGCATCATCATCGTTCAATGCGGATAAGAACCAGTTCTGTACAGGTGTGTCCTCATCCAGCGTATATGCGGAATTGGCATGATCGGCATTGGTGACATCACCGCCGCCACCGCCACCCTGTATAATAGTCACAGAGCGGGGAACATACTTCCCATCACGCTCCCTCGGTACTACCCTACTTATGATTCTTATATCTGACTTTATCGCCATTCTCTATCATTGATAATGTTACTGTATTCTGCTCGTAATCCCATACACCGCTTAATAACAAGAATTTCTTACTAACCATAGAATTGTCATACAAAACTGTGAAAGGATGAATGAGATCACTGTTTTTTAATGCCTGAGTTAACTTGATTTTGGTTACCCGGTATCGGTTAATGATACGCCTGATCAACGCTTCTTCGGGGCGCACAAGCGTACCTTCTATTGCCGAATACAAGTTGTTTGTTAAAAAATTGCCATTTAAAAGAGCTTTGCTATATGTTGCCCCGTCTTCATTATAACTACTTATGCCAAATTCTATCTCGTCAAGTTCGGACATAAATTTTTCATTGACTACATTCTCGTATACACGATCCCCGTTCTCACCTTCATCTACAACTCCGTCTTTTTTCTTATAGGCAACTCTTAGATTTTCTATATCAACTACTTTTATATATTTATCATTCTGATATGGGTAATCCGTACCATACAGGATTAATTCAAATTTCCCCGTCAGTGGCACAGAATCTGGGAACTCAATCACATATCCCGTAAGTCCCTCATACGGCATATCTGCCTTCTTCGTTGCACGCAGTTTGGTTCGTTCCACTTCCTCACCCACCTCTCCTATACCTATCGTAAATGTGGTTTCGCTATTTTGCCATTTATTTCCATTCCAGTAATGATCGCCAATACGTAATTTAAACCGTAACACATGATCTTCCGTGATTGTCACCTTATTAGGCTCTGCGTAATTCGTCGTAAATAAAATATCGGCTGAAATTCCTATCGCTGCATCCTTATAGACAGCTGTCACGCCTCCCACTCTTAATATAGGATTTCCTACAGCCGTACTAATTATCCTATATCTCAATAAAGACCTCCATGTGTAATTCTCCGAAATTATTGTATACAACGGAGTTAATCCATCCCATCCCTTAAAATCTATATCAGCCTCCCCGACTCTGTATGCGGTCATACCGCCAGTCATATTATAATTTAAATTAGCACCCATTACAGGGATGGCATCTTGTGAAATCTCTCCATTATCACCATATGCTATTGATTCCCATCGTTCTAATGTCAACCCTTGCACATTCTCCACCTTATAGTATTTGTTATCATTCCTCTTATCCGTCAAGTTTGTGAAGCTCCCATACATATCACTCACATCAAATCCCTCATCATCCACCAATTCATCAAAAACATTATTTATTGCCTTAACGGTAACCTTATTATATCCGGGGAGCACATCTATTGTATGATCACTGCCGCCAAAGCCGATATCCTGAAGCAATACAGTGTTTGGAGTAACCATCTCATAAGTGACAAGATCCTCGCCATACGAGAAGTATTCCCCTTCCCAATCTGCATCTACAAAATACAGGCTACCTTCATAATCGTATAAGGTCCAATTAAAAAAACGACAAAAATACTCCAGTACCTCGTCCAACATCATCCCTTCTGAGGTGAAGTTTTCTTCTGCGAGAGTTATCTCATCGAATATGTTTTTCTTTGTCGAATAATTCACTTCTGACGATCCATAGACATAAGGTATATATATCTTTTCATATCCCCCATTAGCTGATCTTATAATGTACCTTAAGAGGTTTATCGCCGTTATAAATCCATTCTCTGTCTGTTTCTCATATTGTATATTCTCAAGCGTGCCTATTGCACTGATACAATCAATACTGATATTATCCGGTGTAGGCTTATAAGGCTGCGTAAATTGTTCCGGAACAATATACCCCGTCCACATCAACTTGTCACCCTTGAACAGCTTAACCGGGGCGTACTGGTTGTTAATGCTAAACAGGTCTAGAAGTAAATCACTGCCAAGAAGAGTTAATGTTGCTGTAGAACTTCTTATCGGCTCATATACAAAGTTATCATCGTTCCCTTCTACAACAAACGCGCTTCTCGCGCCCAGTAATTCCGTCACCTGTCCCACATAGCCATCAATATATACCTTTACATCATAGGCTGTGTTTTTGTAATTTTTAAAATGTATGTTATATCTCTGCCCCATATCACCACTTTATATTGTTAGCCTTCATGTAATTCCTTATTGTTATATACATAGCCTTACCGCTTACCCGTGCCTCACCGTCTACCGTTATGTGATTGGATCCACCATTGTTAATCATATTGAACAGCTTACCTTGCTGGGACTGGTTCAATATCATCTCGCCACTGTTAACCCGTGCTATCATGTGATCACCGAAAAATGATGATCCTCCCACTATACCACCTGTTGCATATTTGGGAATATTGGCTAAAGCAGCCAAAACCGAAGCTATGGCGGCTACAGCCAAAGCCGCACCAACAAACGGAATGGAAGCCACAGACGAAGCGGCTCCGGTTACGGCTGCTTCTGTATTAGCCACAGATTCTTCCTTTTTCTTTGCATTAAGAGCATCAATAGCCGGAATCGCGGCAGCCACAGAGTTCATTAAGTTTCCAAAATAAGATAGGATAGAACCGGCGGCACCATCAGCCATTGAAGACATGCTACCAAATGCGTTACCTATGGCACTTAACGAATCTGCGAAATCTTCGTTTGACTTTATATCATCTCTTGTAATCGGACTAATCTTTTGAGGCATTTTTTCGAACATCTTAGCATAACTTAATAAGCTTCCTCTTCCTTCACCTTCGTTTACAAACTCAGGAGCATTGGGGAATCTTGCCTGAAACTCTATTGTTATTTTTCTTTTTTTTAATTCATCCAAAGTCTTTGCGGCAGCTTGTCTAGCCTCATCACTAGCGGCATTAGCATACTTCTTTTGTGCCTCATTAATTTTTTTATCAAGTTCAGCCAATGAGCCAATAGGGCTTTCTGCTTCTTTTAATGGTTTTTGTATAGTTCCATTTATATTTAGTTCTTTTTGCTTTGCGGCAATAACTACCATTTCTTCACGTTGTGCCTTTATATTATCGTAAATAGCCTGTCTTTCCGTATACTCTTTTTGGGAGATTTCCAGTAATTTTCTCGCCTCTCCTACGGCCTCAGCTTCTTTTTTTGCATACCCATTTACATTAAGCAGCTTTGCTCTCTCGTATTCAGCTTGCCTTCTACTTAAAGCCTCCAATCTAACCTGGTAGCTATTAGCTTCTGGATATAATTCATTAGCCCTTTTCAGCTCTTCACTTAAAGCCTGCTCCATAGTCATTCCTCCAGCTACAGACTTATTAATACGCTGATTGCTCTCTAAAACAACCGAAGGAACATTTTCACTACTACGCATTTTCCTTAGCTGTTCTTCGGTCATAAACCATTCTTTAGCCTTAGTAATAAGGTTTGTAAACATATCAATTGAAGTTTTTAATATGCCATTAGAATTATTTACCGTCAAGATTAACCCTTCCCATGCTGATTGCAATCCCTTCACAGAGCCTGCTACATTATCATTATTTATCCTTTGCTGCTCAAACGCCGTATTAGTATCCGTTATCGCTCCAGTCAATTCTACAAACTTATCTTTTTCAGAAACAAGTGCCAAAGCAGCCGTTACGCTCTCTTTACCAAACATTTTCGTCATTTCCGTAGCGTTCATATGTTTTGCTGCAAGGTTTTCCACAGCTTGTGATAACCCGACCACGGAAGGACGTAAATTCTTGTCCGCACTACTTTCCAAAGTAAGGAATATATTACGCAGATTAGTTCCCGCACTGCCGGCATCCGTTATTTTAGGAGCAATAGCCTCTATCGCGGCTACCAATTCATTGAATTGTACACCTACAGAAGATGCAGCACCACCGGCATTCTCTATAGCCTTGTTCAGATATGGGATATCAGCAGAGCCTTGTTGAGATGCTGCCGCTAAAATATTGATATATTCAGCAGCATGACTTGAGGAAGCCCCCATCTGATTTAAAGAACCAGCTAATGCCTTGGCAGCTTCCGGCACATCTATTTCTGCGGCCTCGGCAAGAACTATAGCACTTTCGGTTACTTGTACCAAAGCTTCTTTATTTTGCAATAAAGATGGGATCTGAGACCCCATCAGCTTAAAAGCATCTACCACCTGAGATGCAGTCTGCGTGGTGGTACTGCCCAAACGGATAGCCTCATCTTTAAAAAACGAAAGCTCCTGCGTTGTCACACCTGTTAAGGATTTCAAAGAGGATAACGACTTTTCAAACTCCATAGAAGTCCTTACCACATCCCCAATGGCTACCGATATACCAGCGAAAGCAGCAAAACCACTTAGAGCAGGTCCTATCTTGCCGGCCATACTTGTTATGCTTTTTTCAAAGTTCCCTATCTCACCTTTCGCCCTTTTGATGTTCTTATCAAAATCTGCGGTGTTAAACAACAATCTTACAATCGCATTACTTGCCATATTCCATATTTTTTGCTCGTTCTCTCAATTCTTTCAGCTCATTCTCATCTATCTCTATCGGTTCCCGTTCCTCATCCCACGGGAATGGGAACACTGCTTCAGGTGTGAGGCTCTCCGTAGAATTAACCTGTGCGATAGTATACATCATCATTCTTGTGCGCTCCCATGCCTCCTGCTCCTTCCGGTTCATCCCCCTTATAAATGCAGCACACTCGTTAAAAGTCATACTGTCAAAGAAGTAATCAGGTGATATCCCTCCACGACCGACAACTTCTTCATACAACCTTATCACACTTACTTCTTCGCTCTCTTTCCCATCGCTTTTTTTTTATCATCTTTCCCGACAATCATACTAATTCGCTTGTTCTCTTCCTCCAAAACAGCCAAAAATGTTTCGAAAATGGACGGATCTAAATCACATGCGTCTATCACATCATCAAACGTTAACGGAAAATCCTTGTTATTCGCCATCAGCATAGCACATAACAGGATATAACTGTTAACCATCCTGTCACCGGAATAAGACTTCCCGGTAATTTCCTCATATATAAATAAGGCGCGCAGAGTATACCTTAATGTATACTCCACGCCATTAATTTTTACTTTCCTCATACCATCAACCATTACCTGTTGCCTTTTCAAGTTTTCCTTGTCCCTTAAGCTGCGCAGTCATTGTAGAATTGCTGCCTTTCGCGTCTGTGCGGTCAAGAGATGTTATAAGAGCTTTCCCCTTATAGTATATCTGCTGGGGCTTGGTTGCCGGGGATGTCCACCCATCTTCCGGAATACCATCATTGGTCAGATTGGCAGGAACACCCAATATAATATCAACAGGCTCACCGGCAATAAATGTGTCATAAAGAGAATCAAAGCTCTCTATGTTCTTATCAGCACTTACCAATGCCTCCGTAGACGCTTCCCACCCCATCTTCGTAACTATTGACTCATCCCACATACCATCGTCCTTACTGGCAGCATCTCCAGTTTCCGCAGTAAGCGTTAACTTATGGCTGGTCGCCAAGGCCGTAGCCTTGCCGCCAATAAAGATCATAAAATCCTTTCCATTCAAAGGTTTTGCTTTTGACATAATCTATATAATTTAAAAGTTAAACAATTCCTTAAAAAACAGATTCTATTCTCACGAACCGAATCCGTAAAACAATTGATTTTTACTATGAATTTATTCTTAAGTGCTATATTCAATAAGTTATCTACATAGGCAATACATCAGGGTGTCTCTGATAATACACCTTCGTTAGTGCCTGTTTCAATTCCTGATAATTTTTAATAAATCCCAGCTCAATCCATTAGGCTATCTGTTGTTCCAGTTCATACATCTCACGTATCTTAGCCTCATCGCCAATCTTATTACGCATTTCTGATTCATGTTTGCCATACACAATGATATTGAGTGATTTTGCCAAATCACTAACTTTTTGCTTAAATACCTCCTTTGGAAGGATAGAACAAACAGCCGTACACATTCTGGGATATGCATCACCGGCAAGATTGCGGAACTTTATCATTTCGTCATAAACGAATTTTAGAACATCATATTTAAATGATGGATTTATCCACATTGCAAAATCAATAAAAAGCAGTGGATGCATCCATGTACCCGCATTATCACCCTTATTTGCTCTTGATTTATGATAGGGGTAATTACCCGTATCATAATTTTCCCTTTTCATTATAGTGTAAATAAACTCTTTAGTAGAAGACAAATCGAAGTAGTCATTAACTTCTTTCCTCATACCTTTTAATTGGTTCCACTGTTTTAATAATTCTGTTGCATTGAAAAACGCATCTTTTGTCCGTTGAACTACTTTAAACTCACCCATCGGACGTATCATAATCTGATTTGTTTTCATAGATCAATTGTTTTAAAATTAAACGAAAGAGTTATAGTAAATGCGTCTATATCCACCAAATAATCTTCAATACATGACAGAAAAGAACTATCAATGACCTCAAACTTATCATACCGGGCTGTCTTCCCTTCAATAGAGTAACGCACCTCATTAGCCGTATTCACAGCAACTTCATACGTCTTTGACACAACTACCAAAGTAGTGGATACATTATCCGCACAAGATCCATCTTTGGTCTCGTCCGGACCATCCAAAGAACTCGTAAAATTGATGAACGGATACTCCGGCGCCCCCACAGGGATAACAACCGGATATATCCTGTTCCCCACCGCTTCCGTAACAGCCTTATTAGACTGTATAGAGCTAATAATATGCTTGCTTATAAATAAACTCATCTTCCTTCACTTACTTCTTGTATTATTCTTGCAATCCGTTCCGACAATACAAGGCTGGCTCTAGCCATGCCGGATTCCGCTGCCGGCTGGAAAAAATTACTTGCAGACAAAGAGCCGCGATATGCCGATTTTTTCATTCCCTGACGTCTAACTTTCGTATACCTGTCTTCTGTCCCTGAATTTATAAACCGAAGGATAAAAGCCCTGTCCGCACCTCTATAGCCTCTAGACCTCTTCGTTTCCGGGCTTACATATCTACGTCTTCTTATGCCCGACACACCGCCGTTCGGTTTTTTATATAATGCCAGCCTTTTTGCATCTCCCCTATCAAGTATGTTAAGCATACCGCCGTTCCCGTCACGGTAAACAACCATCTTTACAGCCATGTACGCTCTTCCGGGATCTTTACCCATTGCGGCTTTTGCTGCATTACGCACATACTTCCGCTCCGGTGTTAATGCCCTTCGTACCTCTTTTTTTATCTCGTTTTTTTTGATTTCCTTGGACTTACGCATCCTTTCAAGCATGGCAATAACTTCGTCTCCCTCATAGACAAATGACACCCCTTTTATCTGCTTCCCCCGATTGTTCTCAAGGATTTTTTTCATTATTCCCATAACTTCGTATTTTTATCCCGGAGCCGTAGCCCCGGGTAAATAAATCATTCCCCTTCGGCAGGTAACTCTCCCAGCGTAAACGCCTCAGGACGCAATGTGGTAAACGCCCAATCCCCATTAAGGGTCAAGCGAACAACATCTGATGTGTCTTCCGAATAAGGATTGATTATAAAACGCTGTTCACCGAATTGCCCGATAGGCTCATATCCCCATGAGCCAAAACCAATATAGGTCTTATCATCTGTATTAATATAATTCGTACAGAAAACCGGAACACCAGCAATGGTATTATTTTCGATAATATATCTTCCCGTGTTACCCGGATTTGTCGGTCCTTCATATCCTCGATCGGTAGTTTCCAATACCGCCTTTGTGTATTCATCCATCACATAAGCCATGTAACTTCCCTCAATACCTTTCATCAATGGCAATGCTCGCATCAATACCAATTCCTTAAATGTCGGTGTCGAGTTGGCAAACTTGATAAAACGGGCATTTTTCTTTTCAGCCATAGTTTTTAACTCAGCGATAGTCTTTGGGGTGCCCGGACTTCCTCCCGGGAACGCGATCTCAGAAAAAGGTCCTACTAACTTATGCGTCTGTTTCCCAGTTGTAAACATCAGCTTATTCAGCGTCCGTGTTACAGCCATCGGTATCTGCTGCTTAACAACATCGTATGCCACCCCCTCGGTCTGGTTGATTGTCTGACTTGTAATCTTGATGGTAACACCCACTCTCTGAGGATTGGGTACAATCTTACCGATCTCGATTTTTTTGTCGGTCAAAGCTACAGCCTCCCCGGCTACCTCTGCTTCAACTGCCGAAACTGTCGGCCAACAATAATCACCCGCCAAACCTGTGCGTAACGGTAATCCAAGCTTAGAAATGATAAGACCTTCTTCCAATGCAGGGATAATGTCATTAATAGTAAGAGGGATCATCGGCTGCGCTCCCGTACTGATCATTCCTGTAAACTCACGCTTAAGCGGATGGGAACTTCTAGAATTGATATGCTCGCGCATAAACGCATCAAACGCAAGCTCACGGGCGGTGACTTCCACATATCCGCTCTTGTCAGCACACGCTATGCGGACATCCAAAGCATTCATCTCGCGTTTCAGACACTCGATCTCGTCATTCTCAGTATCGGTAAACGCACGTTTGTTTTCCGATTCAGCCAAATCTACAATCTCGTTAAGACGTACCTTGATTTCCTCTCGTCTGGTAATGTACTGTTGTACATTCACTTTCTTTCCTTTATTCATAAACAAAAATGATTAAAAAATTTTCTTATTCGCTATCTTTCTCAATTCCGCATATGCGGTTTCATTTTTCTCAATTGTTTCCCGTTTCTTCTGATCTGGGTGCAACACAATACCGGAAGCCTCCACTTCCCGGGCTGTGACGCTGGTCTGCACATATGCCGGATCAGAAGCTATAGTCATTTCAAAAACCTCGTCAATACGGGTAACGTGTCGTAACAGCACACCATCATCATCCTTGGTATACCTGACCGAAGAACTCTCATCGCTCCAGAATGTGAATGAAGAACCGGCTAAATCCCCTCTCTTTACCAACTCTAATGCGGTAGTTCCATCCTGAGTCGCTGGAGCTGTAAATCTATATCTTACACCCGTTTCATCCACAGAAAGCGAAAGCGATCCTTCACCCCTGTTCCAACGAGCCAGCAACCTCTCGCGGTTATGCCACAATGTCATCTTTATATCCATCCGCTTCAACTCGTCTTCCGTAATGGCTCCCGGCTCTATAATCTCACGGTAGTTATCCCAATAGTCCACAAGCATACGACTCTCAACGCCAAAGACAATCGCATAACCCTCGATTACCCGGCTATCACTCCCGTCCTCCGCCTCGCGGATCTTTGGCTGGAACTGGTCACCGGTCATGTATCTTACCTCTCTCTCCTTGGAATTATCCATATTTTTTTCTATTTATTTACAACTTTCAAACGCCCCTTTAGGAAACGCCTTTTTTATATCCTATAAATACCTGTTTTCGGCTTACCCGAAACCGCTTCCCTCATCCAATATGGAAGCCGTAATAGTAATACTCCCATCTCTCTTGGATCGGTTACACGAATCTATTCTGTAGGTTTTCCCATCCCATACCAGCCGACAACGATCAGTAACCACGGACATATAGCGCATCGTTACAACTACCGAACTGTTCATCCACGCTTCACCGGCAGTCAGAGCACGAGCGCCCCTTTGAAACTGCACATTAGCCCATACGGTAATTGCTTTCCGATATTGGATTACCTGTTCATTCATGCTACCACGGCTTATTTCCGGGGTCATAATATCCACTCTTTCCGTTAATGCCCCTGCTGATATCATGATTCACTTCTGTTTGATAATTTCACATAAGGCTTTACAAGCATTGATATAGTAAAAGGAACCATATTCTGGGTTACGGATGAAACCGGCTCCCTGTTCCGGAACAAATGGGCTACAAGTAGCAACATAGCCGATTCCAAGGCTTCGGGAAATCCTTTTCCATGAGCGTCCTCCCATGCCTCCAACTCTTCGAATGTGCGGTTTGTCATATCTATAATCACACTCTCACACGCCATGCCCCATGTATGCAACAACTCCAACTCTTCATCCTGCACATCCCTTATCTGCGCTTTCATTTTTTCAAGCGTCAGCACACGCAATTCTCTATTCATCGTCTTCTCCTTCCTTGTTATCATTTATTTTTGTAGAGCTTGCAACTGTTTCCCCAGACATTTTGGGGCTTCCCAATACTGCAAGGTTTGTGCTTATGTACACATCATCCCCCTTGTCCACCGGCGGACGATCGTCATCCCTACGTATGTCATTAACGGTTGCTTGGCCCGTTTCCAGACGTGTCTTTTGCCATCTGCTCTTGCTGTCAACGTCAAGGGCGTACAATGCGGACAAGTCGAATGTGTACTTGTAATCCATATAGGTATTCTCATCAAGTAATTTGGCGGCAAATTCACGCTCTATCTCGGTAATTATGGGCTGCAAAGCCTCAACATAAAAGGCTACATTGGACATCTCTACACTCTTGTAGTTGGCGTTGGAATCGTCCATAAGTTTACTCGGTGGTATATTGAAGAACCGGGCAATCTCACGGATATTAAACTTTCTACTTTCCAAAAACTGCATGTCAGCCGATGACATGCTTATAGGGGTAAGCTTTCCGTCACCGTATACAGCCAGTATGTCCCCTCCACGGTTCAACGTGTCCTGAATATCCATTCCCATATTCTTCAATTGCTCGTCCTGATACTTTCCGTAGCCTTGGACAGTTGTGTTGTCTTGAAGAATAGCCTTGAAACGTCCGCCTGTGGCAAATCGTTTCAACGTTTCACCATCCGATGTGGCAGTAATACTAAGACACTGCTTGGCGTATGCTATGGTAGACATTCCCCAATATCCTCCGTCAAGACACATGTTCTTAAAATGGAGTATATCTTTCGGACCTACAGTCACACTTATCCCGTTGGTTATATCATCAATCTTATATTGATTAGCATATACATCGTAAGTTACCGAGCCGGGGGAACACAATATGAAAGATACGATCTCGTGGAACGAATTACGTACAGGGTAGATAAAGGCATTCCCTTGCAAAAGCAACTGGGCTACCGTATACTTCATCATAGTATATGAATTCATCCGATCATTGGGACGTGCCCCGAGCAGATAGTTTATCCTCTTCCCATCCTTCGTGTCGCTCAGCTTGAAATAGTTTTTCGCCCTGTCCTTACGCTTGTATTGGATAGTTAACGTAGCGGCAGAACTTGAAAGTAGATTCACAGCACGATATACTGCGGCTATATTCAATGCAGCCCATGGGGAATTCACATAAGCTATGTTCTCCCGATAATCTCCACCTGTAGATTTCGCTTTCCCATAATCTTCGTGCGCTTCCTCATCCGTCTTCTCCGAACCACTGTCTATGAATGACGGCAATGGTGCCGATTCTCTTTTGAAAAATCTGAAAAAATTGTCCATATATCAAGTTATAACTTCTATATATCGGACAATATGCTGTTTATGGTTACCTCTGTTCCGTATTACTGTAAAGCCAAAATGTCATCAAGGAGGCTATCGCACCGTCAATCTTAAGATTTTCCTTCCTTTTCAACGGTTTCTTATTACACATCTTATCTTCATCTATATAGCAGTTTCCAAAGTTCCAGAATAGGATAGGATTATAAGCAATAACAAGATGAGCCGGACGGCTCTTTGCCGCCAGCTCCAGCGATTCTACCGGTGATGTGAACGCCCCGTAGGTCTGGGGAACAGCACGTAGTATCTTGTCCGGGTTCTTCCCGTGTCCCAAAAGTCCCGCTGCAAGCGCGTTGCGTATCTCGCTTGCCTTGTAAGCATCATAGCCTATCCGGCATATAAACAAATTACGGTCACGCCTTAATATGTCGTTTATAATCATGTCCATATCTATGACAGCACCGGGGCATACTTTCAACCAGCCGCCATCTACCCACATCCTATAAAGCTCACGGTTCGGGTGGGTTTCTATTGTTTCTTCCGGTATATAGCTATCCATAAACAGATAGAATTTTTTATCTTCCTTATTATAAATATTGTAAACCACGGCGGAAAGGTCATCAGAAACAGACAAGTCAAAAGCCACCATAGCAGACGGTCTTCCCTTCACCTGTTCCAAATTGATGTTCATGGACAAGGAATGGGCGAAATTCTGTGTTATCCACGGTTTTACGGAGCCTGCAACAAAGACATTAAGTAACTTGGTTTTAAATTCTATCATAGCCTCAACGTTGCGTATCGCCTTGTTCCACATCTGGCGGTAATAACCCTCCTGTACCGTTATGCCAATATGCGGATTACATTTCTTCCACAGCTCCGGAGTACTCATGTGCTCATCGTCAAGCTCCCATTCATCCGGCATAAACAATGACGCGAATTGCGTATCATCGTCATATTCTCCTAAAAGGACTTTCTTCGCATTTTCCAGCTCTATAGCGAAAGGTCCGTCAGGTACGCGGCTTGCAGTAGTTATAATCACTGTCAGAGGCTCCCTTCTCATACCCATAGAAGACACCATAACTTGCATAAGTTCCGCACCCTCCGAGTGATCCTTCACATATCTCGCCTGCGCATATTCGTCAAAGATAAAAAGAGATGCGTTAAGACCGTCCTTTGCATCACCGCCCCCCGACAGACATTCCACAAAGGATTCTTTCCCGTATGTGTTGGTAGGCCTCCATCCCAGCCATTCACGATTTGTCTTAAAACTGCGTCTATCCGGATCCAATTGATTAATAATACCCTTTATCTCATTAAAACATATCTTAGCCTGCCGCCCTGAATTCGCGCCCGTGTATGCCTGCGCGTTCGCATCCCCAAAAAGCAGGTCATTAACAGCAAGAGAAGCCGTAGAGGTGGTTTTTGAAAACTTTCGCGGAACGAACAGAATAGCCTCCCTTACCAGCCGCCTCAACTCCATCACACGCCCGTTGACGACCTTTGTTCCCTTCTTTCTTTCCGTCATATCTTCCACGCTGCCTATATCTTCCCATCTGTAAAACCCCAGTATAGAGGCAAACTGGAAATACTGCACGGGGGTTAGCTTATAACTGCGGCGTCCGTTTATCCCCGAAAATTTAAGGCTCTCATATAAGGCTACAAACACTTTCACTCTTTTTTTCTGAAACGTGTAAGTGTCCATCAGACGGAGGAATTTCAACACCGAAAGAACCTCGTACAGGTTATGCCCCTCCGGACAGGACTGCACGCCATATATATACGAAAAGAGCCGACCGTCTATTTTCCTTAGATTATACCTATCCAAATCAACAGATGTCAGCCTATCCGTATACCCTTTTTTCAGTGCTTTTTTCTCATCCCATTCATTCATCATTCGTCCTCTCCGTCATTCACATTATTGATATTCTCCATTAGTTTATCCAGCGGACTGGGGCCACGACTTCCGCCATCATCAGGCTTGGTCATTTCCATATTCATTTTCAATCCTTTCAATAATTTCATCAAAGGCGAAGCCTGTTCGAACGGAACTCTTGCCAAAGGGTCAATTCGCTTTCTTACATGTCCCTCCCGGCTCTTCTCTTCATACACGATATTATATCCATCATCCAAAACCTCCTCCGTGATTTTTTTAAACAACAGATACAGACGGGAAAATATATCAATCTGACAGTTCAACTCTTTGGAATACTTATTGACATCTTTCAATGTTTTTATAATCGTATCCCTCTGATTTTTTATTTTTTTGCTGACCGCCCGTTGTTCCTCGCTTTTTTTCTTCATTGTGTTAAATATTTTAATATTACCTATTTTTACAATATTGTTGTTATTCCGAGTAATCCCAAAGTGTCACCCCCAAATCCAAATTTTCAAAACTAAAATTTGTGATGCCTGGTGGGAGTGGGTTTGAGTAATCCGGGTGGTCTTAAAAAAATCCCCCCCCGTATTACAAGATAAACCTTTCCTTAAACCGGGATAATGAACGGTTCGCATTCTCTTTCACCTTAACTCTGCTATGTGACTTCATCCCTGCATGAATCAAAGAATGGCAGTCATGGCATAATGACTGTAGGTTGTCCACATCAAACATGAGAGCTCTCATTTCAGTGACTGTCTTGGCTGACTCACACGGTATAACATGGTGAACCTCTGTCGCTGCCATTATCACTCCATTTTGCTTGCAAGCTTCACATAACGGTGACTGTTCAAGTTTTCTTCTTCTTGTTTTTCTCCATGCCATGGAACTGATCATCTTCCTGTAATTATAATCCCTGCTCATTTTCTACTTTTTTGTTTCTTGTTATAACGGGGACCATTCCGTATTTGTTCTGCCCCATAAAACCACTAACCTCCGTAGATACATCATTATGTATACCATCCGATGATACAGGAGACATATCAAGTAACTCCTTGATGATATTATCATAACCGTTGACTCCTATATTACGTCCGATTACAAGTAATCGTTGTGCTAAATTCGGATATAAATACCGAAATACTTCCTCTAATACCTGCTCTTTTTTAGAGGAATGGTGCATTCCTTCCCCATTTTCCGTTATACAGCTTGATACATATCTCCTTCTGTTGGTAACTCTATATATGAATACTGATGCCACTCTTTTAATATCATCATATGCCGACGGTTTAACAGTATTTACCCTGTCCTTCACAGCTCTAAGCCGCTGGAATATATCCATAAGTTCAGTTTCATTAGTATTAACTCCATTATATTCTGTTTCGCAATCGGCCTTTTCGATAAATGCTGACAGCAGATATTGCATCACCTCATATCTGCTGTTAAACTTATATTCCTTCACAATTTTATCCAATTTATCAGCAGCCTCCACACTTATCTTTGCCTGCACCATCACATGTTTCAATCTAGACTTATCCCTCATAATTCACCTCCTTTTTTAATATTGATTGTAATGGATCAAAACTCGCATTTACTTGTTGTACTCCATCTATAGTATCTGCTATATTTGTGCACTCTATACTACTCACAGCATTCGATATTTCTTCTTCATTCATAATGTCCATATCTAATCTCCTTTCTCTTTAATCCGTTCCAGTACATCTCTGTTGGCTTCGAGTATATCATCAAAAGACGGGATGCACATCCACATGTCACACTCGTAGCCGTTCCAATCCTCAAATTCAAATCCTCCGTCTGTCGCAACGTATGGCGATCTCCCAGGTGAAACAACGATATAGCCACTAACAATCGCTCCATTTGATACCATTCTGCAAAGGACAAGCTTATTTGGCTCAGGCAACCGTTCCTTAACACTTATCCAAGGAGATTGCTTGGATTGCCACTCGGCACCTTGAACGAAATTCATCTCTCCAAACTTTGCCAAATCTTTACCAAACAAAGTTCTGTCAACTGTCCTGTGATTAAACAGGATATTTTCTCTTGCTGCTTCTTCTACTGTCTGTTTCATATCTGTTCCGATTTGAATTAAACTATGCTGCCACTTTTCTTAATTCTCGTAGTTTCCTGCCGACAGCTTCGCAGAGAACTCGTGCCATCGTCACCTCTACCGCATTCCCAATAAACTTCTTCTGTTCGGCTTGTGTACCGATCAGTCTATAGTCTTTTGGAAATCCCATGATTTGTTTAAGTTCGGGTATCTTAAGCATACGCATCAAGATATCAACTATGCCATATAGAGCCATGAACTCCTTTATCTTCCGAGTCATAGGGCTATCGCTTTCATATACCCTAATAAGAAAATCACCTTCTTGCGTACATACTAAGTAAGGTGGCATCTTATCCATGCGTGCGATGAGAGTAAAGCATGGATTTTCTATATTGCCGCCGGCAGACATAAACTGTGGATTCATCAGGTAGTGCCACTTTCGGTTGGCGGTGATAACTGGTGCAGGATCATCTATCTGGCTGACATTATCGCCATTGCCATAATACGCAGCGAGGAACTTCGCACCTACCAAAGCATGATTATCCTTGCACTTGACAGTATGTGCGGGTCTATCAATAGGAATATTCTTACTTTCCGGGTGACCACTGAAATACTTTGAGAGGAAATGACAGTCTACCTTTGCAAATCGGTTGTTAGTAGTAAGCACTCCACAAGGTTCTTCTACTGATTTACAAGTATCTTGAGGACGACATGTATTGTATCTGGAAAGGAACTGAGCATTTACTACACCTAAACGTCCTTGGCAACTGATGGTTGGGCATGGTTCGTCTATTCCGGGAGGAATATGTTTTCCAGTCTTTCCGTTGATTGAGTTATATTTCAGTAGCCATTTATCTTTTCCACCTGCTACAAACTTAATGAGACCAGCATAGATGCGTTCAAGTGTTTTCTCTGACAATGGCTTCTTCCGGGTGAAGATACTTGTTCCTTCGTCTTCAAAATCTAATACATCCTTTACAGGTTTCCATTTTGCAAGGCTGCCGAACATATCTTGCTTACCTTCTTTGCAGTGGGTGGGTTCTGGAAACACAATTGGTAGCTCATTCTTGGCAAAGATGCCAAAAAAACGCTTCCGACTGGTGTATGCTCCATAGTCAGCAGCATTCATTATCCGGTGATCGAAGTTATATCCATAAGATTTCACGTTATGCACCCAACGGGTGTAGTCTTCTCCTTTGTTCATGGAGATTGGCCTACCATTCTCATCCATCGGGCCCCATGACATGAACTCTTCTACATTTTCAATCTGGATATAATCTGGGTTAAGGGATTCGATATAACGAAAAAGATGTTCGGCCAGTGTCCGGCTGTCTGCGTCCCGAGGCTGGCCACCTTTGGCTTTTGAGAAATTCGTACACTCTAAGGATGCCCAAAGTACCAAGCGAGCTTCCGGATATAATTGCTTCATCCGTTGTACGTGTGTAACCAGTGGAGAAAGCTCAAGCGTTCGAATGTCTTCTGTGAAGTGCATCGCCTCCGGATGGTTAGCCGCATGACTGGCAATGGCATTGGCGTCATGATTGACACAGGCAATTACTTTTGCACATTGTTCTCCATTTATTCGGGCAGATTCAACACCGGTAGAGGTTCCACCAGCTCCACAGAATAAATCAATGTATAGCAGGCCTATAGTATTCATTTCTGTTCCGTTTTGAGCCATTTTCCTGATGTCAGGTAATGGTAATTATTATCAATTAAATTCTTATTGTAATATCAGCAAGCTATTAATCAACCTCTATAATCTGATATCTCCCTTTTTGGATGTAAATCTTATGGTTGTAATAATCCTTGATTACTGCATATCCAGACTGGGGCCTAATATTACCTGTTAAATCTTCAACATAAGAATTGCCGTAGGCCTTCACTGTTGCGCTGTCGTAGGCCTCCACTGTTGCGCTGCCGCAGGCCTTCACTGTTGCGCTGCCGCAGGCCTTCACTGTTGCGCTGCCGCAGGCCTTCACTGTTGCGCTGCCGCAGGCAAAAGATGTCGTTGTTACCTCATGGTATTTTTGTGTATAGATACCAGCTTCCGCAAGATCTTCTTCAGCAAAATTGTCTTCTAAATATTCTGCATCTACTATTCTTGCTCTTCGTGACACCCAAGACCAGTTATCAGTAATAGCCTTAAGTATATCAGCTTTGCTTTGACTCCTTAATCCCATCGCATAACCTATTTGACAAGCTCCTGCTTTCTTGGCGCGCAGTAATAGTTCTTCCTTTATTTCTTCAAATGTTTTCTGTTTCATGATATTGTTTATTTTTCGTTATTTTGATATTTCGATAATTCCACGCCTCGCGCATTCCTCGAGTAAATCCATATCCTCCTTTTTTATCAGAGCGCCTGTCTTACGATTCACGCTCACATAAGGCTCAAACCCAAATCTCTTAGCCATCTTCTCTATCGTGGTACGACTCCATGTTTTCCATCTGATCACCACGGCTACTTTTGGACCTTCCATGCCTGTACACTGTTAAACCATTTTTTCTTTCCATCCTTATCTGTGTATTCCTTGGCGGAAACATTGAAGTATACTGTAACATCATCGCCAACACGAAGCGGTTCTTTTATCGGACCATCATTGCTAAACATGGTAAATGCCATTGATTTTCCAAATTGCGTCTGTTCGGTTATAAGATATTCCCTTATCTCGTAATCCGTTCCCTGACGGGTGGTTCCCGTTTTCACACCCAAATCCGCAGTGATTCTTCCTTTGATTTCGCACATCATAATATTTTCTCCTTTTTCTTTACTGCTTTCTTTAAGTCGTCCCGACTACCCTTCGGGCAGTATAAGACAAGTTGCCGAAAACTGTTAATTTTGAATCTTTTTATTATTAACCTGTTGATTTTCAGTTATTTAATAACGCCCCATAAGGTGCTTTTTCTTTTACTGTAATTAATTGACAATCAATTAGTTATATTTTTTAATAATTGGCGTAATTGAGGATGCTTGAAAACAGTTTAGTAATTTTTCCTTAAACTCCTGTTCCAACTCACCCGTTATTTCCGTGTATTTTTTCCGCTCCTCATTCCATGAGTTGGCGAACATCCGGATAGTCTCCCACTGTTTTTTCGTGAGCTTACCCTCCATATACATGGCTCTGTACCGTTCCTTGTATCTCGTGACACCAATCCTTTGAATCTCGCGGGCTTTCTCCAATTGGGATAGCTTGACACCTTTAGCAGGTATAATCTCCCGTTCAAACCGTATCTCTGACCAGTCCTTGTAAAAGATCCTAGCCATCTTGTTTAACGACACATTATCTATCAATTGAGGTAGCGGTACCGACTGATGCTTGTACACCGTCTCAATGCGGAGAATATTGCTGCCTACCGTCCTTTTCTTCTCCTTCGCCTCGTAAGTCTTATCATAGATCTTCAATATCTTGCGGTAATACTTACTCTTCTCGGTCGTCTTCTGGCGATACTCCTGATAGTTGGCATCATTCCACAAGGTACGTTCCGCTATGCTGTCCACAAGTCTTATATACTCATCTGCCGGACGGATCATCTTCATTGTAACCCCTATCTCATAATAGGTCACTACTGCATTCTCCGCTTTTACGCACAACCTGAGCAACAGTTCTTCTATTGTCCTTACTGCCATTCGGAAGGTCATCGGGCGGCTGTTGTCCAGTTTGCCCGATTTCCCCTTATGGTATAGCTTGCAGACCGAGCAACTGCACTTCAAGGTGTCACCCCTTATTTCGATGGTACATCCGTCAAAGTTGGAGTATGCAGACGACTTGTAGTAGATCTCATCATCCTCCGAACATTCCTTAAGGTAGTTCTTCAGGACTATAGTCTCTATGTCGTTCACATCTATCCTTGCCTTTATGCTTACTCGGTCAAACATTTTATTGTCAAATTTCGTTCTTTTAAAATCCGGTTCACTTCTCTCTTGTAATGGGAGATCAATGCCTCGTACTCGAATGCAGTGTATTTCCTTGTCTCGTATTTCATCGATTCAAGTATTAGCACCTGATTCTCTCCGTACTTCCTCACCAATCCTCTTCTATAGCCCTGCATATTGCCTTCATCAAAACGGTTGCAGTTACGGCATTGAGCGTTACAATTTACCTCACTGTAACGGGTTGCCATGTGCTGGCGGTTGATGTAATGGCCACAGTCTGCCTGTGTTATGGGCTTTATAAAACCGCACGAGATACAACGGAACACCGTAGTGTTAGGTATCATATCCCTTAATCTGACATACTGGGAAAACACAGCGTCCAGCTTCTTTTTTAAGTTTGCCGTGCTGCTAGTTTTTGCCGGTTTCTTCTTTTTGGATAACATTGGGCTTATATTTTATAATCTTGTTCAACTGTTCCGGATTACGGAATCTTATCGCATATCCGTGCCATTCCTGTGTACTGGACTTATACGGGTATTCTTTGTATTGTGCCGCAAACTCCTTGTCGGTCAATAATGCTACATAAGCTTTCCATTCCTTTCCCTTGTCCCAAAATATGGTCAAATCCCCCAGTTCGGGAACCGTTTCCATTTCACCGGTAATATCCAACAGGAAATCCTTGTGAATCCTCTTAAATACCAATGTAATAAATTCATCAGATTCCATCTTTTGGTATATTTCGTATTTCGATAAATCCGGAAATCCATTCTTTTTCATATTCGTTTTTTTAATGGTTCCCGGATAGGCGGTCAAACCACACCGGGAGAATAATTGATATAGAATATAACATACAAGAGGACTCGCACCTCACGCTACCCTTTAATAGCGGCTTTGGTTAAGTAATTGATTAATAAAACTTCCATTTGAAGTTGTGGGAGCTACGGGAATTGAACCCGTGACCTATGGTTTTGCCGGCCTGTATCATGGAACACACAAAAACAAAATAAAATAGATTAATTACCCCTGACCGTTAACTGCCATCGCTCTGCCACTGAGCTAAGCCCCCATGTGCCGGATCACCTTCACAGGCTACACCGGCTAAAACCTAAACTAAAACCTATTACCATGAAAAACGAAATAAATGACTTATCTTAACTCGTCATTATGCTTCTCCTTGTGGACTATGATTTCCCTTACCTGCGTAGCCTCTATTTTCAATATCTTCCAATCTCTCACGCTCCCCTGCATACACTTGTTTATCACGTCCTTTACATCTCCGGCTGTTTCGGAAGATACCATATAAGTGCATTTGGAAACCTTTGTACGTCCTTTAACGTCCAACCATTCCAGCCCGATTACGACTTTCCACCAAACAGCGCTCTCCGTATCGCATTCGTCATACACAGCCTCTATGGCTTCTCTCTTTAGACTGATAACCTTAGGCTCTTTGTAAACCGGGAACTTATCAGCTACCAAAACATTTTCCGCTTCGGTGAATCCCGTGGCATCCACTATGAAAAGGTGTCTTACCTTCTTATCCTTTCCCCTGCTGTCGGTAGTCTTTCCTCTGACTATACCGGAAAACCATTCTTTCATAACTATATTATTTTAATTGATAATCAATCGCCAAACTATCCCAATGGTTACGGTTGCTCATGTACTCGTCAACTAACCGACTGTCGGAAGGATTGCCCAACTCTGTCTTTAATACCTGATACACGTTGTCCGGCATGTTATATATGACAGATTCATTATAGTCACACCGTCCGGCAATGCCTAGCAATAAAAGCAATGCCACAACCAATAATGTATTCTTTGTTAACTTATTCATAATCAAACTCTTTTTCTTGTTCTTACCTTTATCGGATTATTCTTCGTTCCTGTACCGAACCATTCAAGACGATAACCTTTGATGCGAAGCCAATATTTAAATGTTCCTATGTTCATCTGTATAACCTTAATTCTAAATTGATAGATACTTCCCTTCTCTCGGACTGTGATTTGTCTTGATTATCTGGTCTATCTCCTTCTGTAATCTTGCTATCTTAACCAGTTCTGCCGCCCACTTGATACGGTTCCTCTCAAAATCACCACATAGCATCGCTTGTGCGTAAAGATCAGCCTTTGCCTCGTGCGCATCCAGCTTTTCTTGTAAATCCTTTGGTATACGTTTCTTTCCTTGCCCCATATCTCACCTCCGTTTTTCTGTGAATAAGCTCAATGCCAGATCAGCATCAACCACAATCATTCGTCCTACTTGGCGGACAGCCTTTTTTATGACGCCCGACTTAAGGCGATATGCAGTAGTTTCGGAACAATGAAACAGATCCATTATCCCCTTTATGCCATATACCAAGTTCTGCCCCGTTTTGGCAGGAGTGGTAATTTCATTTTTCGGCATCAAGCTGCCAAACAACTCCTTCAATTCGCCTACGGTTAAATCTATCAACCGGGTATCATCCGTTATTCGTCTTTCTAATGGTATCATACCTTCCCCTCCTTGATCCAGTTATAGATAGAATTTACGCGATTTATAAAATCCTTGTCGGAGGCATCACCTATCATAGCGGCAATTATCTCCTTTCTCAACTCAAAATCACGCTCTCTAATTTGTACGGCCTTTATTCTGTCCACACAGGGTTTTATCTCTTCATTCAACCGTGAGGCTGAACAGAATACACTTATTGGATTATTATTCAGCACTTCGATCATATAGCGCGCTATACCTATAGCATTCATCTTCTCAATATACCGTATATCAAGATCAAACTTAATCCCGTAGCACATATCACCATCATCAAGCGTAATCCCATGTTTACCCTCGTTGGTTTCGTCAATTGTTAACACCAATCTCTTTTTCATATCCTCTAAAAGCAAAAGCCCTTGCCGTTCTCAATCTAGTGTGGTGTTGATTGGTACTAAGCAAGAGCTTTATTTTGATATCCTAAATATCCTAAATAACTTACGGTAAACACCACTAAACCGTATCGTCTAATTTTTAATTCATTCGTAGGATATTAAAATGGAAGTCACTATATTTGCCGATGGAACAATTTTGGTGCGAACAAAATCACGGCTTATGTCGTGACAGCCATTTTTATATCCGTTTGCAACCGTTGTTTATTGGTTACGGATGCAAAACTAACGAACTTTAGTTAAATAACAAACGAAATTTCGGAAAAGTTTTCCAAATTTCGCTATTTAGAACAATATTAAATAACGAAATTATGATAGAAAATACTCTAACAGAAAGGTTTAAGGAACTAATTAGCGCAAAAAGCGCATCTGTATTAGATTTCAGCCGATTAATCGGAGTTGCTCAAACGACCCTTAATAGTCAATTATCAAGCACTAAGGGCGTAAGTTCTAACGTAATCTTGCTAACGCTAGATACTTTCCCAGACGTTTCCGCTGAATGGCTACTCCGTGGAAAAGGAGAAATGCTTATAGCCTCATCGCCAAATGAGAAAAAGGAGGAAGAAGCCCATGCAGAAAGCCTCTTCCGAAACGTATTGGTTGAATTCATGAGTATGGTTAACAAGAGACTGAAAAGTATAGACAACAATACTCAATCGTCAGTAGACAAGTTAGAGGGAATTACAGACCTACTTACAGAATTAAGAAAAACAGCTTAATTTATATAATAATTAAACAAAACGTACACGTTTAGTGTTTGGTTAATACTAATACCTAAATGATGAACGTATTTATAGACAAGCTGGAAAGGTTGATGAATGAATTCAAAAATGAATCAGTCAACCCAAATGAAGACGAAGCCAAAAGGCAAAGCCTTATTCTTATCATATGCAATGGTCATAAAACCCCTAGAAAACATTTCAATTTAAAAGAATATAATCAAAAATTGATATTATGAAAATAGAAAGTCAAAGAATTATCGGAATCCTTATCAAAGCTATAGAAACCTACCAAAATCGTGTAGATGATTTATCAAAAACTGTTGAATCGCTCAAAAGCGAAAACGCTATATTGAAATCTCAGTTAGAAAATAAAAATTAAACTCATAATCCGCGATTAAGTAAAATTAGAATATACAAAACGAATATTTAAATTAAAAACATTAAATCATTATGGAACAATTTGGATTATTATGCCTATTCTTAGGAGTTGCTATCATTATTTTTATCGTATGCCGCGAACTCCTATGCTGGTATTGGAAGATAAACCAGCATATCAACAACCAAGCAAAACAAATCGAATTATTAGAAAATGCAATTCAGCAAATCACTGAAAACCAAAGACGAAGTATCAGCCTCTTACAAAATATCGAAAGAGGAATTAAAGAGATTAATAACCAGTCAACTCAAAAATAAGCACCAGCATATATGCGCATATAAATAATTTTCACCTATGTTTTTATAATGGGCAATGATGCTAGTAAAGCAGCATCCGCTAAACGAAATAATAAGTACAATTTAGACAGCTTTATAAATTGCAAAAACAAAGTACCACCAATTTTGTTTTTTACTATATTTGTAAGGTAATGACAGTTTATGATGGGTAATTACAGTAAAAAACAGGAAGAAAAGAATGAAAACAAGGAAAAGAATAAAACAAGACGAGAAAAACTCGCAACGTATTTCTTTGACTTGTCCAAATTGGTATTTGCCGCACTTGTATTAGGCGGTATAACTCCTTTATTTACCAATACCGCAAACAAAATAAATTGGGCAACAATTGTATTAGGTGTTTTCTCCACTTATATTTTTGCCAATTTTGCAAACAGAATTTTAAAATAAAATAATATGGATACATTGACTATTATCTTTTTAATGACCAGTATCATAGGCTCAGCACTCGTTATCTGGTCACATACGAAAAGCGGCAAAAAATGGCTTAGAGATTTATAACAATAATGGCAGGGGGTATGATTCCTGCCATATTTTTTTCATACCAAACTTAAAACTTATGAACATCAAACGAAACTGCATCTTTCTTCTGGACAAGGAGAAAGACAAACCTGACTCCAAACTCCGCTACAGGATCAAGTGGGACGGGAATACCGTAGCCTTCAACGTGGGTTACCGGGTAGACAATAACAAATGGGTAGCCGAAGCCCAGAGATGCAAACCAAACACTACCCATGGAAAGAAAAAGATCTCGGCAGCAACTATCAATTCGGAGATAAACCGTCTTGAAGAAATCGTCAACGACACCTTCTTCTTCTTCGAGCAGACAGGACACACGCCCACGTCTTCCGAATTCCGGGATGAAGTGAACAGAAGGAATGGGAAGATCGTAGAAAAGGAGGAAAAAACAATCTTCGATTACTACCAACAATTTATTACTGAACAAGGTAAGGAAAACAGTTGGTCAGAGAACACATACAAGAGGCACAAGACCACAATGAACCATCTAAAGAAGTTTGCACCCGATCTTACTTTCGCGGACCTTACCCATGAAGGACTATCCCGTCTTGTGGATTACTTTATGAGCATAGAAGTGGACAATGAAACCGGGATGAAGAATTACACGGCAAAGAAATATATCAATCTGGCAAAATGGTTCTTGAAATGGGCATCAGAAAAAGGGTACAACAAAGAACTTGCATTCGTCACTTTCAAGGAGAAGCTAAAGACCATTCCGGCAAAGGTGATATTTCTTGAATGGAATGAGCTTATGAGCGTGTATAATGCCACATTCCCGGACGAGCCTCATCTCGAACTAGCGAAGGATGTGTTCTGTTTCCAATGCTTCACCTCGCTACGCTATTCTGATGTAAAAAACCTCAAGAAAGCCGACATCTATGACGGATATATTACCATCACTACCATTAAGACAGACGAGCCGTTAAAAATCGAACTGAACAAATATTCTAAGGCCATACTGGAGAAATACAAGGGCATAGAAGGAATATACGCGCTGCCTGTGCCGGTCAACCAAAGGATGAACAAATACATCAAAGAAATATGCAAAGCCTGTGAGATTAACGAGCCTATATGCAGAACATATTATAAGGGAGCAGAAAGGATAGACGAAATTCATCCCAAATACGAACTGATAGGAACCCATTGCGGCAGAAAGACCTTTATCTGCAACGCACTCATGCTGGGCATAGCCCCCAATATCGTAATGAAATGGACAGGTCACAGGGACTACAAGTCCATGAAACCATATATCGACATAGCTGATAAGGCAAAAGAAGAAGCCATGAACCTTTTTAACCGTTAGTCCCTTAATTAGTCCCTTTTTCTTTAAAAGCACTGATTTTCAGTTCCATTTGTACACCCGATGAGAATCGAACTCATATCGTCGGAACCGGAATCCGGTATTCTATCCATTGAACTACGGGTGCGTCTGAAACTTGGACGTGCAAAAGTACAAAATATATTGTCTTTATCCTAATAATTTGGGATATTTATCTATCAAAATAATATTTTGCTCATTAATTTAAGCATAAAACAATCAATTTGATTATATTTTCGGCTAAACATATAACAATATCACAAATAATTTCTATATTTGCAAGCAATTAAAACAACTAGATCTATTTTACAATGAGTTACCTAATTAAACCAGCTAACTATAAAGCCTTGCTTGATTTAAAACAAACAGAGTTAGGCATTAAGCAAATAAAAGAGTTCTTTCAACAGAACCTGTCGTCAGAATTACGTCTGCGCCGTGTCACCGCCCCGCTATTTGTATTGAAGGGAATGGGTATCAATGATGACTTGAGCGGAACCGAACGGGCGGTATCTTTCCCTATCAAAGACTTGGGAGACGCACAGGCCGAAGTTGTCCATTCACTGGCAAAATGGAAAAGGCTGACTTTGGCCGATTACAATATAGAGCCGGGTTATGGTATCTATACAGACATGAACGCCATCCGGGCTGACGAGGAATTAGGTAATCTCCACTCGCTATATGTAGACCAGTGGGACTGGGAGCGTGTAATTACCAAAGAACAACGCACGGTTGATTTCCTGAAACAAATAGTAACCCGTATTTATGCAGCCATGCGCCGCACAGAATATATGGTATGTGAAATGTACCCGCAGATCAAACCCTTCCTGCCACATGACATTCATTTCATCCACTCGGAAGAGCTTTGCCAAATGTATCCCGACAAGAGTCCGAAAGAACGTGAACATGCCATCTCACAAAAATACGGTGCGGTATTTATTATAGGTATAGGCTGCAAACTGAGTGACGGTAAAGAACATGACTTGCGCGCACCTGACTATGACGACTATACCACAATCAACCCGGAAACCGGACTTCCCGGTCTGAATGGCGACCTGTTAGTTTGGGACAAAGTACTGGACCGTTCCGTCGAACTTTCCTCTATGGGTATCCGTGTAGACAAAGAAGCGCTGCTCCGCCAACTGACACTCAGTGGACAGGAAAAACGTAAAGAACTGTATTTCCACAAACGCCTGCTAAATGAAACTCTTCCTTTGTGTATCGGCGGTGGTATAGGACAGTCACGACTCTGTATGCTTTATTTACAGAAAGCCCACATAGGTGAAATCCAAGCCAGTATATGGCCCGAAGATATGAGAAAAGAATGCGCTCAACTGGGTATGCAACTTATTTGATTATAATCTATCAGCAATGAAAGAAGAGGATGATTATAAAAAGTCATCCTCTTTTTATTTGTCATTTTTACAAATTACCCCTATCTTTAACGCACATTTTATAATAAAAGAAATGCCATGAACGTACAAATAGAAGAAAGCTGGAAACAACATCTGGCACCCGAATTTGAAAAAGATTACTTTATCAGACTCACTGAGTTTGTAAGAAGCGAATACCAGACTGCCACTATTTACCCACCGGGCAGATTTATATTCAACGCCTTCAATCTGTGCCCGTTTGACAAAGTGAAAGTCGTCATTATCGGCCAAGATCCCTACCATGGTCCCGGCCAGGCGCACGGACTCTGCTTCTCTGTTAATGACGGAGTACCTTTTCCTCCTTCCCTACAAAATATTTTCAAAGAAATACAAAGCGATTTGGGTGCTCCCATCCCTACTTCAGGCAACCTGACCCGCTGGGCGAATCAAGGAGTTTTATTACTCAATGCCACACTGACGGTCCGTGCCCATCAGGCAGGCTCTCATCAACGACGGGGCTGGGAGGAGTTTACAGATGCCGCCATCCGTGTACTGGCAGAACAACGTGAAAATATTGTATTCATCTTATGGGGATCTTATGCACAGAAAAAAGGCGCCTTCATAGACCGCAACAAGCACCTGGTACTGGCTTCCGCACATCCGTCCCCCCTGTCAGCCTATAACGGTTTCTTTGGCAACAAGCACTTCAGCCGTACCAACGAATATTTGCAAGCGCACGGGCAAACACCTATTGAGTGGTAGACATAAATAAAAAACAGAATAAAAAAATGAGAAATGGTTTCTGATAACAACACGCAACCATTTCTCATTTTTTTATTCCCAACTTCCTCCTAGTACCAATTCACCGCACTACCCGTATTGCTTCGCTGATCCCATTTCAAAGCATCGGTCAGCATACTGGAGTTAGCACGAATACTGAAGTTATAGGAAGTAAAGGGACCGAATACCAAGCCACAGCTCATATTGAAACAGTGCAGGTCACGGCTGATATTGACCGTTGTCATTGACATCTCTTTCGTATTAAAATCATACCCCGAAGAATAATTCACATTCCAGCGGCTACCCAACTTCACATTACCGGAAACATTCAATGAATGAGTCACCGAATAAGGATATCGCATCGTCTTGATATTAATCTGCTTGCTTCTGTCCTCACGAATACTATAACTATAACTCAAGCTCAATGACCATGGCATCTTGAAAGCCATATAGCCATCCGGATCTATAGCCGCCTTCTCTGTCTTTCTCAAACCGGAGTTATCTTCTTCCTCCGTGTTTTCATTGCCATCATCACTGTACTCATCCAGATTTTCATTCTTCTTGTCTTTATCCCCCTTACTGTCCTTTTCATCTTTCGGCCCAAACCACTTTTTCCACGAATCATTATTCAATGTATACGAGAAAGAACCGCTATACCCCTGAAAACGACCAAAACGTCCGTATGACCATTCTGTACGGTTGCCTTCCACTACCTTGCCGTCTTTATCAAACTCATAAGCATACGTAGCAAACTGGGCGTTCATATTAAAAGTATAACTCTTGGTCAGTTTCAAGCGCAGATTCATACTCAAATTTCCCCAAGGTTTCTCTTTAGCCGCCGCATTATAGGAAATACTGGCTCCCAACTGGTCAATCAAGCTGATTTTCTTCACTCCGGTAGTATCCGCATCGGATTTCACTTTCATTTCCACATTATTATCTATAGAGAAAGTGAAATTCTCGGATTTACCACTGGGCGAGAAAGAGTAAGGCAAACCTTCATATGGATTATAAGTCTGAGTACGTACTTCTCCATCCGTATCAGTATAAGTATACGTTCCCACATATCCATACCTAGACGTACTGAAGTCCGGCGCATAACTCATGCTCACCGAAGGAGTAAAGACGTGACGGATCATTTCAATCTTGTCGCCAAACAATTTCTTCCACGGTTTGTAGAAACCATACATCTTGGTATTCACCTGCAAGCTCAAATCATAGTTATACACACGGTTGAAACCGTTGATTGTATCTCTCCGCACATTATTAGGTGCCGACGGATCATAACTCTGCTCCACCTTGCGCATATACCAGCGCTCGGTATAGTTGAAAGAAGGCACAACGTTGATATATTTAAACAAAGTGAATGTAGCGCTGATAGGAATCTTATGCTGCATACCATTAGTCCATTTATTCAAACCCTGCTTCAGAATCAGATTATCCTTGGTATTAATCGAGTTCGTCATCTGGCCGGTATATTGGAGTGAGATTTTCTCATACCAACGTTCATCACCTACCGCTTTCTTACGCTTGAACGGATAAATACGGTTCAATGAAATATTCAAATCCGGCAACGTCACACTGATAGAAGAGTCACGCGTATTCTGAGAGATATTGAATGTACTGGACAGATTCAATCCTATTTCGGGGAAATTGCGCGAATAACTCACACTAGACGTCTTGGTGTTATTTGAATACTGCTGCGGGTTGTACAAACTACTCAGGTTACGCTGGTCATAACTACTGGTCGCAAAGTTCACATTCGCCGAAAAAGAGCTGTTAGGGTTAGCCTTGGCATCCTGTCTGTGACTCCATGCAATTCTGAAATCTTTTGTAACCATATAGTCCGGCATATTCTTCTCACCGGTTTTCGTTACCAGATAACTGGCATTGAAATTACCGCTATATTTATATCTCTTGTTATAATTAGACTGCACGGACAGACCCCATGAACCTTTCGTAAAGATCTCACCCAACACTTTCAAATCCATACGGTCACTGATGGCGAAATAATATCCCCCATCACGCAAATAAAAACCACGATTCATTTCATCACCGTATGTAGGCATAATGAATCCTGACGAATAACTGCTGTTAAACGGAAAAAATCCGAAAGGAATAGCGATAGGCAACGGCACATCCTCCACCACCAGCTGGGCAGGACCGAAAACCACATTTTTCTTAGGACGCACTTTCGCCATGGAAAGTTTCAGATAGAAGTGAGGATGTTCGTGATTATCACACGTAGTATATCGTCCGTGACGCAAATAAAGTTCATCATTAGCACCTTTCTTCGACTCCTCACTGGTAACGTATCCTTCCCCCTGCTGAGTAACGATATTATTAATGAACCCCTTCTTCGACTTGAAGTTATAACGCATGATTTTTGACTCATACGGAGTCTCGCCATCCTTAAAGACAGGAGTACCTTTTTCCACGCCAACCGAGTCGGGAACACCACGGGCATACACCGTACTGCTATCCATGTTCATTGTAATCACGGCAGAGGTCAACTCTATTTTCTCATAGTTCACCTTACCGTCACCATACAGATGGGCATATCCGCCCTCAGTGAATACGATAGAGTCATTTGCTTCATAAATAACAGGCGCATCCAACGGCTGTTTCTTTTTAGGTGCAACCGTATCGATAGACAACGTATCTACCAAAGCACTATCTACTTTCAGGGAATCATTACCGGATGCAGAATTCCGCTTTCTGCGTTGAGCACCTGTACTTAAAGAAAGTGACAGGCATGCAAATAGTAGTAGGAATGTTATAAATCTATGTCGTTTTAGTGGCGTCATTCACAAATCATTTACGCTTTTGAGGGGCAAAATTAAGCATTATCCGCCAATAATGAACTATTTAGCGGATATTTAATTTATTTTTAAGGCTTACAAGAAACATTCGCACCAATGGTTAAAACGGATTATCCCATCTTCCCCATAACGTGAAATACTCTTTAACGCCTTCTCCACGCTCTTTTCCCTGTCCAGATGCGTCTTTGAGAAAAACTTGTCGGCAAAGCAAATAACCTGTTCTTCCAGCGAAACCGGAACCATATTCCGATGAGGAACAGGCAACTGCTGGTCAATAATACTTTGCAAAGACATACCCGCTCCCGTATGTCTCTCACAGACCAATGCATGACGCGGAAATCCTTCTTTCCGCATCAGATCAGCCCCCAAATATCCATGACAAATATAAGGATAAGATCCGAAACAACAAATGCCCTCAGCATCCGTCATAAAAATACCAATATCGTGCAGCATCGCCGCCTCTTCCAGAAACTGCTTGTCCAGATTCAATTCCGGATGCTTTCCGGCAATCCATAACGCCTTATCGGCCACCGAACGGCTATGCGCCAGCAGGATATGTTTCAGTTCATTATCTTCAGGATAATATTTATTAATGATAGCAAGTGCGTCCATTCTCAATTAAATTCTTATTTTTGTGCAATATTACAAAATAATCGCCACATATCATGAAAACAAAATACATTTTCCTATACTGCCTCTTGTTTATCTGCAACGCCGTGACCGCGCAAAAGGTTATCACCGGAGCCGAACAGATGGGCCGTCTCTTACCTATATTAAAAGGGAAGCGTGTGGCATTGGTTGTAAACCAAACCTCCAAAGTAGGAGAAACCCATCTGTTGGACACCCTGCTTGCAGCGCATATACAAATAAAAAAGGTATTCGCTCCCGAACACGGCTTCCGGGGTGATGCCGATGCCGGAGAAACCATCAGGAACGGAAAAGATACCCGCACGGGAATACCCATCCTGTCCCTTTACGGTAAAAATAAGAAACCTACAGCCACACAGCTACAGGACATAGACCTGATTGTGTTCGACATTCAGGATGTAGGCGCCCGTTTCTATACCTATATCAGCACCATGCAGTATGTAATGGAAGCTTGTGCCGAGAACCGGAAACAACTGGTCATCACAGACCGGCCCAATCCTTGTGATTACGTGGACGGCCCTGTGCGACAGAAAAACCAGAAAAGTTTTGTGGGTATGCACGCCATCCCCATTTTACACGGTTGCACTGTAGGCGAGCTGGCTCAAATGATCAATGGCGAAGGCTGGCTGCCCAACGGCAAAAAATGCGCGTTGACCGTCATCCCCGTGGAAGGCTGGAAACACGGACAACCCTATTCGCTTCCGGTAAAACCCTCTCCCAACCTGCCCAACGACCAGGCAATTGCCTTATATCCTTCACTCTGCCCGTTTGAAGGTACAGCCATCAGTGTGGGCAGAGGTACTCTTTATCCTTTTCAAGTAATCGGTTCACCGGATATCCGCATCTCCTCCTTTTCTTTCAGACCGGAAGCCTTGGAAGGCTTTGACAAGAATCCGATGTATAAAAACCAATACTGCTATGGCAATAATCTCCGCCATATCACCGCCCCGAAAGGATTCTCTTTAAAATACATCATCACCTATTATCAAGCTTATCAAGACCTTGGGAAAGCGGACAAGTTCTTTACCCGCCCGCAATGGTTCGACCTGCTGATAGGGAACCGTACCGTAAGGGAACAAATCATGAAAGGAGCCAGTGAAGAAGAAATCCGTGCAGGATGGCAGAACGAACTGGAAGCCTACAAAAAGATGAGAGAAAAATACCTGCTTTATGAATAATATTTCCTTCCAAGCTGACAGATTTCGTCAAAAAAGGAGACAACAACCCAATCTATTCAGGACACGCAGCACCATTCCTCTGCATCCACCAAGCCCCAACCACAAACGGCTTTCCAACCGCCAACACATGGAATCCGTTTCAATCTTCTTTCCGGAAGGCCTGCATACCTTTCTCACCACCCCGATGATATCCGTGTCCTCACATTCCTCATAAAAACGGCAGACGCCATCCCCCTGCATCAGATAACGACTGCCTCTTTTTTGAATAATCCGATGCAATACATACCGGTCTGTCTGCCGGAACAGAATGACATCAAAAAGTTTCAACTCCTCCTTATCATACGGCCCCACCACCACTTCATCCTTCCCATTTCTCAGTAAAGGCATCATGGAATTGCCTTTCACCCGGAACTTCACACTCCTGCCACTTTTGATTTCCGACTCCACCCACGCAAAGAAACATTCATTCGCTATCCGCTTCATACCCATCTCCATATAAAGTACGACATACTAATTTCACCGCCTCCGCATCGGGCAAACACTCCAGATGATAAACAGGAATGGATGAAACCATCTTTTCCAACAGACTACAAACCCCACAGTATAATTCCTCCTCGTATGCAAATGCAGGAGGAGCAGACGGATGCAAAGCTGCATAAGCCTGCAAAGTGTTCAATCTCCGTATCTTGTTATACGGTGCTTGTGACAAACGTACACATCCGGCCAACGGATAACGCTCCGCCTTATAACAAGGAGTCTTCCCACTCCACGGGCTGCCATATACCCACACGCCCCCCTCTTCATAACGCACAATGGGACTGTCATCATTCAGCAACTTACTTCCTGCTATATTTTCCCTCCACAAACGGGTATGGGTACTTTTTCCGGTTCCGCTTTCACCTAAAAAAAGAACCGCTTTCCCCTTATAAACAATACAACTGCCATGCAAGGCAACCGTATCTTTCCGTACCGTCATCAGGCCATACCCCATCCATAAGGCAAACCTTAAAAGACGGGGAGAATAATGACCATATAAACAGATACCTCTCCCGGTTCCACCCATCGTCCGGAGATAAAGCGACGGTTCTCCCTGCGGAGCCAGTTCCAACAAAAAGCTATCCCCACTCACACCAAAAGTACCGGTTACATCTTCATATCCGAACCCATAGGACTTTCTCTGAAAAGCCGGAAAACCCCAACCGTTTCCCTCCCAAACAGTAAAATCCGGCAACCAAGCACCCTCATATACATCTTTTGCCGAAACCAGATCCGGTTGCCAAACAAAAGGCTTGAAACCGCTGATACCATCCACCGCCTCCATCAACCTTTCGTCCGGCAATGCGAAGCAGTGGCCACCTATTTTATAAATTCGATCCATTGTCTTTTCCATTTAATCTGATTACACGATGACAATATGCCAACGAGCTTTCCCGATGGGCTATCGTAAGAACAGTCAGCCCCCTACACTCCTTCATCAGACCGAGAAGCATTTCATTGACAGCCCGTTCAGTCTCATTATCCAATGCAGAAGTAGCCTCATCCAGTAGAAGCACCTCCGCTTTCTTATACAAAGCACGGGCGATGCCTACCCGTTGTTTCTGACCTCCCGAAAGCCTTCCTCCCCCTTCACCCAAAGGAGTATCCATTCCTTGCGGCAATTCATCCATCCAAGCATCCAATCTCACCAGCCTCACTATCTCCGCTACCCGTTCCTTATCTATAGACCGGCATCCCAAAGCAATGTTTTCCGCCAAGGTCCCATCCAGCACAAACACTTCCTGTTGCACATATCCCACCTTGCGATGCCATTCCTGCCTCGGCACATCGGCAAGCGGCCTGCCATCTATCCGAATAGCGCCTTTATCCGGAGTGATAAATCCCAAAATCAGATTAAACAAGGTAGATTTACCCACGCCACTCTCACCACAGATACCTACATATTCCCCCTTACGAATAGTACAACAAAAGTCCTTTAGAACCTCTTTACTTTCAGGATAAGCATAGGTGAGGTGTTCTATCCGTATCTCTTTTTGAAAAGAAAACGCTTCCTGCCCCCATGATGGAGAAACTGCTTCCATCCCCTTATCCCCCAACCCTTCCTCTATAATCCGCAGAGAATAGACCGCATTCTGTACTTGTGTCCAACCACCTAAGATGCCGCGCAAAGCGGGTAACAGCCGGAAAGCCGCCACAGCAAAGACACCTACCAGCGCTTTGATATCCCCTGTTCCGAAAACGGTGAGCAAGGTCAGCCCCGATATGACCGCCATTTCGGAAAGGCAAAGAGGAAGATGCTGTATCGTTTCCAGTTTCAAACGGCTCTCACTGATTTTCCTTACCCTCTGGGCGAATGCCTGCTGAAGAAAAGGAAACGCCGCATTCAGTTCCAATTCGGCATACCCTTTCATCGTTTCCGTGACCAGCCGGGATTGCTCACGACGAGCCTGCTGCTCCTGCTCACCATAACGGCGCATCGGTTTCCTGATCCCCCATCCGTAAATCAGCATGAAAGGCAGAAAGGCAATATACAACATCAGTACCGTCAACGGAGCATAAACCAACAAAGCTGCCGTCACCCAAAAAACAAGCAGCAGTTCTCCTGTCATGCGAAGCAAGGGGGAAAGAAGGTTTAAAGAAAAAGCATAACAGATATAGTTCACCTCATATCCCAGCCGGATACTCCCCCTGCTGCGTATAAACAATAATCCCCGTTGATAGTAAGAAGTAAAGAGAGAAAAGCTGAGCCGACGGTAAAGAGACATCAGAAAATGGTTTTGAAAACGTGAAAGCCCCGCTGCCAAAGCGTTTTTCACCAAAATAAAGACTATTGCCACCAGACAAAATAACAGGGCGGCATCTTTATCCCTCCCGTCATCCAACAGAAAAAACAAGACAGGCAACAGGGCAGCGAGTCCGGCAAAGTCAAGTAATGCACAAAGAAATACGGCACAAACCACCCTTATCCCCATTTTCCTTTCATCAGGCAACAACAAACGGCAGATTCTTTTCAACATAAACCGCTTATTTTCGTTCCGTCTGGAAGATGGTATGGGGAGAGCGCAGATGCAACAGAATAGAATTTCCAACCCATTTGCACAGTGAAATGCGCAACACGCTGTTGCACGCACGATGAGTATGCAGCATACGTTTGGTTTTATAAACCAGAATGCCCCATTTATTCTTCGCCGGAACTGACATCGTATAGGGTGGCCGGATGATTTCCCGCAAGATTTCCTCCGCCAATCCTTCTCCTCCATATACAGGAACGGAAGTTCCTAAATAATCATTACAGAGGCGGGTCATTGCCAGCATCATATTTCTAAAACGAATATCCGTCACTTCCTCAGGAATATGCAGGCCGTATCTATTCAGCAGGCAAGCCCAGTCGCAAAGATGATGAAGTGCCAGGCCGCGTGCATAATGCTGGGCGGCATGAAAAGCGAGAAATACGGTATTAAAGGTGGAAGATGGGATTAAAATGGAGCATTTTCCGTCCAATTCCGCCGATACGGGTTGTAGCAGTTTTTGAAGGAGCTTATCCATCTTCACTGCTATACGGTATGTTTCCGAATTAATGAAGGTTTTATGATTCTCTATCGGAATACCTTTATAGTAAAACATACTATGCTTTTCGGAGTGTTCAAAGTCTACCTCTATTCCTTTTTCTTCCATTAACCGGTCTGCCAGCCGGTTGGCCTCGGCATCACTTTTCCGGGAATGGTCTGCCGAATAAGTGAAGATGTCTATATCTCCCCCTTCCCTGTGCGAAGGAATAGGATAATAGGTGGAGAGACCCACTCCTTTCAACTGGACCGTGGTAATGCCATGCGTTTTATAAAAAGCTGAAAGTTCGGCTATGGTATGGCAGTACCGCAGGTAGCGTTTTTCATAGTTCTCTACCGCCATCGCCCAGTTTAACTTCAAAGCCTTCGGAGGTTGCAAACAGGCCGGCAGGGTTTGTATTCCGTCCCATGCCAAAGCCATCACTCCCTGAGTGCAAGCTAGTTTGTAACACGCCTGCCAAAGGGCAGGAGATATATCGGTAAAAAGGATTTCACTAACCGGCTTTGTGCTGTTCAACGCGGATCGGAGCAAGGCAAATAGCATTTGCTCCGGTTTATCGAGTATTATATCCATTGTTATATCAATCAAGTAAGGCTGAACATTTTTTTAGTGCATCTGCCCAAATCACCACATCTCTTTCGGCCTGCTCTTGAGAAATATGATAAGATTCCACCAACACCAAGGCTGCCTCTTGTAAAGTGAAATCCTTTCCCGAAAGTCGTTTCCAAAGTAAGCAAGCGGAAAAATTAAAGGAAATAATACGGGTCAAATCAGTATCGGGAACACCTTGGTTCACAATTATTGTTTCTCCGGCTATGGAGCGGAGTTTAAAATGGGGATTAAGTTTCATAATCTTCTAATCTTAAAAAAAGAAAGCCGCCCGACCTTTCGAGACAGGACGACCTTCTTTTATTACAAATCACTTTCTGCCATGACTAATAACATGATAGCAAATAATTCTCTTATTTTATATAACTATCCCAACCGGTTCCTTTAAAAGAAGGAGTACCAGTCACGTTAATGATAGAGGAAGCATCTGTTATCGATGAATCAACAACCAAATTGCCGTTAAAAGTACCACCCTCAATATTCAATTCCATAGGTTCGGTGTTTCCGGTACTTTTTGATAATTCCACGTTACCATTAATAATACTAGTACCTTTAACAGTTACTTTAACTCCGTCAGTGTAGGTTGAATAGCCGCAAACATCAAATGCATATGCACCAGTTCCGGCATTAATCGTAGTATTGTTAATCAAAATATTACCACAATTGTTACTCAATACATATAAGGCATTTAGCCCCCTCACTGTCATAGCATCCAACGTCAAATTACAGTAGTTCTGAATCATAATTTTATCATTATCACTTGCCAGTGTTCCGTTTTTCATAGTAACGGTAGAACCTTTCAACAATTGACAACTGTTCGTTTCTGTGCCAGCCGAGCCAACGGTCGGTTTAGCAAGTGTAAGCACATGGTTGTTCAAGTCCAATTCTACAGATTGTCCACTTTGCGTTTTAAAGCCATTACAAGTAGCGTCTCCATTCAAACGTATCTTCACGTTAGCATTACCGCTTAAGTATAAAAGTGCGGACGGATCGGAAAAAGTACCACCGGTAACAGCCAGCGATGCACCTGCACCAACCACATAGATCTTGCCATTCAGTGTTCCACCACTGATAGTCATCTGTCCCAAGTCATTGGCTGCACCATTATGACCTTCATTATCCACCACATACTGAGCGGAACCAGTCGTATTGAATGTACCTCCTTTGATTTCAGTCACATGATGATTCTGTACGGTTGCCTGAGACATATTGGTGAACGTACCGTCGTTGATGACAAGCCGGGCTCCATCATCATTTTTAATAGTATTAAGACCTCCGGCAAATGTACCACCGTTTATGATAAGTGAAGGATTCTGATGATTGGTACCACTTACATATCCATTTCGCGGATTCGTATTGGTATAATCATAATACCCATTGGCTATCATCGAAGAATAATGCCCGTTTTGCGATATCTCCACATTTGGATTAATCGTCATCTCGCCATGATTCAGAATATTATAATAACTGTTACCACCAGAGCTTTCTGAGTTCTGACCGTTTTCCTTACTTCTAATATAGGTTCCGCCATTAAGAATTACTGTACCGTTATTATAGATACAAGCTTTCCCGTGACTTACATTATCCACTGTACCATTTCCGTTAATGGTCAGTTTACTATCCTTGTTTACAGTAAATGTATCACCAGATTTGTTGGTGATTTTATGACCGTTCAAATTGATGATAACTTCATTCGTTGCGGAAATAGTAAAATCTCCCGTCAAGTCTGTGGCAAGAGTATAAGTTCCACCATTTTTTGCGACATTTTGCAAGTCGGCTACGGCAGCATCAACTACTTCAAATGCATCATTACCGGACAGATTGGGTAATTCAGCACCCTCTTCTTTATAAATAATGACAGTTGAAGTGTTACCGCTTTCACGACTGATGGCTGTTACTTTGGCACCACTCTTCACTCTTACATTACCGGCTTTTACCTTCAATGTATTAACAGTAATTCCTTTACCTAGAACCAATGTGTTTGCAGCAGTAGTTGCCGTTACTTCATCATAAGTAGCAGTTTCGCCATTGGCAGCCAAAGTTACGGTAGAAGAAGGCAGATCTATCTCAAATTTAGGCGCAGTATCTAATTGCGGTACAGATACCAACACGTTTTCAGGTGCAGCTGTACCACCAGTACCAGTGCTCTCTTCTTTAATGGCAACAGCATTTGTTGTAGAAATATTTTCAAAGGATATGCTGACATTTTCTGCCGGTGTACTTTTTTTCGGTATTGAAACTGTAGGACTGGTTTCAGTTGAAGCCACATCAGCCACAGAAACAGAATTGGTTTCTTTTAAAGCATCGGCTACCTCTGATACACTTTCAACTGTTGTCGGTACACTTCCGGATACTTCGTCCAACGTTATAGTTGTGGTATAACGTTCGTTACGTTTAGCATCTAAAGCTTTTGTCTTTAAGACCTGGCTTGTAGCGCCATTACCAATGGAAAGTTCCAAGGTAGGATACTCGGCTACAGGCAACGGGAAATAGAATGTTTTACTGGTCACGACGTCACTGCTGGCAGCAAAGTTTATAGTTATGGAAGAGGAATTTGACGTTTCTGTGGTTGTCAATGTAGGTATACCTTTGGAGAATGTTATTTGTGCATTTCCAGCAATGGCTGGAACAGTAGTTTTTCCTTGAGCGGTCATAGAAGTCAATTTCGCCCAAGTATAGTCCTTCGGGATATTATTGACAGTTACGCTCATCAGGGCACCTGCATTTTTAAATGCCAGGACATTCTGTGCGCTCTCATTTATTTGGCAAGCCATAAGAGCACTGCTGTTTTCTCCTTCCTTATAATTATAGGTATCCTTCAACGTTAATGATATTTTACTTCCATCATAAGAAGCATCGCTGCCATAAGGATAAAAAGCAGCTTTCTTTACAGGATTCTCACCTTCCAGTAACCCTGAGAACCCTGCGTTCTTGGTTCCGGCTCCACTGGATAATGAATAGTTAATGTTAGTGTAAGTAGAAGAGCTTCCATTCGTTACAAAAATGCCAATCTCGTCACCTATACTCCAAACGACAGAATTGCCATTCATAGCAGTACGCGATTCAGCATCTCCCATAGTGGCACATACTTCATCAACGCCACTTTTCGCCACGCCCAAATCTTCATTGGAACAACCGGTTATTCCTAATCCAAGAACAGCTAAAGATGTGAACAATATCTTTTTCATACGTGTATGTTTTTAAATTATTTATTTCAATTACCAAGGCTGCGGGTCATAGTCTTCTGTTCCACCACTTACTGCAAATCCTTTTTCCACTTCTACTTCGATAACCTCCACTTTAGGAGCCTCATACATTTCCATATTGTTTGTTTCCATAATTTCCATACAATAAATTTAGATTATAATTTTTCAATGATTCTGTTCAGACATTATACGCCCCAATTATACCATAGAATATTTTTTATAGAAAGATGCCATAATTGCCGCCTGTGGGCAGAAGACTCCTGGCGGTCCGGTGACATATACTGTGTCTCCGCAACCTCGACTTGACAGATAACGGGAAATAAGGATTCGCATTCCCGCTTGCAGTGTTGTTTTCATACGTCTGTAAATGTTAGATCAGTCTATCTTGTCAAAAGACTTTGCCTAACTCCCCCTCCTCTGTTCGGCGGTTAACAATAAAAAAGCGTGAGGGCTGTATCTTGTTTATCCTATCGTCGGGCCTTCGCATTGCCTTGGTCTAGATAAACAACAGCCACCCACGCCATTAGGTATATAGATGCCACAGTAATGGCAGGTATATAACACAGACGTGAGCGTTGTTGTTATCATCTTCAGACCTTTATCAAAGTTGCGAAGTTTGACGATAGAAGATAATTTCAATAACGCTTCTTAAAATATGTAACTTTCTACTACACCATAGTATAATAGTCGGTACAAATATAATAATTTCTTAAATAGGAAAAACGTTTCTTAGCGATTATTTTTAATAATTGCTACAACAAGCATTAAAAACACTTCTGTATTTCACAATAAATCGACTCAACATAACACCAATATTAATAGAAAGTTATAAGCAATTATGCCCTCATGCCCTCACTAAGAAGTTAACATATTGATAATGAATACTGAATGAATGATGATAGCATATTTCAAAAAGTATCTTTGCCCTCATGCCCTCATTCTACAAAACAAATAAAAAGAGTATATCTATCTGATAACCAACAACATAAACACATACAAAGTCTTTTTCAAAAGTTTGTCAACCATCGCATTTTGAGCTTTTTCATCACAGTATACTCTATTTTACAAACATCCGATTACATTTTCATGCTGATAAGTTCTACTCAACGTACTTTCCTATTTGTTCTTTCTATTATTCGCTATTGCTTACTCAATAGTGTGACTAACTCTAATCACAAACGTGACTAAAGTTAATCACAAGTGTGATTAAGTCTAACCACAAACGTGATTAAGCAATTTCCCATAGTAAAGAACTGCAATATGAATGACCGATTATCATATAATGATCTCTATATAAACTATCAAGAACTCCCTAAAATGCAGTAGTTACCGTTGTTTCTCCTAGCAAAATATGATAAGATTCGTGTATATAAAAGGGATCTTGTAGGCATTATGCCATTTTTCTTCACCTAAAACGGCAAAATAGACTCTTTTCTCATCTGAGTGATTTTGAAACGAATTCAGCTATATCACATTGAATATAAGAATATTAGATAGTAATCAGTATAATTAAACAGTGAGAGCATGAGGGCAAATTGTTTCTTCAAAAATATGCTACCATCATTCATTCAGTATTCATTATCAATATGTTAACTTCTTAGTGAGAGCATGAGGGCATATTTGCTTATAACTTTCTATTGGTTATCTCCTTTCTTTATTCCTTGATATTACGGATATGACTGACAGGCACACCGCCCACAACCGTATTTGCCGGAACCTCTCTTGTCACGATCAAACCTGCTGCAATGACAGCATTGTTTCCGATGGTTATTTATCGGATAAATGAAGAATAAGTGCTTTGTTTCTTATTCTATTTATCAAATGTTACTTGTACCATTAGAATGAAGAAGGCTGATTAGTATGAATGTGAATATGCTGCATATAAATTTTCAACCAAAACAATTATGGATTGCCGATGAAAAACTTAAATGTCTAATACATGGTTTAGATTAAGGAGAGGATTTTTCCTCTCCTTTTTTCCTTCCGATACGCCCCATTATGAGAACGTGCCGTTTGAAGTGCCGAGTTCGTGGGTGTGGTGTAGATTGGAAGATATAGCTTATGTTGCATCTGGAAGTACACCAGATAAAACATGCTTTGTAGAGAATGGTGTTCCTTACATTAAGATGTACAATCTCAGGAATCAAAAAATAGATTTTGCCTATCATCCACAATATATTACAGAAGAAGTGCATAATGGAAAGCTCCAGCGTTCGCGCACAGAAGTAGGAGACCTTATTATGAATATTGTTGGACCACCTCTTGGTAAACTTGCAATTATTCCTACAACATTGCCACAAGCAAATTTTAATCAGGCCGCTGTACTAATACGCCCTTACAAATTTAAAGAGGTGTTGGTATCATATCTAAAAGTCTACTTAGAGGAAATGTCAGAAATAAATTCTATTGCCACACGAGGTTCTGCCGGACAGGTTAATATATCACTGACACAATCTCAAAATATGCGAATACCAATACCGCCTTTAAATGAAGTTAGAAGGATAATTGAAGAGGTGTCTAAGTATGATATTTTGATTGATTCGCTCAAACAAAATATTACTGACATTCAAAATCTTATAGCCTATACCAAATCCAAAATCCTTGATCTTGCCATTCACGGTAAACTAGTACTGCAAGATCCGAATGACGAACCAGCCATTGAACTATTGAAGCGCATAAATCCCGACTTCACACCTTGTGATAACGGGCATTATACGTTTGACGTTCCGAGCGGGTGGATAACGACAAATTTAGGGTCAATATTTAATGTCGTATCAGCTAAAAGAATTTTGAAGTCAGATTGGAAGCATAGTGGTGTTCCATTTTATAGAGCACGTGAAATAGCCAAGCTGTCTATTTATGGACTTGTAGATAATGAATTATATATTTCAGAGGAACATTATAACTCATTAAAGGAGAAATTTCCAGTACCCAAAGCGTCAGATATTATGATTTCTGCCGTTGGTACTATTGGCAAATGCTACATTGTAAAAGAGTCTGATAAGTTCTATTACAAGGATGCAAGTGTACTTTGTTTGTGTAATGACTATCAAATAAATGCGAAATATATTTACCACATCATGAGAAGCGAATATATGCTAAAACAGATGTATGATAACTCAAAGGGTACAACTGTTGATACCATTACGATTGAAAAGGCAAAACAATATATATTGCCCCTACCTCCACTTGCCGAGCAACAGCGCATAGTAGCCAAGATTGAAGAGACATTCTCCATTTTTGACGGTATTCAAAATTCCTTAGAAGCGTAAACAAGAACGCTTCTAAGGACTAATGTAACTTTACCAGTTCACCACTTTATCCACAATCTTCTGCTGTTCGCTGGCAGTGCGGCGTAAATAGATACGAGTGGTTTCTATGCTTTCATGCCCCATGAGGTCGGCAAGTAAAGCAAGGTCGTTAAAGCGGTCAAGGAAGTTTTTGGCGAAACGGTGACGGAATGAATGAGGGTAAACCACCTCTTTGTTCATCCCGTATTTTTCAGCAAAATGTTTGAGTTGAGAAGCTATTCCACGAGTAGTAATGCGCTGTCCAAACCGATTCAGAAAGATGTAGCCGGAAGTAAGTCCTATTTCTCTGAGCCATTTCGCAGCCTCCGTGCGCAAGTTCTTCGGGATATACAAACGGCGTATCTTTCCTCCCTTGCTGTATAGGTCAAGATGCCCGATTTGTATATGTTCTGCTTTGATATGGAGTAGTTCGCTGACACGTGCCCCTGTAGCAGCCATAAACCATACGATGAAATACCACTCATCATAACCATCTGCTTTGAGCTGGGCTTTGAGAAATTTGTAATCGGCATCGCTTATTACATTTTCCAAAAAGTTCTTCTGTTGTACCTTTACGAACTTCACTTTCAGTTTCTCTTGTTTTGTAAATTCCAGATACTTATTGATACCTTGCAGCCGAAGGTTCACCGTCTGTGGCTTAAAGTTCTCCACCAAGTACCCCTTATATGCCAAGAGGTTCTTCTTGTTTACTTCTCCATAATGATTGAGGAAATACTGTACCGTCCACACATACGATGTAACGGTGTTCTTGGCGAGATTAGTCTTTGCCAAATGATTTTTGAATTTTGTTACCATACTACATTGATTTATAATGAATACAGTAACAATATAAGAGAATATATCGAACATGATAAGAAGTTGCCTGAAGGATGGGCTATGTGCAGGCTTGAATAAGTTGTAGATTATGAACAACCTACTGCTTATATTATAAATTCAACGGCTTATGATGATTCCTACTCAATACCAGTCTTAACAGCAGGTAAGTCTTTTATAATTGGTTATACCAATGAAGCGACAGGGATATGCTCAAATCTTCCTTGTATAATCTTTGATGATTTTACAACAGATTCAAAACTAGTTGTTTTTCCTTTCAAGGTAAAATCATCAGTAATGAAGATTCTAAAAATGCACAGTGATATTGAGATTGATTATGTGGCAATGTTTATGAGTGTCACATATCAATCTGGTTACACTCATAAACGATATTGGATTTCTGAATACTCAAAATAAGAGATACCTATACCACCGAAGGCAGAACAAAAACGGATTGTTTATACAGCCCGTAATATTTCATTCATCGTATCAAGCACCATATCTATTTTAGCCACAATTCGTTCTTGCTCTTTATATGGCGGTATGGGTATTAAAACATTACCAATAGATGTTTTTGTTAAACTGGGCATAGCCGTACTTTTATCTAATTTGCTAAAATCAAATGATAAGCAGAAATAATACAGATATTTATCAAGTATAGCATCATTAGCCTTCAAGCCAAAAGCTGTATCAACGTTCCAAAAATGTTCCTCTACGAATATAGGATTATTAATTGTACCTTTTCTTCCAATTATTGTAGAACCTGCGATGCAAAGATACTGATTAGCTCTGCCTATAACACCGCCACTACCATAAATTGGATATATACCGTTAAGTGTTTCAACATTTTTTTGAGACTTCCCATTCGTTATACTTGTAATCTGTTTCATTTTACAAATAGCCCATCCTTCAGGCAACTGTGTATAATGCCCGTTATCACAAGGTGTGAAGTCGGGATTTATGCGCTTCAACAGTTCAATGGCTGGCTCGTCATTCGGGTCTTGCGGCACGAGTTTGCCGTGAATAGCAAGATTGAGGATTTTACTTTTTGCCTGCTTGATAGTTGTTTGCAAATCTTCCTTGCTATTCTTGATAGTATCAATTAAAGAAATCCACTTAGCCACCTCTACAACAATTCTTTCTTGTTCCTTTAAGGGTGGAATAGGTATCATTAATTGCGAAAGCTTTTGAGCATTGATATTAGACTGATTAACAGCATCCGTTTTTACATTATAGCACCAATTACGATAATAGCTGCTATTCATTACAGTATTAAGGTAGTCTGAAAAAATCAATATCGGTCTAATGCGAATAAGATAGCCAGCATATATGGCTGGTTGTTCTTTCTTATAGATTGCCGTTTTCCCTACCCATTCACTACTGTTTGTGCGATTGAACAGTAAATCGTCTTTTTCAAGTGAGTACAGCTTAATATCTTCATTATTTGACGAATACACTAAATTAGAATAATCGATTGTACCGACATTAGTAATATTCCCCATTCGCAAGACAGCTATTTTTCCCACACTTAAAGACTTCTCTGAAGTTCCGTATTTCAATTCGCACACAATATCTTCTAAATTGCACCATTCCCACCCATTTGGTAACAAATAGGGATAATGGGGCGTATCGGAAGACTTTGCAGACTTCTTACTCCGTTTAATTTTGCCTTCTTTTATCAGTCGTTCTTTTTCAGCCTTGATTCGTTCGAGCAGAACTGATGCTGGTTCATCGTTGGGATCTTGGGGTACAAGTTTTCCATGTATCGCAAGGTCGAGTATCTTTTGACGTAACGCTTTTGTATCCATCGTTATATTTCTGTTTGTAATTGTGCAGTTTTGGCTGCACAATTACTATTCATGTTCTTCCAGTTTCTTTAATTCCTCATTTTCTTCAAACTCTTCAATCCATTCCTTCACCTTAGCTTGCAATAAAGCCTTGTTGGGGAGATAGAGTTGATAAGCAGAAGCATAGATGTTAGCATCCTTAGGCAAGGTAAGTTCCACTAGTGCATCGTTCTTCTCCTTACACAGTAGAATACCAATTGTCGGCTTTTCAAAGTCTTGTTTGACATAGCGGTCGTAATAGTTGACATACATCTGCATCTGCCCAAGGTCTTGGTGAGTTAGTTTGTCTATCTTCAAATCTATAAGCACATAGCATTGTAGTAAACGATTGTAAAACACCAAGTCAACAAAGAAATGCAGCTCATCAAATGTGAACCTTTTCTGCCTTGCTTCAAATAGAAATCCTTTGCCAAGTTCTAATAGGAATTGCTGCATCTTGTTGATAATGGCATTCTCTAATTTAGACTCTGAATAAACTGCATCGGGTTTTAGACCAAGAAACTCTAATGTGATGGGATTCTTGATAATGTCTGATGGTTTCCCAATAGATTGTCCTTCCTTAGCCAACCGCATTACTTCATCTTTGTTACGGCTCAAAGCCAATCTCTCATAAAGACAGCTTCCTACTTGACGGCTGAGTTGTCTTTTAGACCATTGTTGTTGAGTACATTCTATTTCATAGAAACTGCGGGCATCCGGATTTTCCACCCTCATCAGTATAAGATAATGAGACCATGAGAGAGCGAATGTCGGCTCAGAGATACATTCCTCTGACTTCGGATAATCGGCTAACCACTGGTTAGCCTTTTGACTCGGCTTTGGACAACCACTGGTTAGCCCTTTAGAAAAAACAATATAAAACTGCCGTATATTCTTAAGCGTTGAATATGACCATCCATCTCCCAACCTATCAGTCAGACGTTTGGAGAGTTCTTTCAGCACCGCCTTTCCATATTCGGCTCTTGTTTCCCCCTTTTGCTCATATTCTACTATATATTGTCCGATATGGAACTTAGTATAAACCTCAGCTATATTGACGGCTGTTGCCACACGTTCCCTTGCCTGCGTAACAAGGTTAACAACCTTCAAGAACAGGTCGTTTATATCTTTATCATTTGTGAAAACCTCTTTTCCCATAACTCAATTTTCTTCAATATTCGCAAGTAGCTTTTCAAGTTCAACCACAGCAGCACTTATCGTTTGGCTTTTATCCTTTATATCAGCCATCAGCTCTGCCAATGAACGGTTGTCCACCTCACCACCTTGCTTTATCCAAGTAATGTCAAGACTTGTTTTGTCTCTGGTAAGAATTTCATCTACAGGGTATTTACGCCAACGACCTTGCGGATTATTTTCTGCATCGTATGTCTCTACTCGATTATTATAGCAAGAAACAAAATCATCCAAATGATGCCGTTCCAGTTTATTGGTGGCAAGCGTATGCTTTATATCTGTACGGTAGTCGTAAAACCATATTTCCTTGGTCGGTTGTCCTTTGCTGAAAAACAACACGTTGGCTTTTACGCCTTGGGCATAGAAAATACCTGTAGGTAAACGCAAGATAGTATGCAAATTAAAATCCTGCAATAAGCGTTTACGAATAGTCTCACCTGCTCCAGCCTCAAAGAGAACATTATCAGGAAGTACAACTGCTGCACGTCCTCCCGTTTTGAGCATAAGCATCATGTGCTGGAGGAAATTTAACTGGTTATTCTTGGTCTCTACATAAAAATCCGGGCGGTTAATATCCACCGATCCAGCCGGACGAGTTCCAAAAGGAGGATTGGCAAGAATCACATCTACAAGAGTTGACGGTTCTTTTTCCAAAGAATCCTCACAAACAATCGGACTACGGTCTGTACCAATACCATGCAAATAAAGATTCATGGAAGCAAGCGTCACCACTAAAGGCGTATTATCCACACCATGCAAAGCTTTGTCACGCAAGAAATCACGTTTTTCTTTACTTGCTGACTGACCTTTCATATAATCGTAAGCTGTAAGCAAGAATCCACCCGTTCCACAAGCCGGGTCACAAACCGTTTCCCCCATTTGCGGATTGATACAATCTACCACTGCCTGAATAAGTGGACGAGGAGTAAAATACTGTCCTGCCCCGCTTTTCTTGTCTTGTCCGTTCTTTTCAAGAATGCTTTCGTAGATAGCTCCTTTCACATCACCGTCCATAATGAGCCATTGCTCCTCATCAATCATGGTGATGACCTTTTTCAGATAAACAGGCTTGTCTATCTTGTTTTGCGCCTTCGTATAAATCGTACCTATCAGATTATCCTGCTCACTAAGCAATTTAAGGGTCTCTTCATATTGTTTTACCAAATCCAAGCCATCAAGTACTATCAAATCTGCCCACTGATAACCAGTTGGAATAGCCGACTCTTCTCCAAACATTTCTACATTTTCGGCATCCATCTTCAAGAATAAAAGATAGGTCAGTTGGGTAATATAATCAGTAAATCCAATTCCTTGTCCGGCAAGAGTGGTTGCCAGATTCCATACTTTTTTGGTGAGCGATTGCTCTGTTGTATTATTTGTTGCCATTTCTTTATGCTGCTTTTCTTAAAACTACAAATGTGTAAAGTGAATGAAGTGCCTCGTCTGCCTTCTGCATATTGCCAAACGCTCTAATCATTTGGGCTGCATGGGTAGCATCATCTTCACGAATATCTCTGATAGTACAAGCTCCGTTAGAAGCGATGTAATCCACAATACGACTGATAACCTCTCGCTGTTTGTCAGTTATTTCACGCTGGTTTTGCCCTAACCAAAGATTGAAAAACTGTTTAGAGGTAGTAACTACGCTATCCAATCGTTCGATTTGGTGGAAAGCAAAGCGCACAAGTTGTATGATATTGGTCAATGCATCGCTTTCTTCTTTGGTAATGGAACGCCTTACCACTTTAGGGTTAACTATGGCATAAGAGTTCCAGAGTTGTTTGGATGTAAAATGATTGTTTGCCATTTTAAGTCTGTTCTCCAAATCCTTTAGCATCGAATAGGTTATAGGCTCTCCCTCATTGTTGTAAATGATGCGCAGTGCCTCTATTTCGTCATAGTACTTTTTACAAAAATCTTCAAAAGCCTCTGTCGTATTTTTTGCTTCCTCAATGGAAAACCCTTTGGAGATAAGCGTATCTTCACCCGGCATCAATGTATTGACGAATCCGGCTGCAAGTATAAGAAGGTATTTCCGAGCATCTGCATGATTGGCAAGCGGAGCGACTAGCCCCTTACGTTCATTGTTAGGCTCATCAGTGCTTACAAACGGTGGAAGAATGCCTTTCTCCAGTGCATCGTATATTCTGGCAGAAAGTTCCTTCATGTCATCATGAGACAAACGGACAAACTCTTTCCGTTGCGGATCATCCGCCTTGTTGTATATTCGGGCAAGCGTTGCAGCAAGCCGTTTGAGATACTCGTCAGGAATATAGCCATGACTAATACGTTCTAATAGCTCCTTTAGAGTAATCGTCTTTGTTGTAGGAGCATCATCTATAGGTGCCACTGTTTGCGCATGTTCCGTCACGCCTACCGCATCAACCAAATAAAAACAATCCTTGCTGAATGCGTTCGGGGTAACATTGCGAAGTTGCTCATCACCAATAGTACGTACTCCACGCCCTTTCATCTGAATATACAAAGGCAATGACTCCACATCACGCATGAACATCACTACTTCCAGCGGCTTTACATCTGTTCCGGTGGCAACCAACGTACAGGTGACAGCAATACGGAAATCCTTGTCGTTACGGAATTGGCGTATCAGTTCGTTACTGTCGCCTGCCGAATAGGTAATTTTCTGAACAAAGCGGTCATCAGTCCGTCCAAACACCTCTTTAGCTATTTGTACGATATTTGTAGCATGAGCTTCATTGAGAGCAAAAATCAATGTTTTGGGCAAAAAGTCCATATTTGGTTCACGTTGCGGGTCATTAAACAATTCCGTATAAACCACATCCCGATAGGTCGAAAGGACTAACTTTATCTGTGCCGGATTGATAATACTCCGATTAAGTTCTTTATTTGTATAGATTTTGGTTTCCTTACTACTTACAATCTTAACCTCACCTGTATATCTTGTTTCTTCTTTAAATTTCTCACCCTCTAATATAGCCCCACCCGTTTCTGTGACTTGCGTTTTTATTCTATATACCCGACAATCCACATTCACGCCATCAACAATACTCTTTTCCAATGTGTAGTTAACAATGCAGTTATTATTGAAGAATGCCATTGTTTCAGGGATAGGAGTTGCGGTCAGACCAACCAATCTTGCCGTATCGAAATACTCCAGCACCTTGCGCCAGTTCCCATAAATGGAGCGATGGCACTCGTCTATGATAATCATATCAAAGTAGTCGTGCGGTAAGTTGGGATTAGGAGGCAAGGTTACTTCCTCTATAGGTTCATTCTCGTCATCATCATTATCCTCAATAGTTTCTCCTTTCAAGAATGAGAATAGACGTTGTATTGTAGAAATAACGACATTGCTATCAGAAGGAATAGAAGACGAGCGAAGGCGATTGACCGTAAAGATAGTATTGAAAGCCTCCCCGTTCTCTGTCAGACGGAAAGTTCCAAATTCTCCTTCTGCTTGTTTTCCAAGATTATTTCGGTCTACAAGAAACAACACTCTACGCATTGGTGTATAAGAAAGCATCCGGTAGGCAGCAAGACAAGCAGTATATGTTTTACCCACACCGGTGGCAAGAACCATCAACGCCCGATTTTGCCCGGCACGGAAACTCTTTTCAAGTTCTGTCACTGCCTCATATTGGCAATCACGCAGCCCTTTCTTTTTCAATGTAGGGAGTCCGGCAAATGCATCTTCAATTCCCAGCCTCTTTACCAATTCATGTGGTGTAGGGATATTCATGATCTGCCTGAAACAAGAATCTTGTTCACGAAAATCACAGCAATATAGTTCCTTACCATTCGAAGTGAAGATAAAAGGCAATGGCTTTTGATATGCCTGATAGATATTCGGAACACTTCTTGCATATAAGGCTGCTTGCTCGCATACCTCTGAAGCAAAAGCATCCGTTTCTTCACGCTTAGCTTCAAGTACCCCTACTGCTTTTCCATTAATGAAAAGGAAATAATCTGCCTCAAGATTTCCTTTCAATAAACCTTCTCTTATGGCTACAGCCGTACAAGTAGGTTCATAATCCTCCCTGTTGACTACTTTCCAACCAGCATCGGCAAACCACTGGTCTATCTTTATTCTTGCTTTTTCTTCAGGAGTCATGTTCTTGATATTGTAAATTATCGGAAGCTTATGTCAAAAAACAAATTGATATTCAAAGCTATAACTTTACTCTTTCAATAATTGATTCACTCTAAGGAAATTCACAAACGAATCAATAATTTTAGAATTACGATTAATAATATCAGTTTCAGTAAAATCACTATATGAATTACTTATCTCTGCCAATTCTACAATTTGAGAGCCATTCTTTTCCTGACCATTAGCAGTGGTAAAACCTTTATAATATTTTACTTTATCTACAAAGCGATAGTCGGAAGCTCTGATATTCAATCTTTTCTCAAGAAGAACTTTATTCCCAAGTATTTCTACATTCTGAGGATTTGATAAGCTTTTTTCTTTATCCCGTCTGTTTCGTGCATATATATGTTCTATATCGAATCTAGTTTCCAATGACAATAATGATTGATTATCATGTTGAAAAGCCCACCAAGTAATCATTGATTTTGTAATCGCACGACTATTATTGAATACATAATTTGTTATTTGCGCACGATAACGTTCTTCTGAAAATTTGAAATCTGAGAATGTTACTTCTTCGCCTTTGATTATTTTAACCATTTCCGCATACACAGGGGTACGCAAAGAATTAACACCTGGATTAGTTATAGCATACGCCCATATGAAAGCTGTTATACAGTCCAAGAAACGACAAAAAGCATTTTCTTCTATTTCATCATTTTCATCACGATGGTACATAAAATACACAGAAGTGATATACGTCCACATTCCATTAGGAGCATAACTAAGTACGAACAAACGCTTTAGAACTTTATCTGAGAAACGTTCTGTTTCTTGATTGTTAACATCTTGCCAAAATTTGGCAAGGCTTACAAGATTACTCAATGTCTTTGGCTGATGCAAAAGAGGATAACTGCCATCTCCTTCATAAAACTTGCGCAAAGCTTCTGTTGTTGATGATTTTATCTCTGCAAGTGCTCGTTCATAATACATATATCTTGTAAACAATTCATCTAATGGTGTACCATAAATTGGATGAAACACTTCGCTAGTAATCTTATCTAGATTTTTCCACGTTTCTATAAATTCATCTTTTTTGCCAAATGATGAATAATATTTATAAAGTTGCGCCTTAAAAATATCTGCATCAGAGAGAGGTTTCCCTCTATCATTCAAGGTTGAAAAAATTCTTAACGCCGTATTTTGTGATTCTGCCTCTATTGGTAAAAGGACACAGTTATTCAACACACGAGCCGGGAAATATGCAAAATAAGATGGATAATTACTTAGAAAAGCATCTATCTTTTCAACGAAAAAATTGAAATTCTTTGCGTAACGACTTTTTTTGCCAATTCCTTGTCCATCTTTCAATATTGCAATAAACTCTTCTTTATCTTCATCTGTAGCAACTTGTGAATTGATTTTCAGAGCAGATGTTTCAAACTCCCCAAATTCATTAGCTCTCCAAATACATTTTTCAATATCCTCCTTCATCCGTTTTGAGCGAGAGTCTTTCATACTACCTAGTTTATTATAAAAAGCCCTTAACAAAAGCATAAGTGTCGTTAAACGTTGCTGCCCATCAATTACCTCCATTTGGTTTCTATTCTTAAATGTTACTATGGGACCAAGAAAATACTCTTCATCGTCAACAAATTGGTCACAGTCATCATTTGGGAAAGAGAACGAAAACAAATCGTCCCATAAAGTTTTACACTCCATCTCACCCCACGCATATGGGCGTTGGTAATCAGGTATAAGGAAGTTGTATTTCGATTCTTGAAAAAGGCTTTTCACCTTTTTCTGTTCAATATTTAAGTTTGCCATCTTATTGCTTATTTTTATATTCTAATCAATTAAACTCAATAATAACATCAGAAAGGCTTGTATATTATTACCTATCTTTTTTATCAATTATTAAGTCCTTCAAATCTACCTGCAATATCTCTGCAATCTGTTGTAGAATATCCAAATTAGGCTGAATCCGATTACAAGCATAGGCATTTACCATGCTGAAACTCTTATCAAGCTGTTTCGCCAACCACGTCTGAGAGATACCTTTTTCCAAAAGAACCGCCTTTATTCTATTTAGCTTCACTGTTTGGTACGATTTTATAATGCAAATGTAGTGAATTATATTCAATATCTGGATTATTATTGTACTTTTGTAGCTATATGAATCCCCAACTTATGGCGTGAAAATCAAAAAGATGATAAGAATATGCACAACATAGTTCGTAAACATATAGAAGGAGAAATTTCAATGGACGAAGTTAGGCGATTGATTGACGAACTATAAAAAGAAGCAACATTAACTATCGAATTGTACAATTAAAAAAACAATGGAATTAGTCTATTAAAAAAAGATGAATCACAACGGCATATTCTCACTATCTTTTCCCGAAGCCAAGACAATTATTGTTTCTGGTGATATTCATGGAAACTTTAATCAGTTGGTGTTCAAACTCTGTATCCAATATCAGCTTACAGACACTTTGCTAATTGTAGCCGGGGATTGTGGCTTCGGCTTCGAAAAGAAAGAGTACTATGAGCAGATAGTTAGACGAAACGCCAAGCGAATGAACCAAGACAACAATTGGATTGTGTTTGTGCGAGGCAATCATGATAATCCTGCTTATTTCGATGGCGCAATGCTCAACTTCAAACGCTTCGTTGCTGTTCCCGATTATTCCATTCTACAAGTTTGTAATCATACCATCCTTTGTGTAGGTGGAGCTATCTCTATTGACCGTATCTATCGCATAAATGAATGGAATAGAAACAAATACCGTGTTCATTCAAATGAGTCGCAAGAAAATGATATTTCTCGCAATTTATATTGGCAGAACGAAGTTCCTGTTTATGATCCAAATAAGATGAATGCCATCCCTGCTAGCTTCCTGATTGATACAGTTGTCACACACATACCGCACCTTCACATTGTGAACTATTCTCCAAAAACAACCTTAGCCAATGGACTATAAACGATCCTTCATTGATTGAGGATATACAATTTGGACGGGAAACGATGGATATGCTTCTGCACCATCTCAAAACCGACAACCATCCGATAAGCCATTGGTACTATGGTCATTTTCATCAAAGTTGGCATTCTGCCATTGACGGAATACTATATTAAATGCTCGACATTATGGAGTTCAGTCAAATCTATTGATTTATACCATTTCAGGTATAATATTGGTATAACAAACAGAATTATACCCGATAAGATATAATAGTTCTTGCCTGAATATAATTGTTCCTGTTAGAGCATACAAACATTTTCCATAGTGGACAAACGGAGGAAGTTACATTTTTCCAAACGAATAAATCTGATTTATTACACTTTTTCCAACGGCCAGCTCTACTCCTATACCTTTTCTTTCAGAGATGAGAAAAATAAACATCAACGACCTTTACTCATCCAAGGATACTTGGCAAGATACCATCAAATCAAAAGCTCAGAAGGACGGTATAGGGATTACACTTTATTCACAGAGTTCAATGAAGAGCAGTCCATGTTACAGAACATTTTCCACATTTCTGCTTTACTCCTAGCAACATCCCATTATGAAATTCCATGAAACTTTCATTCAACCTCCTCACATTCTTCTCACTCGTTCCGCTTCGCATCATCACCTGCACCCATACTCTCAAGATACTGCAATTCCCGTTCCGCAAACTCACGATTCTCCTCCTCTCCCAGCATTTGATAGAGCAGTTCCCTAGCTTGCGAATAATATTTCAAGTTTACTAATACTTGTGCTGCCCTGCGCCGAAGAAAATGATAAAGTGGAAACAAGGTATTCTTTTCATCACCATACATCTTTATCTGACTGCCAACCAAACTCACCATAGAATAAATATACTCAAGAGCTCCTGTATCCTTCATTTCGACGAGACAGTTGGTAAAATCACGAATCGCATGAATGGATGAATTTCTTTTAGCATTAGTCAAATAATAATAAGCCTTTTCAAAATGCCCTAATGTGAGATAAACAAAACCGATATGATAACAAATCACATAATATTCTTCCTTGCCACGCTCCGGCAATTCTGTCCAGTGGACTTGATAATACCGAAAAATAGAAAGATAACACCCCAACGCCTGAAGATAACATTGCTGCCTGAAAAATTTCTTCCCCCAATAAATAGTAGTCTGCAAGGTAGGCTCGGTATAAGCCAGCAACGCCTGTTGTTCCTCCGTCAGTTCGTCAAACTGTTTGTTTGCCGCTTTTTCTTTAGCATCGTCCAACATATATTTCAACTCCCAATAATCATCATGATCCGTTGTCAATCTTACCTCAATCATACTACTGAATACTCTGCCTTTTTGGGTTTCATCGAAAAAAGCATCTACCCTGTCCGTCCGCATAGCCGACAACTTATAATAAAGAGATCGTTCATTACTGCCTTCAGCTTTCTCCAACGCAATCACCAACTGCCCTTCGGCAAGTGTAATACAGATCAGAGCATCTTTTCCCGCCTGTCCTTTTTCATCCATCACAGCATCTTTCAACCGAAAAGAAAGAATAGACAATAATTCGGTACGCCTCTCTATCCGCCCATTGCAAACCAGTGTCATTCCCTTTATATCTTCCTGTTTCACTGTACCAAAAAGAGAAAGAATATCCTCTATCTGATCCATATCTTGCCGGGAAACATCGACAGGTTCCAACAGCTTACCATGTCCAATCTCCAATTTTCGTCTCAACAAAGCCAAGCGATTTTCGAATTCTTTTTTCACCAACATGTCTTGTATTGAAGCAGATTGTTCTGCCAACTCTTTAAAACTACGGGCTATCATAAAAGATGACTCAAGCAATACCCGCAAATGTTGTTTTAACTGAGTTTCACTGCCCGACAAGAACAGACAGGCAGACAGACAAGCCGTAAAAGGTGTCTCACTTTCTCCATCCTCATGACTTTTACGCAAATAGCAAGTCCAAGCTGTGTATCGGCAGTTAATGTTGTTAATGTCAAAAACTATTTTTTTAGACTGTTCATAGCTACATGCGTAAAAATCTTTATAATATAACTGAATATTCTGACCTGTTTTTTCTCTTAACAAATGAAAATAACCTCCTTGAAAACCGATGATAATGGCATCAGCATCAATTCTCTTCACTAGTTCACAGTGCATGGACTGCACGAACCTGATAAGTTCATCGGTGGTCATCGCCGAATAAATCTTTTCTTGCTGCTTTTTCGGCTTTGCAACAAAATAATAAACTGTTACGAAAACCACCATCATAGATACGAAGACGACAGAAATAATCATATCTTGTTACAGTTAATCTTTGTATGTCTGTAAAAATACAAAATTAATCGGGAAATGTTAGAAGTGATAGGATATTTTAATGAATTCCCCTAAGAAGTTACTTAAAAATCCGGTTCAATCAATTCCTTCCGATGCATCCGGTGCCACCTCCACAAAATCATAAGACATAGAGGAAATTCCATTGGAGATATTCTGAAATACCTAAAAATAGGGATTGTCCATATCCATATTTTCATCGAACTTTGCAACCCCAAAAAACGAACAAATGAAGATACTTTATATAATACTGTTCATACAAATAGGATGGATATTTCCCCTCTCCGCACAAAAACAAGATTCCATTTATATCGGAACGCGTCATACATTGTTTTCTGAAATACTGAATGAAGAAAGAAAATATTGGATTTATGTACCTGAGACCAAAGCTGGTGAAAAAGGAAAGGCTTATCCGGTTCTTTATCTATTGGATGGAGATTCCTTCTTTCATTCCGTGGTTGGTTTTACGCGTTTCTTCTCTTCTTCTAAAACCTCAAACTTACCTCCTTGCATCGTTGTGGCTGTTTTAAACACAGACCGGACCAGAGATTTCACTCCTACCTGCTCAGCCGCCCGCCGGGATGGTACCATTTGTCCCTATGATAAGCCGGCAGGTGGTGGAGCTGAACAGTTCCATCGCTTTCTGATAGAGGAACTACGTCTGGAAGTGGAAAATAAAGTTCCTGCCAACGGTACAAACTTTCTTGTCGGACATTCATACGCAGGTTTATTTACCCTACAGACACTGTCAAATCATCCCGAGTCTTTTGACTCGTATATAGCAATAGACCCAAGTTTATGGTGGGACCGAGGAGTCTTTCTACAACAAGCAGCAAAGAATGTTTATCAAAAAGACTTCTCCAGCAAACATTTGTATGTTGCTTTCGCCACCCGCCAACGTCCTGCAATCAAACTTATTCAGTTTTCATTGGCCGACAGCTTAAAAAATAAGATCATCCCTGAAATGAAAAACAAGCATTTGCATGTCGTTTATAAAAAATTTCCCGACGAGGTGCATGGCACCATTGCTCTTCCTGCCATTTTCGATGGATTAAAATCTCTATTTCATAACACTATTTCAACCAAAGAGGCAACATGATAATTTCTTGCAGTATTCAATTTCTCATCTGTTATAAATACGCTCCGGTTTACTATTGGTAAAAATAACATAACTAATGCCGATGGTGTAGCCACTCGCTCAATTCCGGGGTATTGCACGGCTATAATTCTCACATACCCTCCTGTTTAACATCAATTTAAGATTTCAAATTCTATACTTATCATTTTCTAGAATAACAGATTGAGACATTGTATCAACCTTGGCTACAGATTTATGCTATTCTTTCCGGAAATCATGTAATTAGGGTTATAACATCTGTAATTTATCTACACTGTATTTTCAGTCATGTACTTATCTTTGCATCAAGATTCTGGAATTCAAAACTTAATAAAATCAAGTGATAATGAAACGTATACCAGTCATCATGATTGCAAGTTTATTTGTTATAGGAATACCTGCCATAACACAGTCCGATCCGGTTCCCAAGAAAAATGGTAATAAGTATGTGCTTTACGAAGAACGTACAGATAACGGGGCGGTCTGTCACCTATTTCAAGCGCAACAAGCGAATGGATGTTTGGAAAAACCGATGGTAAAGGGTACACTGTTTCGCAGTGGTGTATGGCACATGGAAGAAATCAAAGGAAACCCGAAATCGCAAGAGGCATACGAAACGAGTAAACAAGTATAGGAAAAAAGAATATTATGACATTAGATGATTTTTTGAATCATATTGAAGCCGGCGGTGCACTCAATACACCGGAAATCTATCGGCTGATGGATGAAATGAGCGATGAAGCCCGGCGCGTTACCTGTGAGATAAACAACTCGTACCATTCACAAGAAGAATTGCGTGCGTTCATGTCGCGCCTGACCGGTAAACCTGTGGACGAAACATTCAAGATGTTTCCTCCGTTCTACACAGACTTCGGCAAGAATATTACCATCGGGCGTCGTGTCTTTATCAATGCCGGTTGCCACTTCCAGGATCATGGCGGTGTGACGTTGGGTGACGGCTGTCTTATCGGGCATAATGTGGTCTTTGCCACGCTCGATCACGGTACGGCTCCCGAAGACCGCGGGGCAATGTATCCGGCGCCTATCCGGTTAGGCAAAAATGTATGGGTAGGCTCCAACTCCACCATCCTGCGGGGTGTGACCGTGGGTGACAACGCCATTATCGCCGCCGGATCTGTGGTGACGAAAGACGTAGCGGCCAACACGGTTGTAGGAGGTGTACCGGCAAGGCATATCCGAGATATCGACAGGAACGAAAAGTGATAGCCTATGGAATCGGAATCACTAACCAACCATACTGCCATCCTTGTCAGATCCATCCGAACGGTACACCATACTGAACGGGTTGTGCGGATTGGTTCTACCGGGCATTGCACTGACCAACTTTCCGGAGTTCTCGTTGTATTCCCTTCTTCCGGTTGAAACGACGAGTGCCATGCCTACTGCCGGAGTCGGCCGTATCATAATCTGCAATACATCTTTATCGACGGCAGATTTTGCACAAGACTCTTGCTACTGTTCGATATCGGTTTCTCCATCATCATCACCAATGCGGCAAGAAAAAGAGGCTGATTTTCCTGATCTGCTTGAAGCGGGAACGTTGGATGAGATGCATGTAAAATAATGTCTGTAATTGAGGTTATACAATCAGTAATCCATCTACCGGCTTTTCCTGTAATCCGCTGTAATTTTGCACTATGAAAAGAAAACAAGAAACAATAAAAATTTAAATTACATCGGTTATGAAACGTACAACTATTTTAATGGCTGCTTTCCTCTGCCTCTTCAGCCTGACGGAAAGCCCGGCACAAAACACTCACAAAAATATGGAACAGTTAAATCTGACACAGGAATGGGACAAGACGTACCCGAAAAGCGACAAGGTGAATCATAGCAAAGTGACTTTCATAAATCGTTACGGTATCACGCTCGCTGCCGACCTGTATGCACCGAAAACGATTTTCGGAGGTAAGCTGCCTGCTATTGCTGTCAGCGGTCCGTTTGGAGCTGTAAAGGAACAGTCGTCGGGGCTGTATGCCCAGACATTGGCCGAACGAGGATTCCTGACGATTGCTTTTGATCCTTCGTTTACCGGTGAAAGCGGTGGACAGCCTCGCAGCGTAGCTTCGCCAGACATCAACACCGAAGACTTCTCGGCGGCGGTGGATTACCTCGCGACACGTCCGGATGTGGATGCCGAACGAATCGGCATCATTGGCATTTGTGGTTGGGGTGGTTTTGCTATCAATGCGGCTGCCAACGACACACGTATCAAGGCAACGGTAGCTTCCACAATGTACGACATTAGCCGCTGTACAGCAAACGGTTACTTCGATGCCGCTGACAATGCAGATGCACGTTACAAAATGCGTCAGGAGTTTAACGCCCAGCGCACGGAAGACTACCGTACCGACACTTATCCCCGCACCGTGACGAACCCGGAACCTACCGGTGATGCGCCGCAGTTCATGAAGGATTATTATGATTATTACAAGACCGAACGAGGTTATCATCCTCGTTCCATCAACTCCGGTTTGGGCTGGAACAAAACCTCCAATCTTGCATTTCTCAACGCACCTATCCTTGCGTATGCCGATGAAATCCGCAGTGCCGTGTTGCTCATTCATGGAGAAAAAGCTCACTCCCGCTATTTTAGTGAGGATACTTTCAAGAAGCTGAAAGGCGATAATAAAGAACTGATGATTATTCCCGATGCCGTACATACGGATTTATATGACCGGACAGACATTATTCCATTCGATAAGCTGGAGGAATTTTTCAAAGAATACTTAAAATAGAAGGCTTCAAGAAAAAGGAATTGCCTATATCCTGATTGGCTTCAGTTCGCGGACGCAGCAATGTGAACATGACTTTTAAAATTAATAATGACTGACAACTAAAACAATATATCAAATGAAACTGATTAAAAATGCTGAATTCGGGGGCGAGCGTCCCTTGTTCGAGTCCCACGACCTTCGTCTGGAAAATGTGATTATTCGTACCGGTGAATCGGCCATCAAAGAATGTAGCAATATCGAAGCTGTAGATTGCCGCTTTGAGGGTAACTATCCCTTCTGGCATGTACACGGTTTCAAAATCGACCGTTGCTATTTCGATGTCGGAGGGCGTTCGGCATTGTGGTATTCCGATCACCTGAAGATGACCGACACGATTATCGACGCACCGAAGATGTTCCGTGAAATGGACGAAATAGATATCGAGAACGTAACGATGAACGATGCCGACGAAGTATTCTGGCGTTGTAATGGTATCCGCATCAAGAATCTCAAGCTGCACGGCGGAACTTATCCTTTCATGTTCAGCAACAACATTTATGTGGACGGACTGGAAAGCAACAGCAAGTATGTGTTCCAGTACGTGAAAAATGTAGAGATTCATCATGCAAAGATTACAACGAAGGATGCCTTCTGGGAAGTGGAAAATGTGACCATCTACGATTCCGAACTCAACGGCGAATACCTCGGCTGGCATTCGAAGAATCTACGTTTGGTCAACTGCCACATTACCGGTGAGCAACCGCTTTGCTATGCACACGACCTTATTCTTGAAAACTGTACCTTCGGACCTGACTGCGACCGTACCTTTGAGTACAGCACGTTGCAAGCCGATATTCACGGAGCTATTACAAATATCAAGAACCCGATGTCGGGATGCATTGTGGCTGACGAATTCGGTTCCATAACCATAGATGAGAACATCAAGGCTCCTGCCGATTGTGAAATCCGTCTCCGGGACGAGCGTACCTGTTTTACCGATTAAGATGAAGATATGAAATACAACTTTGACAAACAAATTTCAAGACGGAGAACCGATTCCTACAAATGGGATAGCGCAGAAAGCGAAAATGTATTGCCGATGTGGGTGGCTGACATGGATTTCCGTACAGCTCCCGCTATCGTCGATGCTTTACGCCGACGGGTAGAACACGGCATTTTCGGTTATACCCGTGTGCCCGACAGTTACTACGAGGCTGTTACAGGCTGGTTCGCACGTCGTCACGGTTGGACGATTGACCGTGAATGGATAATTTACACATCGGGCGTAGTCCCAGCCATCTCGGCAGTCATCAAGGCTTTGACCGTTCCGGGAGATAAGGTATTGGTGCAGACCCCGGTCTATAATTGTTTCTTTTCTTCAATCCGTAACAATGGGTGTGAAATGGTATCATCACCGTTGGTCTTTGCAAGTAATACTTTCACCATCGATTATGAAGATTTAGAGCGTAAGACTGCTGATCCGAAAGTGAAGGTGATGCTGCTGTGCAATCCTCACAATCCTGCCGGAAGGGTGTGGAAACGTGAAGAACTGGTACGTATTGGTGAAATTTGTATTCGACACGATGTTACGGTCGTTTCGGATGAGATTCATTGCGAACTGGTTTTTCCAGAGTACCGTTACACACCGTTTGCTTCCATCTCAGAAAATTTCCGTCACCATTCTGTAGTCTGTATATCTCCCAGTAAAGCGTTCAATATTGCCGGATTACAGATTGCGAACATTATTTGTGCTGATGCTAACCGTCGAGCGAAAATCGACCGGGCCATTAACGATAACGAAGTATGTGATGTCAATCCTTTTGGTGTAATTGCGACTCAAGTAGCTTACAACGAAGGGGAAGAGTGGCTGAACCAACTCATCAAATATTTACAGGCCAATTTTCTCTATATGCAGGAGTTCTGTCGGGAACATCTGCCCGAGTTTCCTATCACGGTATTGGAGGGAACCTATCTCGTTTGGATGGACTGTCACAGACTCGGCATACACTCGCAGGAACTCGAACAGCGATTGGTTAACGAAGCCGGATTATGGCTCAATGCAGGAACAATGTATGGGACTGAAGGAAAAGGATTCATGCGCTGGAATATCGCCTGCCCACGTACTACACTGGCAGAAGGATTGAAACGTTTTACTGGTTTCGTAAGAAATCTTTAAGAGATATATACGGCAAATTCATTTTTAATAGAACGCAACTATATAGTTTACCATACCAAGCATTACGTATAACAAAGTAAATAGTTGCGACTTAATTTTTTATCTCATTTTTTCTTTTCTTCCACAACTGATAACTATTGATGATGTTCTGCCACAAATTATATATCATAGAGTGTATTAATCTGATTATCAATAAGGAAGCCCACCTATTACTAACAGTGGGTAACAAAATAGTAACAAAAAAACGAAGAAATTCGCTTAGTGGTGGGCTTACGCTGCAAAGGTAACAAAAGCCCGCCAATCATAAAAATAAAGCTGGCGAAAAGAGAAACATTCTTTTTCTTTTCGCCAGCATCTATTTTGCTGTCAACACAAACAGGTTTAGTCCGTTTTGGATATCTATACAAAGCGATAAACTAAAACTCAATTTTCACCTACCTGAAAAAAAGTTCCTACTTCTTTTTGCTATTTAAAATATTGTTCGTTATTTTGCGAACAACAAATAAAAAGGAGATATTGAAGTGAAAGATAAACCGTACACAGTAGAGCAGGAACAGATTGCTCGTTTTGCCAAAGCAATGGGACATCCCGCACGAATGGCTATTCTTGCTTTTTTAGCAAATCAAGAAAGTTGCTTCTTCGGTGATATACACGAAGTGCTGCCTATCGCTAAGGCAACCGTTTCTCAACATTTGAAAGAACTGAAAGAAGCTGGCTTAATTCAAGGAGAAATAGAAACGCCAAAAGTACGATATTGTATCAACCGGGAAAATTGGGAACTCGCACGAAAGTTATTTACTACTTTTTTGGGAGATTGCCAATGTAAAGGTACATCGTGCTGTGAATAACAGCACCTTTTTTTAAAATCATTGTTCGTAGTTCTACGAATTACGATTATTATATTAACTTTAAAGTAGAATTAGAAATGGAAATCAAAGTATTAGGAACCGGGTGTTCAAGCTGTAAAGCATTGTATGAAACCACTAAACAAGCTATTTCAGAATTAGGCTGCGATGCAACACTAATCAAGGAAGAAGATTTATTGAAAATCATGGAGTACAACATTTTAGGTCTTCCGGCTTTGGTGATTGACGGAAAAGTTGTATCAGCCGGAAAAAGATTGTCCCTTTCGGAAGTAAAAGAGTTGATAACCAAATAAAAAATGAACTATGAGAAAGTTATTTTATCTACTGATTGCGATGCTGGTCTTAATGTCCTGTGGAAATGGTTCAAAGAAAAAAAACGAGGAAAACAAAGCGGAAGAAATACAGCCTAACCGCATTGAAGTTCTCTATTTTCATGGAGCGCAACGATGTATCACTTGCAGGGCGATTGAAGCCAATACAGTAGCCCTTTTGGATAGTCTTTATTCCCAAGAAAAAGCAAATGGCAAGATTATCTACAAAGTAGTAGATATTTCTAAGAAAGAGAATGAAGCGATTGCAGACAAGTACGAAGTTACATGGTCGTCTTTGTTTGTGAATGGCTGGAAAGACGGAAAAGAGAATGTAAACAATATGACCGAGTTTAGTTTCTCCAATGCGAGAAATGCACCGGACAAGTTTAAAGAGGGAATTAAAAGCAAGATTGACGAATTGTTAAAACAGTTGTAAGATGGACTTTCTTCAATCATTATTAGATAGCAGTTCTGTTCCCGCTATTACAGCCTTTATATTGGGGATTTTAACGGCAGTTAGCCCGTGCCCGCTGGCTACAAACATAACGGCAATAGGATTTATAAGCAAGGATATAGAAAACCGTCACCGGATTTTTATAAACGGGTTGCTCTACACTTTCGGCAGAATAGTGACCTATACGGTTCTTGGCTTTATTCTTATTCCTATTCTTCGTGAGGGCGCAAGTATGTTTATGGTGCAAAAAGCTGTAAGCAAATACGGGGAAATGCTGATTGCTCCGGCGTTAATCATCATTGGAATATTTATGCTTGATATAATAAAACTCAATCTACCCAAAATTAATATCGGTGGGGAAAGCCTGAAAAAGAAAACTAAAGGCGGTTGGGGAGCTATGTTGTTGGGGGTCTTATTCGCTCTTGCTTTTTGTCCTACCAGTGGAGTATTTTATTTCGGTATGCTTATCCCTCTATCAGCAGCAGAAACAGGCGGCTATCTCTTACCTGTAATCTATGCTATTGCTACGGGATTACCTGTAATCCTTTTTGCATGGATTTTAGCTTATAGTGTTGCCGGACTGGGGAAGTTTTACAACCGAATACAGATATTTGAGAAATGGTTTCGCAAAATAGTTGCTATTCTCTTTATCGCAGTTGGAATATATTACGCAATAGTATTTTATCTATAAATAAACATTAAGTATCATTTTAAATAAAAAACAGTATGAAAAAGATAGAAATTTTCGACCCGGCAATGTGCTGCCCTACGGGTCTTTGTGGAACAAACATCAATCCTGAATTGATGCGTATTGCGGTAGTAATCGAATCATTGAAGAAACAAGGTATCATCGTTACCCGCCACAATTTACGTGACGAACCACAAGTATACGTAAGCAATAAGACGGTGAACGACTTCCTGCAAAAGCATGGTGCGGACGCACTGCCTATTACTTTAGTAGATGGAGAAATAGCTGTTTCACAAACCTATCCTACCACCAAACAAATGAGTGAATGGACGGGGGTCAATTTAGATTTTATGCCAGTTAAATAAGTATTCACCAATTAATTATTTAAGAAAAATGAGAACATTCAATTTATCAGATATAGAATTGACAAAATACCTTTTCTTCACCGGAAAAGGCGGTGTGGGCAAAACTTCTATTGCCTGTGCTACTGCGGTAGGTTTGGCAGATAATGGTAAGAAAATACTTCTTATCAGCACAGACCCGGCTTCAAACCTGCAAGATGTCTTTAATCAAACTTTAAACGGACACGGCACGGATATTCAGGAAGTACCCGGCTTAACTGTAGTTAATCTCGACCCGGAACAAGCTGCTGCCGAATACAGGGAAAGCGTTATTGCGCCTTTCCGAGGAAAACTGCCCGATAGTGTTATCCAAAATATGGAAGAACAACTTTCAGGTTCTTGCACGGTAGAAATTGCTGCTTTCAATCAATTTTCCGATTTTATCACGGATGCTGATAAAGCAAAAGAATATGACCATATCATCTTTGATACAGCCCCAACGGGACATACATTGCGAATGCTACAACTACCATCGGCTTGGAGTACGTTTATTAGCGAAAGTACGCACGGTGCATCATGCTTAGGGCAATTATCCGGTTTGGAAGAAAGGAAAGGCATCTATAAGCAAGCGGTTGAAACACTCTCGGATGCAAATGCAACTCGCTTAGTGTTGGTAAGTCGTCCCGAAATCGCACCTTTGAAAGAAGCTGCCCGTTCTTCGCATGAATTACAATTACTGGGAATTAATAACCAGCTATTAGTAATCAACGGACTTTTGCTGCAATTAGATGAAGCCGATAGCGTATCGAAACAAATATATGACAGACAGCAAACCGCCCTGAAACAAACCCCTGCGGAACTGCTGGATTACCCCTCTTATTCTGTTCCTTTACGGTCGTATAATCTATCTAACATTGCAAATATCCGCCGGATGCTATACGATGATAATTTAACAGACAATGCGGATTATCAACGGATTACTGATGCAAAAGGTATAGACGAATTGGTTAATGACCTCTATCAGTCAGGGAAAAGAGTTGTATTTACTATGGGAAAGGGTGGCGTAGGTAAAACAACGTTAGCCACGGAAATAGCCCTGAAATTAACTAAACTGGGTGCAAAGGTGCATCTAACCACCACTGACCCGGCAAACCACCTGAATTACAACCTTGCAGTTCAGGCAGGTATTACAGTAAGCCGCATTGATGAAGCGGAAGTACTGGAAGCCTATAAAAACGAAGTTCGTAGTAAAGCTGCGGAAACAATGACTGCCGAAGATATGGAATACATAGAGGAAGATTTGCGTTCACCGTGTACGCAAGAAATCGCAGTGTTCCGGGCTTTTGCCGAAATCGTAGACAAAGCGGAAAATGAAATTGTTGTGATTGATACCGCACCTACCGGACACACCTTGTTACTGCTGGATGCAACGGAAAGCTACCACAAGGAAGTACAACGCACGCATGGCGATTCTCCTGCTTCGGTAAGAAAATTATTACCACGTTTAAGAAACCAGCAAGAAACGGAAGTTGTTATTGTGACCTTGCCCGAAGCAACCCCCGTCTTTGAAGCCGAACGTTTGCAAAAGGATTTACAGCGTGCGGGAATTAATAACAAATGGTGGGTTGTAAACGCTTGTTTATCATTAACCGATACGGAAAATTCTTTTTTGCGGGCAAAGGCACAAAATGAATTGACTTGGATTAAGAAAGTAGAAGAATTGTCAAAGGGAAACGCTGCCCTGATAGCTTGGAAAAATAATTGAGAATATGAGAATTTTAATCCTTTGTACTGGAAATAGTTGCCGTAGCCAAATGGCACACGGCTTATTACAATCATTTGACAGTAAACTGGAAGTCTTTTCAGCAGGAACAAAGCCTGCTGAAAAGGTTAATCCGATGGCAGTAAAGGTTATGACTGAAATAGGTATTGATTTAGCCCAACATACCCCTAAAAGTGTCAATCTATATGTAGGAAAAAAATGGGACTATGTTATTACGGTCTGCGGTGGTGCAAACGAAAGCTGTCCTATGTTTACTGGTGAAGTAAAAAACAGGTTGCATATTGGGTTTGACGACCCATCGGAAGCAACCGGAAGTCCGGAATTTATCGACAATGAATTTCATCGGGTACGGGATGAAATAAAAGCCCGTTTCTATGACTTCTATCTAAATGAATTAAAACCGCAATTAAACTAAATAGTTGTTGTTATGGAAAAGAAACAAGGAATTGGATTTTTTGAAAAATACTTAACCATTTGGGTTGCCTTGTGCATTGTTATCGGAATTGCTGTGGGGCAATGGCTCCCGGTAATCCCGCAAACATTAAGCAAGCTTGAATACGCCAACGTGTCGATACCCGTAGCTATCCTGATATGGTTAATGATTTACCCGATGATGCTAAAAGTGGATTTTCAAAGCGTTAAGAATGTCGGCAAACGTCCGAGAGGAATAATTGTCACCTGTGTTACAAATTGGCTTATAAAACCGTTTACCATGTTCGGGATAGCTTATTTGTTCTTCTATGTCATTTTTAAAACTTTTATACCTGCCGAATTAGCAGAAGAATATTTAGCCGGAGCGGTATTATTGGGGGCTGCACCTTGCACGGCTATGGTATTCGTGTGGAGTTATCTCACTAAAGGGGATGCCGCTTATACGCTGGTACAAGTTGCAGTGAACGATTTAATCATATTGATAGCGTTTGCTCCTATCGTTGCTTTCTTGCTGGGGGTTGGCGGCGTATCTATTCCGTGGGACACTTTAATGTTATCTGTTGGCTTGTTTGTTGTGATACCACTTGCTGCTGGGGTCATTACCCGCATAATGATTATACGCCGTAAAGGGATAGAATACTTCAATAATGTATTTATTAAGAAGTTTGATAATTATACGGTGGGTGGGCTGTTATTGACACTTATCATCCTATTTTCATTTCAGGGAGAAACGATACTGAACAATCCTCTGCATATCGTATTGATTGCAGTTCCGCTCGTGCTGCAAACGGTTCTGATATTCTTCGTTGCCTACGGTTGGGCGAAATGGTGGAAATTACCCCATGATATTGCTGCGCCTGCCGGAATGATTGGAGCAAGTAATTTCTTTGAATTAGCGGTTGCTGTGGCTATTTCTCTATTCGGTTTACAATCCGGGGCTGCATTGGCTACGGTGGTAGGTGTGCTGGTTGAAGTTCCGGTTATGTTGATGTTGGTAAGGATTGCAAATAATACACGGAAATGGTTTCCGATTACAAAATAATTGTAGATAAAAAGGGACACTGTCCAAAATTTTGTGTAAATGGAAACAGGATTCAGCTGTAAGTTTGTTCTTATATCTGGATTCTGTTTTCAAAAATAAGCATAAATTGATTCATAATCAAGCCCCAGTTATGAATCGGCTGTGTCCATTTCTTCTCAATCTCCATAAGTGAAAGATAAACGGTCTTTTTGACTGCATCATCCGAAGGGAATGAAAGCTTTGATTTCGTGTACTTTCTGATTTTTCCGTTCAGGTTTTCAATGAGATTGGTTGTGTAGATTATTTTTCTGATTTCCAGCGGGAACTGGAAGAAAACAGTCAAATCATCCCAGTTGTTTCTCCATGAAAGTATAGCATAAGGATACTTTCCTCCCCATTTCTTTTCCAGATTGTCAAGTTCTGTGGCTGCAACCTCTTTGTTGGGTGCATTATAGATATTCTTCATATCTGCCGTAAACTCTTTCTTATCTTTATAAACCACATATTTACAGGAGTTTCTGATCTGATGTACCACACAGATTTGAGTGGATGACTGAGGGAATATACTGCGGATAGTATCCGTAAATCCATTCAGATTGTCAGTACAGGTAATCAGGATATCCTGCACCCCACGGGCTTTTAAATCAGTCAGGACACCCATCCAGAAAGAAGAGCTTTCCGATTTGCCAACCCACATGCCAAGGACTTCCTTCAGACCGTTCTGTTTCAGTCCGACGCAAAGGTAAACGGTCTTGTTTATGATCTTACCGTTATCCCGTACCTTGAAGACAATACCATCCATCCAGACTATCAGGTAAACAGGATCAAGGGGACGGTTCTGCCACTCCTGGGCAGCCTGATTGACCTTGTTGGTAATGATGGAAATGGCAGATGTAGAGAGCTCTATTTCATAAATCTCACGCATCTCTTCCTCTATGTCAGAAACGCTCATTCCTTTGGCATATAGGGAGATAACGAGCTTTTCTATAGAAAGTCCACGGCTTTCATGTTTAGGCACTGCTATCGGCTCAAACTGGCCGTTACGGTCACGTGGAATAGAAATGACAGACTCTCCATGTTCGGTTTGGATTTTCTTCGGATAACTGCCATTTCGGGAGTTGCCAGTGTTATTTCCTATCACAGAATTCTTTTCATATCCCAAATGGGCATCCATTTCACCTTCAAGCATCTTTTCCAATACTTGGGCATGCAACTGCTTCAGAAACTTGCTCACATCGGCTTCTGTCTTGAACTGACTGATAAACTTGCTTAAAACCTCATCAGGCACTACTTGATTCTTTTCTTTCATAAGCTTCTTCATTTTGCAAATGAATAAAATAAAAAATACGAGACTCATTTCTGAATCCCGTATTTCCATTTACACAAAATATTTTATAGTGCCGAAAAAGGAGAATGTTTTTGTTTTACTATCACTTAGTTTACCGTTGACAACAGCAAGTATGTGTATGGCAAGACCTGTGATTTAAGTGATGATGATGTCTACAGTTTCTATGGCTTAAAGTACATCCGACTAGTGACATCAATAAAACTAAAGTAAATGCTATTCCTAGAATTCTCATATTATTGTTGATTTTGAGTTTATTTTAAATTCTGAACGGTTTCGTCTAACCGTTTGATGAATAAACATTTAACGGAGTATCTGAAAAGTAATGGTAACGACTAGGAAACCGTGCGATTTTCAGCGTTTTGCGGTGTTTTACTATCAAATAACTCTTTCAGGTGCAAAGATACGACAAATCTTTGATATAGTATCCAATACAAACAGTATTCGCCATTTTTTGCCTTTCGATATATACCTATTTGCTTATGCCGTTATTTTTTGCAGATTTGGATAAAAAAGGAAAGGCAAAATTCAGGAAGCATTGAAATTCTTTACTTTAGTTAGTGCAAAAATCGAATAATTTATTGTAACTTTGCAGCGGATTCGGTGTGCATATAATACCATCCCAATTAAGATAAGTCGCAACATATATAGTGGTTTTCAATATGATTATGAACAATTGTACAATATTAACAGGTAAAAACACCGTTAATATTGCATATCATAAACCTTGGTAATTTTTCCACATTCAAATCTAATTAATTCGATTTGAATGTCATTGTCTTTGTAATCCGGCATGCTATTTCAGGCTTGTCGAGAGATTTTTTGTGCTATAAAATCAAGAAACATTCAAAAGATAAAAGGAAAAATTCAAATGGAAAAAATCAGAAATTGGAAACAAGATTTCTATACAATATGGGCGGGGCAAGCTGTGTCCCTGATAACAAGTGGGGTTCTTCAAATGGCCATCATCTGGCATCTGACAAATACAACAGGGTCTGCGATGGTGTTGTCAATGGCGACCTTGGTTGGGTTTCTACCTCAAGCGGTTTTAGGTTCTGCAATCGGAGTACTTGTTGACCGCTGGAACCGGAAAATGGTCATGATTGGTGCAGATGTCATCATAGCTTGTGCTGGACTGGTACTTACCGTAATTTCCCTGTCAGCGGAACTACCTGTATGGATAGTAATGCTCATCCTCTTCATTAGAAGCGTTGGCACTGCATTCCATTCCCCTGCGTTAAGTGCGGTAACACCTCTTTTAGTGCCTGAAGAACAGTTAGTCAAATGTGCCGGCTACACCCAGTCCATCCAATCGGCAAGTTTCATCCTAAGTCCGGCAATTGCCGCTTTTCTCTATGCAAAATGGGGGTTGAATTCTGCGGTTGCCCTTGACGTATTCGGAGCAATAATTGCCTGTATCACTGTTGCAATGGTTCACATCCCAAAACAACCGATTGAAGCGCTGCAGCAAGAAAACTTTTTCACCGAACTGCGCATTGGCTATAACGCAATACGACAAAATAAAGCTCTTTTCACATTGCTTTGGATAGGAGCAATCAATATGTTCATTTATATGCCAATCAATGCGCTATTTCCGCTGATGAGTATGAATTATTTCGAGGGAAGTACCTTGCATGCTTCCGTGGTGGAAATTGTTTTTGCAGTTGGTATGTTGTTGGGCGGACTTCTATTGGGCGCATGGGGAGGTTTCAAAAAGCGCATGGCAAATATCATCGGCTCTATCTTTCTTATGGGAGTGTCATTGACTGTTTCCGGCTTGCTACCAACCAATGGTTTTATGATATTTGCGATATGTTGTACGTTGATGGGCTTTTCTGCCCCATTCTATAATGGAGTACAGACCGCGCTATTTCAAGAACAGATACAACCCGAGTATTTAGGGCGTGTTTTCGGACTTCTTGGCAGCATCATGTCGTTTGCCATGCCGCTTGGGTTGGTAGTGTCGGGTGCATTTGCAGACCAAATCGGGGTAAACCGTTGGTTTTTGTTCTCAGGTATGGCTATTCTGCTTCTCGCTATAATAGCCTTATGTCTTCCACAACTTAGAAAGGTCGACAATCAAAAACAAAAATCATGATTTATGAAACGTAACTAAATCTAAACAGCAATAAGCCTCTGATAGGGAAATACGATTATCGGAGGCTTATTGCAATCTGTTTTAACTACTTATGTAATTCCTCTACTTTTCCTTTGTGGTTGAATTGGCTGTCGTATGCTCTGCCGTAGCCTGTCGAACTGTTCCCTGAACCATTCGCCTATGGGCTGGCGGTTGATTACGAGTGTCAGTTTAGACTTGTCCGCAGGGTCTTTCACCACTTGAAAGCCTGCTCTTTCTGTCGTAAAACTCCGATTATGTTCCTCCGAATAAAGTTTGCCCTCGTATATCAAAGGCTTACCATAAGTCAATGTCGTGGTCTGCCTTTCATTGAACCCGACAAGGCGGCACAGGCTCTCTATTCTCATAATTTCCTTTGCCATAGGAAACCATGCACACAGCTTTTCGATAATGCGTTTCAAACCTGATACTTCATCTTTGTGTCTGACACTTTTTTCCGCCATCTCCTTACGGTGATTCTGCTGTATTTCCAACAACTGGCGGTTGTGCTCGGTTTGCATCGTGTGTATGCGGTTTTGCAGTATCTCAATGGTTTCCTCATGGGTGGCAACTTCCCGATACAGGGCGGTGTTCTCCCTTTCCAAAGTCTTGACCTTGTTGCTCCCGAAAAGAGAACCGACACTTTCAGCTATGTTGGTCGCTGCGGTGGTGGCTGCACCTTTCAGTTTCTCGGTCTGTACCTCTTTCTTGGCTTGTCTGAGTTCCTGTTCGGTTTCGGTTTTCTGCTCCTGTAACCGCTTGTTTTCTGCATCAAGGGCAGCGTTCTTTTTCTGTATGTCCCGATAATACTGTGTCGTGGTGGTGTGCCGTGCTTCGGAACCTCGCACACCTCGCTGTAATCCGTATTTAGCCATAACCCTTGCATAATTGTCGTGGTACGCAATCAAGGTCTGACGGTTGAACAGGTCATCGGCACACAAACGGACGGTATTTGCTTTCTTGTGATACTTCCGTTTGCCGTCTTCCTGCTCTTTCTTGGCTTTGCGCCTTTCACCTGTCACGATGGGAACAATGGCTGCATGGATATGCGGTGTCTTCTCGTCCATGTGAAGATGGGCGGCAACCACGTTCTCCCTGCCGAATGTGGCTTGCAGCCATTGGATGCTGTCGCTGCACCATTCGTCAAGTCTTCCGTTTTCCTGTATGTCCATCATGTCCTCATGTGTTCCCGACAGAACCACTCGGACTACACGGACTTGGTCATGTGTAATCTTCCGCTTGATGCCTGCCGTGTTCAGCCTGTGGGCAATCGCTTCATCCCTGCCATGAACGCCATCGGGGTATTCTATAAGTACCCTGTTCAGATGCGTTCTTGTCGGGTCTGCGTTTTTAGGTATGATTCTTCTCTCTATATGGTCGGATTGTACGGTGTCCGATGAACCTTTTGCTTTCTTTATGTCCAATGAAAAATATCCCATGTAGTTTGATTTTTACGGTTATTGTTATGAGTGTATTCTCTGCCTGTGGCATTGGCTCTCAGGGTTTCCAAAGGGATTTCCCTTTGGCTCGATAGGGAGTTTTTAGCATTACCGTGTAATGCGTGAAGAAAACGCCCTATTGAGCTATGGTATTTCTGTCTAAATACCCTTGGGAAAGCGAACCTGTTCCCCTCTATATTTTCAGCCCTTTCTTTTTCGGTGGCTGCATCATCCGCCTTGCGGATTGTACTTGCTTCTCCTCCTTTATCGGCTCTGTCGATTGGGACAAGAGTTTTTTGCACAGGTACTCGTTCAAGTCATTATACCCTGCATAGTGAACCGACATATCCTGCAAGCGGTCACCCAACATCCGTTGCAGGTTGGCGTATGCGTTCCGTCCTGCTGTGTCATTGTCAAGGAAACAGCCGATTCGGGTATAGGTTGCCAATATGCTTTCCGCTTTCGAGAGGTTGGAAACGGAGTTGAGAATGACGTAATCCTGTGCATTCAATCGTGGGTGTTGCGGATTGTTCTTTACTCGGATGGTCAGGAACGAGAGATAATCCATGAAGCCCTCGAAAAGATAACAGACGGTTCGTGGCTCTTTTTGCTGTCGGATATGGGTGATGTCCTTCGGGGCGACACATCCCTTGAAGTATCTATTACGCACTTCATACCCTCTTGCCATATTCGGGAAGCCGATGGCGAAATAGGGTTTGTCGGCATTCTCAAACCGCAGTTCCTTACACTCCCTTTTGGCGAGTTCAATGTCTATCCCCCTTTCTTGCAGATAGGCAATGAGCGCAGGTGATGACAGCTCGCCAACTCTTAATACCCGATAAGTGCGGTTGTCGGATTGCTGCTTGCCAAAAGAAAACGATGCAGGGCGGATGTATGGTGTCCGTTCCTCTATGCGCTTCAACAGGCAGGTTACATCTTCCGTATGGTAGAGTTCCGCTGCCAATGCGATGATGTTACCGCCCTTGCCAAGTCCAAAATCGTACCATTTGTTGAGTTCTGTGTTTACCTTGAAAGATGCGTCCGTTTCCTCTCTCAGCGGTGATTTGTACCAAAAGCTGCTGCCCTGTTGCTTGACGGGCGTGTAACCCAAACTTTGCAGATAGTCTGCGATTCTGATTTGTTTAACTTCTTGTATGTTCATGATATTCTATAGATTTGATGATGATTGTAAAAACGTTGATTTGTTGAATGGCTTATATAACACATTTATTTACAGAAAGATATTTGCTCAACATCTTCTCAACAAACCACTCGCCAAAAGAGAAATCAACAATCGGGTGCTGTTCCTCTCTCAACTTCTCTTTTCGATTGTTGAGATTTTGTTGAGAGTGTATATTGTTTATTGTCAGCATAGTTATATCCTTATTCATCAATTCAACAAAAAAAAGAATGATATTACAGGGATTCAAGTTGTTCCCTCGTGACAGAATAGAAACGACCGACCCGTTTTACAGGCTCATACCGACACTCCCGATTGTAGTTGAATTGGTAGGTGGTATAGGTCAGTCCGTTGGGTGCAGGCGTAAGTTTCCAACACTCCTGCAACACCTTTCGGACTTGGTGCTTCTCCACTTTTACCTGCGAGTGTACCAGCAACAGAAGAATGTCGTTGTAGCAGAACGAGAATGTGTCCGTGCCGACACTATCCATGATGTCAAGTATCAGCTCGTGCATCTCTATCTCCAGTCGGTTACGGTTGCTGCGGATTATCTTCTGCAAGGCTTCGGTATGCAACAGCGATGGAGCAAACCACATACGGCTTTCCTTTTCGGTGGATAGTGTTCTGTGTTGCAGGAAATGAAGAAAGGCGGGTATCTCCGCTTTCAGCTTTTGCAGGAAGTCGGTATCATCAGACTGCAAGCGGTCTATCTTGCGTACCCAATAGCGTGTTTCCCCTGCATCAATGATTACAGGCAAGTACTCGTTGTTGGAGCATAGCACGAACTTGGCGAAAAACGCTATCTCGTCACGGTCTTTGCCTTTGGCTTCCACCTTGTAGGAAAGTGTGGTGCTTAGGTTCTTCAACCGCTCGCTGTCCTCCCTACGGTTGAGCAGCACCTCGTCCACCACGATAAGCAGTTTGCCGGCCCAGTCGGAATTGAATTGGCTACGGAAATCCTCGTTGGTGTTAAAGGTTACATTGTTCTGAAATAGGAGTTTTAGAAAATTCAGAAATGTGCTTTTGCCTGTGTTGCGTTCCTCTGATACCAACAGCAGGATAGGCAGCTTTTGAATGGGGTACAAGTAGAGCAGTTGTAGGTAGTCCATGCCCAACTCGTATTGCTCCCCGAAGATGTGACCTACCAAAGATTGGATATGCGAGAAATCGCCCTCTTTAGGTTGGTGGTCTATCGGTTCATAGAGGTTAAGGAACTTGCCGACCACGGGATGGTAGCCGATGTGTTCGGGTACGGTGCAGAAGCCGTCATACTTGGGAACGCTGCCGATGTAGTCCTTGCCGTAGTCTTGGCGCAGGGTTTCGTTGTTCCATGCTATGCGTTTCCTTACATACCCTCCGTTCAGTTTGGGCTGCTCCACAATCTTGTAAAGCGTAGTCCCCACTCGGATGAATTCCTCCTTTGCCATGCCACCATCCGATGGCGGTCTGTGGCTGTCTTGTTGTTTGTTAGCTGACATAATCAAATGGTTTTAAGTTTGAAAAATACCAGCTACAAAAGTATAAGCATTTATCGGATAAGTTGTTACGCAAAACGCGGCAGAACGGTGACAAATAGCCCCCGAAGAAAAAACTTTCAATGGTTTGGAACGGAAGTCGGGCAGGACAGACGAAAAAACTCCCAAAAAACGAATGTGGGGATTACGCTTTTCGGGAGAAAAAATTGGAGTTCCTGTTGATATGTCGGTCAGATTATATGCTGACACGCTGGCTTGATTACTCTATTCGTGACTGAATGAATGGATTCCGTCAGTCGTGCAACCAATTCAGCTACGAGAAGTATTCGGCTTTGGCTATGCCGTTGGTGTTCAGCGAAAAGAAGATGCTTGTTTTCTCTTTTCGCAAGTACAGTCTTTCAAGAACGGCATTGCGCACCTGCTTCGCACTGTATGTGCCGATACGGAACGCAAGGGCGATTATCGTTTCAAGGCTGTAAACCTCCATGCTGCACTTGTCGGACAGTCGGATGGTATGCCTTATCTCACACTCATTCAGAATGCCGTTCTTGCAGAGTGTCTTTATCCCTGCCCTGATAGTCGGGGCGGTTACATTGAACAACTCGCAAAGCTCCCACTCACTCATGGCGGTTGCCTGTATATCTTTCGGCATAACTACATTGCCGAACTCGTTCATTGTTATGATGTTTCTTTCCTCTTTCATTATCGTTTGATTTAAGGGTTACTGAATGGCATTGCAAATGTTCTTTTCCATATCCTCCAGTTTGTGCGACAATGTTTCCATATCCTGACTAATCTTTTGGGCTGTGATTTTTGCGTAAATTTGGGTCGTTTTTATGTTGGTATGTCCCAAAAGTCGGCTGACGGTTTCAATGGGTACTCCGTTGGATAACAGCACAGTGGTCGCTGCCGAATGTCTTGCTACATGATAGGTCAAGTGGACTTTTATACCGCACAACTTGGCAATGGCTTTCAGCTTCTTGTTGCAAGTCGTGTTACTCGGCATGGGGAATACTTTATTATCTCTTGTCATACCCCTGTACTTCTCTATTATCTTTCGGGGAACATCCAACAATCGGATATTGGATTCCGTGTTAGTTTTCTTTCTTCGGGTGATAATCCACAGATTTCCGTCAAAGAATGTTTGCAGGTTGTCTTCCGTAAGGTTCTTGACATCGGAATATGCCAAACCTGTAAAGGTGGAGAACAGAAATAAATCCCTGACAAGCTCGTGTGTCTTGTCGGGCATATCGGTGTTCATCATTGTGTGTATCTCCTCTCTCGTAATATACCCTCTGTCCACGCTTTCGGGAGAGTTGATGTACCCTGCAAAGGGATTGAACGGCAGACGACCGTCATTCCTCGCTATGGAAATAATGTGTTTCAGCACAATCATGTAGCCCCAAATGGTATTGGTGCGGCATTTTTTCTCAGTACGCAGGAAATACTCGAAGTCGTTGATGAACGAGAGGTTCAACTCTTTTAACGGAATATCTTCACGCTTGTAGGTATGGGGTAGGAACTCACGGATGTGCTTGCAGACGGTAACATAACGTCGGAATGTTCCTTTTGCCCTGCTGTGTCCCACTTTCTTGGCAAATTCGCTGTTGTGTTGTTCAAACAGTTTTAGCAAGGTTTCCTGTTTGATACCGATGCCGAGATAGGCATCTTTCAACTTGGCAGCAGTGACATAACCGTCCGTCTGCATCAACTCTTGATAACGGCGGTTTATCTCCACTCTGATTTTGTCAACGGCACGGTTGATTCTTTGCGCTTCGGCACTCTTACCCGAAGCACGGTTGTTCTTCACGTCCCACAGGCGCAAGGGAACATCCATCTTGCAACTGAACTGCTTAATCTCTCCGTCCACCGTAATGCGACACATCAAAGGCAGGTTGCCGTTGGGTTTCTCACTGCCTTTCTTCACGTAGAACAATACCTTAAATGTACTTCTCATAACTCACTTTTTTTTGGTTACAAAATTAATTCATAGTGAGTTACCGACAGATACGACACATAACGCCAAACGATGCAAAATTTAGGTTTCGCAAGAAATTTGCATCATCGCACGGGTAATGATAAAGTAACTGAACTTTTGCTGCGTTTGTCCATATTCTGTCTCTTCTTGGCTTTTGAACAAGAGAAAAATATAGCGTAACGAACGCTTTTTCAGTCTGTTCGCTACGCTTTACTCAAATTTGCTATTCCGTTAGGTGTTTATTTTATAATTTAAAATCTGAGTTTAACACCCGCATTCATTACAAATCCATCCAAAGGAGCATAAATATCCCGGAAAACAGGATTAGATATACTTCCGGTATATATAGTATCAAAGCGGGTTTGCCGTCTGTCGGTGAAGTTTTCAAAGTTAGCATACAATGAAAACATCTCCCATATTTTTTCAATCATGAAGCCGCACACCACATATTGTTTTCCTTTTTGTCCGTCTCCTAGTTTTTGGGGGCTGAAATAATAAGCCTCTAATCCTATTTTCCATTTATCTTCTACTTCATACATTAGAATACTGTTCAACCTATGTTTCGGAGTTAATATATTCTCTTGTTTCACCCCATTTTCTTTGGTTCGGGTATCGGTGTATGTATAGCCTAAGTATAAGTGGAAATCTTTGTATCCGATTTTTACATTCGTTTCTCCTCCTTTGCTATCTGTATTGCCGGATATGTTGTTAAGTCGATATAGCCCATCTTTTGTAGATTGCAATAATAAAGGATTATCGAGATAAGTGTAGAAGAATAATTGGTTTATGCTGAAAGTTACATTTCCATCGAAGATTGATGTGACATAATTAAAGTCTAAATTCAAACCATAACTTCTTTCGAGCTTGTTATTGTCTTTATCAATTGGCAATACATTCTGATATTGTAGCCTTTCGCTATCCTCTGTAAATATGGTAGGTGATTTATAGCCAAATCCTCCTCCAAGTCGAGATGAAAACTTATCCGTAATTTTGAAATGTGCAGAAACTCGTGGTAGAATTGCTGCGCCATAATCCGGAATATAGTCTGCTCTTAATCCGGTTTCCAGATTCAACCATTTTGTTGCCTCCCAATTGTTTTGTACGAATGCTCCCATGGTTGTCTGGTTGTAGTCTCTTAACTGAAAATCAGTAAGTTTCTTTTCATCAAATTTGTCTGTCCATAAGTTGAGACCAGCCACCCATTCTGTTTTTTGATTCGTGCGTGTGTAAGTCAATTCACTAAAGGTAGATACCTGAGTACCTTCAAAAGTATAAGTGGGTACACCGATATTTCTATTGAAGTATGTTACACTGTTTTTGAAATCAATTCTGTCTTTTTCGCCGAATTTGTGTTCGAATGTCAGTTGTGTGGAATGTCTTTGAGTCTTGTTTTTCTCGAAATAGGAATGTGTGTCATTTCCATTTCCTTTAATATACTCAATATCCCCGCCCAAACGGTCTTCAAACATAGCATTTAGCCCTACACTCATTTGCGTGTTCTCTGAAAAATAGAGAAATAATTTGGGGTTGAAGACATATCTGTCAAACTGCGGAATGGCTGTGAATCCGGTGTTAGAGGGGTCGTAAGCCCAATTTCTGTTGTAGGAAGCAAAAATGGTTGTACCGACCTTTTTGAATCGTTGCCCATAGAAAGCGCTGACGTCCAAACCTTTTCCGGATGTCCCGTTAAGATGCAGACCTAAATCTCTTTTCTCTTCGGGAGTTTTTGAGATAAGATTAATCAAGCCTGCTATTGCTCCACCGCCATATAAAGTTGAAGTTGAGCCTTTGATGATTTCCACTTGTTTTAAGTCAAGAGGTGGCGTTTGCAATAATCCCAGTCCGCTCGCTGCACCAGCAAAAACGGGGAATCCATCTTTTAATATTTGTGTATATCTGCCATCCAATCCTTGTATGCGGATTGATGCATTTCCGGATGTGGCAGAAGTTTGCTGGGTGATAATACCTGTGCTTTCGTTTAGTAACATACGAATGTCGCCCGGTTTCATGCTCCCTTTTTCTCCTAGTTCTTCGCTTGAAATAAATTCAACACGGGTCGGGATGTTTTGAATAGTGCGTGTACCTCTGGTTGAAGAAATGGTAACTTCTTCCAGCATTTCATCATCTTGTTCCAAGAAGATTTCGACCGGAGCTGAAGAAGATAAAGGGAATGTGTATGATTTGGTTTCCGATTCATAGCCTAAGTAGCTGAATGTGATATGTTGCTTTCCGTCAGGTATGTTCGAAATGGTGATTATTCCGTTTTCATCTGAGCTTGCTCCATTGGCGGTTTTATTAAGAACGGCATTCACGCCAACCAGTATCTCTTTAGTATCTCCGTCTTTAACGATTGCTTTAAATATGTTTTGCGCACAAATGCTTTGTGCCAGCAATGTAATTATTGCCAGTGCTATTAATTTAATTTTCATTTTTCTTGTTTTGTCAATTTAGTGCCACACACTTAATCTGTATTATAATAAGTGCACGACGTACTGGTGATGAAACAGCGGTTTCATCATCATGAATTTAATAAATAAATGGTGAGGTCATATTAATTATGACATACAGAAATCTGCTAAATTCATCAGCTTAGGCGGCTGCCAAATTGAGGAAGAGAAATGAGGAATCATTTTCTCTTTGTAAAACGAAAGGTTATTATTTAATAGAATTAATTCGGCGGTTGGTGAATGAAACAATTTGGGTATTGGACAACCTGTGCATGTGTTGCAATGTAGAAATGGTGAACAATTGCAGTCTGTACATGAGGAACCATCATTATCAGCACATGGTTCTTCTGTTTGTTCATTAGCACATTGAAACAGACATTTGTCTTCAAGAAAGCATGGAACTGTTGATAATAACAGCACCCATAAAGCTAATATGTAGGACAAATGTTTCATTAATATCTATGCTTTGTTCTGATTTTGAGCTGCAAAATTAGTTATTTATATTTTATAAACAAAACATTCTGCAATTTTTATTATATCTATTAAGAAGTTTGACAATTTTATGGTGAGGTGACCGCTACTGACACTCATTATCTTGTTTTCATTCCAAAGAATAACATCACCAGTGTAATAGTCCAAATAGATAGACTGATTACCATTGGCAAGTTGCTTAAACCGGATTCTTACAGGCTCCTTCAATTTTGCCTCTTGTTTCTTCTTCGCCATACTTATGTTTTTATTTTGTTACCGATGGCAAATATAGATATTTTTTTTGTTACTCAACGTTATTCGAGTAACAAACTGGTAACAAAATAAACGCATTTATTGGAATTAATAGGAAAATCGGAAAAACAAAGGAAAAGATGAATATAAACAGCAAATAACTAAATATCAATATCTTATATTCATTATTTTATCTCATTCTTTCTCTTTTTCCATAGCTGCCATGAGTTGATAATGTTTTGCCACACCACATAACTACCCGGACCGACAGACGATAAAGGATTAAGATACGTAACCGCCATCCAAATAGCTAGTACTGTATTTTTTTGCCCCAATGCCTGTCCTGCACTTATACGGTCATTATATGCACTACCAATTCTTTTACCAAAATAAAATTGTAAACAACAAGTTACTAAACCGGCAAAAGCAATCAACATCTCTACCGTTACATCAGCAGTACTGTTAACCAAAGAGCGAGTAGTCTGCCCCATTACAATGGTCAATGCTACCGCCCATAAATAAAAAGCCGAAGTATGATATTTCAGTAAAAACTTGTGGAGCCGGGGAATATAATAACGGAATAATAAAGCGATAAAAAACGGTGCAAGCAACAATGGAAAAACCTTACTTAAAATCTTAAGAAAAGCAATACCAAAAGTAACATCTGTATGTGGTTCAACCAATGGAAATATCAAAGGAACTGCTATTGCAGCCAAAATATTTGAAAGCAATGTATAAGTAGTCAAACTGGAAGCACTTCCACCTAGTTTTCCCGTAATTACTGCCGCTGCCGTAGCAGTAGGACAAATAAGACAAACCATAGCCGCCTCGAATATCTCCTTATAAGATTCATCCATCGGACAAAATATTAACAACAACGCAATAATACCGCAAGAAATGGCTTGAATAGCCAACAACCAGCCATGCCATACTCTAGGAACCAACTCTTTTGGTTCAATTTTACAGAATGTAAGCAACAATTGGGCAAAAATCAAGGAAGGAGTTAAAAAAGAAATCAACCCATTCATAAATGGCTTTGTCGGCTCCAGAAAAGTGAAGTTGGCAAAAACAAAATAACCGATAACTCCTGCAAGCATCGCTAGAGGTAACGTCCAATTCTTCATAAACTTAAACAAATCCATCTTTTAATATTTATTTCAGAATACAAAATAAAAGAATTTAGTCCAAACACTCGTCTATTTTTCGGGTTTTGTGGCAAGTTTCGAATAAAAAACGCAAAACTTAAAGACAAAAGCCGAGTTTTCACTAAAAATCGCTACATTTGCAACTTAATTGATATGAAAACCGATAGACTTAAAATAATATTCCTGTTGTGTAGCCTGTGGCTGGTCTTTCCCTGTTTCTGCCTGGCGGCAAAGGGAAAGGACTTTGTAGTCGTCATTGATCCCGGTCATGGCGGACATGATCCCGGTGCTATCGGCAGACGTGGAAAAGAAAAAAACATCAATCTGAACGTAGCTTTAAAAGTAGGACAACTGATCCAAAATAACTGTAATGACGTAAAGGTAATATATACCCGGAAAACAGATGTCTTTATCCCTTTGGATCGTCGTGCACAAATAGCCAATAATGCCAAGGCCGATTTATTCATCTCTATACATACTAATTCCATAGCCCGTGGCAGAACTGTACGGGGAGCAGAGACTTATACGTTAGGACTCCACCGTACTGAAGAAAATTTAGAAGTTGCTAAAAAAGAGAACTCGGTTATTTTGATAGAGGATAATTATGAACAACGTTATGCCGGATTCAATCCAAATTCTTCTGAAAGCTATATTATTTTTGAATTTGTACAAGACAAAAATATGGAGAAGAGTGTAAAATTAGCCACTCTTATCCAAAAACAATTCAAGAATACAGCCAAACGAATAGACAAAGGAGTACATCAAGCCGGATTCCTAGTTCTACGTGCCACTTCCATGCCTAGTGTTTTGGTTGAATTAGGCTATATCTCAACACCGGATGAAGAACAATATCTTTTATCCGATGCAGGCACTACGGCGTTATCTAACAGCATTTATAAAGCATTCCTCAATTACAAGCGCGAACATGACGCCCCCATCGGCCGCAGCAGAGTACAAGAACAAGAATTACCGGAACCAGAAAACAAACCGAAAGAATCAAGAATAGAAATACAAACTGCGGAACCGGACACTGCAACGGAACCGGACAAGGTTACCAAAAAGTCTGTGCCTGCCACACAAAAAAAGATCACAGGCGACCAAGCCCGAACATCTGCCAAGCCTGTATTTAAAATACAAATATTGGTATCAAACAAAATATTGCCCAAAGGAAGTAAACAACTGAAAGGTGTATCACCTGTTAGCTATTACCGCGAAAAAGGACTTTATAAATATACTTACGGAGAAAATACGGATTATAATAAAATACTACGCATGAAACGTAATATTACTCCTAAATTTAAGGACGCTTTCATTATCGCTTTCAAAAACGGAGAGAAAATGAATGTGAACGAAGCCATCAAAGAATTTAAAAAGAATAGATAATATAAAAGGTATAATTGAAATGACGAAAGAGGTAAAAATAGGATTAATAGGCATCGCTGCATTAGCTATGCTGATCTTTGGTATCAACTACCTGAAAGGAATAAATATGTTCCAATCTGCCAATTACTATTATGTAGAATATACAAATATAAACGGATTAGCCGGATCAAGCCCCGTCTTTGCCAATGGTTATAAAGTAGGTACAGTAAGAAATATCAATTACAACTATGCAAAACCGGGACATGTCACAGTAGAAGTGGAAGTGGACAAGGAAATGCGTATCCCCAAAGGAAGTACAGGAGAACTGGTTACAGAAATGCTGGGAACGGTAAAGATGAACTTACTCCTTAACTTTAATTCTACAGAATACTATCAACCGGGAGATACCCTGCCCGGCAAAACGAATGCGGGGCTCATGGGAGCCGCTGAAGAAAAGCTAGTTCCTCAAATAGAGCAGATGTTACCCAAAATGGATTCTATCCTATATTCATTAAATAAAATATTAGCTGATCCTGCATTGAGTGCAACCTTGCACAACGCAGAAAAACTGACAGCCAATCTGGATGTGACAACACGTCAATTAAACATGTTAATGCAAAAGGATCTTCCGCAACTTACTGGAAAATTAAACACAATTGCTGATAACTTCATTGCTATCAGCGACAATTTGAAAGGTATTGATTATGCTTCAACATTCAATAAAATAGACTCCACTTTATATAATGTACAAATGCTGACAGAAAAACTCAATCGCAAGGACAACAGTATCGGATTGCTATTCAATGATCCTACTTTCTACCAAAATTTGAGTGCGACGACAGCAAACGCTGCAACCTTATTGGAGGATTTGAAAGCGCATCCTAAACGTTATGTACATTTCTCTTTGTTTGGCAAGAAAGATAAGTAACAGATTTGCTAATTTAAAAATATTCTAAATAAGTCTACTCAACCATTTTTCCACTTATTTTCAGTAAATGACTGCAAATAGGGAAGAAATACCATGTAGACTTATTTCATTTAAAATAAATAAAAGCCTATTTTGACTGATAGTCAGCTAAGAATCAGTCAATTATCAAACAACAAGAATCTTTCAAAAGCCTTTAGATAGAGGTTTTTATAAGTAACTGAAACTAAAGATATTACTCTTTAAAAATAAAAAGCAAGAAAAAAGCGATTTGTTTTTTCAGAAATTCATTTCGAAATTTGCATTGTAGAAGTTTCGCTTTTTATAATAAATGTTTCATATGATTGAAAACGATCACGTCGTTTTATGGGGTCGTTGCCTGAACCTTATCAGAGACAACGTACCAGAAACGACCTTTAAAACGTGGTTTGAGCCTATCGTACCGCTTAAATATGAGGACAAGGCACTGACAATTGGCGTCCCCAGCCCATTCTTCTATGAATTTCTAGAAGAAAAGTTTGTGGACTTGCTGCGCGCTGCCCTATATAAAGAAATTGGGGAGGGAACGCAGCTTATGTATTGTATCTTGACCGATAAGACCAACCATATAACTGTTAACATGGAGGGAAGCAAACGCTCTTCAGCACTACCCACACAAACAGTTATACGAGATGGTAACAAGGCACCTAATCCAATGCAGGCACCGGCTCCGCAGGATTTAGACCCACATTTGAATCCAAATTACAATTTTGAGAATTTCATAAAAGGAAATAGTAATGAGTTCTCACGTACAGTAGGAGAAACTGTAGCTAAAAATCCGGCAAAAACATTCAACCCTTTGTTTTTGTATGGACCATCCGGTGTGGGCAAAACTCACTTGACTAATGCTATTGGTACCCGCATCAAGGAATTATATCCTGAAAAAAGAGTATTGTACGTATCAGCACATCTGTTTCAGGTGCAATACACTGACTCTGTTCGTACCAATCATTTCAATGATTTCATTAGTTTTTATCAAACCATAGACGTTTTGATTATTGATGATATTCAAGAATTCGCCGGAGTAACCAAAACCCAGAACACATTCTTCCACATCTTTAACCATCTGCACCAGAACGGTAAGCAACTTATTCTGACTTCTGACCGTGCGCCGGTAATGCTACAAGGTATGGAAGAACGCCTTCTGACCCGCTTTAAATGGGGCTTAGTGGCCGAATTGGAAAAGCCGGACGTAGAATTGAGAAAGAATATCTTACGTAATAAAATACGTCGTGACGGTTTGAATATACCGGAAACAGTAATTAATTATATTGCTGAAAACGTAAATGAAAGTGTACGTGAATTAGAGGGCATCATTAATTCACTTTTGGCACAATCCATTATTTTCAAGCGTGATGTTGATTTGGATTTGGCTGAAAGAATTGTACGAAAAGCTGTACGCTGTTGTGAGAGCAAGCCTGTCACAGTAGAAGATATCATACAGAAAGTATGCAGCCATTACGAGATAGAAGAATCTGCCATCCATACTAAAACAAGAAAAAGAGAAGTGGTACAAGTACGTCAGGTAGCTATGTATCTGGCCAAAAAACATACAGACTCCTCTTCTTCCAAAATTGGTCAATTAATAGGTAATAAAGATCATGCAACCGTATTGCACGCTTGCAAAATAGTAAAAGACCAAGTAGAGGTTGACAAAGCATTTAAAGCGAATATTGAGGAAATTGAAGCTTCTCTCAAAAGGAAATAGAATAAAACCACAGAGGTGCGCAAAGGGCATTTTCTTTATTTCCCTCTGCGCACCTCTGTTTTAAGATTGATAGTTCCCGGCAATTCACTTCTCAAAACCCTGTTTCTTCAAGGTTTCTTTCAAAGTTACAGACATACATTCATTATCCGACTTCTTGTATCTGACCTCAGTAAATACCTGAGCCAGTGTTTCCTTATGATTTTCTTTAATAAACTGATGATTTTCCGGAAGTGACTCTTTATATCTATAAATACGATCAATATCCTCTTTGGTATAATCATGATACAATTCTTCATGCAAAATACCCTCTATAGGAAGACGATCGACTTGTGGAGGGCATTCATCCGGATATCCTACTGTAATAGTAGCCACCGGCATAACCAATTCCGGCAACTGAAGGATATCAATAATTTGATCAGGATTATAAATCGTTGTTCCCAAAAAACAAATACCTAATCCATTTTCCTCAGCCAATGTACAAAAGTTCTGAGTCACAAGCAATGCATCCGTAGCAGCATTCAAAAAAGAAATGGGATTGTCATAACCCGGTACCGCCTTACGCTCTCTGCACCATTTACTAAAACGGTTAAAATCCGCACAAAAAGTCAGTACAACCGGAGCACCTGTTACCATCGGTTGATTAAAATGGGCAGGTGCCAATCTCTCTTTCATCTGCTTGTCACGAGTCACAATCACACTATATAATTGCATATTACCCATTGTAGAAGCACGGAACGCCTTTTCAAGCAAATCATTTAACAAAGAAGCAGAAATATCTTCCTGCTTATATTTACGGATCGTCCGTCTATTATTTATCGATTCCATATATATTTTTCTTGCAAAGATAAAAAAAGAAAAGAGTAATAATGCATTTTTTGCAAAATATTATATGCTAAGAATCTGGCCTTTTCAACTAGTCAATCACTCATCCCCTCCATCAAAATTTTCAAAACAGAAAACTTCTACAAATAAGCAAGCATATATATCTTTTGATAATCAATAAATTAACAAATATTCTTGGATAACTTTCAATTTGTTGAAAACTTATCTGCTTTTTATTTTGTTAATTGAAAAAACATATATAGCTTTGCCGAAACTTTTATTATAATGAGTTGTAACTTCTACACTAAAACAACTTATTGATATTACAGTAAATCTAAAAATAAAAGTGGAAAGACAAACGTACACCTATGACGAAGCTTTTGAAGCATCTTTACAATACTTCAAAGGTGATGAACTTGCTGCAAGGGTTTGGGTAAACAAATATGCAGTAAAAGATTCTTTCGGGAACATTTTCGAAAAGTCTCCCGAAGATATGCATTGGCGCATTGCAAATGAAGTAGCCCGCATTGAAGCTAAATATAAGAACGGGTTAAACGCACAGCAGCTTTACGAATTATTGGATCACTTTAAATACATTGTTCCGCAAGGTAGCCCTATGACAGGTATCGGGAACGACTTTCAAGTGGCTTCCTTATCAAACTGCTTTGTCATTGGAATTGATGGAGCAGCCGACTCATACGGAGGTATAATCCGCATTGATGAAGAACAAGTACAATTAATGAAACGTCGTGGTGGCGTAGGACATGATTTATCTCATATACGACCAAAAGGTTCTCCGGTTAAAAATTCAGCACTGACTTCCACCGGACTGGTGCCCTTCATGGAACGTTATTCCAATTCAACACGTGAAGTAGCGCAAGACGGACGTCGTGGTGCTTTAATGTTAAGCGTATCCATCAAGCATCCAGATTCAGAAGCATTTATTGATGCCAAAATGACCGAAGGCAAAGTAACCGGTGCTAATGTATCCGTGAAACTAGATGATGCATTTATGCAGGCAGCTGTAAATGGCACTCCTTACAAACAACAATACCCGGTAGATTCCGATCAACCTGTTTTCACGAAAGACATTGATGCATCTGCGTTATGGAAAAAGATTGTCCATAACGCATGGAAGTCTGCTGAACCCGGTGTATTATTTTGGGACACCATCATCCGTGAATCCGTACCAGACTGTTATGCCGATTTAGGATATCGTACTGTTTCTACCAATCCTTGTGGTGAAATACCCCTGTGTCCCTACGATTCTTGTCGCTTATTAGCTATCAACTTATACTCATACGTAGTAAACCCTTATACAAAGGAGGCTTACTTTGATTTCGACTTATTCAAAAAGCATGTGGCATTGGCCCAGCGCATTATGGATGACATCATTGACTTGGAATTGGAAAAAATCGAGAAAATCATAGCTAAAATCGATTCCGATCCCGAAAGTGAGGAAGTAAAAGAAGCAGAGAAACATTTATGGGAAAAAATTTATAAAAAGAGCGGACAGGGAAGACGTACAGGCGTAGGTATCACAGCTGAAGGGGATATGCTTGCCGCTATGGGGTTACGCTACGGAACAGAAGAAGCAACAGAGTTTTCTGAACAAGTACATAAAACAATCGCTCTGGAAGCCTATCGTTCATCTGTTAACATGGCAAAAGAACGTGGAGCATTCGCTATCTATGACAGTGAACGAGAAAAAAACAATCCGTTCATCAACCGCTTAAAAGAAGCTGATCCAGAATTATATGAGGAGATGAAAAAATACGGACGACGTAATATCGCCTGCCTGACCATAGCTCCCACCGGAACTACCAGCCTAATGACCCAAACTACTTCCGGCATAGAGCCGGTGTTTATGCCGGTGTATAAACGTAGAAGAAAAGTCAATCCGAATGATCCTCAGACACACGTAGATTTTGTAGATGAAACAGGAGATGCATTTGAGGAATATATTGTATTCCACCATAAATTTGTGGAATGGATGACAGTAAACGGTTACGATCCCACCAAGCGTTATACACAAGAAGAAATTGACAAATTGGTAGAAAAGTCACCTTATTATAAAGCCACATCAAATGATGTAGACTGGCTGATGAAAGTAAAAATGCAAGGACGCATCCAAAAATGGGTTGACCATTCAATCAGCGTAACTATCAATTTGCCCAATGACGTAGATGAAGCATTGGTAAACCGCTTGTATGTAGAGGCATGGCGTTCAGGATGCAAAGGATGTACCGTTTATCGTGATGGCTCCCGCTCCGGAGTTTTACTTTCTACCAAAAAGGACAAGAAAGACAAAAAAGAAGAACTTCCCCCTTGCAAACCACCTACGGTAGTAGAAGTGCGCCCCAAAGTACTGGAAGCGGAAGTAGTACGTTTCCAAAACAACAAAGAAAAATGGGTTGCATTTGTAGGCTTGTTGGATGGACATCCATACGAAATCTTTACCGGTCTGCAAGATGATGAAGAAGGTATTTCATTGCCCAAATCGGTCACTACCGGACGCATCATCAAAAACATTGATGAAGAAGGCAACAAACGATATGATTTCCAGTTTGAAAACAAACGTGGATACAAAACAACCATTGAAGGTTTGTCCGAAAAGTTCAACAAAGAATATTGGAACTATGCTAAATTGATTTCGGGTGTACTTCGTTGGAGGATGCCTATTGATCGTGTTATCAAACTGGTAGATTCTCTGCAACTTGACAGTGAAAACATTAACACATGGAAAAATGGTGTAGAACGAGCACTGAAAAAATATGTAACAGATGGTACTAGTGCCGAAGGACAAAAATGTCCCAATTGCGGAAATGAAACTCTCGTATATCAAGAAGGATGCTTGATCTGCAAGACTTGTGGCACATCGAGATGTGGATAATGGTTTATTATATAATGTAACAACACAAAGGAAAAGCTCCTTCATGACTTTCGTGAAGGAGCTTTTTTATATAAACAAAATAAATCCCTTTTCTATCTTACCCCTACAATACGATGAAACCGTTCCACAATACGCCTTCCTAAATCCATACGCGTACTATCTACTTTATGAATGGCAGCAGGAGTCACATCATCTTTATATTTGGCTTTACCTACACGTATTTTCATCTTATCCAGATTACCGGAAATATTCACTCCAGCCTTAAAAGGCAAAGGCGATTTCAAAATGGATATATGATATTTAAAATTCATATCCAGTCCTTGCTCTCCCCCTATGGCAGCTTTATAACGATCTATAGACACTTGAAATGGATAAACAAGAACACTACCGTCATTAACAACTACATTAACCGAAATACTATCAAATACATTCTTCTTTTTATTTTTAAACATCAACATCTTTGAAATTTCGGCAAAGGTCTCACCATCCATCAACACCAAACTGTCCCCTTTTATATACATGGCCGAACGCAAAGTAGGTATACGAATATTCATATTTGAATCCAGACGTGCCTCTGCAGCCACATCAAACTGAACCCTTCCTTCAAAAGATCTCAGCATAGGTACAATGGTATCCATTGAAGGTATAAAATCTACCAGCTTAGCTATATTTATATCCCTAATTTTAAAGTCAAAGCCTGTATATCCTCCTCTGACTGAATCCGCACGATATACCATAACCGCCTTCATATCAGCATCCAATGCACGCATTTCCAAATTTCTTAAATATAATGTACGATTTTTCAAATCTACCTTTCCACACACATCTTCAAATTCCACCTTTCCAAACACTACTTTTTTCAAATCTGTCTGTAATTCAAAATCCAAATTACCCGGTAACACAAACAACTTCATTTCTGTTGGAGACACTGTGTCTGTCACCGCCACAGATACTGAATCTTCAGATAAAGAGAATGAATTTATCAATTGATTACAATCAATCATCTCAGAAGAGATTGCTAAACGCGCTTTTAAAGTTTCATTTTTAGTCATCGCACGATATAATCCCATTACCTCACCGGTAGCAACCATATCTGAATGCCCTATTTTCAAAGAGGCATTTCTTAATGTTATTTTCGGACCATCTACTGTTACAGCTGTCTTACGTACTCGTAAAGGTAAACCAAATTCAGGAGTATGTACCAACAACCTATCAAAACCAACAATTCCCCGAGGTATCCATAACGAATCATTTTTCTTTTCCAATTTCGCCTTAATACCTGCCACGCCTAACGCCAACTTCGTTTCATTGGCATTAAAGAAAAGAGAATCCGTACGCATGGAAAAGCTAATCATCGGCATTGCCGAATTTTGTTCCTTCGGAGCAAGTTCGCCAGTTCCAGTAGTCTTGCCACTATATATTTTAAGCGAATCTCCTATATTCGCACGCAATTTATTCATTTCCAATTCACATTGCAAAGTGACAATCTTTGTGGTATCTTGAGGATTGGTTGAAACAACCTTCGCTTTCATCCGATCTATCTCTGAAACAAATTTCCTACTATTCAATATTATTTCTCTGATATCCAATTCAGCCTGCAAAGTTTCACTATCACTGAATTTTAAATCGGCATTACCTAAAAAATTAAAATCTTTAGCAGTGTCTTTTAACTCAAAATCCTTTAAAGCCAATCTTCCCCCTAACCTGATACGTCCAATATCCTGCTTTTTCAAAGAAGAAAGACGACATTTTAAATTTAAACCCGCATCTAATTTACCACGGATGGTTACATTTTCCTGCAAAGGGAAAGTTTTAGCTAAAGCATCCAAGTCAACTGTAGATTCAGTATGAAGTGTTATAAGTGGATCTATCAATAAATCCTCCACTTTGGCATCTGCTAGAATCTTGGTATGTGCTCCCTCAAAATGAAGAATTTTCAAGTTCAAAAATGAAGGATTGCGACGCATCAAATCAATATACGATTCAAAATCAGCCGTAAAATTATCAATACCATAAGGAAGTCCTTCATATCGGGCGGATGCATCATTAATCTTTATATTCAATGATACCGCCGGAAGCTGTTTGTTTCCATAATTACCTTCCAATGTTCCATCAACCTTAACCTCACCTTTTGCCGAAATTTGTCCACGTTTCACATAAGCCTCGGGAATCATATTCATGACTGTTTCCATGGAAGGTGCATGTAGTCCATATTTCAAGTTCACACCCACCATCTTGGTAACTGTATCACGTTTTAATTCACCGTTTACATCCAGCCGGATACCATTTATAGTCAATCCTGTATTTTTCAATGTCCACAATGCCGTAGACCTGTCTATCTCAATATCAGTCTGCAAGGAAGCCGCTACTTTATTAATCAATAATTCACCTTGCTGCCAAAAAAGAATATTTTTATTTTCAAATTCTACTCCCAATGAAGAAACTCCTTTTGTCAACGCCAGCTTTAGGCGCAAATCAACATCATCTATACGTGAATAAACCTCTGTATTACGATCATCAAAAATCAAATTGGCATGTTCTAGCTCAACCTGACGGATATCTATCTCGCTATCAAATTTATTTTGTGAAATTGTATCTTTTTCCACAGCCAATGTATCCGAAGAAGTTTTCACTATCTCCCAATTCGCCTTACCTGTTTTATTTCGATAAGCATAAACAGCAACATTTTTCAAAGACAAATTATAGACACTGATCTTATTTTTCAAAAAATAATCCAAAGGATTCACTATCAACACACATTCTTTAAACGCCAATAAAGAATCGGTCTTTTGTGGAAGACTATCATTCAATACTTTAGAAACCAAGAAACCTTCGTCAACTTTTAACCCAAATTGAGGAAAGGTAGAAAAGAAAGTCAATTCTACACTTTCTACCTTCAAATCAGCATCCAGTGAACGATTAGCAACATTCAACACTATCGGAGTTAATTTATCTGGTGTAAATACATAGTTAATCACAAAAGCCACTACCACAAACCCAGTAAGCAGCAAGGCTCCCACTGTAATGGCACTTACCCTTATTAATTTACGAATTCTTCTTTCCATATTATGCAAAATTAATGAAAACACCCATGCCATCAACTTTATTTCGTGTTAATACTATAAAATAGACCAATAAAACAGATAAAAAAGAAAACAAGAACAATGATTTTTAATTTTGAGATATGAAGCGAAAGTTCTACTTTTGTTTCTCAAACTGAAAAAATATGAAAGCAACATCTATGTATATTTATCTGGAAGGTGCCAGGTTTTTCGCTCACCACGGAGTCGATCCACAAGAAACAATAGTAGGAGCTAATTTTATAATTGATTTAAGACTAAGAACCGATTTCACCCATGCAGCACAAACTGACGAACTGAAAGGCACCGTAAGTTATGCTGATATATATGCAGTCGTCAAAAAAGAGATGAAAACTCCATCCAAACTTTTAGAGCATGTCTGTGAACGCATAGGGCAAAGACTGTTTAATGATTTTCCAACTATTCAGGAAATAATCATCCGGTTGTCAAAAGAAAATCCGCCTATGGGCAGTGATTGCAGAAATGTTGGAGTAGAAGTACATTATACACGATGAAAAAAATTATCTGACAAACATCCAGTCATTTAATTAAGTTCACCCTATTACATGCCCTCCTCTTAAAAACGTAAATATGCTATCGTGCAAATAACAACACAAACCAATAATAATGAATATACAGACCATGTTCATGACCCTACTTATTAAAATAAAGAAAGTTGTTTTCTTCCTTCAGAATGATAAAATTTCATGGTAGCACTGATTCCTAATGTTTCTATTCTGCGATAAAAAACCTCATTCAAATAGGGAGCATTAGGAGAAATGCATTCAGAACGGTCTTCAAAATAAGTTTGATATCGCTTGGCCATCTTTGGAAAAATCCGCTCTACCTTATCATAAAAATAATCACGGGAGCCCCGTCTTAAAGTTACCCCGAACAAAGGAAGCACATAGGACGCTCCTGCTTCGGCAGCCTTCTCTACTATTTCCTCAATATCTTCTATAGAATCGTTTATAAAAGGCAAAACAGGCATCAATGCCACTCCTGTATATATACCCCGATCGGACAATATCTTCATCGCCTTAAAACGCTCGGAAGATGCCGGTGCATTAGGCTCCAGTTTGCGCGCCATCTCGTCATCCGCTGTAGTGATAGTAAAACTAACGGCAGCATAAGTGCGCCCTATATCCTGCAATACATCGGCATCACGAGTCACAAGACTACTCTTTGTTATCACATGAACAGGAAAACGATGTTTGGCAATAATTTCCAACGCACCTCCAGTCAGCTTCATCTGTTTTTCCAACGGCATATAAGGATCATTCATTGAACCTGTGCCAATGGTTGCTTTTCCACGTTTCGTTCCCAGTTCATGATCCAGTAATTCCAAAGCATTCTTCTTTACAGAGATATGAGAAATATCACCAACACCATAGCAAGAACTACGTGTATCACAATAAATGCAACCATGTTGGCACCCTCTATACAAGTTCATGTTATAAGCAATTCCCCAATAATTATCTTTACTTTTCAAACGTGACAGAATAGACTTTGTTTCAATAGATTTTACCTCATGAACATTCATTTTACAGCTCCTTTTCTTTTTTGATCAAATTTCATCAAACAAAGATACAGGAATAATGCTATAAAAAGAAATATAAAGAGAAGCAATTTAAAAAAGTTTCAACTGGGAAAAATGTTTTTTGCCCAACAAATAATATTTCATAACAATGCTAAAATGAGTCCGTTCCGGAATTATCTCATCTGTAGACTTCATCATATTTTCTATACGAGAAGCGGCAAAAGAATATCTTATATCCTCAAATTCTCTCCGCGCCTGCATTACAGCACGCGCATTCGCTCTATCCTTTTTCAGATAAAAAACAAGGGCAGCCACTCTATCCAGTATACCACGTATAAAAAGTACATGTTCCAATTCCTTATCCGGCAAATTCTTATAAAGCATCAACAGATTATTTCTGAAATTCAAAAAAGTCTTTCTCGGATTCTCTTTTTTCAACGTAGCCCCTCCTACATGATATACCACACTTTGCGGAATACAGACAAGCTTTTTTCCCCTACTGCGCAAACGCCAGCACAGGTCAATTTCTTCCATGTGGGCAAAAAAATGACCATCCAAACCTCCAACTTCACGATAATCAGCCAACCGGATAAAAAGAGCAGCTCCTGTAACCCACATCACCTCCGTTACCGTATCATATTGTCCGCAATCCTTCTCAACAACATCAAAAATACGTCCTCTGCAAAAAGGATATCCATACCGGTCGATAAATCCCCCCGACGCTCCGGCATATTCAAAATATTCCTTATTATGCCAACTTAATAATTTAGGTTGGCAGGCAACTGTTCCGGAATGGGTGTCCATATAATCCAGCAAAGGTTCCAACCAATGCGGAGTAACCTCCACATCACTATTCAGTAAAACTACATATTCTGCATCAACTTGCTCCAAAGCCCGGTTATATCCTTCGGCAAAACCATAATTCTGATCCAGCTCAATCAAACGGACTACAGGAAATTCAGAACGAAGCATTTCAAGCGACCCATCAGAGGACGCATTATCAGCCACACATATTTCAATCCCCTCTCCTACTGAATTATCCATAACAGAAGGTATAAACTTACGGAGCATATCCACCCCATTCCAATTCAATATAACAACAGACACCCTTTTCATTTCTTTTCAGACTAATACCAAATGTATGGAATAATTCAGACTAAAACACCCTTCAACGCTGTACCCTCTTCATTAAAGCCTCCCATTCTTACACGAATCAACTGATTATCCAATTGATCATCGTGATCCATCTCCACCCGGATGTAATTATCAGTAAATCCATGCATAGGAGTTCCAGCCTTAGATTTTTCCATTAATACCCAAGCTTCCCTTCCTATATGAGAGGTATAGAACGCCTTTGTCTTCGCATCAGATAAAGCCAACAATCTCTGGCTACGGCGATGCTTCTCCTCAGGACTCACCACATACTCTATTTTCAAGGCCTGCGTACCGGGACGTTCCGAATAACTGAAAACATGTAACTGCGTCACATCAAGCCCTTCAATAAAACGATAAGCATCTTCAAAATATTCCTCTGTTTCACCACGTGTTCCCACAATTACATCCACGCCAATAAACGCATCCGGCATGATTTCCTTAATTTTGCGTATCTTGGAAGCAAACAATGCAGTATCATATCGACGTCTCATCAATTTCAACACATCATCGCTTCCCGACTGCAAAGGAATATGAAAATGCGGCATGAATGCACGTGAACGTGACACATATTCTATTATTTCATCCGTCAGCAAGTTGGGTTCAATAGACGAGATACGATAACGTTCAATCCCTGCCACCTGATCTAAAGCCTTTACCAGATCAAAGAAACTTTCACCGGTTGTCTTCCCGAAGTCTCCAATATTCACCCCGGTAATTACAATTTCCTTCCCTCCTTCAGCTGCAGCCTGCCGCGCCTGTTCCACAATCTCTTCAATACGTCCGTTCCGGCTACGCCCACGAGCAAACGGAATTGTACAATAAGAACAGAAATAATCGCAACCATCCTGCACTTTCAGAAAATAACGAGTGCGGTCACCCCTAGAACACGAAGGTGAAAAACTACGTATGTCTTTTGCAGCTGTCGTAATCGCCTCACCTTGAGGATGCTTTTCCAAATTTCCGAGATAATTCATCAACTCTCCCTTTTGTTCAGCTCCTAAAACAACATCCACCCCTTCTATATTAGCCACCTGGTCAGGTTTTAACTGGGCATAACATCCCGTCACTACTACATAGGCACCCGGATGCTGTTTAACCAAACGATGGATGGCCTGACGGCATTTCTTATCCGCAACCTCGGTTACAGAGCAAGTATTAATAACACAAATATCAGCTTTCTCACCCTTACGTGCTGTACGTATACCTGCTTCTTTCAGTGTTTTACCGATGGTTGAAGTTTCTGAAAAGTTTAATTTGCAGCCTAATGTATAATAAACAGCCGTTTTATCCTGGAAAATTGTCGTATCAATCATACCTTTTTATCTAATTAGCGAGCAAAGGTACATATTATTCTGCTTAAATTCTTTAGAATACCAATAATTATGCTTATTTTTGCACATTACATCAAAAATTGTGCAATGATAAAAGAAAACTTTATCAAGCTATATGAGAATAGCTTCAAAGAAAACTGGGATCTTCCCTGTTACACAGATTATGGTGAAGATACCACGTTTACATACGGACAAGTAGCGGAAGAAATAGCTAAGATACACTTGTTATTCCAATATTGCAGCCTGCGCCGTGGTGATAAAATATCTATTATAGGTAAGAATACTTCCCGTTGGTGTATCGCTTATTTGGCAACTGTTACATACGGAGCTATTGTAGTTCCTATTCTACAAGACTTCAAGCCGAATGATGTCCATCATATTGTAAATCATTCCGAATCCACATTCCTGTTTACCAGCGATAACATTTGGGAAAATTTGGAAGAAGAAGCATTAAGTGGATTACGCGCTGTATTTTCTCTAACAGATTTCAGATGCCTGCATCAACGTGACGGTGAAACTGTCCAAAAATTCATGAAAAATATGGATGCAGCAATGAAAAAGAATTTCCCCAAAGGCTTCTATAAGGAAAATATCAATTATACAGAACTCTCCAATGAAAAGGTCATGTTACTGAATTATACCTCAGGAACTACCGGATTCAGTAAGGGAGTAATGATTACGGGCAATAATCTGGCAGGAAACGTTACCTTCGGTATCCGTACAGAACTTTTAAAGAAAGGAGAAAAGGTACTTTCCTTCCTTCCCTTGGCCCATGCATACGGATGTGCTTTTGATTTTCTAACCGCTACTGCTGTCGGCACACATGTCACCTTATTAGGCAAGACACCTTCTCCCAAAATATTGATGAAAGCTTTTGAGGAAGTAAAACCCAACCTTATTATTACAGTACCATTAGTTATAGAAAAAATTTATAAGAATGTAATTCAGCCGCTCATCAACAAACGCAGCATGAAATGGGCGCTTAACATACCTTTACTAGACAACCAGATTTATGCACAGATTCGCAAAAAACTGATTGACGCATTAGGCGGACGTTTTAAAGAAGTCATTATCGGTGGAGCTGCCATGAATCCGGAAGTCACCGATTTTTTCCACAAAATAAAATTTCCGTTCACCATCGGTTACGGCATGACCGAATGCGCCCCACTGATCAGTTATGCTCCATGGAATGAATTTATACCTGGTTCTGCCGGAAAGATACTGGATATCATGAAAGTCCGTATCGACTCGGATGATCCTTATAACATAACCGGAGAAATACAGGTATGTGGTGAAAACGTAATGAAAGGTTATTATAAGAATGAAGAAGCTACCCGTGAGGTATTTACTGAAGATGGTTGGTTGAAAACAGGCGATTTAGGTACAATAGATGCTAACGGATTCATTTATATAAGAGGCCGTAGTAAAACCATGATCTTGAGTTCTAATGGACAGAATATTTTTCCTGAAGAGATAGAATCCAAGCTAAATAATATGCCATTCGTTCTAGAAAGTTTAATCATAGAGCGCAACAAGAAACTGGTAGCTTTAGTATATCCTGATTATGAAAGTCTGGACAGTCTGGGACTCAATACCCCCGAAAACCTAAAAACAGTAATGGATGAAAACTTGAAGAATCTGAATAAACTGGTAGGAAACTATGAACAAGTGAGTAAAATACAACTTTATCCCACAGAGTTCGAAAAAACTCCCAAAAAAAGCATCAAGCGATTCTTATATAACAGTATTACCGAAGAATAAATATGTTGTAAAACATGCTACTAATCAGCAAAATAGGTTGTATAACATAAAAAATTAGAAAAAAAGTTGTTCTTTTTGGTACAACGTATTAAAAAAGTGTATACCTTTGCATCGTTTTAAGAAAGCAACATTAGTATTACAGATTTAAAAAGCAAAGAAAATGAAAAAATTAGTATTTTTGTTCGTAGCCTTCGCAGCTGTTTCTTTCGCATCTTGCGGAAACAAAGCTGCTAACAACAACGCAGAAGCAACTGATTCAGTTGCAGTAGTAGAAGAAGCTGCTGTTGTAGAAGAAGTTGTAGCAGATTCAGCTGCTTGTGACTCTACAGCTGCTTGCTGTGACTCTACTAAGGCTGAATAATTCAGTACGAACTCTAGAGAGAATTGAAAGTCTGCCGTGCGAAAGCACAACAGACTTTTTTTATGTTTTTACCTCTCCCTTTCTGCCAGCATTCCATTGCTTTACAATACAAATTATCTACTTTTGTTTCTCGAACCACAAACAAAAGCAGAATATGAAAAAGACAAATCTAAAAGAGAAACTTCAAAACTGGAAGTTGGGAAATTATTTCCGCGAATTATCAATTGTCACTGCCGGAGTATTTATCACTCTTGCCGGAACTGATTTTATAAACAGTGCCTCACAAGAGAAGCAGATAAATAAAAGTATGCAAATGATAAAAATGGAATTAGAAGAGAATTTAAAAAGTATCAATCAGGCTGAAGCCGCATATTTAAATGAAATTAATTTCTTCCGATTGTTAATACAAAAACAGGATTCACTTCAAACCATTAAAGCTTCTATTTTAGAAAACAATGCCAATGCTCCTTTTGCGTATGAAAATTGTGAGTATTCGGAAGATGCGCTAGAAGTACTGAAAAGCTCAGCGCTGATGCAGCAGATACCTGACAAAGAGTTCATTTTAAAACTTTTACAAGCCTATAAAGGATGCAGAAAAATAAATGAAGACAACAAAGACTATTATAAATACAAACAGGACCATATAACTCGCTATTTATCTCACCAAACCAGCAATAATATTCATAAAAATTATAACAGTATTTATGAAGTATGGGCAGCCAGACTACAAGAATATGATATCAAACAACTGATCCTCACTATGCCAAATACTTTTAATGAAAATCCTTTTACCACTCCTCAAAAAGTTATAAAAGAAACGATTGAATTAATAAATCAAACATATTAAAAAGAAAAAGCCCGGCTCTCACGAACCGGGCTTTTTCAGCATCATTATACTTTAAAGTATTTACAGATTTTATTCAGCAACTACTTCGAACGGGATCTCTACAGAAACTTCCTTGTGAAGTTTAACGATAGCTTTGTAAGAACCAACTTCTTTCACTGCATCTTTCACAACGATAATCTTTCTGTCAACCTTGTGACCCAATTTTTCCAATTCCTCAGCAATTTGAATGTTGCTAACAGAACCGAAAATAGTACCTGTGGCACTCACTTTAGTAGCAATAGTCAAGGTTACATCCTTCAACTGTTCTGCCATAGCTTCAGCATCTTTCTTAATCTTTTCCAATTTGTGAGCGCGTTGTTTCAGCTCTTCTGCCAACATTTTCTTAGCTGAAGGTGAAGCAATCACTGCCTTACCAGTCGGAATAAGATAGTTACGACCGTAACCAGACTTCACAGTTACAATATCATTTTTGTAGCCTAAGTTCACTACGTCTTCTTTCAAAATTATTTCCATACTTATTCCTCCTTATTATTTCATCATGTCAGTTACAAATGGAAGTAACGCCAAGTGACGTGCTCTTTTAACAGCCTGCGCAATACGACGTTGGAACTTCAGAGAAGTACCTGTAATACGGCGAGGAAGGATTTTACCCTGTTCGTTCAAGAATTTCTTCAAGAATTCAGGATCTTTGTAATCAATGTACTTAATACCACTTTTTTTGAAACGGCAGTATTTTTTCTTCTTTACGTCTACTGAGGGCGGAGTTAAATATCTGATTTCTGATTGTTGCTGTGCCATGATTAATCCTCCTTTTTAGTTGATTTAACATTTCTTCTCTTAGCAGCATATTCAGCAGCGTATTTATCCATTTTAAAAGTCAAGAAACGGATAACACGTTCGTCACGACGGAAGTTAATTTCCAACTTTTCAATAACCTGCGGTTCTGCTTTGAACTCTATCAACTGATAGAAACCAGTTGATTTCTTTTGGATGGGGTAAGCCAGCTTTTTCAAGCCCCAGTTTTCCTCATTGATAATCTCTGCACCTTCTGCAGTCAGAATACCTTTGAATTTCTCTACCGCTTCCTTCATCTGAACATCAGATAAAACGGGAGTTAAAATGAAAACGGTTTCGTATTGATTCATACTACGTTTATTAAATTATTAAATTAAATTTCAAATGCGAGTGCAAAAGTAGATATTTTATCTTAATCTACAAAGAGTTATCGCAATTTTCTTCAAAAAATATAGTTTCATTTTACAATTAATTTTCCTTTTTATATTTTTTATCTGTGAAAAACAAGTTATATCCGCCAAGAATTGTATATTTGCAAAGTTGTTTAAACAATAATTCCATGATAGAACAATTTAGTTTTGATATCCAATTAATATTTGCCATATTAAATGGCAAAGTATCTGCCGCCATCAACCGGAAACTAAGCCGGAATTTTCGCCAAAATGGTGTAGAAATTACCCCCGAACAGTGGACAGTCCTTCTTTTTCTATGGGAAAAAGATGGTGTCACACAGCAAGAACTATGTAATGCCACTTTTAAAGACAAACCCAGCATGACCCGCTTGATAGACAATATGGAACGCCAGCATTTGGTGGTGCGCATCGCCGACAAAAGAGATCGACGCACCAATTTAATTCATTTGACCAAAACCGGCAGAGAATTGGAAGGCAAAGCACGTTTCATCGCAAACAAGACATTGAAAGAAGCACTGCAAGGATTAACATTGGAAGAACTGAAAGTCAGCCAAGATGTATTAAGAAAGGTATTCACCAACATCAAAGACTAAAGTTTTTCAAGGTTTTCATCTTTTTTTCCTAAAATAATTTCCATGATAAGAGAATTATGCTTTAATTTGTACACAAGAATAAATATAATCTATTAATAAAATACACACATGAAAAGCTTACTTAAGAATTTAGGTCTGATACTGATGATCATCGGCGCCGCTATTTTAGTCGGTGTTTTCTTCACCGGAAGTGCAGCAATTAACGACAACGGTGTTTTAGGTGGAAGTGCCGCCCTTATCGTTATAGGTTTAATCGTTTATATTGTATTAAACAAACGCATTGTTGATTAAAGTATAAGAGAACAAAAATAAAAAAGTCCGAAACAAATGTTCCGGACTTTTTTATTTCATCTATTTCACTCAGCCTTATTCTACTTCAGGAGTAATCAGTTTATACCCCTTCCCGTGAATGTTGATAATCTCGATAGAATCATCTTCTTTCAAATGTTTACGCAACTTAGTGATATACACGTCCATGCTTCGTGCATTGAAATAATTATCATCAATCCAAATGGTTTTCAATGCGAAATCACGCTGCAGAATCTCATTAGCATGAGCACAAAGCAAGCCCAATAATTCGGATTCTTTCGTAGTCAGTTTAGTCTGTTTTCCATCGATAGCCAAAATTTGTTTCTGAGTATCGAAAGTAAAACGACCAATCTTGTAGATATTGCTTTCCTTGTTTCTCTTACCACGTACACGACGCAAAATAGCCTCGATACGGAAAGTCAACTCTTCCATACTGAACGGTTTAGTGATATAGTCATCCGCACCAATCTTGAAGCCTTCCAATATATCCTCTTTCAAAGTTTTAGCAGTCAGGAAGATAATAGGAATTTCAGCATTAGCCTGACGGATTTCCTGTGCTAAAGTAAAACCGTCTTTCTTCGGCATCATCACATCCAATACACATAAGTCGTATTTGTTCTTAAGGAAAGCCTTGTAGCCAGCCTCACCATCCGGGCAAAGTTCGGCCGAGTAGCCTTTTGCCTGCAAATATTCTCTCAATAGCATGCCAAGATTCTCATCATCTTCGCATAACAAGATACGCAATTTCTCGTCCATATTATTCATTTTTTAATAAAGGTAATACAATTATAAATTTAGTTCCTACATTCAATTCACTCTCGGCACGTATAGCCCCTTTGTGATCTTGAATTATTTTTTTCACATAAGCCAGTCCCAAACCAAAGCCTTTCACATCGTGTAGGTTACCGGTATGCACACGATAGAATTTATCGAATATCTTCTTCAGGTTTTCTTTCTTAATACCTATTCCATTGTCCTGGATAGAGATATAAAGCTTGCCCGATTCATTCCAAGTACGTACATTCAACAACAATTCGCCTTCCTGTTTTTTATATTTCACTGCATTGTCCAGCAAATTAAAAATAACATTTGTAAAATGCATCTCGTCTACAAATATATCCGGATTTACCGCATCCAGATTCGAAGTGATTTTACCATTGTATTTCTCTACCTTCAACGTGAAAGTATTGACAACACCGGCTATCAAATCATTTGCATTCACCTCTTTCATCTTCAGCGTCGCTTTTTGCTTTTCGAACATAGACATCTGCAACACCTTTTCCACTTGGAAACGCAAACGTTTGGTCTCATCATTTATCACTCCGGATATATGCTGGAACATAGCAGGAGATTTTCCCACTGCCGGATCTTTCAACATCTGGGCCGCCAACGATATGGTAGAGATAGGCGTCTTGAATTCATGTGTCATATTGTTTATGAAATCATTCTTTATCTCGGTCAACTTCTTCTGACGGAAGATGATATAGATAGTAAAGATGAACGTCACAAGCAATACGAATGTGAAGATCAGTGACGGGATCATAAATTTAACAGAACTGAATATGTAACTGTTCAATGTAGGAAAATGAATATTTACTGTCGCCATACGAGCCGGAGGATCATTTTTAAATAAAACCTGCGGATATGTATTCTCACTACCCTCTTTGGTATAATCAGGGCAATGGTAAACTTCCGTCCCGTCACGGTCTGTCACCGTAAAATGATAAGGAATGTCAATGCCATTATTCAGCAATTCCGTCTTTAAAAACAAGTCCAACTGTTTAAAGTTGATTCTTTTGTTCAAAGGTTTGTCACTAGCTGTATACAAAATGTTATAGACCACTTCGTCCAACAATGCACGTTGGTACACATATCTGTCTTTGATTATTTCCTGCAAGGCTCTTGAAGTCTGAGGAATGTTCTTACCAGTCGAAATAATTGCTTTAGGAATATTAGAAGGACGATTCGCACTGAACCTCATCTTCAATTCAAAAGTAGAGTAACCGTTCAATCCGTCGGAAGTAATGGAATACTCATGCGTATGCGCCACCACATCACCACTTCCTTCCCCCTTCTTCTCTTCGGACTGCTCCCTGGACAGCTGTGCTGCTTTTTCCGTAGCAATCGCATCATCCTCAAGATACTTTTTAGTTTCCACCAACTCAATATTCCGACACGCCTGGACCAAGCTGCGCTGAACAGACTCATCAAATTGCCCTTTGCGCATTTTCACCATTTCTTCAATATAGCTTACCTGCAAATACAACAAGCTAAGAAATGATAGCCCCATTACAATACCTAATACCCAAATAGTAGACTTTTTCATGCCAGCAAAATTAAAAGCGTTAAATCTCATCACACAATAGATTAACCAAATTTAAACGGCCATTCTCTATAATTAACCGAAAAAGTCATTTAAGCTAAGATTCTGACTATTATAACAAAATTTACGCCAATTGGTTTGCAAAAATAATAAAAAATTAAGTTCAAAGCCAAATAACAAACCTAAAAGTTTAAGTTACCTTAAATAAAAAGAGACGCATTTTTAACGAAATACGTCTCTTCTAAGTACGAAATTTTACACTTTATCAATCATCTTTATTCTCTTTAGCTTCAAATTCCTTCATCAATTTTTCTTGTACGTCTGTCGGAACCAATTCATAGCTGGCAAACTTCATAATAAATGAAGCGCGACCGCCTGTCAAAGAACTTAAAGAAGTGGAATAAGAAGACATTTCTTTCAGAGGTACTTTTGCAACCAGTTTTTCGTATCCACTTTCACTGCTCATCCCCATAATCATACCACGACGACCTTGCAAATCACTCATCACATCGCCCATTTTATCGCTGGGAACGAAAACCTCCACATCATAAATCGGCTCCAGAATCTTAGGTCCGGCATTCTTAAATGCCTCACTGAATGCATTACGTCCTGCAAGCATAAAAGAGATTTCATTTGAGTCTACCGGATGCATCTTACCATCATAAACAATCACTCGTACATCACGCGCATACGAACCTGTCAACGGACCCTGCTCCATCCGGCTCATAATCCCTTTCAAGATAGCGGGCATAAAACGGGCATCAATAGATCCTCCCACGATACTGTTAATAAAGACTAATTTACCACCCCATTCCAAAGGTATTTCCTCAGTCCCCTTCACATTTATCTTGAATTCCTGACCGTTAAACTTATACGTTTCGGGTACAGGCATTCCTTCATAATAAGGTTCAACAATGAGATGGACCTCACCAAATTGCCCAGCACCGCCTGATTGTTTCTTATGACGATAATCGGCACGGGCTGCTTTAGTGATTGTTTCACGATAAGGGATCTTAGGCTCCTCAAACTTAATCTGCAATTTTTCGTTATTTTCCAAACGCCACTTCAAGGTACGGAGATGAAACTCACCTTGTCCATGCACAATAGTCTGTTTCAATTCCTTAGATTGCTCCACTTCCCAAGTAGGATCTTCCTCACGCATACGGTTCAATATAACCATCATCTTCTCTACATCAGCCTCATTTACAGGCTTGATGGCACGCGAGTATTTAGCATTAGGATATTTAATGAAGTTAAACCGGTTTTCACAGTCTTTGCCGTTCAAGGTATTTCCAGTCTTTACATCTTTCAATTTCACAGTACAACCAATATCTCCGGCTACCAGTTCCTGCACCGGAATACGATTAGCTCCCGCACAAACAAAAAGCTGTGCCATACGCTCTTTAGAGCCACGATCAGCATTAGTCAAATCGTCACCTTCGTGTACTTTTCCGCTCATCACTTTAAAATACTGCACACCACCGATATGGGGTTCAACGGCAGTCTTGAAGAAATAAAGAGAAGTAGGGCCATTCGCATCGGGAGGCACAGGAACACCACGGGTATTATGAACCACAGGCATATCCGATACGAATGGAACAACATTACCTAAGAATTCCATCAGACGACGGACACCCATATCCTTACCTGCACATACACAGAAAACAGGGAACATACCACGTGCCGCCAATCCCTTACGGATACCTTCACGCATTTCATCTTCAGTCAATGATTCCGATTCAAAGAACTTTTCCATCAGTGTCTCATCATTTTCAGCAGCAGCCTCTACCAAAGCCTTATGCATCTCCAATGCCTTTTCTTTCTCAGAATCAGGAATCTCTTCAATTGTAGGAGCGCCCCCTTCAGGTCCCCATGAATATTTCTTCATCAACAGCACGTCAATGAGTTCATGAAAATTAGGTCCCGTTTCAAGAGGATACTGCACGGGAACTACCTTGGAGCCATAAATGCTACGCAACTGTTCGAGCACATTATCATAGTCACATTTCTCATTATCAAGCTGATTGACCAAAAAGATAACCGGCTTGCCCAGCTTTTCAGTATAACGGAAGTGGTTCTGAGTACCTACTTCGGGACCGTATTGTCCATTCAGCAGCAAAATAGCAGTATCGGTTACATTTAGCGCGGTTATGGCAGCCCCTACGAAGTCATCACTACCCGGACAGTCAATTATATTTAGTTTTTTTCCATTCCACTCTACATGATAAACGGTAGAGAACACTGAATAACCATATTCTTGCTCTACCGGAAAATAATCACTAACCGTGTTTTTGGCAGTAATTCTGCCACGACGTTTTATAATACCACTCTCAAAGAGCAAAGACTCTGTGAGGGTGGTTTTACCTGAGCCATCATTGCCAAGAAGTGCAATGTTTTTAATTTCGTTAGTCTGATATACTTTCATGATATCTAAGGTTTAATTATTAACAAACGGATATGTGTTTCATATCTCCTAAAAATGTGGAGCGCAAATTAGAAAATAAAGAGAAAAAAAGCAACTCAAAGGATAGTGTTACTAAACTATGTTTTACGGCAGATATAAAAAGGCCATAGGCTTATGTCTTCACATTCTTGGTGTTAGTAGGCTTTAATTTGTCTGATAAGCCCTTTTTTTATAGCTTTGCTGAAAATTTTAAATTTATGGCAGGTATTTATCTTCATGTCCCTTTTTGCAAACGACGTTGCATTTATTGCGATTTTTTCTCTACGACTCAAAGCGAAAGAAAAACAGCCTATATACATGCAGTATGCAGTGAATTGGAAATGCGAAAAGAATACCTTGGCGGTGAAACGATTGAAACCATTTATTGGGGAGGAGGCACTCCTTCTCAGCTTGATAAAGAAGACTTTGAGACTATCTTCTACTATCTACATAAGAACTATTCCATCAGCAGTCATCCCGAAATAACCCTTGAAGCCAATCCTGACGATCTGACCCCGGACTATATCGCTATGTTACGTACCCTACCCTTCAATCGGCTGAGTATGGGCATTCAAACTTTTAACGAATCCATTTTGAAAGTACTGCAACGCCGTCACACCGCCCGGCAAGCCATCGAAGCTTTCCAGAACTGCCGTGCCGCCGGGTTTCAGAATATCAGCATTGACCTGATGTATGGCCTGCCCGGAGAAACCTTGTCAACCTGGCAACAAGATTTGGATCAAGCCCTTTTATTACACCCCGAACATCTATCGGCCTATCACCTGATATACGAAGAAGATACCGTATTGTGGAAGCTGCGTGAACAGCATAAAGTGGAAGAGGCGGACGAAGACTTAAGCGTTTCCTTATTCAGCACACTGATAGACCGGCTGACCTCCGAAGGGTACGATCATTATGAGATTTCCAATTTCTCGCTGCCGGGCCTTTACTCACGCCACAATTCCAGTTACTGGACAGAGAAAAAGTATTTGGGCTGCGGCCCTTCCGCCCACTCATACAATGGCGTTTCCCGCCAATGGAATGTCGCCTCACTGGATACCTATATAAAAGGAATCTCCGCAGGGACACCCGTTTTCGAAATAGAAGAATTGGATTTATATACCCGGTATAACGACTTTGTCATTACCCGTATCCGCACGGAATGGGGTATGCCATTGTCAAAGCTACGTGATGAATTTGGAGAAAAGTTGTACGACTACTGTCTCCGCATGGCTGCTCCGCATTTAAAGCAAGGTACATTAGAACTTGTCAATGATATATTGAAACTCACCCGCAAAGGCATCTTTATTTCTGACGGGATCATGAGCGACATGCTTTGGACAGACTGAAAAGAATCATCATTCAGGCTCACCTGCAAAATCAGAGAGGAAGTGTGCATAAAGGATTGGTACACTCACGGAATATAACCTCAACAGGCAGTGTACTAAATAATTCATATCAACTCATTTAGTACACTATCATTCCTTCCCCCAACATTTGAATTATTGACCCCCCAATGAAATTTGGAAAGGAGAAGCCGGCAAGCCGGCCATATTTCTCAAATTCGCATGAACCGGATTATCATCCCAACCATAACGTACCGTCACTGGATGAGGGATATCTTTATGCCATACCGCCACCTGATTCCCATTAACGACAACTGCTTCCGCCCATTGAAAATGTCCATCGGCACCGGCTATCGCAAATCCCTTCAATTCATCTACCACCCGTAATTTATCAGTTCCCGCTTCAAAAGAAAGAATAGCCTTTCCTTCATGATTGACAGTCATGCCCGTACACATGGGCCCGTTGTGCACACTCTTTTTATCACCATACACCCCTCTTTTCGCCAACAGGGAGATACGTCTTGCCAGTTCTTTTTTATTCAATGGATGAATATCGTTCCACTCGCCCAAATCAATCGCTACCGCTAAAGCTGCATTCGGGACTTTCAACGCTACTTGCCGTTGCGCTTCACGCAAAGCCGCCCAATTACTTTCTACCGGCTCCGGATGTGTCTGCATGAAATTGGCCAACTGTACAATGAAGAAAGGCAATTCTTTATCAGCCAGTTTCTCACGCCAGTCAATAATCATGGCAGCCAGCAATTCCTCATATTCATTAGGACGGCCCGTATTCGTTTCTCCCTGATACCACAACGCACCGGTAAAGGTCAGATTACGCAGAGGAGAAATCATGGAATTATACATGCCGGTAGGAACATTCTGAAAAGAGACACTGTTGGTGCGTGCAGGCATCTCACAGCCTAATTGATATTTCCAGCGGCTGGACAAACGGACTGTATCTATCCCCCATGCCAGACAATAAGGTTTATCGGGCACAAAACTGGCGGCCCCTCCGTAATTAATCAGCCGGACAGTCACCAGATTCTCACCGAGTTTCAATATAGAAGCCGGCACCCGATAAATACGCGGCGGATACTGATAGAAAGTGTTACCTACAAAAATCCCGTTCACAAACACCGAATCGGCATCCACCATGCACCCCAAACGAAGAACAGCCTCTTTTCCGGCTTGTTCCGCTGATACATTCACTTTCTGACGGAACCAATGAGAGCCACTCACCGGATATCCATTCTTTCTTCCCCATTCCTTGGAAAACATATCTACAGTCTGCCAGTCCGTATCATCCAGTTCCGGACGATTCCAGCATATCCCATCATGAAGTCCCCGGTCTCCTTTGTACAAAGCGGTATCCCAAAAACGGTTCATCATCTGTCCCGAACGGTTGCACAACTCACGATACTCATCCGAATCAAACAAATCACGCTCGTGCAACTGACGCGGAAACTTCTGCAAGGCCTCCTCACTCATCCAAGCCTCGACGGAACTTCCCCCCCAACTGGAGTTAACAATGCCCACAGGTACTTGCGTCTCCCTATACATCTCCTTGGCAAAGAAATAAGCCAAAGCAGAGAAAGAAGGAGCAGTTTCTTTAGTCAGCGGCATCCAGTCCGCTCCCGGCAAATCGTCTTTAGGTCCATGCAAATCATTGCCTAAAGGAATCTTCACATACCGTATCATCGGATTCTCATCCCTTGCTATTTCCTCGGCAAATTTATCAGTCACCCGTCCGGCGGTCAATTCCATGTTAGACTGTCCGGAGCAAAGCCAGACATCACCCACTAGAATATCTTTCAACCGGATATCATTCACGGTCATTTCAAAAGGGCCGCCTGCCTTCATGGGAGGCAGCTCCACCAGCCACTTACCATCTTCCCCGGCTACCGTACTGAATTTCTTCTTTTTAAAAACAACGGTCACATTCTCTCCTTTATCGGCATTTCCCCATATTTTAACGGGCCGCTCACGTTGCAATACCATACCGTCCGATAGGATGGCAGGCAATTTCACCTTTGCTTCGGTCCATGCGGAAAATGCACAAAGAACCGACATTACTAAAGCTAACTTATATTTCATGTTTCTTATAAAGTTAAAAACCGTAATTTATTTATTGAACCCACTCTCGGGACATTCATAGTTCGAGATTTCCAACCGGAAGCGTTTCATATCCTCCAACTCGTGTACAGGACGTTCTATGCCAGCCGGGATAGGCATCCCTGAGAAAGTCTGGAAATAAAGCAGACAAGCATCTTTCCACCACACGGCGTCACGCATCTGGATTTTCAATTTCGACTGCACTTCCCTGAACCGGCGTACATCTACAAAAGGTTCCACACTGTCCCATACTTCTTGAAAACCACGTACCTGCCGCACACCTCTATCGTATGCATGGCACAACTCCCCCCAAAGCGTACGTCCGCTTTTCATCTGATGCTGCCAAGGCACATGATGGAACCAAAGCAAATAAATCTCGGGGCAAGTTGCCTCGTCATTGTAAATCTGACGAAGTGAATCGGGATACTGAGAAACGGCATCACTCCCTTTGCTGCTACGGTCGAAACCGATTCCCTCCTTATCTGCCTTATGATAATAAGAAGGTAGCCAGTCCGGACGAGCACCGGGCACACTACACCACGGTTCAGGTCCATAATGGTGCCCCCATGCAAACTGATGATGCAGCCCCAACGGCATCATATAATTCACCACCGCCTCCCGGCTCTGCAACATCATCTCTTTGACCGGACGGACAAATGCCGGCTGGGAAGTAAACGTCTGCCGCAACCACTCATCCGCAATCCGGTCTGAAGTCAGCGACGGATTCCATGCCAACCGCCCGAAAGCATACCAATTGGCTTGTGCAAAATGGTGTCCACACCAATTCACATCCGTACCGATGTTTGCCACACCCGCCACAGCTTTCAACCTATCCGGACGTACTTCACCGAAAAACTCCTCCCATAAAGGAGCCAAATAGGCCAGATGATTGGAAAAGCCTAAATACTCCTGAGTGATTTGAAACTCCACCATCATGGAAGTCTGCTTCATAGCCGTGAACAAAGGACTATAAGGTTCACGAGGCTGGAAATCTATCGGTCCGTTCTTTATCTGTACTATTACATTGTCATGAAACTGCCCGTCTAAAGGCATAAACTCCAAATAGGCCTGCTTGGCACGGTCACTGTCGGTAGGACTATAGACAAACGCCCTCCACATCACGATTCCTCCGTAGGGTTTCAACGCATCCGCCAGCATATTCGCTCCCTCGGCATGAGTACGCCCGAAATCACATGGTCCCGGCTGCCCCTCCGAATTGGCCTTTACCAAAAAACCGCCAAAATCAGGTATCAACGTATAGATTTCTTTCACTTTCCGCCTCCACCACCGGATGACCTCCTTGTCCAACGGATCTGCCGTATCCAACTTGCCCAACTGGATAGGAGATGCAAAATTAACCGATAAATAGACCTTTATACCATAAGGCCGGAAGACATCAGCCAATGCCTTGACTTTCTCCAGACTGCCGGTTGCCAGCACTTGGGGCGAGGCATTGACATTATTCAGCACCGTTCCATTAATACCCACAGAAGCATTGGCACGGGCATATGCCTCGTAACGTGGTGACAAAGTTCCGGGAAGTTCTTCCCAATTCCACAAAGAACAACCAGCATAACCACGCTCCACCGTACCATCCGGATTATCCCAATGGTTCAAGATGCGAAGATCATACACAGATTGTTCAGTAACCGACAGAGGTACTGTGACCTGCCCCACCGCCTGCATACGCAACAGACTATAAACACCATAAAGCAATCCTGCCTCGGTGGATGAAAGAATACGGACCTGATGTTCCGAAGAAGTGATAGCAAATCCATCCCCCTGCCCTGTCCTCTTTTTCTCCAAAAGTACAGGCTCTCCCTTCCAGGCGTTTTTCAACTCAGCAATGGCAACGGCTATGGTGGGTGACACTTTTCCTTTATATATAACTTCCACCTCCGCACCTTCCACCGGGCGCATCACCGGCAACCACAAGCGGCTACCGTCTTCTTCTGCCGGACGGGCATTGTCCGGTCGTGTACCGGCCTGCAACATTCCTGCCGCCAACCACCCGCACATTATTCCTATCCAAACCGTCAATCTTATATTTTTCATTGTCCATTCAGTTTATTTCTCCGGCAAGGAGATTCGTCCATAAACAGATAACTATCCTCATAACCGCCATAATCCACCACAATCTTTTCAAATACGATGGCAGGCTCCACCGGTTTCAGAACCAATGTATAGGTTCCGTCCGCACGGTCGGGCAGGCTCAACTTCACCCGGGTCTTCACCACCCGACGGGCCACTGTGGGATACAGTACGCGATATACATTATCCGGATGCTCGTTCAACTCCGCATTGAAACAGACAGTCTGCTCCTCCCCTCCTTCAAAACCTACCGTGTAGCGATGACCTTCCCGTCTGAGGAAGGGCAGGGTGGATTTCACAACGACATACACATTTACCGTATCTACTTTTTGCGGTATTTTCATTTTATAAGAGAGCGAAGCTCCCTCAGCAGACTGTGTATAAGGCATCAAAGCCACTCCGCTCAGCGTACGTCCCATGTGCGGTATGACTGTCCAGGCAGTTTCCGGTGCCGCGGATGATGCAAAATAATGCTCCGCCTCCATGGAAACCACCCCTTTGTCACCGGCAAACAAATACCCTCCTACAGCCTGTTCCGGTTGCTCTATCCAGTAAACTTCCGGCAAACGGTCGGCAGGGAAATCATCGTTCCACGAAGTATAGCCTATATGTTTCTGCGTCATCATTCCGTTCCACTTGCCTCCCGACATTTCTTCGTTGTATTCCCTGCACAATTCCGCATCGCGCCTAAACGCCTTCTCCACCTTGTCGGCCCACTCATTCGCCTGCGGATTGTTCTCCTGGTACAATTTGTGATTCATGGCTTGTGCATAGTACATTTCATACAGATTGGCCATCGCCTGCACAGGAAAAAGAATCAGTTGGCGATAAGCATCCCTGTAAGCGGCCTCCAGTTTCAAATACTGCCGCAAGGCTTCCGCCTCCAGCTTCACATATTCATCGGCCACCTGCCTCCATTCCCCCGAAGCCAAGTGATAAGTATCCTTATCCAGCATCTCGGGAGTCACGCGTCCATTGTACTTGCAATACAGGTTCAGGATACGCATGGCCTCATCCGCCTGTTCCTCACCGAACTGCTGCGCACAGAACGCTCGTGTATGCTCCAACAGATTCCCTGCCGCATAGCGTTCCGGATTCCAAGCCATATTCATAAAAAGAGTGATAGGATACTCCATCGGCTTCAAATCACCCACATTCAATATCCAAAGCTTATCCACCCCATAGCTGTAAGTCAACTGAAGCTGTTCCCACATATTTTGTACAGGAGTTACATTCAACCATTTGGAATTACGGGGAGCCCCCACATAATCTACATGATAATACATCCCCCATCCGCCGGAATGCTTCCGCTCCTTTGCATCCGGCAACCGGCGCACATCCCCCCAGTTGTCATCACTCAGCAACATAATCACATCATCGGGCACACGGAGTCCCATGTCATAATAGCGTTGCACTTCTTTATAAATAGCCCATACCTGCGGACGTTTCTCCGGTGCTTTTCCCGTCACTTCCTTGATAATGCGACGCTGATTCCGGAATATCTTCTCCATCAGGCGCATGTTTTCCTCATCACGCGGCACATATTTGTCATCTTCTCCTTCCTTTCCACCCATCGGAGTATCACCGTCACCTCTCATACCAATGGTAATCAAATCTTCCGTATCGGCCGCACGCTCCATACCTTCACGGAAAAAACGGTCAATCACTTGCTGGTTGGAAGCATAGTCCCATGCCCCATATTCGCTGCGCTTCCTCACCCATTCCTGATGATTGCGTGCCATAGGCTCATGGTGTGAGGTTCCCATTATAATCCCCATCTCATGGGCGGTCTTGCTGTTCTCCGGATCATCCGCATAAAAACTCCAACCCCACATGGCAGGCCACATAAAGTTACCGCGCAGACGCAAAATCAGTTCGAACACACGGGCATAAAAACGATGATCACCATAATTCGTGCCATAAGTGTGTTTCACCCACCCGGTCAGGCAAGGAGCCTCGTCATTCAAAAAGATACCCCGATACTTTACCGCCGGTTCTCCCGCCGTATAACTTCCACGCATCATCGAAAGATTCTGCCGGGGCATCACCGGCACATCCGCCCAGTCGTACCACGGCGAAACACCAATCTGTTCCGAAAGCTCATAAATCCCATAAATCGTTCCGCGTTTGTCACTTCCAGCAATGACAAGCGCTTCATTCACTCCGTTCAAGGGAGCAGACACCACAGTCATCAGGTATTTCTCATTCTTGCCCTCCAGCAATGAAGCATCTATCTTTTTCGCCTTTACCAATTCCCGGATATAACGGCTTTTCAACGTACCTACCATAATCATGCGCTTTACACCGGGAGTATAGCATAACCCGGCAGCCCGGCCACTCACCCGTTTAAAGTCATTCTGAAGATTCCTTACCGCTATCATCACACCGGCATCCTCCTGCTCGTCCACCAATATTTCATTGGCCACTCCGTTTTCCATCAGAGTGAAACGGTCGGGAGCCAGCCGGTCAAAAGTAATCCTTTTATGATCTATAGCTCCTACATTCAGGCACAAGGTGGAGAACAAGAATATCCCCACGCATTTTTTTAGTTTCATTCTATTCACTTTTTAGTTACCGTATTCAAAATAATCTATATCCACATATCCTCCCAAATCTTTAGTAGCATAATTAAAAATAGCAAACTTGCTTCCCATAAAGAATTTGGTATAATCAAAAACCATTTTACAAGGCTCCCCTATTCGTTTCCACGTTTTCTTGTCATAACTGTAGTAAAAAGTGGCTTCATCTTTTTTATCGGCAAAGTCGCCCTCCATACGAAGATAGACCACCTCTTTTTCACAATCTATGCGTTCCTTCTCCAGTACTTCCACAGCAGTCACCCTTTTTTCCCGGTCCGAAAGACTGACAGACTGATGTGACATCACCCACTGCTTTTTCCCGTTCTCCATGACCACAGCCAGCACTCCGGACAACCCATTAAAAGCACTGAAGCCCGCAACATCCCCTTCTTTCATCTTCGAGACATCCATAGCTACCACACCGCTGCATTTCGGCCCGCTCATACGCTGGGTCAAGGTATTGGGAGCCAGAAACAGATTATCCACCACCCTTCCGGTCCTCAACCGCAGGAAACCCGGACGCTCTGTCAGCGACCAGCAATTGTCCAACGGATTATGGTTCCACTGCCAGTTCAAGCTCAACCGGTCGGTGTCGAAATCATCACTTCCCATGATACTTCCTTTACACTTCTCTCCGGAAGCAGGCATCTCCATACACTCGGGCACACGTCCGTCCGCATCTCCCAGTATCGGCCAACCGTCTTCCCAGCGGCAGGGCATCAATGTGGGCACACGTCCTATGCCGCCCCTATCTTGAAAAATAAAGCCATACCAGTTTCCGTCAGGAGTATCGACTATACAGCCTTGTCCCACGCCACCATATCCTTGAAATTCGGTTTCTAAAATCACCTTTTTCTCATACGGACCAGTTATCTGGTCGGCACGATAGCACACCTCACGACGCAACCGTCCGGGAATGCTCCAGTCCATGGAAATCATCATCACGTAATATCTGCCGTTATGCTTGAATGCCTGACTTCCTTCCAGAAGTCCCTGCTCGTCGGCATCCCGCTCGAATATCTTTTGGTCTATACCTCCCGGCTCCACATCGCTCAGGTCGCTCTTGAGCTGACGAAGTTGTCCGGTGCCATAAAACAGATAGACTTTGCCGTCATCATCAAAAAACAAAGAAGCATCATGATGATGAGGCGGACGGGAGACTAATGTCCATTCGCCCGCCGGATCTTCGGCGGTATAGATATAACCACGATGAGGTTCATCATTGGGTGAGAACCATACATAGAACCGTCCGTCATGATAGCGGATGCTGGAGGCCCATTGTCCGCGACCATATACCGTGCCTTCCTTCAAATCATAACGGGGCAAGTCAGTAAGTCGTTGAAACACATAACTGATCGTTTCCCAATGCACCAAGTCCTTTGAACGCATCACCGGACAACCCGGCATCAGGTGCATGGTGGTGCTTACCAGATAGTAATAGTTTCCCACCCTTATCATGGAAGGGTCAGGTACATCCGCCTCAATCACCGGATTATGGAAGATTTCCCGTTGTTGTGCAAACGCCCCCGACAAACCAATGAAGCAGGTAATAATAATAATGATCTTCTTCATTTCTTTTTCTACTTTCTATTTTTGAACAAATGAGGCACAAACCGGTACAAGCAACGACGCCATGTCAACCACTCGTGTGCCGTACCCTGCGATTCGTAATAGTCCACATGAATACCTATTTTGCGCAAAGACTCTGCCAGTTTTCGGGTACCGAACTGTTCTTCCGTTCCGCATCCCAAAAACAAGTAATGTACCTGCTTGTTAAACTTGCCGGCATCAGCAAACACACCGTCAAAGCAAGTCTTCACATCCAGTCCGAAGATAGCACCGCTGAATGCGCCAATATACGAAAACTTGTCCAGATGAGGCAATGTGGTAGTGAGAGTCTGATGACCACCCCATGACAATCCTGCCATTGCACGATGTTCACGATCAGTATAAGTCCGGAACGTCCTGTCAATCATCGGTATCAAGTCCTCCAGCATCACCCTGTAAAAAGAGGCACCATACAAAGTTCTCTCCTCATTCACATCCTTCCCTTTGCGAGGAATGAAAGGAGCTTTCACATCCCCACTGTCCATCACAACAAGCATCGGCACACATTGCCCGGAGGCTATCAGGTTATCCATAATATGTTGCATACATCCCTGTGCCGACCAGCCCGTCTCATCCTCGCCCATGCCATGTTGCAGGTAAAGTACCGGATAACGTTTTTTCACCTTGGTTTCATATTCAGCCGGAGTATAGACCATGCAACGGCGGAATTCCTTTTTGGCTTCCGAATAATAAGTACACGAGCGCACCTGCCCATGAGGTACTCCCTGCTGAGGACGATAGTAATCACCTTCCACTCCCTCGGGAACCTCTATCCCACTCGCCATACGGCAACAACCAAAGAAAGTGTAACTGGACGGATCGGCCACCTGCACCCCGTCCGCTATCAAAAAATAATAATGGAATCCTACGACCAACGGATCGGTCTTTACTGTCCAGAAGCCATCCGCGTCCTTCTGCATGTCATACTTCTTACCGCAACAGTCTACCTGAAGCCTTCCGGCTTGCGGAGCATAGAAACGGAAGTGGGCGCAATGCTCCTCGTCCAGCCGCGGATACTCGTAACCCGGAATATTGGTAGATGCGGCCTGCGTCCTGTCTTTCACCTCTTGCTCTGTCATTTCCTGCCGGCTGAATTTCCACCAGTCAAAATGAAACAGTTCACATCCTTTCCTGCCTTTGAACACAAAATAGACATCATGCACACCCGTCACAGGAACCGTTACATCCGCCTCTATACTTGTCCAACATTCCCATCCTCCGGTATGAGGAACCCTCATTTCAGCTATCAGCGTCCCGCCGATGCTGTCGGTCCTGATTTCTATCCACCCGCCACGAAGGGCACTGGCAACAGACACACAAAGACACTTGGGCGACAAATCTTCAAAATCCACCTCGCGTACCTTTATATAATCCCCGTCATGAATTCCGGATACATACACCCCCGTCTTTGCATTCCATTCCGACTTTACTCCCTCGGAGAAAGCTATCGTTTCCGCCTCCACACGTTGATAAGGAGTCAGTGTGCCTACCGGCGACACCCCTTCTGTCGTCGCATTAATTATCGGGAAAGTACCATCGGGGTTGTAACTGAACTGCTCCACTGCCACGCTACGTCCGAAACCACCCCCACCGGGTAATTTCCCGGTGTGATAAAAGAAATAAGAATTACCTTTATAATCCGTCACTCCACAGTGATTGGTAAACGAACCGGTATCTTGCAACGGCATAATTTCTCCCATATACTTCCAAGGTCCTGTCGGAGTGTCACTCATCGAGTAAGCGATGTGTTCGGGTACTCCGCCGGCTGCATACGACAGATAATATGTACCGCCACGCTTGTGCAACCACGGACCTTCCGTATAGATGTCCTTGTATTTCTTTCCTTTCTCCCGTTTGTCCGGCCCCGGAGAACCAAAACTCTCTATAGTCTGCTCCACCTTGGACACCTCACCATCCAGCGAAACCATATCGGCATTCAGCTTGGCATAGTAAACATTCGGATTTCCCCAATATAGATAAGCCTGCCCGTCATCGTCCACAAAAACCGTGGGATCAATAAAATCCCAGCTACCTTCGTAAAGCGGTCTGCCGATAGCATCCTTAAAAGGGCCGGTAGGCGAATCACCCACCGCCACACCGATAGCCATCGTGTTTGTCAACTTGGAATGCAGACACACATACCAATAGAATTTCCCGTTGCGTTCGATACATTGCGATGCCCAGGCACGATCGTCCGCCCAGTCGAAAGACTCGATGGCAAGCGGAGAACCGTGATCGGTCCAGTTCACCATATCTTTAGTAGAATAGACGCGCCACTCCTGCATCCAGAAAAAATCGGCATGGTCCTCATCGTGTCCCGTGTAAACATACAAGGTGCCATCGTGCACCATAGGTGCCGGATCAGAAGTATAGCAAGTCTGCACAATCGGATTCTGCGCCTGCAACACTCCGGCAAGCAACAGGGACAAGCCACTCATCATACATTTCCGGATACCGGATAAATCACATTCAAGTTTCATATTCATGGTATTAAATTCACAAGGCTGTTTTTACGTTCCGTTCTTCACTGCTCAACAAGAGCAAAGGTAAGGACATTCGCCTTATATCGGAGTGTAACCATGTTACATAGTCCTTTTTCCATGTTACAAACCTGCCCGATATGGCACAAAGTACCGAAATTACTTCCTTATTTATTAGGCTATATATTCTTTTTTGAATTATTTTTGTGCACCTGAATTTACTGGGATATTTATATTATGATGAAACATACGATTCTTATACTATTTCTTTTTCTGTCTTTGTTGTGCCACGGACAATCGTACAAATTCTTCACAACAGACAGGGAACTTTCCAGCAGTCTGATCAACAAAATATATCAGGACCGGAACGGCATGATATGGATTGCCACCGAAGACGGACTGAACCGCTATGACGGAGCCAAGTTCATCACCTACAAGCATGACCCGGAAAACGAGTACTCCCTCTGCCATAACTACGTACGAGTGCTGTACGAGGACAGCAAAGGACGGTTGTTCGTAGGAACCTATAACGGTATACAGCTATACGATCCGGAAACCGACAGCTTCAGCGCGCGGGCGCAATGGGAAGATGGAAAGACTTTTGACAGCAATATCATGTCCATTCTGGAACGTAGGAACGGAGAAATATGGGTATCGGGAAACAACTTGTGTACCATAACCATCACACAGGGGAAACTGACTGCACACAAACTGGACTTACCTATCCCCACCCAAATGACAGACTACATGATAGAGGACAGACAACACAATCTTTGGGTAACACAGGGTGAGAATGGTATCTACCGCCTCTCTGCGGACAATAAAAGCAAGCACTTTCTGAAACAAGAGAAGGGAATGACCATTGTAGACCTCTATGAAGACAACTACGGAGACATCTACCTAGCAACCATAGGCAAAGGATTGCTGAAATATAACCAACCAGCAGAAGAGTTCATTCCTATCCTTTATAAAGGAAAACAAAACCTGCCTATCAAATCCATCTGCCAGATAAGCCAAAACGAGCTTTGCCTGGGCACGGACGGGAAAGGCACCAAGATTTTCAACATCCCCAAACAGCTCATCACGGATTACCCTTTTGATAATAATTACCTCGACTCCGGTACCTCCAAAGTACACTCCGTCCTGAAAGACAATGCAGGAAACCTATGGATAGCCATTTACCAGAAAGGGGTTATGATGATTCCCGCACAGCCCAACAGTTTCAAGTACATAGGCTACAAATCAATAAACAAGAATATCATCGGCTCCAACTGTATCACCTCACTCTGCCGCGACCACGAAGGCATATTATGGATAGGTACTGACAACGACGGCATATACGGCATCACCACAGAACTGAAGCAAAAAGTCCATTATGCCCCACATGACAGCCCCTCTTCGGTTCCTTCCACCGTTTTCGGCCTGTATGAAGACTCTGAACATAATCTGTGGTTCGGATCCTATACCAACGGACTAGGCAGACTGGATAAGAAAACAGGACAGTGCAGCTATCTGCAGAATCTGACAGACAAGAATGGAAACCGTATCCAACGCGTGTATGATCTGGTTGAAGACCAGGACAAACGACTCTGGATAGCCACCATGGGAGCCGGACTTTTCTATTATGACTTGAAGACAGGACAGTCTGTATATGACCCTAAATTCAATGCTGCCACCAAAAAATATAAATGGATAAGCTGTCTTTTGTATGCCGGTGACAACCACCTTTATGTAGGAACGTATGACGGAATAAGATGTATAGACCTGAGTACCGACGACTTCAAGACTGAAGAAATCCTGTCCAGACACATCATCCACTCCCTTTATGAAGACCCCCAAGGCAACATCTGGATAGGCAATTCCGAAGGACTGGCGGAATGGAATCCCCAAACCCAGCAACTAAAGACCTACACCACCGCCCACGGACTATCCAGTAACGCCGTATATGCTATCAAAGGAGACGGGCAGGACAACTTATGGATAAGCACCAATGCCGGAATGTCACGTTTTAATCTGAATACCCACACGTTCAGCAATTTCTATGCAGACGACGGTCTGCAAGGAAATGAATTCAGCAAAAACGCCTCTTTTGCCGACCACAACGGCATACTCTGGTTTGGAGGTACAAACGGAATTACCTATTTCAATCCTCAAGAGATTACGAATCCCGCAAAAAAATGGAACGTACGCATCATCGACTTCTATCTGCACGACCAGCCCATAAGAAAAGGAATGTTGTCGGGCGGAAAAGAAATCATAAACACCTCCGTCTTTGAGGCCCGGGATTTCCACTTGTCACATAACGACAACGCTTTCAGCATCGAGTTCTCTACCCGCGAACTAAATAATTCCGAACGTATCACGTATCTATATACCATAAACAACACTCCCTGGGTCAAACTTCCCAAAGGAGTCAACCGGGTGTCATTCAGCGACCTTCCCCCCGGCGATTATCATTTCCGGATCAAAGCCGAAGATTATCTGCTGGAATCCGACACCGATGAAATCACCATTCACATCGCACCGGCATGGTGGGCATCGGGCTGGGCCATGCTGATCTATGCCTTATTGGCAGTAGCAGCCGTCTATGGCATCATCCTGCAAATGAGACACCGTTACCGCATAAGGCAGGAAATGATGCAACATATCCATGCCGAACAGATAAACGAAGCCAAGCTACAGTTTTTCATCAACATCTCCCACGAGATACGTACTCCGATGTCACTCATCATCAGTCCTTTGCAAAAACTGATGACAAACGATACAGACCACGAACGGCAAAAGAACTACCGCATCATCTGGCGCAATTCCGAAAGAATCCTGCGGCTGGTAAACCAATTGATGGATATACGCAAGATAGACAAAGGACAGATGTCACTCGTTTTCCGTGAAACCGAAATGACCGGATTCATTAATGATTTGTGTGAAACCTTTACAGAACAAGCGAACAAAAAACAAATTACTTTGCAGTTCCACCACGAGGGCGCCGACCACTTAAAATTGTGGGTGGACCCGGTGAACTTCGACAAAATTATCCTGAACATCCTGTCCAATGCCTTCAAATTCACCCCCGAAGGAGGCAGTGTGGACATACGGCTACGCACCGGTAAGGACTCCACCCTGCCGAAACCATTGCAACAGTATGCCGAAATCACCGTGACCGACAGCGGAATAGGAATCGCCCCCAAAGAAACAGAACACATATTCGAACGCTTTTACCAGATACGGAATAGCCAAAACAACTCAAACATAGGTACCGGTATCGGGCTGCACCTCACCCGCTCACTGGTGGAACTTCATCATGGAGACATCCGTGTAGAAAATAATCCGGACGGACAACCGGGATGCAGCTTTATCATCCGTATGCCTCTGGGATGCGCCCATCTGCGCAAAGAAGAAATGGAAGCCGACAAAGCTCCTCTCTTCCACACTCCGGCTCCGGTCCTCCCTGTTCCTTATGAAACCGAGGAAGAAGAAAACGGAAAAACACGAACCAAAACGAAATACAAAGTACTGGTGGTAGAAGACGATGAAGATATACGCCGCTATATCTGCCGTGAACTGGCAAGCGATTACCATACCCTAGAAAGCTGCAACGGCAAGGAGGCACTGGAAAGCATCTTCAATAAAACCCCGGACTTGGTAATAAGTGATGTCATGATGCCCGAAATGGACGGACTTACCTTATGCCGCAAAATAAAGCAAAATGTGAACCTGAACCACATCCCGGTAATACTGCTCACCGCCAAGACACGGGAGGAAGACAATCTGGAAGGTCTGGAAACAGGAGCCGACGCCTACATGACCAAACCTTTCCATATAGAGATATTGAGGAAAACGGCCGCCAACCTGATCCGCAGTCGTGAACGGCTACGCAATACCTATACCGGACAACAGACCCAAGGGGATAAGATACAACCAATAGAAGTACAGTCCCCCGATGACAAACTGATGGAACGAATCATGCGGGTCATCAACGAAAACCTGAGTAACCCGAACCTCACCGTGGAGATGATTACCACCGAGGTAGGCATTAGCCGCGTGCACTTGCACCGTAAACTGAAAGAACTGACCAACCAGACCACACGGGATTTTATCCGGAACATCCGACTGAAACAAGCGGCAGAGCTGTTGTCGAAGAAACGGTACACCATAGCCGAAGTGGCGGACTTGACCGGATTCACCAATCCCAACAATTTCTCGACCGCTTTCAAGGATCTGTACGGAATGCCTCCCAGCATGTACATGGAACAGCATTTGAAACAGGATAAGAATAAGGAAGAGGCTGTCTCAAAATAGAGTTGAGATGGCCTCTTTTGTTTCATCTCCAATTG